>WBZP01005389.1_pt1 | contig 13032 bp, 9 predicted proteins | sample 5204301 | NCBI WGS metagenome assembly WBZP01 (sample SAMN12412401, study PRJNA552823) | activated sludge metagenome | isolation source: activated sludge from nitrification reactor of wastewater treatment plant... | place: USA: Pennsylvania | collected 2017
AAGAGACGCTCAGCGTCTCTTCCAGCAGCTCGAAGCGCTCCTTCAGCGGTGGAAACGGGAAACCTAGCCCGACCGCCTCGCGGTCATACCAGGCCGCGCCGACGCCGAAGTAGGCCCGCCCGCCGGAGAGCACATCGAGGGTGGTGGCCGTCTTGATCAGGTGGCCGGGGGCGCGGTAGATGATGCCGGTCACCAGCGTGCCCAGCCGCACGTGGCGCGTCAGGGCGGCGATGTAGCTGAGGGCGCTGTATCCCTCCAGCATCGGCTCCTCGGCCTGGCCCAGCATCGGCTCCAGTTGGAAGAAGTGGTCCATGACCCAGATGCTGCTGAAGCCGACGCCGTCGGCCGTCTGGGCAATGTCGGCCAGGGTGCGGCCAATGGCCGCGTCGCCGCCGGGCCAGGTGAAGCGGGGGATCTGCAAGCCGATCTTCATCCGGGTAACTCCTCGGCCACGCCGCGGCCGTGGGCGACGAAGTCCGGCTCGCGGTTCCAGACCTCATTCATCACCATGTTCATGTCGGCGGCCAGCGTCAGCCGGTTGGCGGCGGGGTCATACTCTTCGATGAAGAGGGTGGGCACGTAGACCGGCCCCGCGTGGGGCAAGCTCTGGACGATGAGGTAAGAGCGGTAGAGCTTCTGCTCGTCGTTGACCTCTTCGATCGGCCGGTGGATGAAGCGCAGCGTGACGCCCAGGCGCTGGTCGTCGGCGGTGAAGACCTCGGTGAATCGCCGCAGTTCCTTTGAACGCAGCATGTCAATACTCTCAGTAGAATGGGGGTGCTTTCGACGCAACATACAACGCTCCTCGTGCAGTGGCGGCCGATGGGCGGGCCGCGCAGACAGTGTGATTGTACTCGTTCGTGTGGGGGTGGCAACAGGGTGGCAGGAAGAGCGGCGCATTTTTTAGTAGTCGTCAATTGCCTTAAGACCTGTCAGGTCGGCACCCGATGGCCGACTGCAAGGCCTTGATGAAGAGAGGTCGGCTGATGACGCTGAACTATTGGATGGACGCTGCTTATGAATAGCCCCTGGCGGCGCTGGTAGGCTATTCTGCTTGCCTCGATCTAGTTGCTACGCATACAGACGGGGGCCAGAGAAGATAGGCAATATTCGCCGTTGCACAATCGCACAGATGTTCTATACTTCTGGAAGCTGCCACTTGCTGCTGCCGGGCGGCGGATGAAGTCACAATGCGCAAGAAACTCGATCCAATGACCCTGGTTGGCCTGGCCGTGCTGCTCATCTTCGCCGCCGGCATCTTCCGCAATTCGGCCACGCGCGTGGCCGCCGACGCCGCGCCGGGAGCGCCCGACCCGGCGGCCCTAGCCGCGGCGGCCACGCGCGCGGCCGCGGGCCAGGAGTCGCTGCCCGCAGCAACGCCGCCGGCCGAGGACCCGGCGGCGGGCGACGCGCTGGCGCGCAACACCGCCATCGCCATGCCCTATGACACCTACTTCCTGACGCAGGGATTACACGGCGAGAGCTATGGCCATCTGGCGATTGACATCGCCGCCGGCAACGGTTCGACGATCTACGCCATCATCAACGGTACGGTCACCGGCACGGGCTACGACCAGTGGAGCAATACCTTCATCCAGATCGAAAACGACGTCTACACGGTGCTCTACATGCACGGCGTCTACGGCCTGGCGGTGGGGGACGCGGTGACGGCCGGGCAGGTGATCGGCACGGAGAGTAACATCGGCTACACGCTAGATAGTTACGGCAACGTCTGCGGCTACACCGGGCGCGACTGCGGCTATCACACCCATCTGAACGTGTTCGACAAGCGGCTGGGGCTGAACATTGACCCGTTGACGCTCATCCCAGCGACGTACCCGTAAAGGGCGAAGAGCTCACGCAAAGGCGCTAAGGGGCAAAGACGCAAAGGAAGAAAAGAAATTCTTCTTTGCGTCTTTGCCCCTTAGCGCCTTTGCGTGAGCTCTTCTCACTCGACCAGCAGAGCCAGGCTACGGCGGACGGCCGTCTCGGCGACGAGGGCCAGCCAGAAGGCGGCCCCCAACACCACCGGCAGCAGCGTGCTGACCGCGGCCACGCCGACGACCAGGCCCACCACCAGCAGCACCACCGCCGTCAGCGGGTGAAGCAGCCAGAAGCGGACGCAGTTGGCGTAGGTGTTGCGCCAGGAGCGGTCGGCCGAGGCCAGATTGAACGGCCAGTAGAACAGGTTCAGCCCCAGCCACACCAGCAGCACCACCAGCCACAGCCAGCGCAACCCCGCCCAGACACCGGGCACGTTCCAGTAGACGGAGATGTTGTAGAGGCCGACGACGATGACCAGCAGGTTGGGCAGCCCCCAACGCCAGGCGGGCCAGAACTCGCGGCGGAAGGCGGCCCAGGCGTCGGCCGCGCTCCAGAACGTGCCGTCGTAGGTGGCGCGGGCCATGGCGAAGAGGGCGGCCGTGGCCGGCGGGCCGGGGATGACCAGCACCTGCGCCAGCAGCCAGCCGGCGCTGAGCAGGAGCACGGACATGTACTCGTCCCAGGCGCGGCGGGTGGCGGCGGTTAGAATCGCCAGGGGGTTCATGGAGAATTACGAATTACGAATTACGAATTACGAATTACGAATTACGAATGAAGAGAACACTCTTCATTCGTAATTCGTAATTCGTAATTATCCCTTGATGCCACTATAGCTGATGCCCTCGATAAAGTACCGCTGGAAGATGAAGAAGATGATCGCCATCGGTACGGTGGTCAGCATGGAGCCGGCCAGGAGGGAGTTCCATAGCAAGTTCTGGCCCATGCCGCCGCGCAGCAGGGCCAGACCGAGCGGCAAGGTGTAGAGACTCTGGTTGGTCGTGACGACGATGAGCGGGTGCATGAAGTCGTTCCACGCCCCCTGGAAGCTGAAGATGATTAGCGCCACCAGGGCCGGGCGGGCGGTGGGCAAAATGACGCGGAAGAACGTCTGGAACTGCGTCGCGCCGTCAATGCGCGCCGCCTCTTCCAACTCCTTGGGCACGCTCTCGAAGAACTGCTTCATCAGGAAGATGCCGAAGGCGGTGACGACCTTGGGAATGATCAGGCCGCCGTAGTTGTTGAGCAGCCCCAGCGTCTTGAGGACGATGAACATGGGGATGATCAACACGATGCCGGGGATCATCATCGTGCCCAGGATGCCCAGGAAGGCCAGCCGGCTGCCGGGGAACTTGATGCGCGCCAGGGCGTAGCCGGCCAGACTGGCAAAGAAGAGATTGGCCACGGTAGTGATCACGGCGACGAAGGCGCTGTTGAACGTCCAGCGGCCGACGTTGAAGCTGAATAGCCGCTGATACCCCTCCAGCGTGAACGTCTGCGGGATGAGGCTGATGGAGTTCTGGTTGATCTCCGGCAGGGTCTTGAAGCTGGTGCTGATGGCCAGCAGGAAGGGGTAGATAAACATCGCCGCCAGCAGAAACAGGATGCCATAGGAGACGATGGCTTTCAGCGGGCGCAGCCAGGCGCGTTCGCCCACGGCCAGAGGGACGGGAGTGGTGTCGGATACGGCGGTGGTCATGACATCCTCCTAGAGGTCGGCCTCGCTGCCGGTGATGCGGCGCTGGATCATGGTCAGGGTGAAGATGATGATGAACAGCAGAATGGCGATGGCCGCGGCCATGCCCATGTTGCTGTTGGCGAAGCCGTTCTGGTAGACCAGATAGGCCACGGTCAGCGTCGTCTTGGCCGGGCCGCCGCTGCTCATGACGTAGATCTGGTCGAAGACCTGATAGGTGCCGATGAGGCCCAGCGTGATGACGAAGAAGAGCGTCGGCCGCAAGAGGGGCAGGGTGATGCTGCGGAACTGGCGCAGAGCCGACGCGCCGTCGAGTTGGGCCGCCTCATAGACGTAGCCGGGCACGCTCTGTAGCGCGGCCAGGAAGATGACCATCATCGTGCCGATGGTCGTCCAGGTGTTCATGAACATGATGGCCATCAGGGCCACGCTGGGGCCGCTGATCCAGTCCCAGATGGTCAGCCCCAGCACCTCGGAGCGCACCCATTCCGGCGCGGTGCGGATGGTGACGCCGACCGCTTCAAGGATGATGTGGAACAGGCCGCGCGGGTCGGCCATCCAGGCGACCGGCTCCCAGGCGCCGAAGGTGACGGCCGACAATACCTGATTGATCAGGCCGCTGCGCTGGTAGAAGAAGAGGAACATCAGGCTAATGGCGATGGACGAGGTGATGGACGGGAAGTAGTAGGTGGTGCGGAAAAAGCCCTTGAAGCGCAGCCAAGCCTGGTTGACGATGACGGCCAGGATAAGCGACAGGATCGTCTGGGCCGGCACCACGCCCAGGGCAAAGTAGGTTGTGTTCTTCAGCGCCTTGAAGAAGTCAGCCTGGCGAACGCCGCCGCCGGCGAGAACGGTGCGATAGTTTTCCAGCCCGATGAACTGCGCATCGCGGGGCGGGCTGATGCCGTTCCAGTCGGTCAGGCTGAAGTAGATTGCGAAGATAATGGGGACGATGATGAAGACGCCGAAGATGATCATCGTCGGACTCATGAACAGCCAGCCCGCGATGGCTCGTTCGCGATCTTCACCCTTGATGCCGGATGCAGCAGCCATGATGGCCTCCTGTGGTAAGGATGAAAGATGAGGGATGAGGGATGAAGGATGAGCGGCCAGGACATGCTGTGTGCGTTCCTGCTTTTCATCCCTCCGCCTTCATCCTTCATCCTTGAAAACTAAGCGGTTACTGGTTGCCCAGAACTTCGGTGCCGGCTTCCTGGGTATCGCTCAATACCTGGTCGGTGGTGTAGACGCCGGTGAAGGCTTGCTGCAAGCCGGAGTTGAAGGCGTTCATCACGTCGTTGAAGCCGGGGCGGAACTGCCACGGCCGGGCATACTCAGCGCCGGCCAGGAACGGCTCCAGGTCGGGGAACTGCTCCAGCCAGGCGTCGCTGAGGCTGGCGCGGGTGGGCATGGCCAGACCCAGATTGGTCCACTGGGCCATCCCTTCGGCGCCGGTCAGCCAGTTGGCCAGGGCCACGGACTCATCGGGGTGGGCGGCGGCGGCGGCCACACCGTAGCAGACGGTGAAGGCCATCGTCGCGTCGCCGCCGGGGCCGGCCGGCATTTCGGTCACACCCCAGTTGAGGTCGGGGAACTGGTCCTGGAGGAAGGGCACGATCCAGTTGCCTTCCAGGGCCATGGCCGCCGTCCCCTTGCCGAAGGCCTCGCCCGGCCAGCCGCTGTCCAGGTCGGACGGCTGGGCGGCGAAGCCATCGAGCACCATGTTGACGTAGAAGTCGGTGGCCTCCAGGGCCTCGGGCGAGTCGAGGGTCATGGCCGAGAAGTCATCGTTGGCCACCGTGCCGCCCGCCTGATAGAGGAAGGCGATCCAGCGGGCCATGTCGGCCGGCAGCACCAGGCCGTAAACGCCGGCGTCGGCGTCGGTCAGGGCCTCGGCCGCGCTGCGCAGGTCATCCCACGTCCAGTCGGGCGTCGGGTAATCAAGCCCGGCGGCGTCGAACAGGTCCTTGTTGTATTGCAGACCGAGGGTACTGAAGTCCTTCGGCGGGCACCAGAAGGTGTCATTAATGGTGAAGGCCTGGCGCAGGCTGGGGAAGAAGTCGTCGGGATCATCCATCAGATCGCCGATGGGCATCAGCGAGTCGGCGGCCACGTAGTCGGGCAGCCGGAAGCTGTCAATGTAGAACACGTCGGGCGGCTCGCCGCCGGCCATGGCCGTCTGGAGGACGGTGTCGTAGTCGGGAACCTGGTTGAGGGTGACGTGGACGCCGGGGTTCTGCTCGTTATAGGTGTCCACCATCTCTTGCAGGCGGGCGTTCTCCGCGTCGGAGCTGGACCAGCCCATCAATTGCAACTCGACGGCATCGCCGGACGGAGCGGCAGCCTCTTCGGTCGGTTCGGCAGCCATCTCCTCGGTCGGTTCGGCAGCCATTTCCTCGGTCGGTTCGGCGGCCATTTCTTCCGTTGGTTCGGCGACAACTTCGCCGGCATCGGCTGTCGGCTCAGCGGTCGTCTCGGTGCCGCCGCCGCCACAGGCCACCAGCAGCAGAGCCGCCAGGGCCACCAGCAAAAACGTAAACCACTTCTTGGACATTGTTCTTCTCCTTAACTTGTTCAACTTGTTTGTGGCGAAACGTGGCGACGGTGGGGCCGGTTATATGCTAAAATGGCCTTTCGCGACGGTTCGCCGTTTCGATGTTGCCGCGTAATTTGCTCTTGCCGGGGCCGGTTACGCGGCATCTTCATGCGCTTTGCTGTGGTGTATGGGTAACGCTGTAATCACCTCCTTCGTTTTGTTGGATGTCCACCAGGACCGGTTGTCCATTGGCGCGATAGGTAAAGGCCAGCCGCCGCCAGTGGCGGGGCAGGCGGGGCCGCAGCGTCCAGCCGTCGTCCGTAGGCCGCAGCCCGGCAAAGCCGAAGACGGCCGCCTGCCACACGCCGCCGGTCGAGGCGGCGTGAATGCCATCCTCGGCGTTGCCGCGCGGGTTGCGCAGGTCGGCGCGGGCGGCCAGCATGAAGTGGCCATAGGCCTCGTCGGGCAAGCCCATTTCGCAGGCGGCCCAGGCGTGGAAGCTGGGGCCGAGCGATGAGCCGTAGCGGTGGTCGGTGATGGGCATGTAGGTGTCCCAGTTGGCCTGCCACGCGCGGCGGTCAAAGGCGTCGCGGAAGAGGCAGAGCAGCATGATGACGTCGGCCTGCTTCAGCACCTGGCGCTCGTTAGCCCCTTCGATGCCGAAGATCACCTGCAACGAGCGGTCGGCGGCGCGAAAAACCTCCGGCTCAACCCGCTCGCGGTCGAAGAATCCCTCAAACTGATCGAACAGCCCTGTATCCGGGTCATAGATCACGGTTATATGTTCGATCACATCGCGCCACTGGTCGAAGGTCTCCGGCGTCAGGCGCAGCCGGTCGGCCAGGTCGGCGGCGATGGCGGGGTGGCGCCGCCGCAGCCAGTCGTTGACCTCCAGCGCCGTCTGCAACTGCCAGCGGCACATGTAGTTGGTGAAGCTGTTGTTGTCCACGTGTTCGTGGTACTCGTCGGGGCCGATGACGTCGCGGATGGCGTAGCGGCGCTGGCCGTTCTGCTCCTCCGGCTCGGCCCGGCCGCCCCAGAAGCGCGCCCCATCGAGGATCATCTCCGCGCCATAGTCGCGCAGGAAGGCGTCGTCGCCGGTCACGCGCCAGTACTGCATGATGGCGTAGGCGATGTCGGCGGTGATGTGAATCTGGATGTCGCCCGTCCAGATGCGCACCAGCTTCTTGGGGTCGGAGAAGTGGGGCACCCAGGTCGGCGTCACTTCGTCACCCGTCTCGGCGCTCTCCCAGGGGAATTGCGCGCCGGGGTAGCCGTTGCCGGCGGCCTTGCGGCGCGCGCCGGGCAGGCTGTGGTAGCGGTACATCAGCATGTTGCGGGCCAGCGTCGGAAAGACGTGGATGAGATAGGGCAGGATGAAGATCTCCGTGTCCCAGAAGACGTGGCCGCGATAGCCGTAGCCGCTGAGCGTCTTGGCCCCAATGCTGACGCGGTCGTCGTGTTGCGGCGCGGCGACCAGCAGTTGGAACAGGTTGAAGCGCATGGCCAGTTGGGCCTCGTCGTCGCCCTCGATGACCACGTCGCCGTCGCGCCAGACGGCGGCCCAGGCAGCGACGTGCTCGGCCCGCAGGCGGTCGTAGGTCGCGCCGTTCACCTCGGCCAGGGCGCGGGCCACGACGCCGGCTGCTTCGCCCGCCGGCCGGTCACGGTCGGCGGTGATGGCCACCAGCTTGTCGGCTTGCAGCGTCTGGCCGGGCTTCAGGTCGGCCGCAGCCAGCAGCGCCGGCTGGCCGGCGCACAGGTCGGCGGCGCGCTCGGCGCTGTTGGCGGCCGACGTCTCGGCGCTGAGGGCGGTGGCCACGGCCAGGGTGTGTTTGGTGTGGCGGGTGCGGGCGCGCAACCAGACGGCGCTGCCGCTCTTGCCCTGCTCTTCCAGATGCAGGTGGAGCAAATCCTGGTTGGCCACGTGGCCGTCAATGGCGGCGCGCACGGTCACGGCGCAGGGGTGGGAGACGGCCGTCAGCAGCAGGCGAATGGCGGCCACGTGCTGGCGCGGATAGGCGATGAAGCGCTCGAACAGCAGGTCAACCGTCTTGCCGTTGGGGGCCTGCCACAGCACGGCGCGGCGCAGCACCCCGGCGCGGAGGTCGGTGCTGCGCTGGAAGTGGAGCACGCGCCCCTGGTCGAGGCGGAAGTCGTCGCCGTCAATGGTGATGGTCAGCCGCAACCAGTTGGGCAGGTTGACCAGTTCGGTGAAGACGATGGGCATGTCATCCCATAGGCCGTGGGCCAACGTCAGGGCCGATTCGCCGGGGTAGCCCTCCTCGAACGTGCCGCGGGTGGCGAAGGCGCCGTTGCCGAGGGTGAAGATGGTCTCCATGTGGTGCTGGGTGGCCGGGTCGAAGCCGGTCTGCGCGACGTGCCAGACGGGATCGAAGGCGGCGGCGGCGGCCAACTCGTCCAGCGTCACGTCGCGCAGGTCGTCGCGGCGGGTGACGCGGCCCCGGCCCAGCAGCTCACCGAAGCGCTCGGCCGGGCCGAGGGCCAGCACGGGCATGCCGGCGGCCAGCGCAGCCTCGACGCCGGCAGCGGCGTCTTCGACGACCAGACAGCCGGCGGCGGCCACGCCCATGCCGGCGGCGGCGAAGCGGAACAGGTCGGGCTGGGGCTTCTGGCGCTCGACGCTGTAGCCATCGGCCAGCGCCGCCAGCCGCCCGGCGATGCCCAGCCGCTCGCAGACAGGGCGGGCGTTCTTGCTGGCCGAGGCCAGGGCGTAGGGGATGGCGGCGGCGTCGAGGGCGTCGAGCAGGCCGGCCACGCCGGGCAGCAGGTCATCGGGGCCGATCTGATCCAGCGACTCTTCGTAGTAGCGCTGCTTGCGGGTCATCATGCCTTGCATCTGCTCTTCCGTGGCCGGGCGGCCGCCCAGAACGACGAGCAGCGATTCGCGCCGGCTGATGCCGCGGCAGGCTTCATTGGCCTCACGATCGAAGGGCAAGCCCTCCTCGTCGGCCAACCGCTGCCAGGCCTGGTAGTGGTATTCGGCGGTGTCGGTGATCACGCCGTCGAGGTCGAAGATGAGGGAAGGTGGGGTCATGTTAGTCAGTTGGTCAGTTGTCAGTAGGTCAGTTGGTCGTTGGTCGAGAAGAGCTCACGCAAAGGCGCGAAGGGGCCAAGAACGCCAAGAAGAGTTCTTCTTTGCGTCCTTTGCTTCCTTGGCGTCCTTTGCGTGAGCTTCTTCATCTTGATTCGTCATTGCCCGCTCGATTGCCTCACGACCAGCTCTGGCTCCAGCATGACGCCGGCGGCGGAGATGGGGTCGTGGCGGATTTGGGCCAGGAGCTGTTCGACAAGGTAGCGGCCGATGGCGGCGATGGGCTGGCGGACGGTGGTCAGGGGCGGGTGCAGAAATTGGGCCAGGCTGCTGTCGTCGTAGCCGGTGACGGCCAGGTCGTGGCCGACAACCAGCCCGGCGGCGGCGGCGGCGTTCATGACGCCCACAGCGATCAGGTCGCTGACGCAGGCCACGGCCGTGGGGCGCTGTTCGTCGGGCAGCGTCAGCAGGTGGGACAGGCCGGTCGCGCCCGTCTGCACGGCGTTTTCGCCGCGGAAGAGCCAGGCCGGGTCAGGTTCGATGCCCGCGGCGCGCAGGCCATCGCTGTACCCCTCTTCGCGGTGGGAGCCGGCCTTGGAGCCTTCGGGCCAGGTGATGAGGCCGATGCGCCGGTGGCCGCGGGCCACGAGATGCTCCACGACCTGGGCCATGCCGCTGCGGCCGTCCACGTCGGCCCAGGCGAACTGCCACTCGTCGTTGGCGCGGCCGAAGCTGGCGAACGGAATGTGGTTGGCGATCAGGCAGGCGATGCGCGGGTCGTTGTCATTGGTGTTGGCCACCAGGAAGCCGCTGACCTGGCCACGCCGGTAAAGCTCTTCATAGACGGCCGTGTCCGTGCGCTGCCCGGCGACGAAGGTCAGTAGGTGGTAGCCGGCCTCTTCCAGGCTGCGGATGGCCGAGTAGAGGAACTGGTCGAGCACGGGATGGGAGGCGACGCCGCCGGGGTCGTCGAAGCCGTAGCCGATGAGGTTGGTGGACTGGGTGCGCAGGTTGCGGGCGCTGACGTTGGGGCGGTAATCGAGTTCGCGCACGGCGGCCAGCACGCGCTCGCGGGTCTCATGGGTGATGCTGCTGCCGGGCGTGTCGTTGAGAATGAACGACACCGTCGTCTGGCTCACGCCGGCCAGGCGGGCGACATCGCTCATGGAAGGGCGTCGGTTGCTCCGCGGCTCATCGGACATGGGACAGACAAACTCCTCATCGCGCGCCAGGCAGCACAGCCCAGACTCATCGGCGGAAAAGCCGACGACGAATTGCCTAGTAAATGGTATTAGTAATTCGTATTAGCAGTATAATCTCTCTGGACGGGTTGTCAATAGGTAGATAGTCCGCCTTTGCTCAGCCGCTGCCAAGACGACTCCTGAAAAGACCCCTCTTTGTCCCGCCCCTGTTGACAACGACGACGGCGCTATGCTATGCTGCCCGCGCAGTTTGGAATTGGCAGCACCTCAGCGCCACCACACATACTCATCACACTCCCCCACGGCACTGTTCACTGCCTTCTTTGCGGCTGACCGGGGTCGTTGGTCAACGCTTGCCGTCTGACGCGGCGGGCGGTCCGGCCGCGACGCAATAGTTCATCGGAGGTTTGTCATGCGACGGAAAGGCTCGTTCAACGGCAGGCTCGTGCTTGTCATCCTGACACTTGTGGGCGTCCTCCTCAGCAGCGCGCTCGCCTTTGGAGCGCAACCCGAGCGACCGGCTGCTCCCAGCAGCCCGGCCGCGCCCCTCGACGACGGCGGTACGGCCGAATTCGGCATCGAATGGATCACCGACTGGCCGGGCACGGCCGACGACCGCGCCAACTGGTACCACTCGGCCAACGGCTTGCGCAACGAACTCAACGGCGCGGGCTGGGTGCAGCGCTTCTTCTGGGGCAACAGTCTGGCCTGGGAAGAGGACTTCAAGGCCGCCGCCAACGGCGGCACGGAGCACATCTGGGTTGACACCGTAGACCTGGCCATGATGGCCACCCACGGCTCCGGGGCCTATGACAGCTTCTGGAACCGCGACCTCAGCTCCGTCTACTACAGCACCGACCATGACAACTGGCATCTGTCACCGGGCGAGTCTTACCGCGCGCTAGGCGACGATGACCTGGAGTGGATCGCCTGGGACTCGTGCAGTGTGCTCGACGACCGCAGCGCCGCCTACTGGTACACCACCTTCGACGGCCTGCACCTGATGCTCGGCTTCGCCAACACCATGTACGTCGTCTACCCCGGCGACGGCGGGGCGTGGGGCGACCAGATGCAGAAGAAGGGTTGGTGGATCTTCGGCCACGGGGCCAAGACGGTCACCCAGGCCTGGTTCACAGCTACCGACGACCAGCAGCCCAGCGGCGTGCGCGCCCGCGTGCTGGCCGAGACGCTCGACAACTACAACGACTACATCTGGGGCCAGGGCTACGTCAGCCCCGACCCGATCTACGACAACTACTACTGGTGGTGGGATCACGTGGCCGGCACGCCGCCGCCGGCGCAACTGACGGCCGACCTGGAGCGGCTGCCCATCATCCGCATCATGCCGCGCGAGGTCAATGAGGACTACATCCGCAACATCGGCCAGTCGTTCGGCCTGACATCGGAGATTCTGGCCGACCCCGACGGCAGCGCCTTCTACGTGGTCGGCGGCGATGAGGACGAGAAGCAGGTGCGGATTGACGCCAAGACGGGCGCGTTCTACTACCAGGATTTGGGCGAGCTGTGGACCGACCCGGAGCGGGAGCGGGCGCTGCCGGATACGGCCGAAGCGGCTATGGGTGTGGCCCACCAGTTCCTGGCCGCGCACGACAACCTGCCGGGCGTCTTTGAGTGGAACTCGAAGATCACGCCGACGGCCTATCTGGAAATGGCCAGCGAGGCGGCGTCGCCGGAGATTGAGGGGCAGCACCGGCCGCTGCTGTCCAACGCCACGCAGTGGTCTATCAGCTACATGCGCACGGTCAATGTGGACGGGGTAGATCTGTCCATCGTTGGCCCCGGCTCGCGCCAGAACGTTTACGTCGGCGACGGCGGCGAAGTCATCGGCCTGAAGTCGGGTTACGTGCCGTTGCAGATCGATCAACAGCGCGAGGTCGTGCCCATCCTGACCGCCGAGGAGGCGTGGCAGGCGTTCCTGGCCGACCCGACCGTGGCCGTGGCCCAGCCGCCGACGGCCGACCTCTACTCCCTGACGGCCACGCCGCCGACGCTGGCCTACTACCAGCAGCCGACGACGGAGAGCCAGCAGGAGCTGATCCCGGTGTGGGTGTTCGAGGCCGATCTGTACGTCCAGACAGAGGACGAACGGGCGGCCGACGACATGCAGATCGCCGACAACGCGCTGATTTACATCCAGGCCGAGGAGACGCCCGACGCGCAACTCGTGGCCACCATTGACGCGCCCGCGCCGGGCCAGACGCTCATGCCGTGGCAGACGGTTGACCTGGCCGGCTCGGCCGCCGGCGGACTGGAGCCTTACAGCTTCGAGTGGTCGTCGGAAGTCAACGGCACGTTGGGGCAGGGCAAGGCGCTGAACGGCGTCAGCCTGAGCGCCGACACCCGCGCCGGCAGCTTTGGCCCCAACCTGATCACCCTGACCGTGACCGACGCCAACGGGCTGACGGCCACGGCGACGGTGGAGGTCAACGTTTTGGTGGGCAATTACCTGCCCACCATTCGCCGCGAGTAATCCGTTTCCCTCTCCCCGTGGGAGAGGGTTAGGGAGAGGGTCTTCCACATCAAGGCAGCCCTCCCCTAACCCCTCCCACAGGGAGGGGGATCAGATTCCCTCTCCCACAGGGAGAGGGTTAGGGAGAGGGTCTTCCACATCAAGGCAGCCCTCCCCTAACCCCTCCCACAGGGAGGGGGATCAGATTCCCTCTCCCACAGGGAGAGGGTTAGGGAGAGGGTCTTCCACATC
>WBZP01005390.1_pt1 | contig 13031 bp, 14 predicted proteins | sample 5204301 | NCBI WGS metagenome assembly WBZP01 (sample SAMN12412401, study PRJNA552823) | activated sludge metagenome | isolation source: activated sludge from nitrification reactor of wastewater treatment plant... | place: USA: Pennsylvania | collected 2017
GGATGCGATGGCCGGTTCGGTGGCGCCGGCCGCGGTCGCCGTGCCGGGCCCCGCACCCCCGGCGGCCACCGGCGCCGCGGCGGCCACCGGCGCCGGCGCCGGATGCGGGGTGGGTGGCGCCGTGGAGCTGCGGTAGTCCGAGAAGAACTCCTGCCAGGACTCGCTGACCGACGCCGGGTCGGCCCGGTACCGGTCGTACATCTCGTCCACCAACCACGAGTTGGCCCCGAACGAGGCGGGCGAGTCGGCCCGTGAGGAATCGGTGGCAGTCACGGCAGGGATGGTACCGCGGCGGGCTCGGCACGGTTCGGGGGCGACCTGGCGATCCACTTGTAGCATCCTGCGCCATGTCGATGCTCAGGCCAGCACTCCTCGTTCCCGCAGTCGTGGCCGGGTTGTCCCTGGCAGCGTGCGGCGGCGACGACACCACCAAGGGCACCACCGTCAAGGCCGACCTGGTGGTCGTCAGTGATCGCATCGCCTGGGATCAGCCGGCGTACACGGCGACGGCCACCAACGGCAAGGTCGTCATCGAACTGCGTAACGACGACCTCGTCGGTCACAACCTGCACGCCGTCGCCGCCGACGGCAAGGACAGCGGCACCGTGCTGGAGGCCAACCCGAAGGCCACCGACAGCGGAACGTTCGCCCTCGCGCCGGGTGTCTATACGCTGATCTGCACCATCCCCGGGCACAGCAACATGAAGGCCACGCTGACCGTCAAGTAGCCATCGCCGCCGGATCGGTCACCGGGTCACGGCTTGAACAGCACCTCGGTGAGGATCAAGAAGACGACCCACAACCCGACGGCAGAGATGATCGTGCCTTTGACGCCGTTGTCGTACAGGGCGTTGAGGCCCTTGTTCATCTCCGCCTTCCACGGCAGCATGCCCAGGCAGTTCAGCTCGAGGACGGCGATGATCACCAGGGCGATCAGCCAGTAGGCGCCGGACTTGCCGCCGGACAGCACCGTGGCCGAGTACGCGCTGTGACTGGTGAACACCATGAAGAACAGCATCGTCACGCTGAACACCACGTTCTGGCGGCTGGCCATGAAGGCCTTGCGCCCGGCGGCCGCGGCGTTTGGATCGGCGGCGCCGCCGTTGAGCACGTTGGCCGCATTGGCCAGGACGACCTTCTGGTTGCGCCAGATGACGCCCCACACGTTCAGCATCATGATCGTGCCGAGGAGCATGCCGGTGCTGATGCCCAGGCCCCGGCCGGACTTGCCGAAGTTGTTGGAGAAGTACTTCTCGGTCACGACGGTGATCAGGATCCCGGTGACGAACGTGGACGCCGCCGCCCAACGGAACCACCACAGCGCCCGGCGAGCGACCTTGTCCAGGGTGAGGTTGCGGGCCTTGCCCTCGTCGCCGTACTCGGCGAGCGCCGGTACCTGGACGAAGTTGAAGTAGTACAGCAGGCCGATCCAGGCGATGCCGGCGAGGATGTGCAACCAGCGGAACCCGAAGTTCCCCAGTGAGTTGCGGCTGAAGAATCCAAAGTACTCGGCGATCATGCCTGCCTCCTGTGTCTGTCCGACCCGAACGCGGCTCAACGTAGCACCACCCGTCCCACCCTCTGCGGATCGACCCAGGCTCGCCTCGGGAACCCGTCGGTAGTCTGGACGGTCCCATGGCGCACGAGTTCATCTACACCTGCTACAAGCTGGCCCGCTTCTACCCGCCCGACCGCACGGTGCTGGAGAACATCTCCCTGTCGTTCTATCCGGGGGCCAAGATCGGCGTGCTCGGTTCGAACGGCGCCGGCAAGTCAAGCCTGCTGCGGATCATGGCCGGACTCGACGACGGCTACACCGGAGAGGCCCGCCTGACCCCCGGCTTCACGGTGGGCTACCTGGCCCAAGAGCCCCAGCTGGACCCCACCAAGGACGTCAAGGGCAACGTGATGGACGGGGTGGCCGAGGTCCAGGGCCTCATCGACCGCTACAACGAGGTGATGGGGATGTGGGCGGACCCCGATGCCGACTACGACAAGGTCGGCGCCCTGCAGGCCGACCTCGAGGACAAGATCGCCGCCGCCGACGCCTGGAGCCTGGAGCGCAACGTGGAGATCGCCATGGACGCGCTGCGCTGCCCGCCCGACGACGCCGACGTCACCACGCTGTCGGGCGGCGAGCGCCGCCGCGTCGCACTGTGCCGCCTGCTGCTCAGCCACCCCGACCTGCTGCTGCTCGACGAGCCCACCAACCACCTCGACGCCGAGAGCGTCGACTGGTTGGAACGCTTCCTGCAGGACTACACCGGCACCGTCGTGGCGATCACCCACGACCGCTACTTCCTGGACAACGTGGCCAAGTGGATCCTGGAACTGGACCGCGGCCGCGGCATCCCGTTCGAGGGCAACTACTCGTCGTGGCTGGAGCAGAAGCAGGAGCGCCTGGCCCGCGAGGAGAAATCCAACGAGGCCCGCCAGCGCACGCTGCAGCGTGAGCTCGACTGGGTGCGGATGTCGCCCAAGGCCCGCCAGGCCAAGGGCAAGGCCCGGCTCACCGCCTACGACCGGCTGATGGCCGAGGCCGAGGCCGCCGAGCGCGGCCCTGACCGCCTGGAGATCATGATCCCGTCGGGCAAGCGTCTCGGTGACACGGTGATCGAGGTGTCCAACCTGCGCAAGGGGTACGGCGACCGGTTGCTCGTCGAGGACCTCTCGTTCAGCCTCCCCAAGGCCGGCATCGTCGGCATCATCGGCCCGAACGGCGCCGGCAAGACGACGCTGTTCAAGATGCTGACCGGCCTCGAACAGCCCGACGGCGGCTCGATCGTGCGCGGTGACACCGTGGAACTGGCATACGTGGACCAGTCCCGTGACTCGCTGAACGCCGACGCCACGGTGTTCGAGGAGATCACCGGTGGTGTCGAGCACATGAAGGTGGGCAACCGGGAGATTCACGGCCGGGCGTACTGCGCCAGCTTCAACTTCAAGGGCAGCGACCAGCAAAAGCGCGTCGGTGACCTCTCCGGCGGCGAGCGCAACCGCGTCCACCTGGCCAAGCTGCTGAAGGCCGGTGGCAACGTGCTGCTCCTCGACGAGCCCACCAACGACCTCGACGTCGACACCCTGCGGGCGCTGGAATCGGCATTGGAGTCCTTCCCCGGATGCGCCGTGGTCATCAGCCACGACCGCTGGTTCCTCGACCGCATCGCCACCCACGTGCTGGCGTTCGAGGGCGACAGCCAGGTGCGCTGGTTCGAGGGCAACTTCAGCGAGTACGAGGCCTGGCGGCACAAGGAGCTCGGCGCCTCAGCCGATCAACCGCACCGCATCAAGTACAAGCCACTCGCTCGCTGATCGCCGACTGGCAGACTGTGCCGATGGCCCGCCGACTCATCCCCCGCGTGTGCGCCGCCGTGTTCGTGGTGGGTACCGCCGGGCTGATCGTCAGCTCGGTCGCCGGCAACAACAACGGGGTGGTGCTCTCGATCGGCGGGGTCATCGTGGTCGCCGCCCTTGCCTTGCTCGTGCATGCCGCCGTGCTCCCCGGGCGGATCGACGTCTTCGACGAGGCGGCCGGCGAGGCTGTCGAGGCCCGAGTCGCCCGGCTGGTCGCCGCCGGGGCCGACGAGGCGGATGTGCGCGGCCTGGTGCGCGACGCAACGCGGCTCGGCCGCTCATGACGGTCACCGCCGCCGGTCCCGCCGAAACCGGTCCCGCCGAATCCGACGCCGAACTCGCCGGGCGGCTGGCCACCGAGGCCGGCCGCCTCCTGGTCGAGGTGCGCGCTCACCTGGTCTCCCAGGGGGCGCCGCGGTGGCAGGTGAAGGACCACGGCGACATGATCAGCCACCACTACCTCGTCGAGCAGCTGCATGCCGCCCGGCCGGGGGATGCCGTGCTGTCCGAGGAGGGTCTGGAGGACCCTCGGCGGTTCGCCAACGACCGGGTCTGGATCATCGATCCGCTGGACGGGACCAACGAGTTCAGCGAGCCCGGCCGCCACGATTGGGCGGTGCACGTGGCGCTGTGGAACGGGACCTCGCTGTCGGCCGGCGCGGTCAGCCTGCCGGCGCTGGCGACCACGTTCACCACCGACCATCCCCCCGAGGTGCCCGCCGGGGTGCGCGACCGGCCGCTGCTGATCACCTCGCGCACCCGCAACCCGTACTCGGCGGTGGTCGTCGCCCAGGCTCTCGGCTGCGACGCGGTCCGCCTCGGCTCGGCAGGGGCCAAGGCGATGGCCGTGGTCGTCGGGGAGGCCGACATCTACGTCCACGACGGCGGGATGTACCAGTGGGATTCGGCCGCACCCGTCGCCGTGGCCGCCGCCGCCGGCCTGCATGTCAGCCGCATCGACGGCAGCCCGCTGGTCTACAACCAGCGCGACCCCTGGCTCCCCGACCTGCTGATCTGTCGTCCCGAACTGGCCAGACCGGCGCTCGACGCCCTCGCCGCCGCCGACTGGTAACCACGCCACCCCCGCCCCGCGAGGGCGGGTGGGTGGGAGGGAGGGTCCGTAGACTCGGCGCATGGCTGGCGAGGTTCGGTACCCCACACTGCAGATCGCCGCGATCAGCTCGATCGCGGCCGGTGCCATCCACGGCGCCTGCGCCGGCGTGCACGCCGAGCATCCAGCCCTGGCGAGGCTGTTCGTCGCCGCTGCCGCGGCGCAGATCCTGGTGGGTGTCGTCGCCCTGCTCCGACCGGGGCAGGCGGTGGGTGCCGCGCTGGCCGTGGCCAACGGCGCACCGGTCGCAGCGTGGCTGGTCACCCGGTTGCGCGGTGTCCCGTGGGTCAGCGGCCTGGAGGTTCGTGAGGCCCCGGCCTTCGCCGACACCGCCTGTGCCGCGCTGGGTGCCGTTGCCGCCGGCGCGGCGCTGGCCGCACTGTTGATTGGGCGGCGCCCGCTGCCGAGTCCCCGGCCGGCGCTGTACTCGGTGGCCGTGCTCGGCATGGCGGTTCCGGCGATGGTGATCGGCGGGTCGACCGTCCATTCCCACGACGCCGCCGCCCATACGCACGACACCACGGTCACCGGGAGCACCAGCCCCACCCACGACATCACCGTCACCGGCAGCACCGCCCACACGCACCCGTCGGCACCCGTCGGCACCGAACCGGCACCGAGCTCCGCGAACTGGCCACGCCCGTGGGATCCGGCCAGGCCGTTGGACCTCTCCGGCGTCCCCGGCGTGACCCCCCTGCAGCAGGAGCGCGCAGCCACCCTCGTGGCGGCATCGATGATGGCCCTACCGAGGTGGTCCACCACGGCAGCGGCGATCGCCGACGGGTACCGCAGCATCGGCGACGCATCAACGGGCAGTGAGCACTACATCAAGACACCGTTGATCAACGACGACGTGATGCTCGACCCCAGGCAACCAGAGTCGCTGGTCTACACGGTGAACGGGGACCAACGGACACTGGCCGGGGCTATGTTCATCGCCAGCGCCCGACCATCCGACGACCCGACGCTGACCGATTTCGCCGGTCCGCTGATGACCTGGCACAACCACGGCAACCTGTGCTGGGGCCAGGTCGACGGGCGGCTCACCGTGGTGGGCGTGGTGGGCGAGGACGGCACGTGCGCCTCGGGCGTCAACGCCGGTGCCCAGTTCCCGATGGTGCACGTCTGGATCACCCCCCATCCCTGCGGGGTCTTCGCCGCGCTCGAGGGCATCGGCGCCGGTCAGGCGGCAGTGTCCGACGCGCAGCGCACGGACATGTGCCACGACCATCACCACGCGTCCGCGGCGCCGTCCTCCGCCGGCACCCCATCCTCGGCGAGCACCCCCAGCGAAACGACACTGGCGTCCGCCACGCCGAAGCCCTACGACCCGGCGATGCCTATCGACCTCAGCGGCACGCCCGGGGTGACCCCGGCGCAGCAGGCCGCCGCCGAGAACCTCATCGCCGTGACCGTCGTTCGTCTGCCGCGCTGGGCCGACTACCGCACGGCCGAGGCCGCCGGGTTCACGAGCATCGGCGACGCGGCAACCGGCGTCGAGCACTACATCAAGTGGGACTGGATCAACGACGACGTGGCGCTGGACCCCGACCAGCCCGAGAGCCTGGTCTACCAACCGCAAGCGGACGGCTCGAAGAAGCTCGTCAGCGCGATGTACATGCTGCCCGACACCGTCACGTTGGACCAGGTTCCCGAGCTCGGCGGGGCGCTCACCCAGTGGCACATCCACGACAACCTGTGCTTCACCGCCGACCCGGCGCAGCCGCGCGTCGCCGGGCTCACCGATGCCGACGGCAACTGCGCCGCCCCGCTGCAGAAGTTCCGCCCGGCGCCGATGATCCACGTCTGGATCGTGCCCCATCCGTGCGGTCCGTTTGCCGCCCTCGAAGGGATCGGGGCCGGGCAGATCAAGCCGGGTGAAGAGCGGTTGTGTGACCACGTCCACGGCTCGGGAGGCCTGCTCGGCTGATCCTCAGCGCGAGGAGCACACGTGGTACAACCCACCTATGGCTCTCCACGCTCCGACCGTCGCCGAGGGATTCCTGTTCACCGAGTCACCGCGCTGGCATGACGGCAGCCTGTGGTTCGTCGACATGCACGACCGGCGGGTCGTGCGGCTCTCCGGGGGTGGCGTCGAGACGGTCGCGGTGATCGATGGCGACGAGCCGAGCGGGCTCGGCTGGTTGCCCGACGGGCGGTTGCTCGTGGTGTCGATGGAACACCAGCAGCTGCTGCGCCAGGAGCCCGACGGCAACCTGGTGGTTCACGCCGATCTGTCAGCGCTGTCCCGGGGGACGCTGAACGACATGATCGTCGCCGCCGACGGCACCGCCTACGTCGGCGACATGGGCTACCGCCTGCACGGCGGCGTCGACCCGAACAACGGCCAGACCTTGATGGTCTCCCCCAGCGGTGAGGTCACCGTCGCCGCCGACCACCTGCGCGCCCCGAACGGGCACGTCCTGACGCCCGACGAGCGCACCGTGATCGTCGGTGAGAGCGCCGGCGGCTGCCTGACGGCCTTCGATCGGGCAGACGACGGCACGTTGTCGAACCGGCGGACCTTCGCCGTGCTGACTCCGTCCGATCCTGCGGTCGGCTTCGCCCCCCCTGACGGCATCTGCCTGGACGCCAATGGCGCGGTGTGGGTCGCCGACCCGTACGGCAAGCGCGTCCTGCGCGTCCTCGACGGCGGCGCCGTCACGGACGTCATCGGGTTCGGGGACGAGATGCCGGTGGCGTGCGTGCTGGGCGGTGAGGGACGGCGCACGCTCTACATCTGCGCCGGGGAGTCGTGGCGCCCCGAGGATCTGCGCGGCCGGCGCACCGCCCGCATCGCGGCACTCGCAGCGGACGTACCCGGCGCGGGGAAGCCCTGACACCTACGCCCGGCGCGACCCGGCAGCCACGATGGCGTGGAACTCGCTGTCGGTGAGCGGCATCACCGACAGCCGGTTGCCCCTGGCCAGCAGGCGGCACTCGGCCAACTCGGGCATCGTTCGCAGTTCCTCGAGCGGGACCAGGCGGAGTCGCTTCACCGGGGCGACCGTCACCCAGTCCCACCGCGGGTCGTCGGGATTGGAGGACGGGTCGTAGTACTTCGATGACGGATCGAACTGCTTCGGGTCGGGCTCTGCGGTCCTGACGATCTTGCACACCCCGGCGGCGCCCGGCGGGGTGGCGTTGGAGTGGTAGAAGATCGCCTGATCACCCTTGGCCATCTGGCGCAGGAAGTTGCGGGCCTGGTAGTTGCGGACCCCGTCCCACCCCTCACGCTTGACGCGCACCAAGTCGTCGTAGCCGAACACGTCGGGCTCGGACTTCATCAACCAGTAGGCCACTGCACTCCCCTTCGTCGGACTGCCCCATGATGGCTGGCGTCGTACACTCCGCGCCATGACCAGGGCCGAACAGCTTGCCATGATCGACCGAGTGCTCGGCTCTGCCGCGCAGGGTGATGCCGAGGCCATGGGGGCGGCCTACACCGACGACGTCGTCGTCGAGTTCCCCTTCGCCACCCCACCGGTCCGCCTGGAAGGTCGGTCGGCGGTCGTCGAGCGGCTGCGATCCGCACTGCAGGCGTTTCGCATCACCGTCGCCCCGCAGACCGTCCACCGGGTCGACGACACCACGGTCGTCGTCGAGGCCGACGGCCACGGGACCTACGTCCCCACCGGCAAGCGCTACCAGAACCGCTACGTCATCGTGTACACCTTTCGGGATGGCCTGATCAGCGGGCAGCGCGAGTACTTCAATCCCCTCGCAGCCGCGGAGGTGATGAGCTGATGGACTACGGCGACTACCTCGATCTGGACCAACTGCTCGGTGCCCAGCACCCGCTGTCGGGTGATCACAACGAGCTTCTGTTCATCGTCCAGCACCAGACGAGCGAGCTGTGGATGAAGCTGATGCTCCACGAGCTGCGCGCCGCAATGGGTGACATCGCCGCGGATTCGATGGCCCCGGCCTTCAAGAAGCTCAGCCGGGTCAGTCGGATCATGGAGCAACTCGTCGCCGCGTGGGACGTGCTGGCCACGATGACGCCGCCCGAGTACAGCGCGGTGCGCCGCCACCTCGGCCACAGCAGCGGCTTCCAGAGCTGGCAGTACCGCTGCATCGAGTTCGCCTGCGGCAACAAGAACGCGGCGATGCTGGCCCCGCACGCCGACCGGCCCAACCGGCTGGCCGATGTCCGCGCCGCGTTCCAGGCGCCCTCGCTGTACGACGAGGCGCTGGCGCTGATGGCTCGGCGCGGCGTGGACGTGCCCGCCAACGTCCTGAGCCGTGACGTGACCCAGCCGTACCGCGCCGACGCCGGCGTGGAGGCGGCATGGCTGGTGGTGTACCGCGACCCGGATCGGCATTGGGACCTGTACCAGCTGGGTGAGGAGCTGGTGGACCTGGAGGACGCGTTCCGCCAGTGGCGGTTCCGCCACCTCACGACGGTGGAGCGGATCATCGGCTTCAAGTCCGGCACCGGTGGCACGGCCGGCGTCAGCTACCTGCGGGCCATGCTCGAGGCGGTGCTGTTCCCCGAACTGTGGTCAGTGCGCACCACGCTCTGAGCTGTCCGGCGCTGCCGAGGGGAAGGGCGCCAGCCGCCTGGCGGGGTGCAGGGCCAGCAGGCGCCGGACCCGCTGGAGATCGACTGCCGCCGACGGCCCGAGCGGCTGGCACGCCGGGCACCACGCGGTCACCCGGCCCCAGGGTGTCGAGCGCTCGTCGGCGCCGGTGATCGGTGTGTCGCAGACCTGGCACGGCCGCCCGGCCCGGCCGTACACCCAGTGGTCGGCCGCCGACAACCGCCGCCCGGTGGTGTTCCGCCGTCCGTCGCCGGCGCTGTAGCGGATCAGCGCGACGCCCACGCCGACCAACCCGTCCAGCCCGCCGATCGACCCGACCGGTTGAAACGCCGAGACACCGGCGATGAACGGCACCTCCACGGCGAACACGTTGCCGAATCCGGCCAGGTGCCGCTGGTCCAGCAGGGCGCCTGCCAGCGGCCTGTCGGGCTCACGGCGCAGCCGGGCCGCAGCGTCGAGCACGTCGATGGCCGTGTCGCCCAGCACGTCGGGGCCGAGGTGGCCGACGAACTGGGCCTCGCCGGCCGTGGCGACGACTCCTACCTCTGGGAGGTCCTCGCCCGTCAACCACCCGGCTGCGAACCTCAGCTCGATCCGCCGCCGCCACTCGGGCGCGCTCGACCGGGGGCCGACGATGACTCGTCCATCCATGCCCAGGTGGACGTGCAGACTGCGCCCGTCGTCGAAGCGGACGAACAGGTGCTTGCCCACGGCGACCGCCTCCACCAGCACCGCCTCCCGGAGGTCGAGCCCGACCAGGCGAGGGTCACGGGTGACACAACCCAAGCATCGCTGCCCGGCGAGACGCTCGTTGATCCGCTGCGCCAGGCGGTGGATCGTGTCCCCCTCGGGCATCGCTACCCCAGCCGGGTGACGAAGCCGACGATGGCGTCGTTGAACACGTCGTTGCGGTCACCGGCCACCATGTGCCCGGCACCGGCGACGTCGACGAACTCGGCGTGGGGCACGAGCTCCAGGAAGTCCCGTGCCCCCTGCTCGGACAGCAGGTCGCTCTCCCGGCCGCGCACCAGCATCGTCGGGATGTGGATTGCCCGGGCCGCCGCTTCGAGCATCGCCCGCTGCCCGCCGAAGCCGTCGGTGGTGATCCGGGTCTCGTCGGTGCTGCCCATCCTGCCGGTGATGAACGCCGGATCCCAGTGCCAGTACCAGCGCCCGTCACGGTGGCGGAGGTTCTTGCGCAGCCCGTCGAGGTGGCTCGGCCGCGGCCGATGCGGGTTGTAGCGCTGGATCGCGTCGGCCACCTCGTCGAGTGTGGCGAACCCGCTTTCCAGGTGCTCGGCCATGAAGCTCCCGATCCGGTTGGCGCCGTCGATCTCGATGTGCGGCCCAACGTCGACCAGCACCAACCCGCGGGCCAGATCGGCGTTGACGGTACGCCCGCACGCCGCGAGCGACGCCACTCCACCGAGCGACGCCCCCACCATCACCGGACGGTCGAACCGCCGAGCAACGCTGGTCACGTCGTCGGCGAAGGCGTCCAGCCGGTAGTCACCGGTGGGTGACCAGTCGCTCTCGCCGTGGCCGCGCAGGTCCACGCTGGCAACGTAGAAGCCGGCTGCGGCGAGACTGCGCACGGTGGTCCCCCATGAGTGCCGGGTCTGGCCGCCGCCGTGGAACAGCAGCACGGCGGGGTCATCCGGGTTGCCCGCCACGTCGGCCGTGAGCGTCAACCCGCTACCCGGGTAGGTGGTGGTGCTAGTCGCGGTCATGAACGTCCTTGGAGGTGGAGAGACTCACCGTATTCCGCCGACCCCACCTTCGCCGTGCCCGGGTACTGTGCGGCGATGCAACTCCGTGTCGTGCGCCGGACCGACCGATTCGACGACACCCTGGCGTTCTACACCGCCGTGCTCGGATGGTCGGTCGATCGTGCCTGGGCCGAGGGCGGGCGCGGCGTGCTGATCGCCGCCGGCGACCCGGCCACCGCCACGGCCAGGATCGAGCTGCTCGAGGCGCCCACCGGACAGGTCGACGCGGTGTCGGGCGTGTTCGTCTCCGCAGAAGTGGCCGACGCTACGGCGCTCGCCGATCGGCTCGTTGCGGCCGGGCACCCGGTCACCCAACCGCTCGCCACGCAGCCGTGGGGCCATCGCAACGTGGCGACGGTGGACCCCTCCGGCCTCCCGGTCGTGCTCTATGAGGTCCTTTGACCCTGCCGGGGCCAGACCGGCCGTCGTAGCGTGGTGACCGTGGAGATCCATGAGCTACAGGCCCAGGCCGAGGCGATCGTCACGTCCGGCTCGATCGGCTACGACCAGAAGGTGCGCCGCCTCGCCGGGTTGGCGATGAACGCCCTCGATGCCCCGGAGGTGTCCGCGGCGTGCCGCGGCGCGCTGGACAAACGGATCATCTGCGACATGTACGAGGGCAATCGGCCGTACACGGCCAGGTATGTCCTCCCCGACTACGCGCTGGCGATGCGCCAGGGGTCACGGCATCTCGAACTCGACCCGCCCACCGATCTCGACGAGGCCCTGTCCTTCCTCACCATCATGTACGCCCACGTACCGTCGGTGACCACCTACCCGGTGTACCTCGGCGATCTCGACGCACTCTTGGCGCCGTTCGCCGACGGGATCGACGACGACACCCTCGATCGCAAGCTGCGCCTGTTCTGGCGCCAACTCGACCGGCTGCTCCCCGATGCGTTCGTCCATGCCAACGTCGGCCCGGGCGACGGGCGAGTCGTCCGCAGCATCCTGCGGGTCGAGCGCAGCCTGCGTCAGGTCGTGCCGAACATCACCCTCAAGGTCGACCCGGCGATCACGCCCGACAGCCTGATCGCCGACGGGGTGCGCACCGTGTTCGAGACCGGCAAGCCGCACTTCGTCAACCACCCGATGATGGTGGGCGACCACGGCGAACGCTACGCCGCCGTCAGTTGCTACAACTCGTTGAAGATCGGCGGAGGAGCGCACACCCTGGTTCGGCTGAACCTCAAGGAGCTGGCACTGCTGCACCGCGGCTCGCTCGGTGACTTCTTGGTGGAGACACTGCCCCGGTACGTCGAACTCGCTGCGGAACTGGCCGAGGCCCGGATCCGCTCGCTGGTCGAGGATCAGCGGTTCTTCGAGAGCCACTGGCTCGCGGCCGAGGGCCTGATCGACATCGAGCGCTTCTCGGCGATGTTCGGCGTCGTCGGCCTGGCCGAGGCGGTCAACACCCTGCTCTCCTACGACGGATTGGATGCCCGCTACGGCCACGACGAGATCGCCAACGAGTGGTCGTACCGGATCATCGAACGCTGCGCCGAGCTCGTGGCCGCCCGGCCCCTGCCGTACTGCAACGGCGGCGCCGGCCACGCCTACCTGCACTCCCAGGGTGGGTTGGACACCGACATGGGCGTCACCGCCGGCACGCGCATTCCCGTCGGCGACGAGCCCGGGATGCGCCAGCACATCACGGCATGCGCCCCGCACCACCGCCACTTCGCGTCGGGCATCAGCGACATCTTCCACGTCGACGAGACGGCGTGTCGCAACCCGCAGGCGATGGTCGACATCATCAAGGGCGCGTTCACCGTGGGCATGCGTGACTTCACCTTCAACCTCGACTCCAACGAGTTCATCCGCATCACCGGGTACCTGGTGCGCAAGTCCGACCTGGTCGACATCGACACGGTCGGGGCGCGTCATGGCAGCGACTACCTCGCCGCCGGTTCGGAGCGCACCTTCCACCTCAGCGAGCGGGCCGTCAAGCGCGTCGGATGTCATGAGCTGGACCCGCGGCCTGGTCACTGACACCATCGAGTTCTCCAGCGTCGACGGGCCGGGCAACCGGTTCGTCGTGTTCATGCAGGGGTGCACGTTCAACTGCGGGGCGTGTCACAACCCCTACACGATCAAGGAGTGCATCGACTGCGGGGACTGCATCCCGGCGTGCCCCACCGGGGCGCTGTCGATCGGTGACAGCGGACGGATCCGCTGGAACGAGGCAGTGTGCGAGGGCGGCGAGGCGTGCATTGCCGCGTGCTCGCACGACTCCACCCCGAAGGCCAGGAC
>WBZP01002211.1_pt2 | contig 13024 bp, 15 predicted proteins | sample 5204301 | NCBI WGS metagenome assembly WBZP01 (sample SAMN12412401, study PRJNA552823) | activated sludge metagenome | isolation source: activated sludge from nitrification reactor of wastewater treatment plant... | place: USA: Pennsylvania | collected 2017
AGAACTTCGACGACGCGGAGCAGCTGCGCGACACGAGCACCCCGGAGAGCGAACTGCACGGCAAGGAGATCGCGGCCACCGTCAACAAGGCGATGGACGCGCTGCCCGAGGACCTGCGCACGGCGATCACGCTGCGCGAGATCGAGGGGCTGAGCTACGAAGAAATCGCCAACGTGATGAACTGTCCGATTGGCACGGTGCGCTCCCGGATCTTCCGGGCGCGCGAAGCGATCGCAACGGAGTTGCGGCCGTTGCTGGGGACCGACGAGAACCGGAGATGGTGATGGGCGAGGAGATTTCTAGCCTGGTCGATGGCGAACTGGACGACGATCAGACCGACGTCGTCAATGCGCAGCTGCGGCGGCCCGAAGGGCGCTCCGAGTGGGCGTGCTACCACATCATCGGCGACACGCTGCGGGGGACCCCGCGGCTGTCGCCGGGGTTCGACGAGCGGTTCGCGGCGCGCCTCGCCGCGGAGCCGACGGTGCTGGCGCCGCGTCCGAAGCCGGCGCGGGTGCTGCCGACGGTCTGGGCGGCGGCGGCCACGCTGGCCGCGGTCGGCGTCGTCGGCTGGGTCGCCTTCAGCACGCTGGACCCGCAGTCGACGGCGCTGGTCCAGGCGCGGGAGTCGGCGACGGTCCGCGCCGCGGCGGTCAGGCCGAAGGGCGTGCCGGCCGACTACCTGCTCGCGCATCGCGACGTATCGCCGCGCGAGCCGATTCCCGGCGTCGGCACGTACCTGCGGCCGGCGACGGCGACGACCGTCGAACCGCGGCCCTGACGGCAAACTCAGAGGGCGATCCCAAGTGGCGGCAAACGCGGTGGTGGGGCGGTGATGGCGGGTGGTGCGCAGCATCGGGTCCGGCGGGCGTGGCTCGCGTCGGCGGCGCTGCTCGCGATGGCGACGGCGCTGGCGGCCCCGGCGGCCGCCGAGGACGCCACGGCGTGGCTGGCGCGGGCGGCGGCAGCGGCCCGCAACCTCAACTACGTCGGCACCGTCGTCTACCAGCACGGCGGACGGGTGGAGACGGCGCGCCTCGTCCACCTCAATGACAACGGCACCGAGCTGGAGAAGCTCGTCAACCTCGACGGCCCGGCGCGGGAGGTCATCCGCAGCGGGGGCGAGGTCCGCTGCTACTACCCCGACGCGAAGATCGTCCGCATCGAGCCCAGGACGTTCCGCAACGCGTTTCCCTCGCTGTCGGCACAGCAGCAGAAGTCGCTCGCCGACCACTACGAGATCCGGAAGGCCGAGACCAGCCGCGTGGCCGGCCTCGAGGCCCAGGCGTGGGTGTTCGAGCCCCGCGACGGGCTGCGCTACGGCCACAAGTTCTGGGCGGACACGGCGACCGGCCTGCTGCTGAAGGCGCGGATCATCGACGAGCGTGCCGAGGTGGTCGAGCAGTTCGCCTTCACCGACCTCGCCATCGGGGCGCGGGTCGACCGCGAGCTGGTGAAGCCGTCGTGGCCCACGACCCCGCCCGAGTGGATCGTCCGGGCCGCGGGCCCGGGGGACGTGGAGGTGCGCGAGACCGGGTGGGTCGTGGGCAGGCCGCCGCCCGGGTTCACCAAGATCGTCGAGGGCTTCCGCCCGCTGCGCGGCAAGCGCAACCCGGTCGCGCACCTCGTCTTCTCCGACGGCCTCGTCGCGGTGTCGGTGTTCATCGAGAACGTCGGCTCCGCGCCGCACCCGACCGGGCTGTCCCAGCAGGGCGGGATCAACATCTTCATCCGGCAATTCGACGACTTCCTGGTGACTGCGCTCGGCGAGGCCCCGGCCGCCGCCATCCGCCAGTTCGCCTCGTCGGTCGTGCGGCGCTGAGGCCGCCCGTCGACCGCGCTTCCCCGCAGCCATTCCCGCAGCCAGCAGAGGCACCTTCATGATCGCTCGCCCGCAGTTCGCCCGCTTCTTCGCCGTGCTCACCGCGCTGGTCGCGCTCGCCGCCGTCCCGGCCGGGACGGCCCAGGCGCAGTCCCGCGGCGCGTTGCTCCCCGACTTCACCGAGCTCTACGAGAAGCAGGCGCCGGCCGTGGTGAGCATCGACGTCACGCAGAAGGCGCGCGCCCCGCGCGGCATCCACGACCTGTCCGAGGACGACCCGTTCTACGAGTTCTTCCGCCGCTTCGGGCAGATCCCGCGGCCGCGCGGCGGGCCCGAGCGCGAGACGCAGTCGGTCGGCTCGGGCTTCATCGTTTCCTCCGACGGCTACCTCATCACCAACGCCCACGTCGTCGACGGCGCGGACGAGGTGAAGATCAACCTCGCCGACCGGCGCGAGTTCAAGGCCAAGGTGATCGGCGCCGACAAGCGCACCGACGTGGCGCTGCTCAAGATCGACGCCAAGGATCTGCCGAAGGTCACCATCGGCGATCCCGAGAAGCTCAAGGTCGGCGAGTGGGTGGTCGCCATCGGCAAGCCGTTCGGTCTCGAGAACACGATGACCGCCGGCATCGTCAGCGCCAAGGGGCGCGACCTGCCGCAGGAGAACCTCGTTCCCTACATCCAGACCGACGCGGCGATCAACCCCGGCAACTCCGGCGGGCCCTTGTTCAACCTCAAGGGCGAGGTCGTCGGCATCAACTCGCTGATCTTCTCGCGCTCCGGCGGCTTCATGGGGCTCGCGTTCGCGATCCCGATCGACATCGCGATGAACGTCGCCAACCAGATCAAGGACAAGGGACGCGTGACGCGGGGCCGGATCGGCGTGCAGATCCAGGAGGTGAGCAAGGAGACCGCCGAGGCGTTCGGCCTCGCCAAGGCCTCCGGCGCGCTGGTCAACTCGGTCGAGAAGGGCGGGCCGGCCGACAAGGCCGGCGTCGAGGCGGGCGACATCATCGTCAAGGTCGACGGCCGCGAGGTGAGGAACTCGGCGGAGCTGCCGCGGATCATCACCGCGGTGCGCCCGGGAACGAAGGTCACGCTCAACGTCTGGCGCAAGGGCGCGGCGAAGGACCTCGTCGTCACCGTCGCGGAGATGAAGGAGGAGTCGGCGGCGCCGCCGAAGCGCGGCGCGGCGCCGAAGGAGAAGGCGAAGCCGAACCGCATGGGGCTCGTGCTGTCCGACCTGACCGACGAGCAGAAGAAGGAGCTCGAGGTCAAGGCCGGGGTGCTGGTCGAGGACGTCACCGCCGGCGTGCGCGGCAACGTCCAGCCCGGCGACGTCATCCTCGAGGTCAGGAGCCGCGGCCAGGTCACCGAGGCGCGCTCCGCGGCGGACCTGAACGCCATGCTGGCCCGCCTCGACAAGGGGGCGTCGGTGACGCTGCGGTTGAAGCGCGGCGAGCAGGAGTTCTTCGCCACGCTGCGGCTCAACAACGGTGACTGACGCCGCGGGTCGCCGGCTCACGCTGCTCGCGCGCGCCTACTGCCACCTCTGCGACGAGATGCTGGCGGAACTGCGGCCGCTGGCGCAGGCCCACCGGCTGCCGGTCGACGTCGTCGACGTCGACGCCGCGGAGAACGCGGCGCTCGAGGCGCGCTGGGGCGACCGGGTGCCGGTGCTGTTCCTGGGGCCGCCCGCCGACGCTGGCGCGCTGTGCCACTACCGCCTCGACGGCGCGGCCGTCCTGGCGGCGCTGCGGAAACTCGCGTCGCAGCCGGAAATCCGCTAAAATTCAAGGTTATTCCGAACTCGGATCGCATCGGGGCACCCTGCGTGCCCCTTTCTTTTCCCCGGCATGCACCGGATCCGCAACTTCTCGATCATCGCGCACATCGACCACGGCAAGTCGACGCTGGCCGATCGCTTCATCCATCGCTGCGGCGGGCTCGCCGACCGCGAGATGTCCGAGCAGGTCCTCGACTCGATGGACCTCGAGCGCGAGCGTGGCATCACGATCAAGGCGCAGACCGCGGCGCTGTCCTACGTCGCCCGCGACGGCCAGGCCTACCGGCTCAACCTGATCGACACCCCGGGCCACGTCGACTTCGCCTACGAGGTCTCTCGCTCGCTGTCCGCCTGCGAGGGCGCGCTGCTGGTCGTCGACGCCTCGCAGGGGGTCGAGGCGCAGACCGTCGCCAACTGCTACACGGCGATCGAGCTCGGCGTCGAGGTGGTGCCGGTGCTCAACAAGATCGACCTGCCTTCCGCCGAGCCGTCGCGCGTGATGGAGGAGATCGAGGACATCGTCGGCATCCACGCCCACGACGCCATCCTCGCCAGCGCCAAGACCGGCGAGGGCATCGACGACATCCTCGAGGCGGTGATCGCCCGCGTGCCGCCGCCGAAGGGCGACCCGGACGCGCCGCTGCAGGCGCTGGTCATCGACGCGTGGTTCGACAACTACGTCGGCGTCGTGATGCTGGTGCGCGTCGTCAACGGCACGCTGCGGCCCAAGGACAAGGTGCTGCTGATGGCCACCGGCGCCGTGCACCAGTGCGAGCAGGTCGGCGTGTTCACGCCCAAGTCGGTGGCGCGCGAGCAGCTCTCGGCGGGCGAGGTGGGCTTCGTGATCGCCGGCGTCAAGGAACTCGCCGAGGCGAAGGTCGGCGACACCATCACCGGCGTGCAGCAACCGGCGGCGAGCGCGCTGCCCGGGTTCAAGGAGGTGCAGCCGCAGGTGTTCGCCGGGCTGTACCCGGTCGAGGCCAACCAGTACGAGGCGCTGCGCGACGCGCTCAACAAGCTCAAGCTCAACGACGCGTCGCTGCACTACGAGCCGGAGGTGTCGCAGGCGCTGGGCTTCGGCTTCCGCTGCGGGTTCCTGGGCCTGCTGCACATGGACATCGTCCAGGAGCGGCTCGAGCGCGAGTACGACCAGGACCTGATCACCACGGCGCCGACCGTCGTCTACCAGCTGCTGCTGCGCGACGGGACGGTGGTCGAGATCGAGAACCCGTCGAAGCTGCCCGACCTGTCGCGGGTCGAGGAGATCCGCGAGCCGGTGATCAACGTCACGATCCTCGTGCCCCAGGACTACGTCGGCCCGGTGCTGACGCTGTGCACCGAGAAGCGCGGCGTGCAGAAGGACATGACCTACCGCGGGCGGCAGGTCGTGCTGCACTACGAGCTGCCGCTGGCCGAGGTCGTGATGGACTTCTTCGACCGGCTGAAGAGCGTCTCGCGCGGCTACGCGTCGATGGACTACTCGTTCAACGAGTTCCGCGCCGCCGACGTGGTCAAGCTCGACATCCTGATCAACGGCGAGCGGGTCGACGCGCTGTCGGTGATGGTCCACCGCTCGGTCGCCATCTACCGCGGCCGCGAGGTCGCGGCGAAGATGCGCTCGCTCATCCCGCGGCAGATGTTCGACGTCGCCGTGCAGGCGTCGATCGGCGCCCAGATCATCGCCCGCGAGACGATCAAGGCGATGCGCAAGAACGTGCTGGCGAAGTGCTACGGCGGCGACATCACGCGCAAGAAGAAGCTCCTCGAGAAGCAGAAGGCGGGCAAGAAGCGGATGAAGGCGGTGGGCAGCGTCGAGATTCCGCAGGAGGCCTTCCTGGCGATCCTCAAGGTCGGCGAGAAGTGACGGCGGCCACCGACCCGTCGGCCGCAGCGCCAGGCGCGACGAACCGCCGGAATCCGGCCGCGGACGGCCGTGCCCGCGGCTGTGCCGCCCTGCTCCCGATGCGACAATGCCGGCGCCGGTTCCCCCCGGCGCCCGCCGGTTCCCAGCCCGCCGACCCGACATGAACTTCGCCCTCATCCTCTTCGTCGCCACGGCCGTCACCGGCCTGATGGTGCTCGCCGACCGCCTGGTGTTCGCCAAGCAGCGCGCCCCGGGCGCGCCGGAGCCCTGGTGGATCGAGTACCCGAAGAGCTTCTTCCCGGTGCTGCTCATCGTCTTCCTGCTGCGCTCCTTCCTCGCCGAGCCGTTCAAGATCCCGTCGTCGTCGATGCGGCCCACGCTCGAGGTCGGCGACTTCATCCTGGTCAACAAGTTCACGTACGGCTTCCGGCTGCCCATCGTCGAGCGCAAGGTCATCCCGCTCGGCGACCCGAAGCGCGGCGACGTGGTCGTGTTCCGCTACCCGGTGAATCCGTCGCAGGACTTCATCAAGCGCGTCGTCGGCGTCGGCGGCGACGTGGTCGCCTACCGCGACAAGCAGCTGACGGTCAACGGCCAGCCGTGGACGCTCACCCCCGACGGCAGCTACAGCTACCTGGAGGGCCTGCGCTTCGAGACCACCGAGCGCTTCCGCGAGACGCCGGCCGGGCCCGACGCCCCGCCGGAGCACCGGATCGCGCAGGCGCCGCAGGCGCAGCCGGTCTACGCCCAGAACGTCCGGTCGTTCGCCGGCCGCGAGAACTGCGATTACAATGACCGGGGGTTCGTCTGTCGCGTCCCGGCGGGGCACTACTTCATGATGGGCGACAACCGCGACAACAGCGACGACAGCCGCTACTGGGGCTTCGTGCCCGATGACCACATCCGCGGCCGCGCGTTCTTCATCTGGTTCAACTGGGACGACATCAGCAGCTTCGCGTTCAAGCGCGTCGGCTCGGGAATCCGGTAGGCCGTGCGCGGCCGCCGGCGGCGCGGAGCCGCGACCATGGAGAGGGCAATGACGACCAAGCACCGGCAACGCGGCGTATCGATCATCGGCTTCGTGTTCGTCTCCGCGGTGCTGGTGGTGATCGTGATGGTCGGCTTCCGGGTGACGCCGGCGATCGTCGAGTACTACTCGGTCCAGCGTGCGCTCGTCGACTCGCTGCAGGAGATCCGCGATCCCGGCAGCGCGATCAACGACGTGCGGCGCTCGTTCCAGAAGCGCGCCGACGCCGGCTACATCGAGTCGGTGCGCGGCGCCGACATCGAGTTCAACCGCGACAAGAACCAGATCACCGCGACGGTCGCGTGGACGCGGCGTCTCCACCTGGTGGCCAACGCGAGCCTGCTGCTCGAGTTCGAAGCCACCGCCACGCGCTAGGGCGCGGCGACCTGGCGGCGGCCCGGAGGATGCAGCACGCGCGCCTGGCCGGCCGGCTCGGCTACGAGTTCCGCGACCCGGCGCTGCTGGCGCAGGCACTGACGCACCGCAGCAGCGCCGCGGCGCACAACGAACGCCTCGAGTTCGTCGGCGACTCGGTGCTCAACTGCGTCGTCGCCGCTGCACTCTACCGGCGCCAGCCGGGCCTGCCCGAGGGCGACCTGTCGCGGATGCGGGCGAACCTCGTCAACCGCGACGCGCTGGCGGCCCTTGCCCGCACGCTCGACCTCGGCGCGGCGCTGCAGCTCGGCGAAGGCGAGCGGCAGGGAGGCGGCGCGGCACGGCCGTCGATCATCGCCGACGCGCTCGAGGCCGTGTTCGGCGCGATCTTCATCGACGGCGGTTTCGACGCGGCGACGCGGGTGATCGAGGGCGTCTACGCGGGCCTGCTCGACAGCGGCGACGCCGCGCTGCCGAGCAAGGATCCGAAGACGCGCCTGCAGGAGTGGCTGCAGGCGAGGCGGCACGCGGTGCCCGACTACGTCGTCACCGCGGTCACCGGCGAAGCGCACGCGCAGCAGTTCACCGTCGCGTGCCGGATCCCGCCGCTGGCCGTCGAGACGACGGCGCAGGGGACGAGCCGCCGCGCCGCCGAGCAGGCGGCCGCCGCGCTCGCCTGGGAACGGCTGGCCGGCGCCGCGGAGCGGAGCCGCCGTGGCTGACCGGGCCGCCGGTCCCGGCGGCGCGCCGTTCCGCTGCGGTCACGTGGCCATCGTCGGCCGCCCGAACGTCGGCAAGTCGACGCTGCTCAACCACCTGGTCGGCGGCAAGGTGAGCATCACCTCGCGCAAGGCGCAGACGACGCGCCACCGCGTCGGCGGCATCCTGACGACGCCGGCCGCGCAGTTCGTGTTCGTCGACACCCCGGGGTTCCAGACGCGCCACCGGTCGCGGCTCAACGACAAGATGAACCGGGTCGTGCGGCAGAGCCTCGACGCCGTCGATGCCGTGGTGCTGGTCATCGAGGCCGGGCGGACCGGAGACGCCGACCGCGAGGTGCTGCGGCTGCTGCCCGCGGGCGCGCGGGTGGTCGTGGCGCTCAACAAGACCGACCTGCTGGCCGACCGCGACCGGCTGCTGCCGCAGATGGCCGAGCTCGCCGCCGCCTACCCGTTCGCCGCGATCGTGCCCGTCAGCGCCGCGAAGGCGCGGGCGCTGGACCGGCTGCTGGACGAGGTGGCGGTGCTGCTGCCCGAGGGGCCGCCGATCCACGCCGCCGACGACATCACCGACCGCGACGAGCGGTTTCTCGCCGCCGAGTTCGTCCGCGAGAAGATCTTCCGCATGCTGGGCGAGGAGGTGCCGTACGCGACGACCGTCGGCATCGATTCCTACCGCGTCGAGGGCGGCGTGCGCCGCATCCATGCGACCGTCTACGTCGACCGCGACAACCAGCGCGCGATCCTGGTCGGCGAAGGCGGGCGGCGGATGAAGGAGATCGCAACCCGCGCCCGCGCCGACATGGAGCGGATGTTCGACGGGCCGGTGTTCCTCGAGGTCTGGGTGCGGGTGAAGCGCGGCTGGGCCGACGACGAGGCGCAGCTCAAGCGCTTCGGGTACTGAGCGGCCTGCCGACGCGGCGATGGCCCCGCGAGCGCAACCGCTCCGCCGCGACGACCAGCCGGCGTTCGTCCTGCACAGCTGGCCGTATCGCGAGACCAGCCTCATCGTCGAGGCGTTCTCGGTCGAGTACGGGCGCGTCGCGCTGGTCGCCCGGGGGGCGCGGCGGCCGCGCTCGGAACTGCGCGGGCTGCTGCAGGCATTCCAGCCGCTCGCCCTGTCGTGGTCGGGGCAGGCCGAGATGAAGACGCTGATCAAGGCCGAGTGGCGGGGCGGGCTGCCGCTCGTCCCCGCATCGGCACTGCTGTGCGGCTTCTACCTCAACGAACTGCTGCTGAAGCTCCTCGCGCGCGAGGACCCGCACCCGGCCCTGTTCGCCGCCTACGAAGGCGCGCTCGCCGAGCTCGCCGGCGGTGGCGAGCAGGCGCCGTTGCTGCGCCGGTTCGAGGTCGGGCTGCTGACCGAGCTCGGCTACGCGCCGCAGCTCGTCCGCGAGGCGGCGACGGGCGCGCCGCTCGATCCCGGCGCGAGCTACCATTACGTCTTCGACCAGGGACCTCGGCGTGCGCAGCCGGGCGGCGCCGCCGGTCCGCTGGTGCGGGGCAGGACGCTGCTGGCGCTGGCCGAGGGCCGCTATCCGGACGGCGAGACGGCAGCCGAGGCCAGGCGACTGATGCGCGACATGCTCGACCACCACCTCGAGCAGCGCGGCATGGAGAGCCGGCGTGTGCTGCAGGACCTCGTCGCGCTCGACGAACAGGGAAGCCATCGACGTGACTGAACTCGGCGTCAACATCGACCACGTGGCCACGCTGCGCCAGGCGCGCCGCAGCTTCGAGCCCGATCCGGTCTGGGCCGCCGTCGAGGCGCACTTGGGCGGCGCCGACGGCATCACCGTCCACCTGCGCGAGGACCGGCGGCACATCCAGGACGCGGACGTCCGGCGGCTGCGCGACCTCGTCCACATCAAGCTCAACCTCGAGCTGGCGGCGACCGACGAGATGGTCGCGCTGGCCTGCGCGCTCAAGCCCGAGCTGGCGATGCTCGTGCCCGAGGGCCGCGAGGAGATCACCACCGAGGGCGGGCTGGACGTCGCGGCGCAGGTGCCCCGGCTCGTCGACGTGGTCGCCGCGTTCACCGCCGCCGGCATCCGGACCAGCGTGTTCATCGATGCCGAGCCGGAGCAGATCGAGGCGGCGGCGCGCATCGGGGCCCAGGTCTGCGAGGTCCACACCGGGCCCTACGCGCACGCGTTCCACAGCCAGGGGCGCGACGCCGAGAGTCCCGCGGTGCTCGCCGAGCTGGCACGGATCCGCCGCGCCGGCGAGGCGATTCGCGCGGCCGGCATGCGCTTCAACGCCGGCCACGCGCTCAACTACGTCAATGTCCAGCCGGTGGCGGCGCTGCCCGGCGTGCGCGAGCTGCACATCGGGCACGCGATCGTCTCGCGCGCGGTGTTCGTCGGTCTGCGCGAGGCGGTGCGCGAGATGAAGGCGCTGGTCCGCGAGGCGGCGCGTTGAGCGGCGGCGAGGTCTCGCGCGGCCCGCTGATGCTCGGCATCGACGGCCTCGAGCTGGGGCCGACCGACCGCGAGCGGCTGCTGCACCCGCTGGTGGGCGGCGTGATCCTGTTCGCCCGCAACTATGCCGAACCGCGGCAGCTTCGCGCGCTGACCGCGGCGATCGCGGCGCTGCGCTCGCCACGGCTGCTCGTCGCCGTCGACCACGAAGGCGGCCGCGTCCAGCGTTTCCGCGACGGGTTCACGCGGTTGCCGGCGATGCGCGCGCTCGGCGCGCTGTGGGACCGCGACGTCGTCGCCGCGACGCACGAGGCCACGCGGCTGGGCTGGACGCTGGCGAGCGAGCTGCGCGCGCACGGCATCGACTTCTCGTTCGGCCCGGTGCTCGACCTCGACTACGGCGCCTCCACCGTCATCGGCGACCGCGCGCTGCACCGCAACCCCAACGCGGTGGCCCAGCTCGGCGTCGCGCTGCACGAGGGCATGCGCGCCGGCGGCATGGCCGGCGTCGGCAAGCACTTCCCGGGCCACGGCCACGTCGCGGCGGACTCGCACGTCGAGCTGCCGGTCGACCCGCGCAGGCTGGAGACGCTGCTGGCCGACGACCTGGTGCCGTTTGCCGCGCTGGCCGCTGCCCGGCTCGAGGCGGTGATGCCGGCGCACGTCGTCTACGCCGCCGTCGATGCGGCGCCGGCGGGCTTCTCGCGTACCTGGCTCGTCGACATCCTGCGCCGGCGGCTCGCCTTCGACGGCATCGTCTTCAGTGACGACCTCGGGATGGCGGGGGCGGCGGGGGCCGGCGATTTCCCTGCCCGCGCCGACGCGGCGCTGGAGGCGGGCTGCGACGTCGTGCTGGTCTGCAACGACGCGCCGGCGGCCGACCTGCTGCTGTCGAGCTGGCACCCTCCGCGGCACGTCGACCTCGCCCGGCGGCTGGCGCAGATGGAAGGCTGGACCCCCGGCCCGTGCCCGGTCGTACCGATCGCTGCGTATGCCGATTGGCTGGCCGAAGCCGCCGCGCGCCCGGCGACGGCCGAAGGCGGCGCCGACTCCAGCGGCGACGCGCCCCGGCGAAGTCAGTGAGGGTGCGGCCAGCGGCCGCCCAGCTTCCGCGTGATGTCCTCGGCGGTATGGGCCACCAGCGGCCCCAGCTGGCGGATGCGCTCGTCGGGCAGGCGCGCCGACGGGCCGGCGATCGAGATCGCGCCCAGCGCCTCGGCGTGCTCGTTGTAGATCGGCGCGGCGACGCAGCGCGTTCCCGGCAGGTGCTCCTCGTCGTCGAACGAGAAGCCCCGCTGGCGGATGACGCGCAGCGCCCCCCACATCGTCTCCGGGACGGTGATCGTGTGCGCGGTGATCCGCGGCAGCCCCTTGACCTTCAGGATGGCGTCGATCTCCTCGTCCGGCAGCGTCGCGAAGATCGCCTTGCCGACGCCCGAGGCGTGCAGCGGCACGCGGCTGCCGAGCTTGACGATCGTGCGCATCGTCTCGCGGCACTGCACCTGGTCGATGAACACCGCCTCGGTGCCGTCGAGGATCGCGAGGTTGGCCGTCTCGCCGGCCTGTTCCATCAGGCGGCGCATGTACGGGTGGCTCTGCGCGACGAAATCGCGGTTGGCGAGGAAGCTCGAGCCGACGGTGAACGCCTGCAGCCCGACGTACCACAGCCCGAGGTCGCCCGCCTGGAAGACGTAGCCGGTCTTCTCCAGCGTCGCCAGCAGCCGGTGCGTCGTCGACGCCGGCAGCGTCACGCGCTGCGAGACGTCGGTCAGCGTGAGGCCGCCTTCGGCCCGCGCCAGCGCCTCGAGGATCGACAGGCCGCGCGTCAGGCTCTGGACCTGGCCCGTGCTGGTACCCGCCGGGTTCTGCGGCGTGCGGCCGCGACGGGGCGGCGTGCTGAAGCGTTGCGGCATCGGGGTGCGGGAGGGGCGGTCGGGCGCCCATGTAACCACATCGTCTGCCGCCGGGGAAGGGCCGCGGCGCGTCGTCAGCCGAGCTTGGCGTGCGCCGTGACGGGCTGGTGCACGCCGGCGAGGTCTACCTCGTAGCGGGCGCCGAGCAGCGCGGCGTCGGTCAGCGGGGCGGCACCGCGGGCGTAGCCCATGCCGACGGCGCGCCCGTGGCGGCGGCTGTAGCCGGCCGAGGTGAGCTCGCCGATCGGGCGTCCGTCCATCAGGATCGGCTCGCCGCCCCAGGCGTAGGCCGCCGGATCGTCGAACGTGAACAGCAGCAGCCGCTTGGTTGCCGCGCCCGGCGGGGCGGCGGCGAGCGCGTCGCGACCGATGAACGGGGTCGCCTTGTCCATCTTCACCGCGTAGCCGAGCCCGGCCTCCCACGGCGTCTCGTCCGGGGACAGCTCGGCGCCCCAGGCGCGGCGTCCGGCCTCGATTCGCAGCGCGTCGATCGTGTAGTAGCCCGCGTCGACGAGCCCGAAACGGGCGCCGGCCTCGCACAGCGCGTCGTACAGAGTGACGCACTGGTCGGTCGCCACGTAGAGCTCGTAGCCGGGACCGCCGACGTAGCTCATCCGGGCGGCGCGGACGCGGGCGTAGCCGACGTCGATCTCGCGCGTCGTCGCGAACGGCAGCGCCGCGCGCGAGACGTCGTCCGGCGACAGCGTTGCGAGCAGCGCCTCGGCCCGCGGGCCCATCAGCGACAGCACCGAGTAGGCGGCGGTGACGTCGACCAGCGCGGCCCGCTGGTCGGTCGCGATGTGGCGCTCGATCCAGGCGCCGTCGCGCGTCGCCTGCGCCGAACCGGTGACGATGAGGAACTCGTGGGCGGCGATCCGCACGACGGTGAGGTCGCTCTCGAAGCCGCCGCGCGCGTTGAGCATCGCCGTGTAGACCATCCGCCCGGGGGCGACGTCGATGTCGTTGGCGCAAAGCCGCTGCAGCACCGCCAGCGCGTCGCGGCCCTTGAGCACGAATTTCGAGAACGACGTCTGGTCGAAGACGACGACGTCCTCGCGGCAGGCGCGCTGCTCCTCCAGCACCTGCGGCAGCCAGCCG
>WBZP01005392.1_pt1 | contig 13024 bp, 8 predicted proteins | sample 5204301 | NCBI WGS metagenome assembly WBZP01 (sample SAMN12412401, study PRJNA552823) | activated sludge metagenome | isolation source: activated sludge from nitrification reactor of wastewater treatment plant... | place: USA: Pennsylvania | collected 2017
TGCTCCGGGGTCAGGTCGTCGGCGTAGACGATGGCGTTGTCCTGGTCGGTGGCCAGGGTCTGCTCGCCGCGCCCTTCGCTGCCGAGCACGAGGAAGGCGAAGCTGTTTTCATCGATGTCGTCGAACCACTCGGCGCGCAGCAGGCCGATCAGGCGGACGACGATCTGGTCGTTGAGGTGGGCGATCAGGCGGACGAGATCGCGGATCGGGATGCCGGTGCCGGAGAGGTGGGTGACCAGCGCCTGGATGCGGGCATGCAGTGCCTTGAGGTCATCGAGGTGCTGCGCCTTCTCGATGTCGAGCACCAGCTGGTGTGGCGAGTGTGCCTGCAGGCGGAGGATGTCGGTGTCGGTGATGATGCCGGAGAGCTTGCCGGCGGGATCGACGACGCCGAGGCGGTGGATCTTCTGCCGCGACATGCGGTAGAGCGCCTGGTAAAGGAGCTCTTCCTCGCCGATCACGGACAGCGGCGAGTTCATGACATCGCGTACCTTGAGCTGGTCGGGGCAGATGCCGGCGGCGACGACCTTGTTGCGCAGGTCGCGGTCGGTGAAGATGCCGATCGGTGCGCCCTGATCGATCACGATGACGCTGGAGATGTTCTTCTCGCGCATGATGCCGACAACACCGATCAGTGCGTCGTCCGGTGCGCAGCTGACGATGCTGCGTGCGCAGGAATCCTTGACCGGACGGAAAAAGGCGTTTTCTTCGCTCATTGTTTTCTCTCCCTGAAATTTACCGGTCATTTTCGCACCGCCGGACGCCGCTGTCTGCGGATGCCTCACGGGGTGACCGGATTAACGGCGATTCAGCGACGGAGGAATTGCCAGAGCGCCTCGGCGCCGCCGAGAACGAGATCGGTGATGTCGGTGTCGAGTGCGGATTTCTTCTTCTCGCGGTCCGACTGCGATTTCAACCGCTCGTTGGCGATCAGCGCATCGGCGAAGGCGTGCGGGTCGAGGTGTTCCTGCTTGTGCGCGCGGGTTCCGAAATCGGCAAGGGCCTTTTCCACGGCTTCGGGATCGAGGATGACGATCGGCGAACGGCAGTGCGTGCAGGCGTTCTCGCGCCGGATATCGACCGGTGCGCCGCAGCCGCTGCAGCGGATCGTCTGCACCTTGGCCGCAAGCTCGGCGATTTCGGCGCCGTTGAGCTGGCGGACGAAGCCCTTTTCGCACATGAAGGCGGAGAAGGAATTGAAGCGGCCGTGCCGTTGCGGGCAGCGGTGATAGGAGAAGTTGCCGTTCTTCGTGCGGTCCAGCCCCTGGATCAGCCGCTCGTTGCAGCGGGGGCAGCTCAGGATGTCGCGCCAGGGCTGGCGTGTGTCGTCACGGTGCTCGTGGGTCAGGCGGAACAGTTCGAGAATGCCGGCCGGTGCCATCTGGGCACTCTCGAACTCATCGAACCAGATGCCCTGGCAGGTGAAGCAGAGATCGAGGACGACTTCGCCGTGGGGCTGGCGCTTGCAGCGGAATGCCTGCATCGGGCCGCGACAGGCCGGGCAGGGAGCGGTGTGCGGTTCCGGTGGGCTGGCCATGCGGCAGTTCAGTGATGCGTGGTGTCGTCCAGGTGGATCACGTCGTCGTGCTCGCGCTGATTCGCTTCATGCAGGCGCTTGACGAGGAACATGGTGCCACTGACGAAGAGGCCGAACATCGTGATGACCCAGTAGATCGAGAGATCGGCGCGGATCATCATGAAGTAGGCGCCGGTCATGATGAGGATCGACAGGTTTTCGTTGAAGTTCTGCACGGCGATCGAGTGACCGGCACCCATCAGGATGTGGCCGCGGTGCTGCAGCAGCGCGTTCATCGGTACGACGAAGAAGCCGGACAGGCCGCCGATCAGGATCAGCAGTGGCACGGCCAGCCACATCTCATGGACGAAATTCATCACCAGCACGATGATGCCCATGGCGATGCCGAGGGGGATCACCCGGACCGATTTGCGCAGGGTGATCATCTTGGCGGCGACGATGGCGCCGATGGCGACGCCGACGGCGACGACGCCCTGCAGCATCGAGGATTTGGAGAGGTCGAGATGCAGCGAGGCTTCCGCCCACTTGATGACGATGAACTGCAGCGTCGCGCCGGCGCCCCAGAACAGCGTGGTGACGGCGAGCGAGACCTGGCCGAGCTTGTCGCGCCAGAGCAGTACCAGGCAGTGGTTGAATTCGTGGATCAGGTACCACGGGTTCTTCTTCAGCGGCTTGTGATCGACCCCGGTGTCCGGCACGTAGAGGTTGAAGATGGCAGCCACGATGTAGAGGATGCCGACGATGCCGATTACCATTTCGCCGACGGTGTCGATGCCGGTGTCGATGGCCGGGAAGTCAAAGGCGAGCAGGGATTGCGCGATCTCGGGCTTGATCAGCGTGCCGCCGAGGACGACGCCGAGGATGATGGCGCCGACCGTGAGACCCTCGATCCAGCCGTTGGCGACGACCAGCAGGCGCGGTGGCAGGTATTCGGTGAGGATGCCGTACTTGGCGGGGGAGTAGGCCGCGGCGCCGAGGCCGACGACGGCGTAGGCGAGCAGCGGATGGACCATGAAGAACATCATCGCGCAGCCGACGATCTTGATGCTGTTGCTGATGAACATGACCCGCCACTTCGGCATCGAGTCGGCGAAGGCGCCGACGAAGGCAGCGAGCAGGACGTAGGAGACGGTGAAGAAGGTCTTCAGCAGCGGCTCGTATTCGGAGGGCGCCTGCATTTCGCGCAGGGCGGCGATGGCGGCGATGAGGAGGGCATTGTCGGCGAGCGCTGAAAAGAACTGCGCTGCCATGATGATGTAGAAGCCGAAAGGCATTATTGGTATCTGGCTATCCCTTGGTGTGGCCGGTTTTATACCACGAAAGGCGTAAGTTCTGGTTGCCGGTGCCGAAACCTGGGCTGGCCGGCGATGGGCCGGGGGTCGGGATTGGTGCAGCAGGACAAACTGTGTTCCAATAGATGCATTGAATGCACGGAGTGCTCTGCCTTATGGCTGATCGACGCTTGCAGGTGTTCCACGCCGTTGCCCGCCACCTCAGTTTCACCCGCGCCGCCGAAGCCCTGTTCATGACGCAGCCGGCGGTGACCTTCCAGATCAAGCAGCTCGAGGAACAGTTCAACACCCGCCTGTTCGAGCGCGGCCATGGTCGCATCACACTGACCCCGGCCGGTGAAATGGTGCTCGAATACGCCGAGCGCATCCTGGCGCTCTCGGCCGAGCTGGAAACCCGGATCGGCGAGATGACCGGCCAGATGCGCGGGCCGCTGATGGTCGGTGCCAGCACGACCATCGCCGAGTTCATGCTGCCGCGCATCCTCGGCGAATTCAATTCGCTCTACCCGCAGGTGCGTACCCGGCTGACCGTCGCCAACTCGGAAAGCGTCGAGAGCCGCATCGTCGAGCACAGCCTGGATGTCGGGCTGCTCGAGGTCGAAACGCGCAATCCGAACCTGCAGTCGGAGGTCTGCTGTGACGACGAGCTGGTCGTCATCTGCACGCCCGACTACCCCTTGCACGGCCAGCGCTCGGTGAGCGCGAAGACGCTCCTCGATTACGAATACGTCTCACGCGAGCCGGGCTCCGGTACGCGCGAAGTCAGCGACGCCTGGTTCCGCGACGCCAAGGTGGCACCGGAAAAGCTGAAGACGCTGATGGAACTGGGCAGCCTGGAGGCGCTGAAAGGCGTCGTCGTCACCGGCATCGGCTTCGCCATCGTCTCGCGCGCCAGCGTCGGGCGCGAACTGGCACTCGGCAGCCTGGTCGCCATTCCGCTCGATCCACCGCTGACCCGCCGCCTGTCGGTCGTGTTTCCGAAGGAACGCTTCCGCTCGCGCGTCGTCAGTACCTTCATCGAATTTTCAAAACGCCGTCTCCGGGAGCTTGCTGCCTGATGCCTCGCCCGATCAAGGCGCGGATCGACCGATCCGCGCTGCTGCACAATTATCTGCTTGCCAAGGCCAGGACGCCCGGCTCGCGCGCCTGGGCCGTGATCAAGGCCAATGCCTACGGGCATGGCCTGCTGAACGCGGCCGATGCCCTCGCTGAAACCGCCGACGGCTTTGCGCTGCTCGACCTTGCCGAGGCCGTCGCCCTGCGCGAAGCCGGCATCCGCCAGCCGATCCTGCTGCTGGAAGGCTATTTCCAGGCGGAGGATCTGGAGCTTGTCGCCGAGCACCGCCTCAGCCTCGTCGTGCATCGCTTCGAGCAGTTGCAGTTGCTGCGCCAGGTGGGTCTGCCGCTGCAGGTGCCCGTCTATGTGAAGTTCAACACCGGCATGAACCGCCTTGGTTTCCGCCCCGATGCGCTCGGTGCGCTGCGCGAGGAGCTGGCGAAGAACCGCGCCGTCAGCGAGGTGACGCTGATGACCCACTTTGCCGATGCCGACGGCGGCCGTGGCATCGACTGGCAACTGCAGCAGTTCCGGGCCATGGCCGGAGAATGGCGCGGCCCGGTGTCGCTGGCCAACTCGGCGGCGATCCTGCGCCATCCGCAGGCCGGGCGCGACTGGACCCGGCCCGGCATCATGCTCTACGGTGGCAGCCCGTTCGCCGACGAGAGCGCCGAATCCCTGGGATTGCGCCCGGTGATGACGCTCACGAGCGAGATCATCGGCGTCCAGCAGATCGCGGCGGGAGAGAGCGTCGGTTACGGCTGCACCTTCGTCGCCGAACGCGAGACCCGCGTCGGGGTCGTCGCCTGCGGCTATGCCGACGGCTACCCGCGCCATGCGCCGACGGGAACCCCGATACTGGTCGGCGGGCGCCGGACGCGGACGCTGGGCCGGGTATCGATGGACATGCTGGCCGTGGACCTGACGGACCTGCGCGAGGCGGGCGTCGGTTCGCCGGTGACGTTGTGGGGCGAGGGCCTTGCGGCCGACGAGGTGGCCGCCACCGCCGGCACCATCAGCTACGAATTGTTCTGCGCGCTGGCCCGCCGGGTGCCGGTGGAAGTGGTCTGAAAAATCAAAGAATTGGCACGATGAGCAAGGCTAAAACGATCTACACCTGCACCGAATGCGGTGCGACCGCGCCGAAATGGCAGGGGCAGTGCCCCGATTGCAGCGCGTGGAACACCCTGGTCGAGTCGGTGGCCGAGAAGGCGTCGCCCGCGGCCCGCTTCCAGTCACTGGCACCAGCGGCGAAATTGCAGGTACTGTCGGAAATTGAGGCGCGCGAGGCCGACCGCATCCCGACCGGCATCGGCGAATTCGACCGCGCGCTCGGCGGGGGCCTGGTGGGTGGCGGCGTCGTGCTGATCGGCGGCGATCCGGGGATCGGCAAGAGCACGCTGCTGCTCCAGGCCCTGGCGGGCTTGTCGGCCGCGCATCGCGTGCTCTATGTCAGCGGCGAGGAATCCGGCGAGCAGGTGGCTTTGCGTGCCCGGCGGCTGTCGCTGGAGACGCAGCGCCTGCAACTGCTGGCCGAGATCAACCTGGAGAAGATCCTCGCTTCACTGCAGGCCGAAAAGCCGCAGGTGGCCGTGATCGACTCGATCCAGACCCTGTGGTCCGACCAGCTCAGTTCGGCACCCGGTTCGGTGGCGCAGGTGCGCGAATGTGCGGCGCAGCTGACGCGGCTGGCGAAGACGACCGGCATCTGCGTCATCCTGGTCGGCCACGTCACCAAGGAGGGGGCGCTGGCCGGGCCGCGCGTGCTGGAGCACATCGTCGATACCGTCCTCTACTTCGAGGGCGACACGCATTCCAGCTTCCGCCTGATCCGCGCCTTCAAGAACCGCTTCGGCGCGGTGAATGAGCTGGGCGTCTTCGCGATGACCGAGCGTGGGCTGAAAGGTGTCAGCAACCCTTCGGCGATGTTCCTGTCTCAGCACGGGCAGGCCGTACCCGGTTCCTGCGTGATGGTGACGCAGGAGGGGACGCGGCCGCTGCTGGTCGAGGTGCAGGCGCTGGTCGACCAGTCGCACGGCAATCCGCGGCGGCTGACAGTCGGGCTGGAAGCGCAGCGTCTGGCGATGCTGCTGGCCGTGCTGCATCGCCACGCGGGCATCGTCTGCTTCGATCAGGATGTCTTCGTCAATGCCGTCGGTGGCGTTCGCATCACCGAGCCGGCGGCTGACCTTGCGGTGCTGATGGCGATCATTTCATCACTTAAAAACAAGGCGTTGCCGGACAAACTTATAGTGTTTGGTGAAGTCGGGCTGGCGGGAGAGGTGCGGCCGGCCCCGCGCGGGCAGGAGCGTCTGCGCGAGGCCGCCAAGCTGGGGTTTACGCGCGCCATCATTCCCGAGGCGAACCGCCCCCGTCAGGCGGTGGCCGGCATGCAGGTGATCGCCGTTTCCAGAGTTGAGGAAGCAGTTGAGAAGATGCGCTCAATTGATTGAATTAAGAGAACTAAATTTTTCGATTCGCCTGCTCGGGCGCGATGCGCGGGCGGGCGAATTGCGCTTGCTGGCGGCGGCGATCATGATCGCCATCGCGGCGCTGACGGCCGTCGGTTTCTTCGCCGATCGGGTCCGCATGGCCCTCGAGCGGGAGGCGCATCAGTTGCTTGGCGCCGATCTGTTGCTGACGGCCGACCAGCCCTGGCCGGCGAGCGTGAGCGAGGCGGCGCGGGCACGCGGCCTGCAGGTCACGACGACGGCGATGTTTCCGAGCATGGTGTTGCACGGCGGTGCCTCGCAGCTGACCGAGATCAAGGCCGTCAGCCCGGGCTACCCCCTGCGCGGCCGCCTGCGTACGGCGCCGGCGCTCAACGCGCCGGATGGCGAGGTGACACGGACGCCAGGGCGGGGCGAAATCTGGGCCGATGAGCGGCTGGCCTCGGCGCTATCGCTGAAGGTGGGCGACACCCTGACGGTGGGGCAGACCCGTCTTCAGATGGCCGGCGTCCTGACGCAGGAACCGGATCGCGGCGTCAATTTCTTCAGCGTTGCGCCGCGCCTGATGATGCACGAGGAGGATCTGGCCGATACCCGCCTGATCCAGGTCGGCAGCCGCGTTGCCTACCGGGTGCTGGTTGCCGGCGACAATGGCGATGTGGCCGCCTTCCAGCGCTGGCTGGAGCCACGCCTGGCGCGGGGGCAGAAGATCGAGGATGCGCGCAATGCCCGACCCGAGATCCGTACCGTGCTTGAGCGGGCGCAACGCTTCCTCGGGCTGTCGGCGCTGCTGACGGTCGTGCTGGCCGCGGTGGCGGTGGCACTGGCCGCCCGTCGCTACAGTCAGCGCCACCTCGATCCCTGTGCCGTCATGCGCTGCCTCGGCGCGACGCAGGGCTTCCTGTTGCGGGCCTATCTCTGGCAATTCCTGCTGCTCGGCGGACTCGCGTCGCTGGTTGGCTGTCTGCTCGGCTACGCCGGGCACTGGGCGCTGCATGCCTGGCTGGCGCAACTGCTCGCCTCGCCGCTGCCGTCGCCATCGCTGTGGCCGGCAGTGCAGGGGATGGCGGTCGGTTTGCTGCTGCTCTTCGGTTTCGCCGTGCCGCCGCTGCTGCAGCTGCGGCGCGTGCCGACCCTGCGCGTCCTGCGCCGCGAGCTCGGGGCGCCGGGTGGCGCGCTGCTCGGCGGCTATGCGCTGGGGCTGGCGGCGCTGGCAGCGGTCATGTTCTGGGTCGCCGGCGATGCCGTGCTGGGCGGCTGGGTGGTCGGTGGCTTTGTCGCAGCGCTCGCCCTATTTGCGCTGCTCGCGCGTCTGGCCGTCCGGCTGGCGGCGGGGCTGCGTGGGGGGGCACATGCCGCTGCCGGATTCGGCTGGCGCTACGGCCTCGCCAATCTGGAGCGGCACGCACTCGGCAGCGTCGTGCAGATCGTGGCGCTGGCGCTGGGGCTGATGGCCCTGCTGCTGCTCACTGCAACGCGCGGCGACCTGCTCGATGCATGGCGACGCGCGATTCCGCCGGATGCCCCGAATCGTTTCGTGATCAACATCCAGCCGGAGCAGGTCGCGGCCGTCGGGCAACGGCTGGCGGGCGCCGGCATCGAGAGCGAGATCGTTCCGATGGTGCGGGGCCGGATGACCGAGTTGAACGGGCGTGCCGTCGGTGTCGCCGATTACGAGGACGATCGCGCGAAGCGGCTGATCGACCGCGAGTTCAATCTCTCGTGGCGGGCCGATCTGCCTTACGGTAACCGCGTCGTGCAGGGTCACTGGTTTGCGCCGACGGAACTGGCGCGCGGCGTTGCCTCGGTCGAGGAAGGCTTGGCAAAGACACTGGGCATCCAGATGGGGGACAAGCTGAAGTTCACCGTCGCCGGTGAACCGGTGCTGGTCGAGGTGACCAGCCTGCGCAAACTCGACTGGGATTCGATGCGCGTCAATTTCTTCGTGCTGACGCCACCGGTGGTGCTGAAAGACTATCCGGCCAGCTACATCACCAGCTTTCATCTGCCGGATACCCGGCGCGAGGTGGTCAATGCGCTGGTCCGGGAATTCCCGAACCTGACGGTGGTCGATGTCGCGGCCATCGTGCGCCAGTTGCAGTCGGTGCTCGACCAGGTGGCGCAGGCAGTCCAGTTCATCTTCCTGTTCACGCTCGCCGCCGGGCTGGCCGTGCTGCATGCGGCGCTTGGAACGGCGTTTGCGGAACGGCGCTACGAACTGGCCGTGATGCGCTCGCTGGGCGCGCGACGTGATCAGTTGCGACGGGCCCTGCTGGCGGAATTCGCGATGGTCGGCGCCCTGGCGGGCGGTATTGCGGCGCTGGGCGCGGCGGTGGTCGGCAAGGTACTGGCCGAAAAGGCATTCCAGTTCGAGGTGGCAACGAGCGTGTGGCCATTCCCCGCTGCAATTGCCGGCGGTGCGTTGCTGGTCATGGCTGCCGGCTGGTTGTCGGCGCGACGCCTGTTGGCCACTTCGCCGCTGCAGGTGCTCAGGAGCGGTGTCTGAACGTCGTTTTTTGTGCGCAATGCATCCGGATATGCGGCAGAATACGACGTCTGAAATTTAAAACAACAATCGCCCGATGACGGCAACCGTATCGCACTCTCCGCAATCGTCGCACGCGCTCGACGAGCGCTTGGCGGCCCTTGTGGCTCGCTGGCAGGCGTATCGCCAACTCGGCGGCTTCGAGCAGTTCGTCGAATTCTCCGTGGCACTGAACAGCCTTTCGGAGCAGTTGGGACGCCTGCGCCTGCCGGGTCTGCTGCGCATCGCCCAAGGGCTGGAGAATGCGGCGCTGGCGCGATTCGGCGATCAGGAAAGCCACCCGCTGGCGGAAACCGATCAGCTGGCACTCGATCGTCAGGTGCAGACGCTGGCGGGTGCCATTGCCTCTGCCCGGCAGCCGGTGGGCGAACGGCGCGCCGAGGAAGGGCGTGTCGTGAGCAGCGATCCCGAGTGGGTCCGTCCGCGCGCGGTCTGGCTGGTGACTGCCGGCGGCAACAGTCTCGCCGATCATCTCGACAGCCAGTTGCGTCATTTCGGTTTTCGCGCCCTTCGTCTCGACTGGAAGCAGGATCTCCCGGCAGAGGACGCGCCGATGGCCGTTCTTTTCCTGCCCGAAGGGGCGCCGGTGTTGCCCGTGCAGCTGGAGCGCGTCGCGGCGGTGCGGGCGGCGGTGCCGGCCGGACAGCTGTTCTATCTCGGCGGCGAGCGCGAGATGGAGCCCGTGGTAGCGCTGATGCGTGCCGGCATCGACGTCACCATTCCGCGCGAGGATGTCGGGGCTGCCGTGCTTGCGCGCATGCTGGATCTCGTCCAGACCCGCGAGCAGGAGCGCTACCGGGTGCTCGTCGTCGAAGACTCCAGGGTGGCGGCAGCGATGATCCGGCGCACCCTCAGTGAGCACAACATCGACAGCGAGGTCGTGGCCGACCCCGGCAAGCTGCTCGACGTGCTGCCGGTGTTCCGCCCGGACCTGATCCTGATGGACATGTACATGCCGCGCTTCACCGGCGTCGAGGCGACGCGCGTCTTGCGCCAGGTGGCCGGCTACCAGTCGGTGCCGATCGTCTATCTCTCGAGTGAGTCGGATATCGGCATGCAGGTCGAGGCCCTGCGCCTCGGCGGCGACCAGTTCCTGCAGAAGCCGATCAACCCGGTGGTGCTGGCGGCCGTCGTGCGCACGAAGATCGAACGTTATCGTGAGACGATTCGCTCGACGCGAACCGACGGCCTGACCGGCCTGTTCAACCACACCGCGTCGAAGGCACGGCTGAAAGGCATGATCGAGGTCCTGCCTGCGGGCTGCAACCTCTGTCTGGCGATGGTCGATATCGACCATTTCAAGTCGATCAACGACACCTGGGGCCATCCGGTCGGCGATCAGGTGATCCGTGGCCTCGCCTGGCTGCTCAAGGGCCGTCTGCGGGCAAGCGACCTGATCGGGCGCTATGGCGGCGAGGAGTTCATCCTGGCCTTGCCCGATGCCTCGCCCGACAAGGCGATTGCCGTGATCGACCGCATCCGCGCCGACTTCGCGGCCTTGCCCCACGCGCATGGCAGCGGCGTCCTGCACGCCAGCTTCAGCGCCGGCGTGGCCTGTCTCGATCATTTTTCGACGGCCGAGTCACTGACGACAGCGGCTGACAATGCCCTGCTCGAGGCCAAGCGCAAGGGGCGCAATTGCGTGGTCAATGCTTGCGAACAGCGTGCATGATTTTGATTTAGATCGCATTTTTACCAATCACACACGTGCAATAATCCGCCCATGCGATTCGCGATCCTTGAAGACTCCCGCAGCCAGGCCCTTTTGCTCAAGGCCATGGTCGAAGAACTTGGCCATGAAGGCGAGATCTTTCCGACTGCCCATTCCTTCCGCGAAGGGCTGACGTCGGCAAAACCGTTCGACTTGCTGCTGATGGACTGGATTCTTCCGGATGGCTCCGGTGACGAACTGCTCGCGTGGGTGCGCGAGCGCTTCGGTTGGTCGCTGCCGATCATCTTCGTCACTGCGCGCGTGGCGGAGGGCGATGTTGCCGCAATGCTTCGCCTGGGCGCGGACGACTACGTCTGCAAGCCGATCCGCTACGTCGAGCTCGGCGCCCGCATCGAGGCGCTGATCCGGCGTCGTTCCATGGCAGCCGAGGCAGCCTCCGGTGCCAGTGCCAGGCTGCAGGTCGGCAACGTCGTGCTCGATCCCGCCGCGAGATCGGTGACGGTGGACGGCACCCCGGTTGCGCTGACCAACAAGGAATTCGACCTGGCCGAACTGCTGCTGCGCAATCTCGGTACGCTGTTCAACCGGCAGTCGCTGCTGGAAAAGGTCTGGGAAGTGTCCGGTGAGGCGAATGCCGATTCGCGGACGGTCGATACCCATGTCAGCCGCCTGCGCCGCAAGCTGCACCTCGAACCTGCCTCCGGCTGGCTGCTGAGCACGGTCTACGGCCATGGGTATCGGCTGGAACGCGCCTCAAACTGAGGCGCACGCCGTACCGTTACTGATTTCTTTCGGGCTTTCGGGAATCTATTCCCCGAAAGCCTGTCGATACACTCCCCCTCATCGCAAGTGCTCTGCTTCGCAAGTATCCGAACATGAAAACTCGTCTTTCGCTCCGTGGCGTTGTTGCTCATCCTCGCAATAGCTACGGCTATTGCTGCGGTTCGCGCCTAGCCACGAAGCGAAATCCGTCGTTTTCATTGTGTTCGTCAACTTACGAAGCAGACCACTAGAAGTTCCCCATGTCTGCCGTCATGACCGCCTCCGGGGCTGCCCCCAGCCTGTTTTCCTATCGCAAGTACTGGGCGAAGCGCTTCGGCACGGCGCCGTTCCTGCCGATGTCGCGCGCCGAGATGGACGAACTGGGCTGGGATTCCTGCGACATCATCCTGGTCACCGGAGATGCCTACATCGACCATCCCAGCTTCGGCATGGCGCTGGTCGGCCGCCTGCTGGAGATGCAGGGCTTCCGCGTCGGCATCATCAGCCAGCCGGGCTGGCATTCGGCGGCCGATTTCAGGAAGCTGGGCAAGCCGAACCTGTTCTACGGCGTCACCGCCGGCAACATGGATTCGATGGTCAATCGCTACACCTCGGATCGAAAGATCCGCTCGGAGGACGCCTACACGCCGAATGCCGAGGCCGGCAAGCGCCCGGATCGCGCGGTCGTCGCCTACTCGCAGCGTTGCCGGGAGGCCTATCCCGACGCCAATGTGGTGATCGGCTCGATCGAGGCCAGCCTGCGGCGTATCGCCCATTACGATTACTGGTCGGACAAGGTGCGCCGTTCGGTGTTGCCGGACTCGAAGGCCGACCTGCTGATCTTCGGCAATGCGGAGCGCGCCATTGTGGCGCTCGCCCACCGCCTAGCAGCCGGCGAGAGCATCAGGGATATCCGCGACCTGCGCGGTACGGCCTTCATGGTGCCGGCAGGCTGGTTGCCGGGTGAGGACTGGCAGGTGACCGATTCGACCGAGCTCGACACACCGGGCCCGCTGGTGAAGCATGCCGATCCCTATGCGATGGAAGAGGAGAAATCCGCGTCGTCCTGCGCCACCCGGGAGGGCGGGGCGGAAGTGAAGGGTATCCGTATCGTCGGCCGCGCCGAGATGACCCGGGAGCGCCTTGCCGCGCGCCGTGCCGACCGGGCGAAGACCGTCATCCGCCTGCCGTCCTACGAGCAGGTCAAGGACGATCCGGTCCTCTACGCCCACGCCTCGCGCACCTTCCACCTCGAATCGAACCCCGGCAACGCGCGGGCGATGGTGCAGTCGCACGGGGAGGGTGTATCGCAGCGCGATGTCTGGCTGAATCCGCCGCCGATCCCGCTGACGACCCCCGAGATGGATGCCGTCTACGGCGCGCCGTATCAGAGAAAGCCGCATCCGAGCTACGGCGATGCGAAGATTCCGGCCTACGAGATGATCCGCTTCTCGATCAACATCATGCGCGGCTGCTTCGGCGGCTGCACCTTCTGCTCGATCACCGAGCACGAGGGGCGCATCATCCAGAGCCGCTCGGAGCAATCGATCCTGCGCGAGATCGAGGAGATCCGCGACAAGACGCCGGGCTTCACCGGCACCATCTCGGATCTCGGCGGCCCCACCGCCAACATGTACCGGATGGCCTGCAAGGATCCGAAGATCGAGTCGTCGTGCCGGCGCCTGTCGTGTGTGTTCCCGGGCATCTGC
>WBZP01005393.1_pt1 | contig 13021 bp, 13 predicted proteins | sample 5204301 | NCBI WGS metagenome assembly WBZP01 (sample SAMN12412401, study PRJNA552823) | activated sludge metagenome | isolation source: activated sludge from nitrification reactor of wastewater treatment plant... | place: USA: Pennsylvania | collected 2017
CTACGACCCCATCTACCGCCGTTCGATGGCGCGCCACTTCGCAGGTTATTCGCAGGCGCGGCCGCTGGCACTGTCCGACGGGTCGGACGCGGCGCTGGCGCAAGCGGCGCGCGCGCTTCACGGCCCGCATCCGGCCGGCTGATCGCAATCAACTCCCTCCGGCCCCGCTGCCCCTACAGTCGCTTCCACCGATGCCGATCTACCACGCCCTGATGGATCCGCCGCGCTTCGCCGTGCGCGTGGTCGGCTGGCGGCAGCCTCTCGAGTGGCTCGCGTGCGGACTCGCCGACTTGCGGCGCTCGCCAGGCCCGGCCCTCGCGCACGGTTTCGCCTGTGCGGGCTTCGGCGCACTGATCTGGTGGTTCGCGCACGACATGTTCTGGGTGCTCACCGGGGCCTTCAGCGGCTTCCTGCTGGTGGCGCCGATCATTGCCACCGCGCTCTACACGGTCAGCCGGGTGCACCATGAGGGCCGTCGGCCCAGGCCACGCGAAATCCCGCGCACCTGGTTCGGGTTCGATCCGCGGCTGGTGCACTTTGGCGTACTGCTCGCGTTCGCCGGCACAGGCTGGGTGCTGACATCGGCCTCGCTCGTGACCGCCTTCGCCGGTGCGCCGATCGAACGCCCGGTCGACTTCCTGCGCGTGATCGTGATGGCCGAGGAAGGCTGGCTGTTCGAGATCTGGCTCATGCTCGGCGCCCTGCTTGCCGCGCCGGTGTTCACCTCGAGCGTGGTGGCGATCCCGTTGCTGCTCGACCGCGACGACGCCACCGTCTACGAGGCGGTGTTCACGAGCTGGCGTGCCGTCATGGCCTCGCCCGGCCCGCTCGCGCTGTGGGCGGCACTCATTCTGTGGCTCACGCTCGTGGGCATGGCGGTAGCGCTCGTCGGGCTCATCTTCGTCGTGCCCTGGCTCGCGCACGCAAGCTGGCACGCCTATACCGATCTCGTGGTGCGCGACGGGGCTCCGCGAATGGAGGGAGGCGAGTAGGGCGGCCGCGGCCGCCCGGGCTCGGAGACGCCGATGTTCGGCTTCACGGAAGAGCAGATCGCGTGGTTCGGCATGACCTTCGGGGTCAGCGCGTTCATGCTCTACATGGTTTTCATCATCTTCCAGCTCGCGCGCGAGTCGAAGGCAGGCCGCTACGGGACCTTCGTGCTGTTCCTCGCGCTCGGCGTCGGGCTGATCGGCTTCGTCGCCAAGGGGATCATCAGGTTCTTCATCGGCGGCAGCGAGTAGCCTCGCAGGCGGCGAGAAGGCGTGCGCAGGCACGCCTCTTCGTCCTCACCCCATATGCAGGCCGCCGTTGCAGCTGATGTCGGCACCCGTGGTGAAGCCCGAGTCCTCGCCCGCGAGCCAGGCGACGATCGAAGCAATCTCGGCCGGCGTGCCCAGGCGCTTGATCGGGATCGTCTCGACGATCTTCTCGAGGATCTCTGGCTTGATCGCCCTGACCATGTCGGTGCCGATGTACCCCGGGCTCACGGTGTTGACGGTCACGCCCTTGGACGCCAGTTCCTGCGCCAGCGCCATCGTGAAGCCGTGCATGCCGGCCTTGGCCGCCGAGTAGTTGGTCTGGCCGGCCTGGCCCTTCTCGCCGTTGACCGAGCTGATCTGGATGATCCGGCCCCAGCCCCTCTCGACCATGCCCGGCACCGCCTGCTTGGTGACGTTGAACATGCTGTTCAGGTTGGTGTCGATCACCGCGTCCCAGTCCTCGCGCGTCATCTTCAGGAACATGCGATCGCGCGTGATGCCGGCATTGTTGACCAGCACGTCGATCGGACCATGCTCGGCAACCGCCTTCCTGTGCGCCTCGACCGTCGAGTCCCAGTCGGCGACGTTGCCGACCGAAGCATAGAACGTGAAGCCGCGCGCCTTCTGCTCGGCAAGCCACTTGTCGTAGTCGCGGCTCGGGCCGCAGCCGGCGATCACCTTGAAGCCTTCCATCGCCAGCCGCTGGCAGATCGCGGTTCCGATGCCGCCCATCCCGCCCGTCACGTAAGCCAACTTCTGTGCCATGTGCTGTCTCCTCGCCGTTGATGTGCGTGATCGATGCGTTGCGTCCGACCCTCGACGCCGATGTCTTGGTGGAGGAAGAAGCCCGTCAGGCCTTCTGCTTCACGTAACGCCCGGGTGCCGGTTCGATCGGCCGGAACTCGGGGCTCCCGGGCGTCGGTGGGGCCGCCACCTTCCGGCCACCGAGCGGGGCCAACCAGGACGTCCATTCTCCCCACCAGCTGCCGGGATGCTCGGTCGCGCCGTCGAACCAGGCCTGCGCGTCGTCGGACAGCGCGTCGTTCGTCCAGTAGCTGCGCTTGCGCTTGGCCGGCGGGTTGATCACGCCTGCAATGTGGCCCGAGGCGCCTAGAACGAACCGCACCGGGTTGGCACCACCGCCCCGCACCAGCGGCACCGAGCAGTAGGCCCCGGTCCACGGCACGATGTGATCCTCACGCGAGGCATAAACGAAGAACGGCGCGCGGATACGGCCGAGGTCGACCTTCTCGCCGCACACCGTGAGCATGTCCGGCTTGCGCAGGTCGTTCTGCAGGTACATGTGGCGCAGGTACCAGCAGAACATCGGGCCGGGCAGGTTGGTGCTGTCGCCGTTCCAGTACAGCAGGTCGAAGGGCGGCGGTGACTCGCCCTTCAGGTAGTTGCCGACGACGTAGTTCCAGACCAGATCGTTCGGGCGCAGGAAGCTGAAGGTCGTCGCGAGTTCCTTGCCCTTCAGCAGCCCGGGCCCGGTGGGGGCCTGCGCGCCGATCGTCATTTCGCGCAGCTGCACGCCGGCCTCGTCGACGAACACCTCGAGGACGCCGGCGTCGGCGAAGTCGAGCAGCGTCGTGAACAGCGTGACCGACTCGGCCGGGTGGAACTCGGACGCCTCGGTCCGGCCCAGCCGTTCGCCGCGCGCCGCCAGCACGGCAAGCGCAGTGGCGAGGATCGTGCCGCCGACGCAGAAACCCATCGTGTTGATGGTCTTTGCGCCGGTGATGGCCTGCACCGTGCGGATCGCCGTCAGCGGGCCTTCCTCGATGTAGTCGTCCCAGGTCTTCGCCGCCAGGCTCTCGTCGGCGTTGCGCCAGCTCATCACGAAGGTGCGGTGGCCCTGCTCGACGGTGTAGCGAACGACCGAGTTCTCGGGCTGCAGGTCGAGGATGTAGAACTTGTTGATGCAGGGCGGCACGAACAGCATCGGCCGCTCGTGCACCTCCGCCGTCGACGGACGGTACTCGATGAGCTGGAACAGCTCGTTCTCGAACACCACGCTGCCCTCGGTCGACGCAACGTTGCGGCCGACTTCGAAGGCGCTCTCGTCGGTCTGCGAGACATGGCCCTTCTGCACATCGGCGAACAGCTGCTGCATGCCCTTCGCGATGCTCTTGCCCTGGGTGTCGATCGCGCGCTGCAGCGCCTCGGGGTTGAGAGCGAGCACATTGCTCGGGCTCGCCGCCTCGACCCACTGCTGCACCGCAAAGCGGATGCGTGCGCAGACCTTCGGGTCGCCGTCGACGCTCTCGGCAAGCTGCATGAGCGTGCGCGCGTTCAGCAGGTACATCTGCGCAGTGAAGGCGGCCGCGGGGTTCGCGAGCCATGCCTGCCCGGCGAAGCGCCGGTCATCGATCGGTGTTGCCGCTGCGCCACCGCCGGAGAGCCGCGCGAGCGACTGGTTCCAGACCTCGGACGCGGTGTGCAGGTACTCGCGCTGCAGCTCGGCTACGCGGTCCGGCGCCAGGCTGAGCCCCGTCGTCGACTTCCACAGCTTGCCGATCGCGGAGCCGAAGGCACCCGCCGCCTCCGCCGAGGCGGATGAATCGTTCTCCACTCTTGTCTCCTCGCTCTATGTCTGGAACGGCGCGCCATCGGAACGCGTCACTCCGGGGGCCCCGCGTCGAAGGGCCTTCACTCAGGGGGTCGTCGCGTCTGGGTCAGGTGCGACGCGCGGGTTGTAGGTGCCACGGCTGACGGTGGCATGACAGACCGTGAGATGTCATTATCCCGGCCCCGGAGCGCTTGCCGGAAAAAGCGATGGTCGTGTGGGCAATCGGCGCCGCCTCCTGGGCGCGCCGGGGCGCAAGCGCGCGCTCCGCGCGGTCGAGATGCGCGAGCGTGCCGCGCGCGGCGTGGCCTCAGCGCCGCCAGACGGCGGCCGCCATGCGCCCGGTGACGCCTTCGCGACGGAACGAGAAGAACGTTGACGGCGACTCGAACGTGCAGGTGCGCACGGCCTCGATCGAGCCCAGCCCGAGCGCGTGCAGGCGGTCGATGGCGAGGCCCTGCAGGTCACAGCGCCAGCGCAGACTGCCGTCGGGGCGCGGCGCGAGACTGAAATGCGGCGCCGGGCCGGGCCGCGCCGGGTCGACGCCGAAGGCCTGCAGCACGTCGGCGCCGACTTCGAAACGGCGAGCGCCGATGCAGGGTCCGAGCCAGGCCTGCAGCGCGCCCGGCTTGACGCCCGTGCCGCGGCCGATCGCGGCCACGGTCGCCTCGATCACGCCGGCGGCCAGGCCGCGCCAGCCGGCATGCGCCGCGCCCACCACGGTGCCGTCGGCGCTCGCCAGCAGCACCGGCAGGCAGTCGGCCACGCTGACGACACAGGCGATTCCGCGCTCGCTGGTCCAGCACGCGTCGGCCGGGGTGTCGGGACGATCCGGCGTCTCGGCGTCGAGCCGCAGCACGCCCGCTCCGTGCACCTGCCGCAGCCACACCGGGCGCGCACCGAGCATCGCCGCGAAGCGGCGCCGGTTCTCGGCCACGGAGGCGGGGGCTTCGCCCGCGGCTGCGCCGAGGTCGAGGCTCGCGAACGGCCCCGTGCTGACGCCGCCGGCACGCGTGCTCATCGCGGCACCGACACCCGGCACCGCCCAACGCGGCGCGATCGACGGCAGCGTGGCCGGAGCCGTCATTCGGCGTCCGGGCAGGCCTCGGGCCGCGTGCGCTCGAACGCAGGCAGCTTCGTGCAGGTGTCGAATACGCGCATCACGTTCGGCACATGGTCGAGCCGGCAGTCGAAGCGCCGCGCGTTGAAGATCTGAGGAACGAGTGCGCAGTCGGCGATCGTCGGCCGCTCGCCGTGGCAGAACGTGGCCGGATGCTGCGCGAGCAGGCGCTCGACCGTCTCGAGCCCGGTCTCGACCCAGTGCCGGTACCAGCGGTTCTTGGCGTCCTCGCTGACGTGTAGATCGCGCACGAGGTAGCGCAGCACGCGCAGGTTGTTCAGCGGGTGGATCTCGCAGGCGATGTCGCAGGCGATCGCGCGCACGCGGGCCCGGCCGGGCACATCGCGCGGCAGCAGCGGCGGCTCGGGGTGCGTCTCGTCGAGGTACTCGATGATCGCCAGCGACTGCGTGATCGTGTGTTCGCCGTCGCGCAGCAGCGGCACCATGCGCGCCACCGACACCGCCGCGAAGCTCTCGGCGAACTGCTCGTTCTTCGCCAGGTGCACGGGCTTGTACTCGTAGTCGAGTCCCTTGAGCGCGAGCGCGATGCGCACACGGTACGACGCCGAGCTGCGGAAATAGTTGTAGAGATCCATCGTTACCTCCGGGCCTTGCCGGCCTCAGCGAACCACGACGCGCAGCGCGCCGAGGCCTTCGATCCGGCCCTCCATCACGTCGCCGGGCGTCACTGCCGCGACGCCCGCCGGCGTGCCGGTGAAGATCAGGTCGCCGGGCTGCAGTGTCCAGGCGCGGCTGAGCTGCTCGATCGTCTCGTCGACGTTCCAGATCAGCTCGGCGAGATCACCCTTTTGACGCAGATGGCCGTTCACGTCGAGCATGATGGCGCCACGGGTCAGGGTCCCCGTGCGTCCGATCGGCGCGATCGCCGAGATCGGCGCGGACTGGTCGAAGGCCTTGCCGATGTCCCAGGGCCGGCCCTGCTTCTTCATCTCGCCCTGGCGGTCGCGCCGCGTCATGTCGAGCCCGACCGCATAACCCCAGACATGGCGCGACGCGTCGGCGGCGGCGATGTCGCGACCACCCGTGCCGATCGCCACGACGAGCTCGATCTCGTGCTGGAAGTCGGACGTGGCGCTCGGGTAGTCGATCCGGCCCGTCTCGCCGAACGGCACCGGCACCACCGCGTCGGCGGGCTTCATGAAGAAGAACGGCGGCTCGCGACCGGTGAAGCCCATCTCGCGCGCATGCTCGGCGTAGTTGCGGCCGACGCAATAGATGCGGTGGACCGCAAAGAGGCCGCCGCCCTCGACAGGCACCGACGGGATGGCAGGCGGGGTGAGCACGTGGTTCATGGTGTGCCGAGGATCGATGGCCCGGCAGCGCTCCGGGCGGTGGCAGGACGGCGGCCGGGGATGATGCCATGCCGTGCCGCGGTGAACGCGCCGCTACACTGGCCCGATGTTCGCGACGCGCCGCATCCGGTTCTGCCCTGCCTGCGGCGCGCCCGCCGAATACCGCGTGCCGGCCGACGACAACCGCGAGCGTGCGGTGTGCACCGGCTGCGGGCTGATCCACTACGAGAACCCGCTCAACGTCGTGGGCACCGTGCCGGTGTGGGGCGACCAGGTGCTTCTGTGCCTGCGCAACATCGAGCCGCGGCGCGGCCTCTGGACGCTTCCGGCGGGCTTCCTCGAGCTGGGCGAGAGCACCACGGCGGGCGCGCTGCGCGAGACCGAAGAGGAGGCCGGCGCGCATGTCGAGCTGCAGGAGCTGTTCACCGTGCTGAACGTCGTGCGCGTCGGCCAGGTGCACCTGTTCTACCGCGCCCGGATGCTCGACACGCACCTCGATCCCGGGCCCGAGACGATCGAGGCGCGGCTGTTCCGCGAGCATGAAGTGCCCTGGGACCAGATCGCCTTCCGGACCGTGCGCCAGACGCTGGAGCACTTCTTCGCCGATCGCCGCGGCGGCCGCTTCGGAGTGCACGTGGGCGACATCGGCTGATCGCGCGGGTGAGCGCGCCGCCGCCCGCGCCATCCAGCCCGGATCCGAGATCAGTCCGGCACGCGCCGGAAGGCACCGCCCGTGGCACCGTCGAAGCCGGTCTGCCACAGCACCGGCACGTCACGCGGCTCGTCGACGCCCTGCGCGATCGCCTTCTTCCCCAGGCCGTGGATCAGCGTCACGAGGCCTTGCGCGTAGTCGCGCACCGCCTCGTCGTCGGCCAGGCCGCGCAGGTGCTGCGCGTCGACCTTGACGTAGTCGACCCCCATTGACTCGACCTCCTGGAGGTCCCGCGGCGATGCACCGGCATGCTCGATGCCGACGCTCACGCCGAGCCGTCGCCATCCGGCCACCGCGGCCCGCAGCAGCTCCCGCGCGTCGGCCGGCACACGGCCGCTCCACTCGATCGCCAGGCGGGCGGCGGCCGCCGGCCGCGCCTCGAGGCATGCCTGGAGCTCCGGCGCAAAGCCCGCATGCAGGAGCGATCGCGGCGCGACGTGAACGCAGCGGGGGCGGCCGTCGACGTCGACGGCCGCCAGCGCCAGCCGGGCGGCCGCCAGATCGGCCTCGTGCAGCAGGCGGCTGCGTGTGGCGAGCGCCAGCCAGCGCCGCGCCACCTGGTACTCGCCACCGGGCAGCAGCTGCACGCGCAGAGGGCACTCGAGGTGGATCAGCGCCCCCGCAGCATCGACCACCGGATAGGCGCCGAGCTGCACGCGCCCCTGCGCGAGCGCGTCGGCGATCTGCTCGCGCCAGGCGCGCGCACCGCCCGAGGCAGCGTCCGGCAGGTCGATGACCGCGATGCCTTCCTCCTGCTCCGCGCGAGCGAGCGCTGCGTCGGCCGCAGCGAGTGCGTCGCCGGCACCGATGCCGCGCAGGCCGTCACAGCCTCCGACCAGGAAGTCGGCGCCAGCGAGTCGCGCCGCCGGCATCGCACGCAGTGCCTCGCGCAGCGACTCGGCCGTCTCGCGTGCCACGCCGGGCACCGGCAGGCCCAGCGCGAAGTCCGTGCCGTTCAGGCGGCCGGCGCAGGTGCCGGGTACGCGCTCCACATAGGTCAGCAGCACATCGCCCAGGCTCTGCAGCACGCGGTCGACGGCTTCACGACCATGCCGTTCGTTCAGCCGGTCGAGCCCCGCCAGCCGCACCAGCAGCAGGGTCACGGCCGGTCCATCGGGCTCGGACAGCATCCGGGCCACGCGCGCCAACACCTGTGTGCGCACCGGCAGTCCGCTCACTGCGTCGATGTGCGCCTCCCGCTGCAGACGGGCTACCTGGTCTGCCTGCTGCTCGAAGCTCGCACGGAGGCGGCGCGCCATCGAGTTCATCGCCCGGGCCACGTCGCCGAGTTCGGCAAGCGCGGGCTCTTCGGCGATCACGAAGCGCGACTGCTCGATGGCCCGCGCCTGCTCGGCGATCGCGGCGAGCGGGCGCCGCAGGCCATGCAGCAGCACGCGCCACAGGGCGAGCGCGAGGGCGAAGATCACCACCAGCGCCAGCCCCGCCTGCCAGACAACCGCCGCGAGTGCCTGCGGTGCCGCGCTCGTGTCGAGTTCGAGTCGCACCTGCCCGCCCGACGGCTCGACGCGGGCCACGCCCATCGCGGCAGCCGGCTCTGCCGTCCGGACGCGGTCGAACACGCGGTCGCCCTGCGGCCCGACAACCTCGAGCCGCTGGATCGCACCGAGTGCGAAGGCCGATGCAGCGACCGCGCGCCAGCGCGACTCGTCGCCGCCCTGCGCCCCGAGCGCCGCGGCGAGCATTCCGGCTGCAATCACCTGGCGGTCCTGCCACTGCGACTGGAGCACCCCATGCACCGCCCAGCCGAACGCGACCAGCGCCGCGACCAGGGCGGGCGCCAGCACGATGGGCAGCTGCCAGCCAAGGCGCCGCCTTAAGGTCGGCGGCGTCTGCTGCGCGGGGCGGCTCTGGTTCGACGAGGGCTCGGACATCTGGGAAGAGGAAGGGGCTGCGGGAGCAGCGCGAGAATCCTCGTAACATTGCCATCGTTTGTCGCAGAGCACAGCAAAGAGGTGGGCCCCAAGTCGATGCCATTTCGGCGCGCGCTCCACCGCCTGGGCCCATCCGATCCGACCCCGGCTGCGGCGACCGCCTGCCCATCACGCAGATGCTTCCCTCCCCAACCCAACCGGAGAACCTCGCATGACCTCCCGTCGTCGATTCATTCAGATCGTTCCCGTGGCCGGTGCCACCTTGCTCGGTGCTCGCACCGCATCGGCGCAGGCCGACATGGTCAACGAGAAGGATCCGCAGGCCGTGGCGCTCGGCTACGTGGCCGACGCCAGCAAGGCCGACAAGGCCAAGTTCAAGAACTGGGCCGCTACGCAGCAGTGCAACAACTGCGCGCTGTGGCAGGGCAAGCCAACCGATCCGGTGGCGGCCTGCGCGCTGTTCGGCACCAAGAAGGTCGCCGCCAAGGGCTGGTGCAGCGCCTGGGCCAAGAAGGCCTGAGAGTCTGCCGGCATCACGACACGCCGGCTCGGGCGCGCCTGAACGACTCACCGGTTCCGAGCCAGGCGCCGCCCCGGAAGCAACAAGGCCCGCCGAACGGCGGGCCTTCTTCTTGTACTGCCCGGCGCCTCAGGCGCGGGCGGCGCGCAGCCTGAACGAAAGCTCGCGCAGCGCGGCGATGCCGCTCTCCTCGGCCTTTCGGCACCAGGCCTGAAGGTCGGCGACGAGTTGCTCGGCCGACACGTTTCTGCGTGTCCACATCGAGCGCAGCTCCTCGCGCATCGCCAGCAGCTTGGCGAGCTTCGGGCTCTCGCGCAGCGCCTCGTCGAGCTCGGGCCGCACGCCTTGCGGGATCTTGTCCGCGTCGCGGTGCAGCCAGGCCTTGGCCGCGGCCATGTGGCGCAGGCTCGCACTGCCGGCCTGGGCGCCTTGCGCCTGCAGACGCGCCAGCTCGGCGGCTGCGGTGCGCTTCATCTCGGCAGCGTAGTTCGCCATCACCTCGTAGCGGTTGGCGATCAGCGCCTCGAGCGTCTTGCCGTCGGCCACCGGGCGAACCGCCCCGAGCTCGAGCTTCGGCGGCGTCTTGCGCACCTTCGCGAGGCCGGCCAACTCGAGTAGACGGATGTAGACCCAGCCGATGTCGAACTCGTAGTTCTTGACCGAGAACTTCGCGCTGGTGGGATAGGTGTGGTGGTTGTTGTGCAGCTCCTCGCCCCCGATGATGATGCCCCACGGCGCGATGTTGGTCGATGCATCCGGCGCCTCGAAGTTGCGGTAGCCCCAGTAATGGCCGATGCCGTTGATGATCCCGGCCGCGGTGACCGGTATCCACGCCATCTGCACCGCCCACACCGTGGCGCCGATGGCGCCGAACAGCAGCAGGTCGACGATCAGCATCAGACCCACGCCCTGCCAGGTGTACCGGGTGTAGACATGGCGTTCGACCCAGTCGTCGGGCGTGCCGTGGCCGTACTTGGCGATCGTCGCCCCCACCTTGCTTTCGGCGCGGTACAGCTCGACACCCTCGAGCAGCAGCTTCTTCAGGCCGTAGATCTGCGGGCTGTGGGGATCGTCGACCGTCTCGCACTTCGCGTGGTGCTTGCGGTGGATCGCCACCCATTCCTTGGTCACCATGCCAGTGCCGATCCAGAGCCAGAAGCGGAAGAAGTGTGCCACCAGCGGGTGCAGGTCGAGCGCGCGGTGGGCCTGCGAGCGGTGCAGGAAGATCGTCACCGCGGCGATCGTGATGTGGGTCGTCACGAGCGTGAACAGCACGATCTGCCACCACGACGCTGCAAGCAGCCCATCGGAAAGCCAGCTCACGAGGGCGTCGTGCGCGTTAAACAGTTCGGTCATGGGTATGGGTTGTTCGAAGTCGTTCGTAATCGTCGATTGTAGGGACCGGCCTGACGTGGAATTTGCATCGCCGACCCCACGCGGCGCCAGGGCAAAGTCTGGGCAGAGCTGCGCTGTAGGCGCACTCAGCGCCGCTGCCAGACCGCCGCGAAAAAGCCGTCGGTGTGGTGTCGGTGCGGCAACAGCCGCAGGAAGCGCCCGTCGACGAGGGCCTCGGCGCCTGCGACACCGGCCGCCGCGAGCAGCGGCGCGGCCGCGAGCGGCTCGAAGTCGCGGCCCGGCCCCTGCTCGAAGGCCGCGACGACCTGCTCGTTCTCGGCAGCCAGCAGGCTGCAGGTGGCGTAGACGAGCCGCCCACCGGCACCGAGCAACTTGGCCGCGCCGGCCAGGATCGCCTGCTGGCGCGCCTGCAGTTCGGCCACCGAAGCCGGCGAATGGCGCCACTGCAGGCCCGGGTTGCGGCGCAGCGTGCCGAGCCCCGAACAGGGCGCATCGACCAGCACGCGCCGGATCTTGCCGGCCAGGCGCCCGATGCGCTCGTCGCGCTCGTGCGCGATCTGCACCGGGTGCACGTTGCTCAGCCCGCTGCGCACGAGCCGCGGCTTCAGCGCCGCGAGCCGGTGGCCCGAGACGTCGAAGGCGTAGAGCCGCCCGGTGTTGCGCATCGCCGCACCGAGGGCGAGCGTCTTGCCGCCGGCGCCGGCGCAGAAATCGACCACCATCTCGCCGCGCTTCGGATCGGTGAGCAGCGCGAGCAGCTGGCTGCCTTCGTCCTGCACCTCTATCGCGCCGCCCGTGTAGACATCCAGCCGCTGCAGCGACGGCTTGCCCTGCACGCGCAGACCCCAGGGCGAGTGCGGCGTCGGCGCCGTCACGACGCCGGCCGCTGCGAGCGCGCCCTGGGCTTCTTCACGCTTGCTCTTCAGCGCGTTGACGCGCAAGTCGAGCGGTGCCGGCTGGTCGAGGGCCTCGACGAGCGGCCAGAACTCGGCCGCGCCGCGCTGAGTGCGCAGCGCCCCGGCCAGCCAGTCGGGCAGGTTGTGGCGCAGCTTGTCGGGCAGCGTGGCGCGGTCGATCGCCAGGACCTCGTCGAGCCAGCGCTGCTCCTGCGCCCCGAGCGCTGCGCGCAGCGCGCCGGCGTCGCCCTGCCAGCCGAGCATCGCGAGCCGTCGCTCGAGCGCGCCACGGCCACTGCGCGCCAGGTGTTGCAGAAGCAGCCGCTGGCGCAGCACGGCATAGACGGTCTCGGCCAGCGCGTGGCGCTCGCGCGCGCCGAGCGCGCGGTGCGCGCGGAAGAAGGCCGACACCACCGCATCGGCCGGCTGCTCGAAGGCGAGCACGCGGCGCAACAGTTGCGTCACCAGGTCCAGCAGCGCGCTCGGGTGCATCGATCGATCGTCCGTCCGTCCGGGCCGCCAGGGTGCGCGCTTTTCGGGCTTCAGGGGCTTCAGATCAGCGACTGCGACGCGCCGTCGGTCTGGCGCACGCGCCCGCCGTCGAGCACGAGCCGCCCTTCGACGAACCAGCGCACCGACTGCGGATAGATCACATGCTCGGTGGCGAGCACGCGCGCCGCAAGCGCGGCCTCGTCGTCGCCAGGGCGAACCGGCACCGCGCTCTGCATCACGATCGGGCCGTGATCGAGTTCCGGCGTCACGAAGTGCACCGTCGCCCCCGTGACCTTGCAGCCGGCCTCGAGCGCGCGCCGGTGCGTGTGCAACCCGGGGAACATGGGCAGCAGCGACGGGTGGATGTTGAGCAGCCGGCCAGCGTAGCGACGCACGTATGGTGTGCCGAGGATGCGCATGAAGCCGGCCAGCACGACGAGATCGGGCGCGAAGGCGTCGATTGCCGTGGCCAGCGCGTCGTCGAAAGCCGCGCGCGAAGCATGCGCCCGGTGGTCGACGACCGCGGTCGCAATGCCGCGCGCGGCGGCGAAGGCAAGCCCGGCTGCGTCGGGACGATTCGAGAGTACGGCGACCACCTGCGCCGCCCAGCCCTCGGCGGCACAACGCTCGACGATCGCCTGCATGTTCGAGCCGCGGCCGGAGATCAGGATCACGATGCGCTTCATCGGAGCGGCAGTGTAGGCGCAGGGCGCAGTGGGCTGCCGGTGGGCGCGCGTTGGCGCAGGTGGCTCTCTGCGAGAATCGGCGCCTTGCCGCCACGCCATCCCGGCGCACCACGGTTGCACACCTCAGGCCGGCACCCTTCGTGCCGCCCCGCCCCGACGACCATGCGATCCCGCGTCCTTTCAGGCATGCGCCCCACCGGCGCGAT
>WBZP01000087.1_pt3 | contig 13018 bp, 5 predicted proteins | sample 5204301 | NCBI WGS metagenome assembly WBZP01 (sample SAMN12412401, study PRJNA552823) | activated sludge metagenome | isolation source: activated sludge from nitrification reactor of wastewater treatment plant... | place: USA: Pennsylvania | collected 2017
AAAATAAACAGGGGCACCATATGGTACCCCTGTTATGCCGATTCATGTGCTGACCTGCTGTGTAATTACCGTCTATTTAATAATGATAGTCTTATACATCTTTTCTCCGCCAGGTTTTACCAAATTAAGCTGGTAAGTTCCTGAAGGAATGGAATGATCAAGTATTACTATTTTTCTGTCGGCTGAACCCATTACTTGTAATGAATTTGTTTGTAATTCCTGTCCTGCCATATTTAATATGCTAATTTTATACATTCCCGGTTCTATGTCATTGAAAGCAATATTAATTTTCCTTTCTGCAACCGGATTGGGGAATATTTCAAACGAACCTGTATTTTTTTCCGGTGCCACTTTCACTATAGGGCTTAATTGCAGCAATCCATTGTAACTGGTTGCTTTGATCCTGTAATAGTTTTCAAACCTGTAAGCTCCCAGGTCTATTTGGGTATACATGGCACTGCCGCCATTGTTCATCGTTGGTTCTACAGACAATATCCCTTCAAAATTCCTTCCGTCAGCGCTTCGTTCAATAGTATACCCTTTTAAACCGGTTTCATTTTCCACTTTCCAGTTTACCGTTGTAGTTTTATCTGAATTCCTGGTTGCTGAAATTCCGGTAATAAATACAGGCACCGGTGCAAGCTTCCTGAATACAATACTGAACCTGTTTACTGCATATGATCCGGGTTCATTGATAATATTGAACATGATCCTGGTTGTATCATCCATATTCAACGGAGTTGACTGGTGCAGGTAATCATCTTCCAGGAATGCGACCAATCCCTGCAAATGCAATCCGTTAGGGATGAATTCAAACATATATTGCTTAACCCTTACCTGTCCGAGGTTTAAATGTATAGTATCTGACTTTACAATTTCTGCCCGGCGTTCAATAGACAGTATTTTTCCATTATTGTTTAGGCCCAGGTTTTCACCTGCATTATTCAGTTTCATGGCATCCTGTACATCTACTTCATTTGAAAAAGATGCATCGTACTGCACCAGGTTACCGTCCAGCAGCACCTGGTCTGCCCCATTCATAACATACAGGTTTGAACGAAGTTGCTTATACCTGTTCATCACCCGGTTTACATCATTACTTCCGCTCACTTTGCAATTCTCATTAAATGAAACAGTACCTCCGGCAAATGGTGCTGCCACAAAGAAAGCCTGTCCCGATTCTATGTATCTGTTAGTTCCGCTATAACTGCCGCCGCCTGGTGTAACATCAAAACTGCTGCCATTCCATGAAAAGGTCTGGAACCCACCCAACCCATATGGTGAGTTTGCGCCCGCACCTGAAGTGATGGTAAGCTTCGGATCCCACATATAGAAGAAATCGGTTTGAACACCCCCGGATTTGGTAACCTGTGCAAAATCGATTGCCGACGCATACGGGTTACCGATAGATTCAAACCTGCCGGGCATAACATTGGTTACAGGCGGCTGGTCTGCCGGTGTAAACAATTTGCCTTTTGTACGCAAAACAGTTGCTGTAGCGGGCTGGTTGAAGGCAGTTACACTCCTGTCGCCCCTCACCATTACCATGTAACCCCTCGGGTTGTTAATGGCTGTGGTTTTGGTTGAAGCAACCCCGTTATAACCGCCGGTTGCCGAGTTATATACTTTTATTGATGGGCCGGGTGCAGTATAAGCATCAAATCCCAATGCTAGAGCCCCTGGCAAATTACTCGTAAGCATCGTTCCATACCCGGGGTATCTGTTCTGGTTTGCGAATGTGGCTGAATCCTGCCATGCCTCATTGATTGTTTGTATACCTGAAACCGGCACCGCCAGGAACTGCCATGCTTTGCTATGATTAGGTATGTATCGTTCAACCGTAACATCGCCTTCTATCACCTTACCTGTCATATTTCCAATCCATGCCGTATTTGCAAGCGTAGATTTTAAAGTAAGGAAGTTATTTGTTTTGAAATCTGTGCCGTTTGTTCCATAAGTCAATGAGCCATAAATATCCAACACTCCATTCAGTTGCACTTCTGAACTGTTATTGATAATAAGATGGCCCAACGCATTATTGTGGAAAACATTTGCCGGGATTATTTGCTGGGTGGATCCGTTTAATTCAATGGTTCCGTTATCAGCATACATGTTATTAACTGCAGCGATTGTTCCTCCTACCTGTAATAATGCATTACTGATGGTAAGGGTTGCTCCTGTTGCCACCTGCAGGTTATTTGAACTGGCGGCAGAACTTATTACCGGGTTATTGGGTGTGCCTGCGGGAATAATCACATTGGTTGCAGTACCAGGTATTCCTCCACACCAGTTAGCAGCATTGTTCCAGTCATTGCTGGCTATGCCAAGCCAGGTTCCGGAAGCACTAACGGTTACGGATAAATTACGCACGCCGCTGTTTCCACAGAAGTTGGATGCATATACAGATACGTTTCCGCTATTATTTCCTGCTGTTACAGTAACAGTATTTGTACCCTGTCCTGATGTGATGCTCCAGCCGGCCGGAACAGCCCAGGTATATGTAGTTGCATTTACAACCGGTGCAACTGAATAAGTCAAACCCGCTGTTGATGCACAGATAGCCGTTGAACCGGTAATGGCTGAAGGTGTTGCTGGTGGCGGTTGATTTACAGTTAATGTTTTTGTTGAAGAAACAGGGCTGTTACAACCGGTATTCACCGTATAAGTGATATCGGCAGACCCTGTACCGGTTACTGTTACGAACCCGCTTACCGGGTTCACCGTAGCAACCAGCGTGTTACTGCTGCTCCAGGTTCCGCCGGGGTCGCCGCTGCTGAAATAAAATGCATTTGATCCTATACATAAAGGTGATGGTCCGGTTACAATCCCTGCACTGGCATTGATGGCTACTGTCAATGGCCTTGATGAAGAAACCGGGCTGTTACAACCTGACGTTACCGTATAAATGATATTTACAGTTCCTGGGCTTACAGCCGTTACAAGTCCCGACGAAGCATCAACGGTTGCAATCAATACATTGCTCGTACTCCATGTACCGCCTGGGTTTCCTGTTGAAGTATATGTTGAGGTACTACCCGGACAAAGCGGTGAAGTGCCGTTTACAATACCTGCGTTCGCATTGGGGCTAACCGTTACTGATGCAGATGCAGGAACGGAATTACAACCTGTTAGCGTATAAATGATATTAGCATTTCCTGCGTTTACGGCAGTTACCAAACCTGTTGACGGGTTTACGGTAGCAACCAGCGTATTGCTGCTGCTCCAGGTACCTCCGGCATCACCATTACTGCTGTATAAGGCTGTTGAACCAATACATAATGGGGTATTACCGGTAACTGTCCCTGAGTTTGCATCCGGACTAACCGTAAGTTGTTTAAGAGCTGTTGCCGGGCTGTTACAGCCTGACGTTACCGTATACACGATATTTGTTATACCTGCACTCAACGCAGTAACAAAACCAGTTGACGGATTTACTGAAGCAACAACCGGATTTGAACTTGTCCAGGTACCTCCGCTGTTACCTGTGCTGCTGTATGTTGCTGTTGCACCAATACAAAGCGGTGAAGTACCGTTGATGGTTCCGGCTGTAACATCCGGGTTTACCGTAATAGTGAATGTCCTTTGTGCGCCTGAACAGGTTGTAGAGGCATTTGTATAGGAAGGAGTTACTGTAATGGTTGCTGTTACTGGTACTAATCCTGTATTTATAGCAGTAAATGAAGGAATATTACCACTGCCATTGGCTCCCAGGCTAATTGAAGTATTGTTGTTCGTCCAGTTATATACCGTGCCGGTTACAGATCCCGTAAAATTGATAGCTGAGGTTGACGCATTATTGCAAACAACCTGGTTTGCAATTGTATTTACTGTTGGTGAAGGGTTAACGGTTATTGTAAATATTTTTGGCGTTCCGGTACAGGTTCTTCCGGCATTGGTATATGATGGTGTTACTGTAATAGTAGCAGTAACCGGAACCGTTCCGGCATTAATGGCCGTGAATGAACCTATATTGCCGGTTCCGCTGGCTGCAAGCCCGATTGATGGCGTGTTATTTACCCAGTTATACACCGTACCAGGTACAAATCCGCTGAAATTAACGGCTGAAGTAGCCGCATTATTACAAACTACCTGGTTTGATATAGCATTAACAGTTGGCGTGGGATTTATGGTAACAGTAACATATTGAGGTGTTGTGCTGCAAATGAACGCACCGGATGGTGGCCCGGGGTATTCATATACGTTAGGAACCAGGGTGATGGTAGTGGTTACCGGTGCATTGGTTGCGTTCAATGCCGTTAACGGCCCGATGCTTCCTGATGATGTTCTGAAAAAGAAGAATTGTACCCCGCTGGTTGTACCAACCGGGCCGCCGGTAGCAGGAGCAATATAAGCCGGGTTTGCACTCCAGGTATACCTTACAGCGGAATTGGAGAAATGCACTGAACTTATTAATGGAGTGAAAATAGTACCCGGACAAATGGTGGATGATGTGAGACCGTCATCCACATCAAATGTAAATCCGATACCTGATACCACTTCTATATAAATGGCATTGCTGAAAATGGTACCACACAAACCGATAGCCCGTAAACGGTAATAAGTATTCTGCGTTCCGCCGTTAACAGCTGGAGGTTGATACGTAAGGTTTGTGGCACCTCCGATATTATTCCAGGTTATGTTATCCAGGCTGCTTTGCCATTGATAACTGAATGTTCCGTTACCGCCAGTTGCTGCGGTTCCGGTTAACATAGCCGGAGTTGAAAGTATACAAACCGTTTGCGCTTCACTTACAACCGGGGCTACCTGAGTGGCATATACATTTACAACCGCAGCTGCTGAACCGGTACATCCATTTCCAGCGGTAGCAGTAATGGCAAATGCTGATGTTTGTGTAATGGCAGTACCATTTGCAAATGTTCCGGATATGACATTTCCAGATCCGTTATTAGCCACGCCGGTAAGATTGATGATATTATCTCTTGTCCAGGTATAATTTGTACCGGCTACATTATTAGGGTTATTCAGTGTTACGGTAAATAAAGTATTATTACAGATACTCTGTGTTGCCGGTGTGGCCGTTACAACAGGCGAAGGCTCTACCAGCACGGTTGCGGTAACTGGTGTTCCCGGGCAACTGTTTATTACTGGCGTTACCGTGAAAGATACGGTAATGGCTGAATTGGTCGTATTGCTTAATATGCCGGAAATATTCCCGGATCCTGAACCGGGTAAACCGGTAACCGGCACTGTATTATCCCTTATCCAGTTATAGGTTGCACCGGCTGTATTCCCGGTAAGTGAAATCATATTTATAGGTAAGCCGGAGCAAATTGACTGGCTATTGGGTGCTGCAACAGCATCTGCAACCGGGTTTACGAAAACAGTTGCAAGAATAGGTGTTCCCGGGCAGCCATCAGCCGTAGGCGTTATAGTGAATGTAACCGTAACTGGTATATTTCCGCTATTGATGAATGTTCCGCTGATATTACCTGTACCGCTGTTTCCGATGGATCCGGTAATTGCCGGATTATCTCTCACCCAACTGAATGTTGTTCCGGGTGTTGCACTTGATAACACAACCTGTGTTATGTCAATCCCATTACAAACAGATTGGCTGGCGGGTGTTGCCGCTGCCACCGGTGAAGGTTTTACCAAAACAGTAACAATTGCCGGAATACCCGGGCAACCGTTGGCCACCGGTGTTATCGTAAAGGTAACGGTTATGGGTAAAGGAGAATTATTTATCAGCGTGCCGCTTATATTTCCTGATCCGCTGTTGGCGATGGTTCCGGTAACGGCCGGGTTGTCCCTTACCCAGCTATAGATAGAACCTGCTACAGCCGAACTAAACCCGATCGGTATGATACTACTTCCGGTACAAATACTTTGTGAAGAAACAGAAGCCACTGCATCCGGTGTCGGATTAACCAGAACAGTAACAGTAATGGCTGTTCCCGGGCATCCGTTAGCTACAGGTGTTACCGTAAACGTAACCGTTACAGGAACATTTGTACTGTTAACCAGGTTACCAACAATGTTACCGCTTCCGCTGGTTGCTATGCTGCCGGTTATTCCCGGGTTGTCGCGAACCCAATTGAAAGTTGTTCCGCCAACAGAACCTGTAAATTGAATATCTGTTATGTTCACACCCGAACAGGCTGCCTGGCTCAAAGGACTGGCAGCTACATCAGGCACAGGATAAACGACAAGGGCAGCATCAGCTGAAATTGATTGCGGGCAAATGCCACCGGAACCGCTGATAACCACATTGTAATTGGCAGCAGCATCACCGGCATTAATATTTGTTATGGTAAGCGTAGCCGTATTCACACCTGAAATCCTGCCTGCATCCACAAGTGTTACTGCTCCCCTTCTCCATTGATAACTTAAACCCGCGCCGGTTGCCGTAACGGTGAATGTGGCCGTAGCGCCGGTGCAAAGCATAGCTGTAGCAGGCTGTGCTGTAATTTCAATATCCTGTATAACGGTTAAAAAGGCATCATCGGAAGTTACTGGTGAACAAGGTGTTAACCCACTCACCACAACATGATAAACGCCTGCATCAGCCATGGAAGCCTGTGCAATTGTTAATGCAGGGCCAGTGGCACCGGATATATTTACATTATTAGTTAATGCCGTTGCGCCTGCATACCATTGATACGTTAATCCGGTTCCCGTTGCAGTAACAGAAAAACTGGCCGGGAAGCTTGAACATACAGTTTGTGAAGCCTGCGGCTGTACGCTGATTGCAACCGGGTCATTAACGGTAACGGTTACAGTTCCGGTAAGGTCACCCGGTATAGAAGCACAGTTAAAATCAGTTAAAGATGCTATACTGTATGATGTAGTTATGGCCGGTGAAACAGTAATACTGAATGAACTGTTGCCGCTACCCGTTGCCGTTGCTCCGTTGTTCAGGGTTAACGTCCAGTCACCTGTTGCCACCACTGTACCTGTAATGTTAGTACTGCTTCCGTTGCAAATGCTAACATCCGTACTTGTTATTTGAGCCGAAGGCCTCGGAAGAACAGATACAGGTGTTGTGGTATTGCTGCAACCCGTTATTGCATCAGTAAATGTAAATGTTGCGCTACCCTGCTGCAAACCGGTAACCAGGCCTGTATTGGTCACTGACGCTATAGATGCATTATTGCTTATCCAGGTACCGCCGCTATTGGGAGTCAACTGTAACGTACTTCCGATGCAAACTGAAAAACCTGCATTTACTACGGGTAACTGGTTTACGGTAACAAAGGAGGTTGTTACCGCCCCGGCAGAACCGCAACTATTGCTTACCGTTAGTGTATACACACCTGCCGCAGCAATTGTAATATTGTTGATAACCGGGTTTTGCAGGGCAGATGTAAACCCGTCAGGGCCAGACCAATCCCAGCTTTCAGCCCCGGTTGCGGATGCTGTTAATGTAAGGGTAGCATTTTCGCAAACCGCGTTTGGGTTTGCTGATGCAATTACAGATGTTGGTATCCCTTTTATATTTATTGCCGGTGAAACAAAAGCTGTATTGCCCGGGCCTACACCTCCGTCATTATCCCCGAACCAGGAAATGCCTTCATATACCAGGTCTACGGTAATATTATTTGTACCCGGAGCCAATTGAGTTGTATACCCTGCTCCGTCATGGTTTGATGCGGTTAATGGTATAATGTATGTTTGAAAATCACCTGGTGCCACCACTCCGGCATCTGTCCTTATATGGTAATCAGTCCAGTTAGCACCATTCGTATTCCATTTTATTCCGATATTAATATCCGGACCAGCATCCGTCCAGGTTGCTGTACCGGTATTTTGAACAGTAATAGAGATATTTCTTGTTTCACCCGGGCACCAGTCACCAGCACCGGTATTCACTGAAATAATACTACTCTTGTATGTTAATTGAGTGTAAGTAATACTAACCTGACCTACAGCTCCTGCCCCGCCGGTTCTTGTAGAACTGCTGGTACGTAATGCACCACCTCCTCCACCACCGGGTATATTTCCCGGCTGGCCATTTCCCTGGGAACTGAACCTGCCATCACCTCCATCACCTCCACCCGCAGGAGCATTGGCACCGGCATTGGTGGTTGCATTAGTTCCATTAGCCCCCAATGCTATACCCGCAGAAGAACCACCTCCGCCACCATAATCTGTTCCGCTCGTATTACCATTGCGGCCATTACCTCCATTGTTTTTAATAGTACCAAAGCCAGGACCTGCCGCACCTCCGGTGGCACCGGTTTGGGAATTGGTCGCCACACTGTTTCCGCCTTTAGCCATAACCGTGGTTGCTGAACCAAACCAGGTATCCCCACCTGCAGTAGCAGGTGAGCCAGACGTTCCTCCTGCTCCAACAACATAAGAGTAGGTATCACCGGGTGTTACGGCTATTACAGAAGACGAATATGCCCCACCGCCGCCACCGCCGGCCACACCATTTGAAGTCCTGGTACCACCTGCACCACCGCCACCCCAACATCCAACAGTTATTGAATTCACACCGGCTGGTACAGTAAATGTACCGTTGGTATTAAATGTTTGGGTAACCTGAGCACTGGCGTTAACGGAGATAAATAATATGACCGAAAGTAAAAAACGATGCATTATTGTCACGGTTCTCTGCACATATCCTATGCGGAAAAAATGAAGTGCATTACGGGAAGTCTGTAAAGATGTTTTCATATCCTCTAATTAAAAATTCTTTGTAACGGAATAATAATTCGTTCAGGATAAGATCCAGGTGCGGTAAGTATTGTAGTTAATAAAGCTGTACTACGACATTGGAGTAATAAGTGGATATTGACTATTGCATATTAGGGTGCAATGACGGAAATTTTAATAGGAAAAATGAAATTTATCGGAAATTCTATAGGAGTCGGGAGCTTAGTAAAAATACTATGGAATACAAAGTAAATAGATAAAGATGATAAATCCCAATTAAAATGAGATTAATTGGTTTAATGTTTAATGATAGCTCGTATTAAAACCAGCTTGCTTTTACTAATAAGCTTTAAACCAGCTACTTATAAAATTAAAGCTGCATAATCTGTTTAAGGATTTGCTGCCCTGTTAATATGGTAAAGGGCCGGTATACTCAATGCATGGAATGTCTGTATCAATAAAGCATGACTGTTGAAAATGGAAAACGGGCAATATCAGATCATGATTTTTCACTTCCAGTATTTTATAAGGCTTCCTCCACCATTCCCGGAGGCATTTTTCGTCAATGTGAAGATTTGGCTTTTTCCATGCATTCACATGGAGGACTTCTAATTGTTCTTCCGTTATTATTGCGTACGTACCGGGTGGCACATTAAAAGAAAACATACCCAGGCTGTCGGTAATAAAGCCCGCAACAATGCCTGCGTCTATGCTGTTTACCTTTCCTTTTCGCAAATAAAATTTTTTATCGGGATATGGAACAGGCCTAGCTAAGCTCTTTATTACTTCCTGAGGAGGATTAGCCCCACCACAATAGGCAAATGACCTGGTAACTTTTCCGGAAATATGATACTTATGCTGTGCTTTTATCTTACTACCCGGTAAATATTTTTGTTCCTCATGCCAATACATTTCACCTGCTGGTTTCAAACATTGGTGATCAATAGTGAAGCCAGTGAGAAAGAATATGACGGCAGCAATGAGAACTTTGTTCAATACAGGATTAATTATGTATGAATGTATGCAAATCCCACAATAAAAAGTACATTTCAAATTATCAACTGATCCTATTTCCTGTAAATTGTTTTACTCTTATCCTGGTAACTGCTTTTTCAATTTCCACAGCAAAAAACACCAGTGATGATACTACGCCTACTATAATGAATTCGCTTACTGTCAATGATTGTGTGCGGAATATGGGTTGCAATACCGGAACATACGTAACGGCTAGTTGCAGTGCGAGCGTTAACAGTACAGCGCCCAGTAAAGGTTTATTGGATAATATGCCCATACTGAAAAATGACCGGCTTTCTGACCGGATTGCCAGCACATGCCCCATCTGGCTTAGGCAAAGAACATTGAATGCCATGGTTTGCCAGCGGGGATCATCCATATAAATACCCCATGCCTGGGTTCCGATGGTAACAGCCCCCATCAATAACCCTACCCACAATACATGGAACCCTAACCCTTTCGCAAAAATACTTTCTTTGGGATGCCGGGGCGGGCGCTGCATGATATCTTTCTCAGCAGGTTCGCTGGACAGGGCAAGCCCCGGCAACCCGTCTGTTACCAGGTTTATCCATAATATATGTACAGGTAATAATGGAATGGGAAGCCCAACCAGCGGTGCCAGGAAAATGGCCCATATTTCACCGGAATTGGATGTTAGTGTGTACTTGATGAATTTACGGATATTATCAAATATCCTCCTGCCTTCCTTAACTGCTTTTTCAATGGTTGCAAAATTATCATCCAGCAATATCATATGTGCAGCTTCTTTTGACACATCCGTTCCCGTTATACCCATCGCCACACCAATATCGGCGTTTTTTAAGGCAGGTGCATCATTAACCCCATCTCCTGTCATGGCTACAAACTGCCCTTTTTCCTGCAGTGCTTTTACTATATGCAGTTTTTGTTCCGGTGATACACGGGCATACACCCTGATCTGTTTCACACGTTCCAGGAATTCATTCCAGCTTAAGCCTGCTAGTTCTTTCCCGGTAATGACTGAACGAGTATTGCCAATGTCACTTCCTTGCAGGATACCTATTTTCTGTGCGATACTTCTGGCAGTTTCAGGATGGTCGCCGGTGATCATTACAGGCTGTATTCCCGCCGCATAGCAATCAGAAATAGCCTTGGCAGCTTCCTGCCTGGGAGGGTCAATGATACCGGTTATTCCTATAATGGTTAAATCATTTTCCAGTTCCTCAAGAGGCATAGATTTGTTAAAATCATCCACCCAACGGTACGCATGTGCCAGTACGCGAAAGCCCTCTCCGGCCATTTGTTCTGTTTGATGCAACAGTCCCTTGGTAAATATTTCATCCTTTTTCACAGATCTTTCAAGCAAAGATTCCACTCCTCCTTTTACCAACAACAGGTACATGTTCTCATAACGGTGAAGGGTACTCATTCTTTTCCTGTCAGAATCGAATGGAATTTCAGCAACCCTTACATACGCTTCTTCCAGTTGATTTTTATAATACTGGTTTTCTGATGCGTATTCATACAATGCGAGTTCAGTAGAATCACCAACGGGCTCATTTTTATCATTCTGCTGAACATCATTGCTCAGTGCCATGTTCAGCAGCAACAAGTGGTTAATATTATCGGCTGTGGCCTCATTAACCGGCACAGACTTTTCAACCTTCATCCTGTTTTGAGTAAGAGTTCCGGTTTTATCTGTACAGATATAAGTTACCGAGCCGAGTGTTTCCACGGCAGGCAGTTTGCGGATCAAAGCCTGCCGTTTAACCATCCGTTTCGCTCCCATGGCCAGTGCCAGGGTAATTACAGCCGGTAAGGCTTCAGGTATGGCAGCAACCGCAAGAGAAATGGTTGTAAGTAATAACCGCAGCGGCTCTTCTCCCCGCAGGTACCCAACCGCAAAAACAATGATACATATAATCAGTACAACCAATGATAATTTCTTTCCAAATTCGGCCATTCGCTTTTGCAACGGTGTGCTAATATCACTACCGGTGAGCAACCTGGCAATTTTACCCATTTCCGTTTCCATGCCTGTTTGAACAACTACACCTGTTGCCCTGCCATTAGCAATGAATGTCCCTTTAAAAGCCATATTCTTCCTGTCACCCAGCGGCAGGTCTTCCCCTTGCAACTCACCTGTATGTTTGGTAACATCAGCCGATTCTCCGGTTAAAGCTGCTTCCTGTGTTTTAAAACTATGCACTTCCAGCAAACGAATGTCGGCAGGCACTATTTGGCCGGCTTCAAGCATCACCATATCTCCGGGAACAAGGTACTTTGCCGGTATTGTCTTAATAGAACCATCGCGTAAAACTGTGGCAAAAGGAGCTGCCATGCTCCGTAGCGCTTCAACTGCCTTTTCAGCGCGATATTCCTGAACAAATCCGATAACCGCATTGATGATAACAATGAGTAAAATGATTACGGTATCGGTTATATCTCCCATTATGCCGGATATCACTGCGGCTATCATCAGCACTATGATCATGAAATCCTGGAACTGCTTGAGGAACTTGATCCAGGCAGGAATTTTTTTATCCCTGCTCAGTTCATTCTCACCATGTGAAATGAGTTTCTCATCTGCATCCACTTGTTTTAAACCCCCGGGTTTTGCACCCAGAATTTCCAGAAGTTCATGCTGATTTAACAAATGCCAGTTCATGTTTATTAATTATTTATGCATAAATAAGTATATGATTAAAGCTACATAGAGCAACAGTATAATAAATGTATCAAGGCTTAATAACCAAAACTGCTTTTTCTTTGGTTTAAAAAGAAGCCCCAGCCCTACTACGGCTGTCATTATGATTGTGAAGAAAACAGACAACAGATGTGAAGGCGATATGGCATTAAACAAGGAACCTTCCCTGTAAAAAACATCATCAATCCCTAGAATGAAAATATTAAAGACATTACTGCCCAGTAAATTTCCAACAGCTAAATCCAGTGCACCAATCCTAAGTGCTGCCAGTGAAACAACCAATTCCGGCAATGATGTGGCAGCCGCTAAAAATAAAGTCCCGAAAAATGAATTTCCCAAACCGGTTTGCGTTGCTATATGTTCCCCGAAATATGGAAGAAAGACTGCGGCCCCGATTACGATCAGCGCATTTACTGCATACAGGCCAATCGCTTTTTTCAATGCCGCAGCCCTGTTATCTGTATTTTGTTCTGTAACTCCCGGCGCTGTTTCCAGTAATAATTCAGCCTGTTCATATTTGAAAATCCCACGCATGGCAAACAGGTAGACGGAAAAAATAATCAGGGTGAACCAGCTCACCCAAAATACAGATGGCATTTCATTAGCCAGGAATATCGCCATGCCAGCCACAGTCATCAGGATAATTCCAAAGACTGCAGCAACAATATGACTTGATTTAACGGTTGAAAAAAGTGGTTT
>WBZP01005394.1_pt1 | contig 13018 bp, 16 predicted proteins | sample 5204301 | NCBI WGS metagenome assembly WBZP01 (sample SAMN12412401, study PRJNA552823) | activated sludge metagenome | isolation source: activated sludge from nitrification reactor of wastewater treatment plant... | place: USA: Pennsylvania | collected 2017
CAAATTAAATTTACCTATCGACACTATCCTCTTGATACAATCCACCCTAACGCTCGCGCTGCCCACAGAGCGGCTGAAGCTGCAGGAATCCAGGGTAAGTTCTTTGAGATGCATGACCTACTTTATCAGAATCAAAATATTTGGTCAGATTCGGCAAATCCGAAAACAACGTTTGAATCTTATGCGGAACAATTAGGCCTAGACATAAACAAGTTTAAAGCAGATTACGAAACTCAAGCCGTAAACGCAACAATAAATGCAGATAAAAATGAAGGCACTGGCAAGGGAGTACAAGGTACCCCAACCTACTTCATTAATGGTAATAAACTAGATAATAAAAACCTATCTTCAGTAGATGATTTTAGTAAAGTTATTGAACAGTATATTAATCAGTAAATAATAAACTGTTGCCAATCAGGCCTTTTTACCTCAACCTGAAGGTTTTTAGTTCCCGAAGAAACAGCCCTTATAGGTATATTCATTTTTTCCTCTTTTTTGTCTCTTTTGTTTTTTAAATTGACAATTATAATTCTAAAGCTTAGTCAAATTTGTGTCAATATTTGTAAAAAATTGTTATTATTAAATAGATAGGAAAAATAAAAAATGCACGGTAATGTTTTCACCGAAATAAGCCTAATTATAGCTATTGGAGCAGCTATTTCGTTGGTGATGCGCCTAATTAAGCAGCCATTAATAATTGGTTATATTATTACTGGCCTGCTTGTGGGACCATCATTTCTAAATCTAATAAAAAATAGTGAAACTATAGATGTTTTTGCAAGCATAGGCGTAGCGCTACTGCTATTTATAGTCGGACTAGGACTTAATCCAAGAGTTATTAAAGAAATTGGTAAAGTTGCCGGCATAACTGCATTTGCTCAAATTGCTATAACAAGTATATTCGGATATATATTTGGTCAGTTTGTTGGATTTACCAAGACAGAAAGTCTGCTTCTTGGCCTTGCCCTTAGTTTTAGTAGCACAATTATTGTTCTAAAACTTTTAAGTGATAAAAAAGAACTAACTAGACTTAACGGGAAAATTGCGATCGGTATACTGCTTATTGAAGATATTATTGCAACTTTATCATTGATATTCATTTCTGCCAGAGCGGATGGAACATTTTCTGTAAACGCATTGTTATTCTTAGCGGTTAAAGGAATTTTGCTGCTAGCCATATTAATTTTAATAAGTAATTTATTACTCCAAAAAATGAATAATTTCATAGCCAGCAATCAAGAGCTATTATTCTTGTTTGCAATAGGCTGGGGTTTTGGCGTGGCTTCTATATTTTTACAAATTGGCTTTTCAATAGAAATTGGAGCACTATTTGCAGGAATATCACTATCTGCCCTTCCATACGCCCAAGAAGTATCATCTAGACTACGACCGCTTAGAGATTTCTTTATTATTCTGTTCTTTATTTCGCTTGGCAGTGGCCTATCCCTAGCGAGCGCAGGTGAAAATATTTTACTAGCAATTATTCTTTCTGTTTTAGTTCTAATTGGTAAGCCTTTAGTGTTTATGATTGTCATGGGCTTAAATGGCTATACAAAATCTACTAGCTTTAAGGTGTCGAACTACTTATCTCAAATTAGTGAATTCTCGTTGATAATTCTGGTTCTAGGCTTTCAAAATGGCCTTATTAGAGAATCGATAATTTCTTTAGTTACAATGGTTGCTCTAATTACTATCGCAGTCTCTACTTACACAATTACTTATAATAATCAAATTTATGCATTCTTAGAAAAAAGATTATCTCTTTTTGAAAGACGAATCACAAAGAAAGATGAAAAAAGAGCAATTAATTACGATATGATTCTTTTTGGTTATAAAAAGGGCGGTCAAGAGTTTATACGAACAATGAAATCAATAAACAAAAAATTCATCGTGGTAGATTACGACCCCGATGTCATTGATACACTAGAACAGCAAAACATTCCATATGCATACGGTGACGTTTCAGACCCAGAGCTACTAGAAGAACTTAACTTAGGACACGCTAAATCGATTGTTTCGACAATTACAGATTTTAATACAAATGACTTTTTAGCAAAATGGGTAGATAAAATTAATCCTTCGGCCGTTTTTATTTGCACTGCCGATTCTGCTCAAGAAGCTTCCGATTTATATCAAAGTGGGGCAGATTATGTAATGTTACCCCATTTTGTTGGTAGTGAAAAAATGAGCTCATTTATCAGAAAAAATGGTTTTAGCAAATCTGAATTTTACAAATTCAGAGAAAAGCATCTGCAATATCTAGAAACACATTATTCTTAATTTTTTGCAGTTCTAAATAAGTCTTCTAAGATTTTTTCTACAATTTTTGTAAAGCTATTTTTGGGTTTATTATGACGCGTCACCTTGTTATTGCTCGTATTAACCTCTGTGCGACATTCAGGGCATGCAATATAGCTTCTTTTGACAATGGCATCTACTGTTTTTTTACAAAATGGACATGTTACGCATTTCATGCCATCGTTAGTTCTTGTAATGGTTTTAAGCAAAGATTCTTCCGATGTAGATAAATAACCTCCACATGAGATAAATTCAAGACCTTCTGCACTAGCTCTTTCTGATGCCAATGAAACCTCTGACTCTATCGAAAGTGTTTTGGTCCCCTTGTTTTCGTACCTGTAAATCAAGGCGCTAGCAACCATTTTTGTTAATTGAACTTTTTGACTTAGCCTTTCTGAATAATTGTAATTAGACAGGGCGATTGATTGTAAATTACTCATATTATAATCAAGCAGGTCTTTTTGATTTTTTACGAACACATAAGTTTCCAGGGTGCTAGAATCGGTTCTACCTTGACGATGCCGCATATTTGTTTTTGCACTCAGCAAAGTGTCATATTCGCTTATTAAAGTATCTAAATCATTCGCACCACAATTAAACCTTAGACCAAGTAACTGCTTAGAGTCGGAAATTGTTTCTCCTGTAATTTTAGACCATAAATCTAAGTCCGAATTATCAACAGAAGCGGTGGCGAGTATTACAGAATCATTGTGTTTTCTGTATTGACGAATAAATGCCAATCGGCGGCGGCTATTAAAACCTTCTTGGTTCACAAAATCCTTGCCATACTTAAGCTCTAGTTCTTCAGGATATGCAGATATTACCAAAAAACCATCACCATTCTTGCCAGATCTGGCTAACTCCTCAACTGCAAGACCTTCTTGATACTCTGCTTCTCTAATTGCAACTAAATCTTTCTGTCGAACATCAAATTTGGCCTTATTTTTAGTAAGCTCATAAGAATTTTGCCATAAATCTAGTAAGCTCGATCCACCCTTACTGACCAAGCCTGAATCTGTAGATTTAAATTCGAACTCTGTGCGAATAGGTCCATCAATGATTTCCGCAAATCTAGTTGCCTCTTCGTCTGCTACCTGTTCCAGTAAATTGCTATCGCCACTCTTGGCAAATTCTTCGAGCATATTTATACTCGACATCTCAGGATCGTATCTGAAGTGATTTTTATTGTTTGCAGTCAAGCTATTCACTTAACTGATTCAGAGATGTATATACAGTCATCCTGCTCGGGACTCTGCCTTTCTGGTGAAATAGTTGTTTGCGGTGGTCTGGCTTGCTAAGAAATAGCTTACAGTTGCGGCACAGCTCATGAATTACACATGATTCCCTAGAACAACAATTTATTAATCACACTTAATTTACAATTATTTGCTTATTATACCCTTTTTTATAAAGGCTGAAAACTATTTATGGCATCTGCAAAAATCTGGGGATTAGGCCTGTTGTTCTGATCTACATAAACAAAAAAGAATGTATGTTTTTGACCACTTGAACCTTCCATAGCTTGACCATAGCCGCCGTCTTTACTAATAGCCGCTGTCTGAACAAATACATTACCAATATCGCATACAAATGGTATGCCCTGCCAACTAGTATTCCAAACCTTGTTCGCATCATTAGCCGGATTATACTTAGGAGCTCCAGTAAAATCTGAGCAATCACCCGATAATTGTCCAGGAGTTAATCTTTTGCCATCGTTATAGACCATCATTACCTCATCTACTGCGTAATCTTTCGGAAAAACATCAACAAATATTCTTAAATACCTAGCATCATCATTTTTCTTTTTATCTTGCAGTTCATAGTAAACTTGTGTAGCCAAAGGATTTTTTTTACCGTTATTTTCAAAGGTCGAAGGAACGCTAATTGCAAAATATTCTGTTTTAATGGTTTTTTTTGCGTCTTTTGGAACAAACTGAGTATCGCTACTTTTTACAAATGTAGCAGTTGTTGATTTATTATTTTTTAGAAAAATGTACCAAGCCCCAATAACTAAAGATATAGCCAAAATAAGTAACAAAAATGCTGCGGCTTTGTTGGAGATTTTTGGTTTGTTTTTTTTGTAAATTATGTACATTTTCTAACCTATGAGCTAAGGTGCTGGTGAGTTTGGCACAACTACAACAAAAGTTGCTCCACTGGGCATAGTCTCGCCCTGAGGCAAACTACCAACAGTATATCCCAGAAGCTCTGCTGTTTTCTTGGCAGCTTCTGGCTCTTTTCCGGTAACATCGACAACTATTCCCGATGTTATAGCTGTTTGTGGGTTTGTTTTGCTAACAACTACTGCATTGTTAATTTTTTGCTTTATAGCCTGTTCTGCAGCTTCGGTTTTATCAGCCGGAGCAATTACTGCTATGTTTACGGTCCCAGCTAATATTTTTGAATACTGATCAGAAGAAATAATTTTTTTCTCAGAAGGTCTGTACAAAACAACAGTATCAGCTTTTTCATATGCAATTAACACATCGTTCAGTTTTGCTTCTTTCAAAAACTTAGTATCTTTTTTTAATTGTTCTAGTGATTTTTCATCTTTAAAAACAACAAATTTTGTAGGTTTTTCTTCATCATAACTAGGAATTTTATAAAGCGCCGACACTTCAGTAACAGTCTTCTTGGTTCTTTCTTCTTCCGTCATTGTTAGCTCTGTGTATTTATCATCTAATTGTTGGTATTTAACAAAATAAAAACCACCAAAAATTAATGCAATTAATAGTATTGCCGTATAAATATAAGGTGTTTTTTTCTTACGTCTTTTTGGCCTTGGTGAATGCGTCACGTCTTTTGAACTTGTTTGCGGAGCTGATTCTTTTGCTTTAGGTTTTTCGTCTTTCATTATTACCTCTTAGTTATTTGTTAGAGTCTTTGACATAATTATAATTCTTAGCCCAATTTAGCACAAGCTTTATAAGATTATTGAGCTTTTTTCAATATCACCTTAAATGATGAACCAACACCTTCAACACTATCTACGCAAATAGAGCCCTCGTTTTTAGACAGTATGCTTTTAGCAATAGACAACCCTAGGCCGTATCCCTTTTGACCTTCTTTTGATCTGGAAACATCGGCTCTATAAAACCTATCAAATATATGTTTCATATTTTCTTTTGATATACCTTTACCGTTATCCTTTATTTCAACCACGGCTTCCTGTCCTGAAACCCGGGTATTAACTGTAACCTGTTTACCCTTGGTGCTATATTTAATAGCATTTTCTAAAATAATAATTATTGCTTGTTCTATGCTGGCGGGGTCTACATTTACCATAATGGCATCTGAAGATTTTTTATATATTATTTTTATATTCTTATTTTTGGCCATAGCATCTATTTTATTTAGTGCTCCATCAATCAAATCCCTTAAATCTATTAATTCAAAGTTCATTGCTTCGTACTCGTTATATCTGGCAACCTGCAAAAGCATGTCGGTAAGCCCGGTTAGCTTATGAAGCTCTTCTAGATTCGACTCTAGCTGATCTTTTGCTTCTTCAAGAGTTAACTGTGGATTCATTAAAGTAACTTCAGTCTCTGTTTGCATTGCCGCAATTGGCGTTCTTAGTTCATGACTCGCATCTGCAGTGAATCTCTCTAAAGATCTGTGGGTATTCTCAATAGGCCTAAGAGTCCATCTAGCCAGGTAATAGCTCAAAAGACCACCAACAGCAATAACAAACAAGTTTACTACAGTAAGTCTTAGTAAAATTCTTCCCTTAGCTTCTATGTATTGATTATTGGCTTCTTGCAAAAATGCACTTTTTGCATAATTTGGCATGTTAAATCTGTCCAACCTACTACTGTGTAATTTAAGGTCATTTTCAATTTCATCTACAGAAAGTTGATAAATATTAACACTAAAAACAAAGCTTATAACAGCAAGTACTAGCAAATAAAAACCAGCTAGCTTAAGGTATGTTTTTTTAAACATCTATGATTTTTCCCCAAAGAAATAACCAAAGCCTCTTTTAGTATTTATATAGCTTGGTTTTTTAGAGAATGGCTTATCGACCTTATTTCTTAAATATCCAACATAAACCTCTACGGTATTGGGTAAAATATCGGCATCATAATTCCAGACATGTGAAATTATTGCATCTTTAGTTAAAATTCTTTCAGGGTTATTCATAAAATACTCAAGCAAAGCAAATTCTTTTGCCGTCAGGTTAATTAATTGTCCATCTCGTTTTACTGCAAAAGTTTCTCTGTTAAGAGAAAGGTCTTTGTATTTTAATAAATTATTAAGAGTAGCTTTGGGTCGCCTTAGAAGGGCTCTAACACGAGCAACTAATTCAACAAATGCAAATGGCTTTACTAAATAATCATCAGCACCGCTATTCAACCCATGCGCCCTATCTAGAACTTTATCTTTAGCAGTTAGCATAATTATAGGTACATGATTTCCACTAGACCTTAATTCTTCAATTATTCCAATACCATCAACAGTCCCTGGTAGCATTCTGTCTAGTACTAGCAGGTCGTATGGCTCGGTTGTTGCCATGGCCAGCCCGGTATCGCCATCATAAGCTATGTCAACAGCATAAGACTGCTGCTCTAATCCTCTTTTTATAGCGTTTGCAATTTTGTGTTCATCTTCTACAACTAGAATTCGCATATACTATATTTTAATCTTTATTATCTGAAAAGTAACTGAGAATTTTATAAAAATAATATTAATTGAGTTGTTTGCGGGCTATTGTGTCGCCAAAGCACAACAATAAGGACATCCACACTTAGAGGCTTCTGCTGAGCTTACTATAGATAATTGAGAATTATTTACGTCTGAATTATAGCTAGCGGTAACTACCTTATGGTAAATATGGCCTATAATTCTCCATCTGAAATCATTGTTAACAAACAACGTAATCAAAAAAATAGCTATTGTTAACATGCAGAAAATCAATAATGTATTTATGGAAGTATGGATATTTACTTTATTCATGATTGTTTAATTTTAGTTGTTTATGTTTTTTATTATATTACATAAACTACTTATATAATAAACAATATGCTGGTCAACAAAGACAATATACAACAGGGTACAGTTCACAATCTTCCGGATGATATCTTAGAATCACTCAAAACAGATTCATCGCTGGCGGAAAGATGGAATGACCTTACCCCGCTAGCTAGAAATGAATGGATTTGCTGGACCATTTCCGTAAAAAAACCAGAAACAAGAAAAAAACATATAGAAAGAATAAAAACAGATCTTTTAGCAGGTAAACGGCGGCCTTGTTGTTGGGCGGGTTGCATTCACAGAAATAAAAATTAATTAGAACCTTTTATCAATACATAAAAACAAAAAGCACTAACAAAAGTTACTACTGACATTATGCGCTCAAAAATTGTTTCTGCCGTAATGTTCCCAACTGTATTCATAAGCATCATAGCCATGAATATAATTAAAACTACATATAATAACCGAGAGCTAACTACTGCTCTTACATACTCAACCCTCATTGCAACAAACCAAATCATTAATATATTTACTGCCAGTGAAACAAACTCAAGTAGCAATATTTGATTATGATTAATCACCCTGCCACCCCATACCATATCACTAGGAATAAGACTAATTATCACCATTACTGCAATCATTATTCCAAAAATAGAAAAAAGTATTAAAGTATTTGCTGCTATTTTATTTTTGTTTTTTATCATATCTATATTTATTATTATAAAGCTTTTTTTAATTCATAAGCATTGTATTATATCAACAACATTAATTCTTCAGTATGCATACAATTGAGTTCTTGCTTCTGTATTAATTCAGCTTATAGTTATAAGTGTTACTAACCACAAGGAGAAACTTATGACTAAACAATGTCAAAGCTGTGGAATGCCCCTCCAGACCAAAAAAGGCGGTGACTGTAGGGGAACGGAAGCCGATGGCTCAAAAAGCGAAAAATGGTGTAGTCTTTGCTATAAAAATGGTTCATTTTGCAGAGCTGACTGCACTTTAGAAGAAATGAAAGCCATTGTAGATAACGCCCTAAAAGAAAAAGGTAGTGGTCATTTAATGCGCTGGGTGGCACAAAAACAGCTGCCTAGGTTAGAACGTTGGAAAAAATAAAATATTAACTTTATTTTCACGCAAAAAACCACCCAAAACAAACCCAGAGCCAAAATCACACTGAGCTCTTAGGTAATTTCAAACTTTTTCTGAGGGTATTTTTGGATCAATAAAAAAACAGAGAAGAGTGAGTCTTCTCTGTTAAAAAATGTTGGTATATTTAAATCTTGGAGAGTATCCAAATAGCGCCCGCAAGCGCAAGAAAGAATAGCCCCAAACCAACTGGGGAACCCCAGCTGAACCACGATCCCCATGATCGCCAATGCCTATGGGTTTGTTCATACCAATCCATAGCTTCTTTTTCTTCTGTCTTTTTAGACATAAATACGACTCCTTATTATTTTAATAGTGAGTCTCATAAATCGTTAACCAGTAAAATATTTATTCCCCGAGACTTAGGATATTTTATTAACTGGACTTATTAACACTTTGATTATAACAGAATTAATTGGAATAATTTTGGACTATATGGTGTCTTATTTATTTCATTGCCAAATTATAAATATTTCTTGTATGCAAAATTAATAGGGTTCAGAATCTATTTTAGGTATTTACCTGCAACGCTTAACGCAAACGAAGTAAGGATGATAAATATATTAACAAAGAAAAGTTTAGTAAGAATAGAGTGGTCTTCTGGCTGAATAAATACAACCAGTGAGCCAAGTAGCCCAAAGACTAACGACGATGAGATAAATACTCTGGTAGCTATTTTTGCACAGCTCAAGTATACCAAAATCACCTATGTCGGGTTGCTTCTTGGCACATTAATGCCAACTTGTTAGCTGTGTTTGCATTTCTAATTGTTACTGATTTGTAAGATTTTGTACCAGCAATTTTACTGTATCTTGTGCGACTAAAAGTTTTTATTGGCGCCGACCAAAAAATTACAGGTTCATAAAAGCCTACTTTTTCATATTCAGGATTAGCATCTCCTACTTCACGCATAACATCAACTGCTTTGTTTGGCGCAATGACAAAAAGTGCATCATGTTTAGCGTCTTCTTTATTCCACCACTGTGGAGCATTATCGATTGCCCTAACAAGGTCTATCGCAGAAATAACAGCACAAACAACATGAAACCCAAACTGCCCCTCAATAGCTTCTTCGCATTTTGTGACCAATTTAGCCAAATCAGCCTCATTGGACTCAAATAAAACATTACCCGAGTTTATGTAAGTTGTTACATTACTAAATCCTGCTTCCTCAAAGCATGTTTTCAGATCTGTCATTGAGACTCTGTTTTTGCCTCCGACATTTATACCTCTTAACAACGCAACGAAATTCATATTAACTAGTTTATAACATTGAAAGATTAATTAAATCACTAAGTTATATCTTCAAGTACAGCTTCCAAATTACTTAGGCTGAAGTATTCTATTTCTTTATCAATCTGGCTAAATTTGTATTTATTTCATGAGCCGTATTTTGAGCTGCTTGGTTTATTGGCGTCTGCACTGAATTATTGTTACTGTTTATTTCTACATTGTTTTCAGTATTTTTTATTTTTTTTCGGAGTTCAGTAGCTGTTCAACAGTAACAAATTTGTAGCCATCGGCTTTTAGATTGTTAATTATTGGCCCTATGGCCTTTCTGGTTGCTACTCTATCATTCATGGCATGAAGAATAATTATAGATCCAGGGCTTGCGCTACCTGATACATTACTAACAATTGCTTCTGTATTCCCATAATTATTTTCATAAGATTCCGGCTCTATGTTCCACATTATTGTCTTCATTCCAATTTTATTAACATAATATGGTAAATAAACGAACTTTTTACCATATGGCGGACGGAACATAATCTCACCCTTATAACCAGCATTTCTTATTGCATTGTTAGTTTTGTTAACTTCTGACTCTACCTTGTTTGGTAGCGTTAAAACAAGCCTTGGGTGTGTGTAAGAGTGGTTTCCAATCTGATGCCCAGCCACAATAAGTTTCTTGGTTTGTGATAGATTTTTATCAATTGAACTGCCCATTAAAAAGAATGTTGCCTTAACATTGTTTCGGTCAAGAATATCAATTATTTCTTCGGTTGCACCGGGGCTGGGACCGTCATCAAAAGTTAGCGCAACAATTTTTTCATTAGTTTGTACACTATCTGTTAGGCCCCCAAATAACTGAAAAGTTCGGGCGTTAATTAGAATATATAATGAATATGACACAATTAAAATGACAATGGTAGCTAAAGCCGGCAACCATGCATTTTTGAAAATAATATTTTTTTGTTGCTGGTTTTTAGAGCCCATAGCCTCATTATACAAAAACCGTAGATGATTATTGATAAAGTAACTAACCAAACTATATTCTTATCTATATCAGTATAGTTGTATAGTTCCAGCGGACCGGATTCTTAGGTTCTAATTTATGTTTTAGTAGTAAATTAATAATATTTACTTGAATTTTTGAGTTGCTCTTTTTATTTCAACGGCCGCAAGGTTGGCAGATTCTTCGCTCCTTAGCATCTGGGCAATGTTTTCGGATCTCCCATTGGGACGAGATGCTAAAACATATAACGCTTGAGCGGGCCACGTAGACTCTATTAGATCATAAACCGCTAGACGCGCTTGTTCTGTCGCTGCCGTTTCTGCTACTTCTTGTAGCTTTTCACTCATAAGCATATGGATGCTTTTTGGCTCTTCGCCAACAATTTCAGCAATCAAATCTCCAAAACTAGCTACATCTTCATCTGTTAATTTGTTTAAAGACGAACCTCCATGACCTTCGTAGCCCGTTTCCGCATATTCTCTGACCCAAATCTGGCTGTCAATTGTAGCAGAGCCATTAGATCTTAAATGAAGATTAACGGATTCTTGAAACGCTATCGAATCTTGGCATTGGTACGAAAAAATTAGTTCTATCTGCCTATAGGAATTTTTTTCCTCAGAAGGATAGAAAAGTACGTCATCAGGATATTTGTATTCTTCGTATTCATTGTTTGTATGAATGGTCTTGGTACTATCCCATCCCCAAACTCTAAGGCCCGCACCAACAAGCTTAGAATTTTCCTTACGAATATCAAGCTCTGGATAAGAATCATAGATAGGCGGCAAAGCCAGTTGCTCGCCATTTTCGGCAAGCACTTCTCCGGCCCGGGCAGATGATAACTTGCTGAGTATAGTTTCTGGGTCGGTCTGCGTATATATGTCTACAAAAGTTAAAGAGCTACCCGGCTCTTTTAGGGCAAGTAATTCGCCGGCTAAAGCACTACAGCTAGCGACGGTTTCAGACGGTTTGTAATCGTACTTTTCATAATCGTTCATAATATCGGGTCTTTGTCCATTGGTATACATATCTGCGGCTGTTTCATACATTTGAATAGCCATATCACTCAAATCTAAATAGTCTTTTGGTGTTTCATTTCTGCGGCGTGCCTCATCTAAATATACTATTTCTCCGGTGATCTTTCTGTGTTTTGGTTCATTTATTACACGTGGTCTTTCCATTTATTGCTCCTACTTTACTATGATCAAATATTACAAGTTATTCAAAAATACTCTAGTCAAAACATTTTACCTGGACCGTCAAGTTCCAATATATGGAATAGCCAGAAAATACAACCAAGGAGCATTAAGCTCAGAAGATGTTTGACGTTGAGAGCTTAATGAAATGTTCCTATTATTTTTTCATAACCAACTAAAGGCGGTTAGCCATCTTGGTTGATGTTCAGTTTTTTTCGATAAAAGTTATGCACGATATTCAGCAGTCGTAGTTATAATCGTTGCTACTTAGAAATAAATAAGCCTATCATTTCAGGTTTAATTTTTATAAATTTTCGTCTTCCATTTAGAAATTTTTGAATCGCTAATGTAAAATTCATTATTTAGCCACTCTGTAATAAATATGCTATTAGACTCTAAGCCAATGATTGAAGTATTGTTTATTAACTCGTTAATGGAATCTTCGTCGTTTTGCAATCCTCAAGCACAAGCCTGATTTATTGATACTTCAAGAATGTTCCAAAGCTGACATAGAAAATTCATCAGCATTATTCAAACACTGGGTTGGCAACAATCCACACAAAGGTTTGGGAGTACTCGGTTTTACTAACCATAACTTCCGTATAGCCGATAATTATAACGAAAGCATTCACTGGGCTATCCCTATTGAATCTGACACTGCAGACGTACTAGCCATGTGGGCACATAAAGATGCTGGGCAAACATATGTTGAGGGCTTATTGAATGCATTAAGTCATTACGACTCCCTGCTTCGTAAAGATAACGGCCTGTTTATTGGCGATATGAACAACAATGTTCGTTGGGATCATAAAACTAAAAAGGAATGGCAATGGGCTACATATATCGATGAGCTTAGAAAACTCGATAAACATAGTGTGTGGCATAAAACTAAGGGCGAAGAACACGGCCTAGAATCTGTATCGACACTATTCTGGTACCGTCAGCCTGAACGTGGATACCATATTGATTATGTGTTTGGGTCGGAGAATTTAATATCCAATGCTTCGCTTCAAATCGGAGCACACGAAGACTGGCTGATGCACAGTGATCACGTGCCACTTGTGCTTGATATAGCTAATTGAGTTAATATATCTATATGATAGAACTTAGCAAATTAGTACAAATTCCATTACGAGACGTATGGAAGCATGAGGCATTACCCGGTGATCAT
>WBZP01005395.1_pt1 | contig 13018 bp, 7 predicted proteins | sample 5204301 | NCBI WGS metagenome assembly WBZP01 (sample SAMN12412401, study PRJNA552823) | activated sludge metagenome | isolation source: activated sludge from nitrification reactor of wastewater treatment plant... | place: USA: Pennsylvania | collected 2017
CCTGGGCTACAGCGCACTGCTTCTGATGAGCGGCCTGCTGATGTCGGACATGAGCGTGCAGGCGTACGACAATGCCATGACCTATTACGACCAGGAGACCGCGAGGAACATCGCGATCTCCGGCGCGAATATGGCGGCCAATTACATCTTCCAGTACCCTCCGCTCATCAACGGGAATGCGTGGTTCAACGGCTATACGACGCCCGTGGAATTCAACGGTGGCTCGTTCATCGTCACGATCGATTCGACAACCAGTGTGGACCCGCTCACCGGCGACAAGCGCCTGACGTTGCGGTCGGTGGCGACCTACCGGGACAGCACGGCGACCGTGCTCGCGATCCTTCGCCCGAGCAACTTCGCGAAGTTCGCCATGTATGCGGGAGCGGCCGGCTCGTCCGTGTACTGGGCGACGTACGATTCGATCTTCGGCCCCACCCATGTGGAAGGGACGCTGCGGACCACGGGGTATCCGTATTTCGGGGGGAAAGCGACGTGCAAGAACGGTGTGGACAGCACATCGTGGAGCGGCCATCCGATCTTCAATGCGGGAGTGGAGACGGGGGTGAGCATTCCGTTGAACAAGGACTACTCCAAGCTCCGGGACAAGGCATCGTCTGGCGGGAAGACCTTCACCGGCAACGATGATCTTCATCTGACGTTCAAATCCGATTCGATCACCTACCGGCGAGGTTCAGGACCGGACACGACGGTCCTGGCGTCGGTGCTGGCCCCCAATGGCGCCATCGTCCTGAACAACAGCAACGGGAAGGTCCATGTGAAGGGTGTGGTGAAAGGTCGGTATACGGTGGGGGCGATCGACACGCAGAGTACATCGCGTGGCCAGGTCATGATCGATGACAATATCACGTACAGCTCCGATCCGCGGACGAACCCGGCCTCTACCGACATGCTCGGCATCGTCGCGAACCAGAAGATCACGATCGCGGACAACACCGCTTCGGGGCACGGGCCGAACTTCACCGTCATGGCGGCGCTCTTCAGCTATGCGGCATCGATCGAGGTGGAAAACTACAACTCGCGGGCCCTGGGGACGCTCTACACATACGGGGGGTGGACGGTCAATGACATCTATGCCACGACCAATTCCTCGATCACGACGGGGTTGAAGGTGAACCTCCGGTTCGATGAACGATTTCGGACATCTGCACCACCATTCTTCCCCACGACGAAGGCTTACGAGATCCTGGCGTGGTACGAATAGTGTAGAATATTCCTTGAGTGGTCGATATTAGCCTCTGTGCGCTGCGTCAATCGCGGCAATTAGCGCCAGAGGCTTGTTTTTTGTATGTGATCTGTGGCACGTCTCTTGAGTTTGTCAATAGTGCAGAATTATGGGGAGCGGTAGGAAATGATCGAAACAGCAGTACGGATGTTGCAGCAGATCGCAGCGAATGTCCCGGACACCGCTCCGGGAATGGAACGTCAGATGCTCATTGGCGACCTGGTCTCGCGCCAGTCGCCCGCAGAGCGCAGTGCCCTCCGGAAGCTCATGGACAGCCTCCTGATGCGGATGTCGCGCATCAATGCTTCCGACATCGACCTGGGCGGGTACGGCACGGCGAAACAGGTCTGGTATCGCGTGTATGGCGAAAAACGGCCCGCCAAGGAACTGGGGACGTTCACGATGGATGAATGCAGTGTGCTCATCCAGAGCGTCCTGATCGAGCGTCAACGCCTGTTCCTGTATGAGAACCGCAACCTGGACCTCTCGTACAGCGTGATCGAGGACGACCGGATGTTCCGTTTCCGGTGCAACGTGTGCTTCGATCTGGACCATCTCGCGATGAACATGCGTGCGATCAATAACGTGATCCGGCCGTATAAGGCCCTGGAATTCCATCCGAACGTCACCCGCGTGCTCAGTCTGGCACACACGACCCAGGGTCTGAATCTGATCACCGGCATCACGGGTTCCGGCAAGAGCACGACGCTGGACAGCATCATCGATGCGAACAATCACACGGTGGACGGGCACATCGTGATCATCGCCTCCCCCGTGGAGTATGTGCACACCCCGGACCGGTGCATCATCCGTCACCGTGAAGTAGGGCGTGATGTGCTGTCGTTCAAAGAAGGTGCCGTGCAGGCCCTGCGTCAGGACCCCGACATCATCATGATCGGGGAAATGCGCGATCCGGATACGATCATGACGGCACTGGAGATCACCGACTCCGGTCACAAGGTGTTCTCCACCCTGCATACCGCGTCCGCGGTCGAGACCATCGACCGTATCATCGGCGAAGTGCCCCCGATCGAGCAGGAGCGCGTGCGCATCCGTCTCGCAGACACGCTCAGCTGTGTGATGTCCCAGAAACTGGTGCCGAGCCTGGAGGGGAAGCTGGTGCTGGCCAAAGAAGTGCTGGTCATGATCCCCTCCGTCCGCGCGGCCATCAAGAACAACAACACGGGCGAGATCTACCAGATGATGGCGGAATCGGGTGATCTGGGGATGATCACGCTCGAGCAGGACCTGAAGCGATTGTACACCATGAAGAAGATCTCGCTGGACAACGCCATGGTGGCGGCGAACAATAAACGGCGCTTCCAGCAATTGTTGAACATGTCACCGACCGCGGAATAATCCGCGGACCGGGAACGTCACAAGCGAAAGACAGGAATATGGCCACGGCGATAGGGAAGGGAAAGACGGTGCTCGGGCTGTTCGTGGACGGGCTGGATGTGAAGCTCGCGCACCTCTCCGTGTCACGGAAGCATATCGTGATCAACGAGCTGAAGACGGCAACGCTCGTGCAGAAACTGCACGACCGGAAGCTGGCGGAAGAGGCGGCGTCCGCCATCACGGACCCGAACGATGCCTTCGCTTTCGCGAACGCACCGGCGCCGGAGCCGACACCGGAGTCGAGCGAGGACAACAACGCGGTCCTCCTCGGGTTGATCGCGAACTATCCGCGGCACAAATATTCGCTGACGTACGCCATCTCCGAACCGTCGATCTACTATCACATCCTCGAGAGCGACTTCGGTCTAAAGGGGAAGCGCTTGAAGGACCGCATCCTGACCGAACTCCGGTCGACGCGTGCCTTCCAGCCGGCCGCGGACGCTGTGGATGCGATCAAGACGGACGAAGGGAACCTCCTGTGCGTGGTGCGTGAGGACGGCCTGAGCCTGATCAATGCCCTGGAGAACATCAAGGGGTATATCGGCAATCGTCTGCCACTGATCTCCGGGATCACGAGCGCCGACGTCTCGATGATGAACGTCGTCCGTGCCAACTATGAATTCGATCCGCAGGACGTGACGGTCGTCATCTACGTGGGGACCGAGTTCACGCGACTGATCTTTATGCGCGGCGAGCATTTCCATCAGTTCGCCCCGATCATCGGTGAGGGATACGACTCCCCGAACCTCCAGAACACGGTCTATTCGCGTCTGTTGCTGGAACAGGACAACCTGGCGATCCCGCATATCCGCCGCATCATCCTGGCCGGCGAGTGCAACCGGGTCGGCTTCCGCGACTTCCTGTCGCAGCAGCTCCCCGATCAAGAGATCGAATATCTGACCATGCCGCGGCTGGATGCGAGCGCGCTCAGTCCCGAGCAGCAGGAAGCCCTGTCGGAGTTCGCGGTCCCGATCGGTGCGGCCATGCAGGTGCTCGATCCGGGTGGGCAGGCTCTCTACCACGTGAACGTCCTGCCCGCGTCGGTCCGCGAAGGACAGCGGGTGTTCAAGCTGGCGTGGCATGGGTACGCACTCCTCCTGGCCCTGTTCGCGATGACCTTCTTCTTCACCTGGTCCATCACCTCGAAGTCGAGGGAGATCAAGGAACTGAGCGATGTCCTTGTCCTGAAGGAGAGCCAGAAGGCGGAGAACCTGACCCTGGCCAACTCCATCCAGGCACTCGAGGACCAGCTCACGCGGTACAAGACCTCGATGGCCCTGTACGACAGTCTGGTGCCGGGCAGCGAACGGTGGAGCAAGGTGCTCACCCAGCTGAGCCACGGCGTGGAGGATATGAACGCGATCTGGTTGACGGACATGACAGCGGCAAAGGACGCGGACCTGATGATGAACGGGTTCACGACCTACCGGACCCGCATCCCGCGCCTCGCGACGCTGTTCGACAATGCGCTGCTGGAAGAGGTGAGTGTGCAGGAGATCCGGCAGCAAACGGTGTATAAATATCGCATCAAGGTACCTTCGGCATCGGCGGTAGCACGGTAGAGACCACGAGGAAAGGAGAGAGGCCGTGTCATATAAACTGAGAAATAGTATCGCCCTCGGGATCCTGTTGTTCCTGATCCTTTCGGTCGGCACGTACATCCGTGCGTTCCATCTGCCGAAGAAGATCAAGGCACTGGAATCCCAGGTGGCGAAGATCGATGAGGAACTCCAGAACACCCCGAATCTGGTGAATCAGTTCAACGACCTGAGCGCTGTCTTGAACGATACCCAGAAACGGTGGGACGGCAGGAACAAGGATATCCCGCCCCAGGACGTGAGTTCCCAGAGTTACGCGTACTTCAGCCACCTCATTGATCTGAGTGGCGAAGTGAAGCTCAATATGGTGTACACCGGTACGACCATGATGGGCAACTACGGATACAACACGTACGGATTGCGGGGTGAGGCACCGTTCGACAATCTCTACAAGTTCATCTGGTACCTCGAGAACGACCGCCGTCTGTACAAGATCCACTCCCTGACATTGAAGGGTGTGGAGGTGGCGCCCGATGCCGAGCATGAGCTCGGGCAGGTGCTGGTCACCTTCGACATGACGGTGCACGCGTACTTCTCGTCCGTTTCGGAGCTGTCGAGCTCCCTCGGCGAGCGGTCGCTCACGCCCAACGCGCTGACAGTGGATCCGTTCACGCCGGTGATCGCGTCCGGGATCCCGCCGAACGTCCACGACCTCGTTGAAGTGGAACGGTCGGAGTTGAAGGCGGTCATCCCGGGCAAGGCATTCGTGCTGGACCAGGGCAATACGATCAGGACGCTGAACGAGGGTGATGAGGTGTATCTGGGATACGTGACCCGCGTGGATCCGGAGGGTGGGCGCGTGGAGTGCACGTTGAATAAGGGCGGGATCATCGAGAAGGTGGAAATGGTGATCCGGTACGGTCCGCAAGCGAAGGTCAATGGTCAGACTAAACGGTGAGGAGAGCATGAAAGCATCATTCGTGGTAGCAATTGTCGCCCTGCTGTGGGTTGCCGGTCCGTCGGCCGACGCGCAGTCACAGGCCGAGCGCAAACTCTCGCGCGACTATACGCCGCCGCAGGAGCTCGTGTCGATCGCGCCGTCCACGACCCTGGACAAGGCCCTGGCGATCATCAGTGAGGTCAGCAAGAAGACGACCGGCAAGATCATCATCGATACCGAACGCCGGTCCATGCCGATCAACGTCGACATCCAGGGGTTCCAGTGGCGCGACGCCCTCGAGGCGATCTGCCGCAAGAACAACCTGGCGTTCTCCGAATATGAAGGATACCTCCAGATCACGGCGGGCACCTCGGGGGAAACCTCCCAGGGCCCGGTCGGAGATGGCCGTCCAGTCGCTTCCGGCACCGTGGTGACGGATATCCAGAAGGAAGTGGCCACGTTCCGTAGCCGCGAGATCAAACTGTCGGCCATTTTCTTCGAAGTCAACCTGAGCCGTCTGGACGAGGTCGGGCTCAACTGGACATTCATGAAGAGCACGTCGGACCTGTCGGTGGGCGGGGAGTTCAATGGTGCCGACAACGTCAGCAACGCGATCTTCAAGACCGAGGTGACCCCGAAGGTGAAGTTCGCCAACATGAACTTCGTGGCGAAATTCTTCTCGGACTACAAACTCGGCGAGATCCTGTCCGGTCCGCAGTTGATCGTGCGCTCCGGTGAGGAAGGACGCATCCAGGTGGGCCAGGACTTCTCGATCCGCGAACGGGACTTCGCGGGCAATCTGATCGACAAGTTCTATAGCGCCGGCACGATCATCAAGGTCAAACCGCAGGTGATCGTGGAACAGGGCGTGCCGTTCATCCATGTGATGGTCGATGTGGAGCGGAGTTCGGTGACCCCGGGTGCCGTGAGCACGATCATCAACAAGACCCAGGCACAGACCAATCTGTTGCTGCTGGACGGCGAAGAGACCCTCATCGGCGGGCTGTACAACAACGAAACGACGACCGTCCGTACGGGCGTGCCCTTCCTGAAGGACCTGCCGTGGTACGTGCTGGGACTCCGGTATCTGTTCGGCTACGACAAGGACGAGTTCACGAAGAAGGAGCTGGTGATCCTGCTGAAGGCTGAACTGGTGCCCACCCTGCAGGAGCGCATCACGCAGAAGACGCGTGAGGATGAACTGGTGGGACGCTGGCGTGATGATATGATGCACCGCGACCATGCTGTCCGTGGCGCGAAATAACCTGACGGTTGAGCACTGAAGTGTCACAAGGGTGAGAGGAACGCCGATGTCACGAATCTTCATCATCGCCGTGTGTGCAGTGGGAGTCCTGCTGTGCGCCGGCTGCAAATCGGACAGTACCACGGCGTCACAGGGTGAGGGGGTGTTGAATGGCATCGTGACCGATGCGGCGACCCTCTCCTACCTTGCGGACGTCACGGTCACTGCCCAGAGTGTCTCCGCGGGGTCGGTCTCGACCACCACGGACGCCAACGGGAGCTTCCATGCGTCATTCACGACGGACAGTCTGGCGACGGCTACCGTCACGCTCCGCAAGACCGGCTATCGTGATACGACCATCGTCGTGTCGCTGAAGGCCGGTTCGGTGCTGGTGCTGCAGATCGCGCTCAACCCGAAGTCCGTGATCACGGGGACGGGTGGGAGTTCGAGCGGCCTGGCGCAGACCATCGCCTTCCTGGGTGCAACGCCCCAGGAAGTGTCCGTGTACGGCGTGGGTGGGAAGGAGACCTCGATCCTGTCGTTCGAGGTCCGCGATTCGCTCGGCCTGGCGATCGATGCATCGCATTCCGTCAAGCTGACTTTCACGTCGACGAACGGTCCGGGCGGTGGGGAATACATCTCCCCGGATGTCGTGACGACGAATGCGGCAGGCCAGGCGCATACGACCTTCAATGCCGGAACCCGTTCGGGTGTCGTGCAGGTGACCGCGACAGCCACCGTGGGTTCCCGGACGATCTCCTCGAGCCCGGTGAAGCTCGTGATCAACGGCGGCTTCCCGGTGCAATCGCATTTCTCGATCGCCGCGGTCGCGCACAATTTCCCGGCCCTGCACAAGCTGGGTGAGATCGAGCCGATCACGATCCTCGCCGGCGACATGTACAGCAATCCGGTCGCTGCCGGTACAGCGGTGTATTTCCGGACGAGCGCCGGGGTGGTCCAGCCGTCGGTGTTCACCGACAAGAATGGCTTCGGCACGGTGAACCTGTTCAGCGGGAATCCCGGACCGTACTCGACGCATGCGGCGCCGATCTATGGCGACGGATATCACTGGGTGGTGGCGCGGACGCTCGGACAGGGTGGCACGGTGGTGCAGGATAGCACGCTGATGCTCTGGAGCGGCTACGGCATCATCAGCAATATCAGCCCGGCGACCTTCGATATCCCGAACACCGGCTCGCAAACGTTCACGTTCCGCGTGGCCGACGATCTCGGGCATCCGCTGGCGGCAGGGACCATCATCTCGGTGTCGGCACTCATTCCGCCGCCTCCGTCGGATGGGATCCAGCAGAACCAGGTGACCACGATCTTCGGGTCGAACGGCGCGATCAAGTTGCAGGATGTGATCGTGACCGGTCCGGGCACCACGGATTTTACGTTCGTCCTGAAGGATGGGAGCTGGAGCATCACGGAGGCCACGCCGGTGAACATCGTGATCAATGTGACCGGTCCGAACGTGAACGGTTCCATCGGGTACACCTTCGGCGGCACGGTGCACTGAGGGATCATCAGAGAGGTGTCACGCAACGGCCCCTGCCGCCTCCGGCGCAGGGGCCGTGCCATTTGTTGCTTTCCACCCCGAATTGTTTTAGTTTTCTCCCTCTTCCACTCCACGATAGGTCCCTGACAGCCGTGTTCGATCGTTTGATCATCAAAGGCGCCCGCGTTCACAATCTCAAGAACATCTCGCTTGAGTTGCCGCGGAACGCCCTCATCGTCATCACCGGCGTCAGCGGTTCCGGGAAATCCAGCCTCGCGTTTGATACCATCTATGCGGAAGGCCAGCGGCGATACGTGGAAAGCCTCTCCTCGTACGCGCGGCAGTTCCTCGAGAGGATGGACAAGCCGGACGTGGACGTGATCCAGGGCATCAGTCCGGCCATGGCGATCGAGCAAAAGACCAATACACGGAATCCGCGGTCGACGGTGGGGACCTCGACGGAGGTGTACGACTATCTCCGGCTGCTCTATGCGCGCGTCGGGCAGACGTTCTGCCTCACGTGCGGCAAGCGGGTCGAGCGGGATTCCGTGGACACGGCCCGCGCCGCCCTGCGCGCCGCCCGCACGCAACGCGGTGGGGCTGACCTCCGGATGTACGTGACCTTTCCACTCCCGATCCATCCGAAAGAGACGCTCGGCGTGGCGATCACCAATCTGAAGAAAGAGGGATTCTTCCGGGTGGTGGTGGGTGGGGAGATCTTTGACCTGAACACCGATACCCTCCCCGCACGAACCCGGGCTGGCGACGTGGACGTGCTCGTGGACCGGCTGGTCTTCCGCGATGACGAGACGGATAACCGGCTGGCCGATTCCATCGAGACCGCATTCGCGTCGGGCAACGGCATCGCTGCACTGCTCCTGTTGGACCCGGTAGAACGGTTGAACTTCAACCGGAATTTCGCCTGCGCCGACTGCCATATCACCTACGAAGAGCCAGATCCGCGGCTGTTCTCCTTCAATAATCCGTTCGGCGCCTGTCCGTCCTGCCAGGGCTTCGGTCGCGCGATCGGGATCGATATGGACCTGGTGGTGCCGGACAAGCGGAAGACGCTCCGTGAGGGAGCGATCCAGCCCTGGTCCACGCCGAAATTCAAGGAGTACCTCCGGTCGCTCCTGCGCGCCGCTCCTTCGACCGGCATCCGTGTGGATGTGCCGTGGGCTGATCTGACCGACGAGGAGATCACCATCATCCGGGAAGGGAAGGGGGAGTACGAGGGCATCGACGGCTTCTTCCGGATGGTGGAGAAGAAGGCGTACAAGATCTATTACCGTGTCATGCTCAGCAGGTATCGTGCCTATACGACCTGTCCTGCATGCGGTGGTGCCCGGCTCCGGCCCGAAGCCTTGAGCGTGCGTCTGGCGGGCAAACGGATCCACGATGTGGTGAACATGACCGTGACCGACGCGCGGGCGTTCCTGCTCGCACTGCCGCTCACGCCGTTCGAAGCGGGGATCGCCAAACGGATCCTGGATGAACTCCACAAGCGCCTGGCATATCTGGATGATGTCGGGATCGGCTACCTGACCCTGGACCGTCTCTCCAGCACGCTGTCCGGCGGTGAATCGCAACGCATCAACCTTGCGACGTCGCTGGGTTCTTCCCTTGTGGGTGCGGTCTACGTGCTGGACGAACCGAGCATCGGGTTGCATCCGCGGGATAACGACCGGCTGATCGGGATCCTGCAGCGCCTTCGCGCCGCGGGGAACACGGTGATCGTGGTCGAGCATGACCTGGACATGATGCGCGCGAGCGACGTGATCGTGGATATGGGACCCCGGGCCGGTGAGAACGGGGGCGAGGTCGTGTTCAACGGAACACCAGCGCAGATCCTGGAGGACCGTTCCAGCCTGACCGGTGCCTATCTCTCTGGGAGAAGCGCCATCACCGTGCCGTCCGAGCGGAGGCCAGTGGATGGCTTTGCCGTGACCGTGAAGGGCGCCGCCGAACACAATCTGAAGAACATCGATGTGTCCATACCGCTGCACGCCCTCGTCTGCATCACCGGCGTGAGCGGCAGCGGCAAGAGCACGCTCGTCCACGAGGTGCTTCACAAGGGCCTCCTCCGCGCCCTCGGCCAGGGGGGCGAGAAGGCTGGCCGTCATGCCGCGATCGAAGGCGTGGAACATCTGAGCGCGATCGAGATGGTGGATCAGTCGCCCATCGGCCGCACGCCGCGTTCCAATCCGGTCACATACATCCAGACCTTCGACCTGATCCGGACGCTGTTCGCCGGTACCGCCGCGGCGCGGGTCCATGGCTTCAAGCCCGGGGCGTTCTCCTTCAACGTGCCCGGTGGCCGGTGCGATGCGTGCGAAGGCGATGGTGTCGTGAAGGTGGAGATGCAATTCCTGGCCGACCTGTATCTCCCCTGTGACGTCTGCAAAGGGAAGCGGTATAAGAAAGAGATCCTCGATGTGCGCTACAAGGGGAAGAACATCGATGATGTGCTGGGGATGACGGTGGACGAAGCAAGCCAGTTCTTCAGCAGCGATGCCGGTGGCAGAAAGGTCGCCGCCCGTTTGAAGGTCCTGCGGGATGTCGGGCTTGGCTATATCCGTCTTGGCCAACCTGCGACATCGCTCTCCGGCGGTGAAGCGCAGCGTATCAAGCTCGCGGCGCATCTGGCGTCGCCGCCGGCAGAGAAGCACACGCTCTTCCTGTTCGACGAACCGACGACGGGATTGCACATCGATGACATCGTGAAGCTGCTGCAGTGTTTCCATGCACTCATCGATGCGGGGAATTCGGTGGTGATCATCGAGCATAATCTCGACGTGATCAAGTGCGCCGACTGGGTGATCGATCTGGGGCCGGAGGCCGGAGCGGGTGGCGGGGAGCTTGTTGCGACGGGAACACCGGAACAGGTCGCGCGTGTTGCACGGTCGCATACCGGACAACATCTCGCACGGCTGCCGGAGCTCGCTGAACGGCGGGGGAGAACGAAGAAAGGGTGAAGCGGGGGCCCGGACGTGACGGGCGTCACGGATGCGCCGGGTGGCCTGATGTATATTGAACCTGCCTGAACATGGAAAGGCACTGATGCGCGGCGCACCCGATGCGCGCGTCAGTGCCTTTCGCCATTCTAGAGGGCCATGCCGATATTGAGGCTGATCACGAACCCGCCAAAGAAGGTCTTCGTGGCGGAAACCTGCCGGGTCCGTGTGTCGTACAGCGAGGGCAAGCCGTCGCCGAACACATACGTCAGATAGTAGCGGAAATTGACCCCGAAGATATTGCTCCGCTCCGTCCCGAAATTCGCGCCGAAGCCCACGAACCCGCCCCCCGTGTAATGCGGATGACCACGCCCGATGCTCTTGAAAAAGTCCACCGGTTGTTCCGTGAACGTTCCGTCACCTTGATCCACGAAATCCACGTACGGCATCTGGTAGATCATGGCCGGACCGGCACCGGCATTGACATACGGGCGAAACGTGTCCACGATGTCCTCGCGGAACAGCCGGTACTGGATGCCGAACATGAGCGGGATGACGAGGAAGCGGTTCAGTTTTCCGGGCGTGTACGACACGCCGTAGTAGGGATCGATATATTCGAATTCGCGGTCGTCCTTGGCCTCAGAGACGCTCAGGCTGATGAAACCGGAGAGATCGGGGGTGAAGGAGCGGCGGTAGAGTCCGCCCAGTCCGAAACCGTCGTTCGAGATCAGAACGTCGATGCTCCAGACGTTCGGATAGCGTCCTGGTGCAGTGGGATCGACCGGCTCCTGGCCGGCGCGGAGGGTGTCCGGGGCTTTCGCAGGTTCCCAGCCCGTCGGGCCGTTCTGCGCATACACAGAAACGATCGCCGCGAGCGTCAGTATCGCGGCCAGTGTCAACCGTATCCCAGTTCTGTGGGCCATGAGATCCTCTCTACAATAGAGCAACACCTTCAACAACACCTCCCCTCAAAAATAGGTTCTCGCCCACCCAAATGCAATCACAGGACCCGGAACACGCCGAATTTGAGGTACCCCGTTTCGGGAACGGCCGGCAGCGTCGGATGATCCGGAGAGGCGCCATGCCATTCCAGGAGCTGGATACGACGTTCCGAGCGCTGGGTGGCATCGCGGATGACATCCAGGAACGTCTCGGGAAGGATATGGTGGGAGCATGATGCACTGAGAAGGTACCCACCCGGGGCCAGCACGCGGAAAGCAAGCTGGTGCAGCTCGCGGTAGCCTTTCTTTGCGGCCGGAACGGTCTTGCGGTTCTTGGTGAACGATGGCGGGTCGAGCACGACCACATCATAGATCTCTCCGCGCTCGGCGCGGGCGGCGAGGGAGGCGAACACATCCGCTTCCTCGAAGGATGCTGTGCTGATCCCGTTCTGGGATGCATTGATGCGGGCGCGCGCTATGGCTTCCCCTGAACTGTCGATGCCCGTCACCGAGGCCGCTCCCGCCTGTGCGGCATGCAATCCGAATCCGCCATCGTTGCAGAAGCAGTCGAGCACGCGCGCTCCCGTGCTGAACTGCCGGATGGCCAGCCGGTTCGTCCGCTGGTCAAGGAAGGAGCCGGTCTTCTGTCCGGCCAGCAGGTCGACGGTGAACTGCAGATGGCCGTCCGAGAAGGTGACCGTCGATGTGCTCCCGCGCAGGAGGCCCTTTCTGAGCGGCAGACCGTCGAGGGTGCGCAGCGGCGGATCGTTCCGTTCGATGATCGCGGCGGGGTGGAACAGGTCTTCCAGCACATCACAGATCATGGGCAGGTGCGCATCCATCCCGAACGAGAGTGCCTGGACCACGAAGAGGTCGTTGAACCGGTCGATGATGAGTCCGGGGAGAAAGTCGGCTTCGCCGTGGACGAGGCGGTACACCGTACTCCCGGGGAACAGACGCGCGCGCAACGCGTGCGCGCCCTGCAGACGTGCGCGAAAGAAGTCCGCATCCACGTCGACCGGCGTGCGCGACAGGAGCCTGACGGCGATCAGCGATTGTGCGTGATAGAATCCGATCCCCAGGGGTTTGCCGCCTGCATTCCGCACCTCGACGACCGCGCCCGTGGTCGGTTTACCAGAGGTCTCGCGGATCTCGTTGCTGAAGACCCAAGGATGCCCCGAAAGGATGCGCCGGTCTTCGTTCTTGCGGAGGATGATGGTTGCGGGGGAGGCAGGTGCGGTCATGAGTACTCTGATGTCGTGT
>WBZP01005396.1_pt1 | contig 13017 bp, 13 predicted proteins | sample 5204301 | NCBI WGS metagenome assembly WBZP01 (sample SAMN12412401, study PRJNA552823) | activated sludge metagenome | isolation source: activated sludge from nitrification reactor of wastewater treatment plant... | place: USA: Pennsylvania | collected 2017
CGGTACGGCTGCCGCCGGCGTGGACACGCCGGTCGGCGACGGCGACGAGATCATGATCGTCGGCGCACTCTCCGGCGGCGACTGAGCGACCCGGCGAGGGGCCCCGGCCGCAGGCTGGGGATCGACGGCCACGCGAATGTCGCCGGGACGGCCGACGGTGCTGCGGTCGCGCAGAACGATCGACGTGCGGAGGCCGGCGCGACTGAGCGACCCGGCGAGGGGCCCCGGCCGCAGGCTGGGGATCGACGGCCACGCGAATGTCGCCGGGACGGCCGACGGTGCTGCGGCCGCGTTGAACGATCGAGGTGCGGAGGCCGGCGCGACTGAGCGACGCGGCGAGGGGCCCCGGCCGCAGGCTGGGGATCGACGGTCACGCGAATGTCGCCGGGACGGCCGACGGTGGCCGGGGCCACGTCCCGCGGCCAATGGTCGCGGTCCGCGCGGGCGCGCGGCGGGCCGCCTTGCGCAGCAGCAACCGCGATCGCTTTTCGTGCGCCGGCCCGGCCGTGCGACCAGGGCTTTCAAGGCGATCGGCCTGACCACCTGACCGCAGCGCGGGCCGACGCTGCGCCGCATCAATTTCATTGCGGATCCGAGCGTGGAATCGCTATAATTCACGGGCTTGCTTCTCCAGGATGTGCTCGGCGAAGTCTCGGGCGCCCGAGTACGCAATCGAGTGACCTCCCCGCTCAAGACCCGCTCGTTTCGCGCCATGCTGCAGTGGCAGGCGATCGCCGCAGCGACGATCGCGTTGGTCGCGGGGTCATGGGCGGGCGCCGACGCCGCGATATCTGCGTTGTTGGGAGGGGCGGTGAACCTGCTGGCGAACACGATGTACGGGTTCGCCTACGGGATGATGAAGCCGGCGGGCCCCGGCGGCGCGGTCATCGCGGCGGTGCGGGCAGAAGCGAGCAAGATCCTGCTGGTGCTGTTGACGTTGCTGGCGGTGGTGGTGCTGTACCGGGAGCTCGTGCTGGTGGCGTTTCTGGCCGCCTTCATCGTGACGGCGCTCCTGTTCCGTTTGGTTCTGATCGTTCGCGACTGAGACGAGACACGACATGTCTGCCGGCCCCACGAATCCCACCGAATACATCCAAGGGCACCTCTCCCACCTGGCGAAGCCCATCGGCGACGGCAGCGCGTTCTGGACGCTGCACGTCGACAGCGTCGTGATGGCGGTGCTGATCGGCGTGCTCTCGTTCGGCTTCCTCTGGTGGGTCACGCGCAAGGTGACCACCGGCGTCCCGTCGAAGGTGCAGGCGTTCGTCGAGCTGGCGCTCGACTTCGTCAATTCGCAGGCGAAGGGCATTTACCACGGCCACTCGACGCTGGTCGGGCCGCTGGCGCTCACCGTGTTCGTGTTCGTGCTGATGATGAACGCGATGGACTTCCTGCCGGTGGACATCACCGCGAAGTTCACGCACCTGTTCGCCGACCACTGGCGCGTCGTCCCCACCGCCGACGTGAACACCACGTTCGCGCTCGCGCTGTCGGTGTTCTTCCTGATGATCGCGTTCGCGATCCGGGCCAAGGGGCTGGGTGGCTGGATCCACGAGCTCCTCACCTCGCCCTTCGGCGCGTTCCCGCTGCTGTGGCCGGTGAACCTGGCGATGAACATCGTCGAGTACGTGTCCAAGCCGCTGTCGCACTCGCTGCGGCTGTACGGCAACATCTACGCCGGCGAAGTGATCTTCCTGCTGCTGGGCATGTGGGCGGCCACCGGGCTCGCGGGCACGCTGTTCGGCGGCGTGCTGCACCTGGGCTGGGCGATCTTCCACATCCTGATCGTGCCGCTGCAGGCCTTCATCTTCATGATGCTCACCGTCGTCTACATGTCGATGGCCGAGGAGCACCACTGACGCTTACGCACCACCCCGCCCCAACGTCCTACCCGTTCACAGAAAGGAACAGCAACATGGACAAAGTGCAACTGCTGGCAATGGTCCAGGCCTACACCGGCGTCGGCATCGGCCTCATCATCGGTCTGGGCGCGCTGGGCGCCTGTCTCGGCATCGGCCTCATGTGCTCGAAGTTCCTCGAGAGCGCCGCCCGGCAGCCCGAGCTCATGCCGCAGCTGCAGGGCAAGGTGTTCCTGCTCCTCGGCCTGATCGACGCCTCGTTCATCATCGGCGTCGGTCTCGCGATGCTGTTCGCGTTCGCGAACCCGCTGCTCGCGGTCATCCGCTAAGGGCTCCGCGCAAACCACACTGCCAGAGGGGCAGCCATGAACATCAATCTGACCCTGTTCGCGCAGGCCGCGGCGTTTGCGGCGTTCATCTGGTTCACCTACCGCTTCGTCTGGCCGCCGCTGATGGGCGCCATCGAGGCGCGGCAGAAGCAGATCGCCGACGGGCTGGCGGCGAGCGAGGCGGGGCGGCAGAGCCTCGCCAAGGCCGAGGTGAAGATCGGCGAGATGATGACCGAGGCCAAGTCGCGCTCGGCGGACATCATCGCGCAGGGCGAGAAGCTCAAGAGCGAGACGATCGAGCAGGCGAAGGCCGAGGCGAAAGCCGAGGCCGACCGCATCCTCGCCGCCGCACGCGCCGAGATCCAGCAGGAGATCGGCCGCGCGAAGGAGTCGCTGCGCGACCAGCTGGGCGACCTCGTCGTCGCCGGCGCGTCGCGGATCCTCCGCCGCGAGGTCGACGCCAAGGCGCACGCCGACCTCATCGCCGCGATCAAGAACGAGCTCTGACGGGGCGCACCATGGCGGAACTCACGACCATCGCCCGCCCTTACGCGCAGGCCGCATTCGCGCTCGGGCAGGAAGGCAACTCGCTGCCGGTCTGGGGCGAGGCGCTGCACCTCGCCGAGGCCGTCGTGGCCGACCCCAAGGTCGCGGCTGCGCTCGACAACCCGAAGCTCACCGCCGGGGACAAGGAATCGCTGGTGCTGTCGATCTGCGGCGAGCGGCTCGGCGCCGAGCAGCGCGGTTTCCTGCGGGTGCTGATCGAGGCGGACCGGATCGCGCTGCTGCCCTACATCCGGTCGCAGTTCCTGGCGCTCAAGGATGCCGCAGAGGGCGTGGCGAAGGCGCGGATCGACAGCGCGTACCCGCTGTCCGACACCGAGGTCGCCGAGCTCACCCGCGCGCTGGAACGGCGCTACGGCCGTCGGGTCGAGGCCACCGTGCACGTCGATCCCGCGCTGATCGGCGGGGCGAAGATCACCCTGGGCGACACCGTGATCGACGCCACGGTGCAGGCGCAGCTTCAGGCGATGGCGCGCGAGCTGCGGGCCTAATTCCGAAATCACCGTGACGCCGCCGGCGAAACCGGGGGCGCGACGCGAGGACCCATCATGCAGTTGCAACCTTCCGAAATCAGCGATCTGATCAAGAGCAAGATCCAGAACCTGGACACTCGCGCCGAAGTCCGCACGCAGGGGACCGTCGTCTCGGTGTCCGACGGCATCTGCCGGGTGCACGGGCTGTCCGACGCGATGGCGGGCGAGATGCTCGAGTTCCCGGGCAACACCTTCGGTCTCGCGCTGAACCTGGAGCGCGACTCGGTGGGCGCGGTGATCCTGGGCGAGTACCAGCACATCACCGAGGGCGACACGGTCAAGTGCACCGGCAAGATCCTGTCGGTTCCGGTCGGACCGGAGCTGATCGGCCGGGTCGTCGACTCGCTCGGCCGGCCGATCGACGGCAAGGGCCCCGTCGAGGCGAAGCAGACCGACGTCATCGAGAAGGTCGCGCCGGGCGTGATGTGGCGCAAGTCCGTCGGCCAGCCGGTGCAGACCGGCCTCAAGTCGATCGACGCGATGGTGCCGATCGGCCGCGGGCAGCGCGAGCTCATCATCGGCGACCGCCAGACCGGCAAGACGGCGGTGGCGATCGACACCATCATCAACCAGAAGGGCAAGGACCTCATCTGCGTCTACGTCGCGATCGGCCAGAAGGCGTCGTCGATCAAGAACGTGATCCGCAAGCTCGAGGAGTTCGGCGCGATGGAGTACACCATCGTCGTCGCCGCCTCGGCGTCGGACTCGGCGGCGATGCAGTACATCGCGCCCTACTCCGGCTGCACGATGGGCGAGTACTTCCGCGACCGCGGCCAGGACGCGCTCATCATCTACGACGACCTGACCAAGCAGGCCTGGGCATACCGGCAGATCTCGCTGCTGCTGCGCCGGCCGCCGGGCCGCGAGGCGTACCCGGGCGACGTGTTCTACCTGCACTCGCGGCTGCTCGAGCGCGGCGCGCGCGTCAACGAGGACTACGTCGCGAAGTTCACCAACGGCGCGGTCAAGGGCAAGACCGGCTCGCTGACGGCGCTGCCCGTCATCGAGACGCAGGCCGGCGACGTCACCGCGTTCGTGCCGACCAACGTGATCTCGATCACCGACGGCCAGATCTTCCTGGAGACCGACCTCTTCAACGCCGGCATCCGCCCCGCGATCAACGCCGGCATCTCGGTGTCGCGCGTCGGCGGCGCGGCGCAGACGAAGGTCATCAAGAAGCTGGGCGGCGGCGTGCGCCTGTCGCTGGCGCAGTACCGCGAGTTGGCGGCGTTCGCGCAGTTCGCCTCCGACCTGGACGAGGCGACCCGCAAGCAGCTCGACCGCGGCCGGCTGGTCACCGAGCTGATGAAGCAGCCGCAGTACCACCCGCTGCAGGTCAACGAGATGGCGGTGACGCTGTTCGCCGTCAACAAGGGCTACTACGACGACGTCCCGGTCGAGAAGGCGCTGGCGTTCGAATGGGCGCTGCGCGCGTTCCTCAAGAGCAAGTACGGCCCGCTGATGGACTCGATCGAGAAGTCGAAGGACCTGTCCGCCGACGACGAGAAGGCACTGTCCGCCGCGGTCGAGGACTTCAAGAAGAACGGCGCGTACTGATCCCATCCACGACGGCTAACGGCAAGGACGAGTCATGGCGGGGTCGAAAGAGATCCGCAACAAGATCAAGAGCGTGCAGAACACGCGCAAGATCACCAAGGCGATGGAGATGGTCGCGGCCTCGAAGATGAAGAAGGCCCAGGACCGGATGCGCGCGTCGCGCCCCTACGTGCTGCGCGCGCTGCAGATCGCCATGCACGTGGCGAAGGCGAACACCGAGTACCGCCATCCCTTCCTCGCCCGGCGCGACGGCGTCAAGCGGGTCGGTGCGATCGTCGTGACCACCGACAAGGGACTGTGCGGCGGGCTCAACACCAACGTGCTGCGCCTCGCGCTGCAGCAGCACAAGGAGTGGGCGGCCAAGGGCATCGAGGTCGATTATGTCGCTGTCGGAAGCAAGGGTCTGGGCTTTCTCAACCGCCTTGGCGCCAAGATCGTGTCGAGCGTCGTCCAGCTGGGCGACCGCCCGCATCTCGAGAGGCTCGTCGGCCCGGTCAAGGTGCTGCTCGACAAGTACGTCGACGGCGAGATCGACGAGGTCCACGTCTACTCGACCCTGTTCGTCAACACGATGAGGCAGGAGGCGCGGCAGGTGCGGATGCTGCCGATCCCCGAGACGTTCCTGTCGCCGGCCGGCGTCGAGCAGAAGGCCGAGGCGCAGGAGGGCACCTGGGACTACCTCTACGAGCCGGACGCGAAGACGCTGCTCGACGGCGTGCTGCGCCGCTACGTCGAGGCGCTGATCTTCCAGATGCTGAACGAGAACATGGCGTCCGAGCAGTCGGCGCGGATGGTGGCCATGAAGGCGGCCTCCGACAACGCGCTGACGATCATCGACGAGCTGCAGCTCATCTACAACAAGTCGCGGCAGGCGGCGATCACCAAGGAACTGGCGGAGATCGTCGGCGGGGCGGCGGCGGTCTGACGGCAACGTCGCGACCGCACTGAATTCGAAGACAAGAGCCTAAGGATACGAAAATGAGCCAGGGAACCATCGTCCAGTGCATCGGCGCCGTCGTCGACGTGGAGTTCGCGCGGGCGGACATGCCGAAGATCTACGACGCCCTCAAGATGGACGAGATCGGACTGACGCTCGAGGTGCAACAGCAGCTGGGCGACGGCGTCGTCCGCACGATCGCGCTGGGCAGCTCCGACGGCCTGCGCCGCGGGATGCAGGTCGTCAACACCGGCGCGCCGATCTCGGTGCCGGTCGGCACCAAGACGCTCGGCCGGATCCTGGACGTGCTCGGCCGCCCGATCGACGAGGGCGGCGACATCGGCGCCGAGAAGACGATGTCGATCCACCGGATGGCGCCGACGTTCGAGGACCTCTCGCCGTCGCAGGAGCTGCTGGAGACCGGCATCAAGGTCATCGACCTCACCTGCCCGTTCGCCAAGGGCGGCAAGGTGGGCCTGTTCGGCGGTGCCGGCGTCGGCAAGACCGTCAACATGATGGAGCTCATCAACAACATCGCGAAGCAGCACTCGGGGCTGTCGGTGTTCGCCGGCGTCGGCGAGCGCACCCGCGAGGGCAACGACTTCTACCACGAGATGAAGGACTCCAACGTCCTCGACAAGGTGGCAATGGTCTACGGCCAGATGAACGAGCCGCCCGGCAACCGGCTGCGCGTGGCGCTGACGGGGCTCACGATGGCCGAGCACTTCCGCGACGAGGGTCGCGACGTGCTGCTGTTCATCGACAACATCTACCGCTTCACGCTGGCCGGCACCGAGGTGTCTGCGCTGCTCGGGCGGATGCCGTCGGCGGTGGGCTACCAGCCGACGCTGGCCGAGGAGATGGGCAAGCTGCAGGAGCGGATCACGTCGACCAAGACCGGCTCGATCACCTCGATCCAGGCCGTCTACGTGCCTGCCGACGACCTGACCGACCCGTCGCCGGCGACCACGTTCGGCCACCTCGACGCCACCGTCGTGCTGTCGCGGGACATCGCCGCGCTCGGGATCTACCCGGCCGTCGACCCGCTGGACTCGACGTCGCGGCAGGTCGACCCGAACGTCATCGGCGAGGAGCACTACAACTGCACCCGCCGCGTCCAGCAGACGCTGCAGCGCTACAAGGAACTGCGCGACATCATCGCCATCCTCGGGATGGACGAGCTCTCGCCCGAGGACAAGCTGGTCGTGGCGCGGGCACGGAAGATCCAGCGCTTCCTGTCGCAGCCGTTCTTCGTCGCCGAGGTGTTCACCGGCTCGCCGGGCAAGTACGTCACGCTGAAGGACACGATCAAGGGCTTCAACATGATCGTCAACGGCGAGTGCGACCACCTGCCCGAGCAGGCCTTCTACATGGTGGGTCCGATCGAAGAGGCGTTCGAGAAGGCGAAGACGCTGCAGTAGTCGCCGCCAACCTGCCGGGGATGCCATGGCCAACACCATTCAAGTCGACGTCGTCAGCGCCGAGGAACTGATCTTCTCGGGGCCGGCCGAGTTCGTCGTGCTGCCCGGGGTCGTCGGCGAGCTCGGGATCCTGCCCGGGCACACGCCGCTGCTCACCCAGATCAAGCCGGGCGCGGTCCGGATGAAGCTGCCCGACGCGGAGACCGAGGAGCTCGTGTTCGTCCAGGGCGGCTTTCTCGAGGTCCAGCCGAAGCAGGTGACGGTGCTCGCCGACACCGCGATCCGCGCCAAGGACCTGGACGAGGTTGCCGCGCTCGAAGCCAAGAAGGCGGCCGAGGAAGCGATGCAGAACAAGACCTCGAGCGAGGAGATCGCCCAGGCCGAGGGCGAGCTCGCCGGGGCGCTCGCGCAGCTGGAGGCGATCCGGCGGATCCGCAACCGCGCCTGAGAGGCTGAGAGTCTTTCGATCATGCCCGCTCACCGCGCCAGAACACGCCCGCTCGTCGTTGCAAATGCTCGCCATAGCCCGAGCTATGGCTGCGCTTTGCGCCTCGATCGGACACCTTCTTGCGCGTTGCTCGGGCACGCCCGAAAAACTCCCAGCCTCTGACCGGGCGGCCGGCGCGGCGCCGGCAAACGGTGCAAAAGGGCGGCTTCGGCCGCCCTTTTCGCATCTCGGCTTGGGGATCGGGATCAGGTATCATGCTGCAATGCAACAACCGTGAATCCAGCGGCGATCGGCCGCCGGAAGGACAGAGATGCGCGACTTCACCAACCGAACCTACGACGAGATATCCGTCGGCCAGTCCGAGGCCGTGACCCGGACACTCAACGTCACCGACATCGAGGCGCTCGCGCTCGCCGCCGGCGACGTCGACGGCTACCACCACGACCAGGCGAACCCGGACGACCGGCCTTCGGCGCAGGCGGCGGCGGCGATCGCGATGATCGCCGGGCTGCTGAATCGCCGCCTGCCCGGCCCGGGCTCGGCGATCGTCGGCACCCGGTTCGAATACGTCGGCGACTGCTACATCGGCGACACGCTGACGGCGACGGTCACCGCCAAGGCCAAGCACGACGACGGTCACCGGATCGACTTCGAGTGCACCTGCCGCAACCAGCACGGCGAGACGCTGGTCGACGGCGTGGCCACCGTCGCCGCGCCGACGCAGCGGATCTCCTACACCGACCTCGCGACGCCGCAGCTGATCCTGCGGCGCAACGACGGCTTCGGCAAGCTGATGAAGCTCTGCGACGCGCTGCCGCCGGTCAGCTGTGCCGTCGTGCACCCCTGCGACGCGGCCTCGCTCGGCGGCGCCATCGAGGCGGCGCGGGCCAACCTCATCGTCCCGGTGCTGATCGGGCCCGAGGCGAAGATCCGCGCCGTCGCGGCGGCGGAGAAGATGGACATCTCGGCCTTCGAGATCGTCTCGGTCGAGCACAGCCACGCCGCGGCGGTGAAGGCCGTCGAGATGACCCGGGCCGGCCAGACCGAGGCGCTGATGAAGGGGAGCCTCCACACCGACGAGCTGATGGGCGCGGTCGTCCCCACGGCGACGGGGCTGCGCACGGCCCGGCGGATCTCGCACGTGTTCGTCCTCGACGTGCCGACCTACCCGCGGCTGCTGATGGTCACCGACGCGGCGATCAACATCTATCCCGACCTCGAGGTCAAGGCCGACATCTGCCAGAACGCGATCGAGCTCGCGCACGTGCTCGGGATCGCCAAGCCGAAGGTGGCCGTGCTCTCGGCGGTGGAGACGATCAATCCGAAGATCCCGAGCACCATCGACGCCGCGGCGCTGTGCAAGATGGCCGACCGCGGCCAGATCATCGGCGGCATCATCGACGGGCCGCTGGCCTTCGACAACGCGATCTCGGTCGAGGCGGCCCGGACGAAGAAGATCGTCTCGGCCGTCGCCGGCGTCGCCGACATCCTGCTCGTCCCCGATCTCGAGGCCGGCAACATGGTCGCGAAGCAGCTGCAGTATCTCGCCGGCGCCGACGCCGCCGGCATCGTGCTGGGCACCCGCGCACCGATCGTGCTGACGTCGCGCGCGGACGGCATCCGCTCCCGCCTCGCCTCGACGGCGGTGCTGAAGCTCGTGGCCCACGACCGGCGGAGCCGGATGATCGCCAAGCCGTCCTGAGGTCGCACGATGGCCGACGCAATCGTCGTGCTGAACGCCGGGTCGTCCAGCATCAAGTTCTCCCTTTTTCGCCTCGAGGACGGCTCGCCGGCACTGGTGCTGCGCGGCCAGATCGAGGGCATCTACACGACGCCGAAGTTCTTCGCCAAGGATCCGGCCGGCAAGATCACCGCATCGCACCTGTGGCCGGAGGGCGCGCCGCTCGGCCATGCCGGGGCAATCGACTACTTGCTCGGCTTCCTGCACGGCCAGCTGGCCGAGCACCGGCTGATCGCCGTCGGGCACCGCGTCGTCCACGGCGGCATGGAGTTCGACCGCCCCGTCGCCGTCGATGCCGAGGTGCTCGCGGCGCTGGAGAAGTTCGTCCCGCTCGCCCCGCTGCACCAGCCGCACAACCTGGCGGCGATCCGCGCGCTGTTCTCGGCCGCTCCCGAGCTGCCGCAGGTCGCCTGCTTCGACACCTCGTTCCACCGGGTGATGCCCGCGGTCGAGCAGGCGTTCCCGCTGCCCTCGGCGATCACCGCCGGCGGCGTGCGCCGCTACAGCTTCCACGGACTGTCGTACGAGTACATCGTCTCGGCGCTGCCGCGGTTCGACCCGGAGGCCGCGCACGGACGCGTGGTCGTCGCCCATTTGGGCAACGGCGCCAGCATGTGCGCGATCGCCAACGGCCGCAGCATCGCCTCGACGATGAGCTTCACCGCCGTCGACGGCCTGCCGATGGGCACCCGCACCGGCGCCCTCGACCCCGGGGTGCTGCTCTACCTGATGAAAGAGCACCGGATGGACGCGGCGGCGATCGAGAAGCTGATCTACCAGCAATCGGGGCTGCTCGGGCTGTCGGGCGTCTCCAGCGACATGCGCACGCTGCTCGCCAGCGACGATCCGCGGGCGGCGTTTGCCGTCGAGCTCTTCTGTTACCGCGTCACCCGCGAGGTCGGCTCGCTCGCCGCCGCGCTGGGGGGCCTCGACGCGCTGGTGTTCACCGGCGGCATCGGCGAGCACGCGGCTCCCGTGCGCGAACGCGTGCTGGCCGCCAGCCGATGGGTCGGCATCGAGCTGGACGCCGCCGCCAACGCCCACGCCGGACCACGGCTCACCACGCCGCAGAGCCGGGTGCGCGCCTGGGTGATCCCGACCGACGAGGAACTGATGATCGCGCGGCACACCCGCGCGTTGCTCGCCGCAGCCTGAGCTCCAGCGCGGCAGAAGCCGCCAGTGAGCGCTCACTCGGCGAGCGGGAGTTCCTGCTCGGCGAGGCGCACCCAGTACGACGCACCGATGGCCAGCACCGCGTCGTTGAAGTCGTAGTGCGGGTTGTGCAGTCCCGGCGTGGCGTCGCCGGTGCCGGCGCCCAGCCACACGTAGCAGCCGGGTTTGCGCTGCAGCATGAACGCGAAATCCTCGCTGCCCATCTCGGGCACCGGGTCGGCGAGCACGCGGTCATCGCCGACGACGGCGGCGGCGGCGGCGAGACTGCGGCGCGTCTCCTCGACGCTGTTCACCGTTGCCGGGTAGCGCCGCTCGTAGCGCAGCGTCGCCGTCATCTCGAACATCGCGGCGATGCCGGCGACCAGCGTGCGCATCCTGGCCTCGATCAGGTCCTGGACGTCGGCCTTGAACGTGCGCACCGTGCCGCGCAGCACCACCTGCTCGGGGATCACGTTCCAGGTATCGCCGCCGTGGACCTGGGTCACGCTGACGACGCCGGCGTCGAGCGGGTGGAGGTTGCGCGCGACGATCGTCTGCAGCGCGCTGATCGCGTGGGCCGCGAACAGCATCGGGTCCCGGCCCTGGTAGGGCATCGCGGCGTGGGCGCCCTTGCCGGTGACGACGATCTCGAAGATGTCGTAGGCGCCCATCAGCGGCCCGGGCCGCGACGCGATGGTCCCGGCCGGCAGCTTCGGCCAGTTGTGCATGCCGTAGACGGCACGCATGGGGAAGCGGTCGAAGAGGCCCTCCTCGGCCATCACCCGGCCGCCGCCTTCGTTCTCCTCGGCCGGCTGGAAGATGAAGTAGACGGTGCCGTCGAAGCGCTTGCGGCGGGCGAGCGCCGCCGCCGCGCCGAGCAGCATCGACGTGTGCCCGTCGTGGCCGCAGGCGTGCATGCGCCCGGGGTTGCAGGACGCGTGCGCGGCTCCGGTCCTCTCCTCGAGGTGCAGGGCGTCGAGGTCGGCGCGCAGTCCGATCGCCGCGCCGGCGGAGCCCGAACGCAGCACGCCGACGACACCGGTCTTCGCCAGCCCGGTATGGACCTCGAGGCCGATCCGCCGGAGCTGCTCGGCGACGAACGCCGCGGTTCCGACCTCCTCGAACGCGGTCTCCGGGTGCCGGTGCAGGTGGCGGCGCCAGGCCTGCATCTCGGGGGCGAGGTCGACGACGTCGGGGCAAAGCGCCATCAGTCCTCCCGGTCCGCCGTTGCCGCCGGTGCCAGCGAATAGCGGAAGTCGCAGTGCGGGGCCCCCTGCATGATCGTCTGCGTGCGCTCCATCCGGATCGCCGGGTTGTAGCCGCGGCAGAACTCGCCGTCGCGGTTGCACGAGAGCAACGCCCCCAGTTCGGGGATGCCGAGTTCGCGATACATCTCGGCGTAGCGGCAGCGGGTCACGTTGAAGTCGAGCCGGTGCGCCGAGCGCTCGAGGAATTCGATCGCCAGCGCGTCGTCCTGCTGCCAGCGCAGCAGCAGCGCGGCGAACGCGGCGAGGTCGTTGGCGCCGCCCTGCTCCTTCGCCATCGCGGCGCCCGTGTCGCGCGCCATCGCGATGATCGCCTCGGCGAGGATCGCCCGCGCCCGGTCCGGCGGCAGGTGGCGCTCCATCGTTGCGAGCAGCGTCTTCGCGAACTCGGCTTCGATGCGGCGGCGCTCGAGGATGCTGGTCATGGGGTGTCTCGTTCAGGCGAGGGAAGCGCAAAAGTATAGTCGCTGCCGCCGAGGTGTCGGACGCCCCCGCGATATTCGCCTGACCGTCGATCCCCGGCTCTCGCCGGGGCCCCTCGCCGGGGGCTCAATCGCGGCGGCCTCCGAGCCTGTGCATCGCATCGCTGCCACCGAGGTGTCGGCCGCGCCCGCGATATTCGCCTGACCGTCGATCCCCGGCTCTCGCCGGGGCCCCTCGCCGGGGGGCTCAATCGCGTCCGAGATACGCGGCGTGGATCCGCGGGTCGGCATGCAGCGCGGCGGCGCTGCCGTCGAGCACGATCCGGCCGCCATCCATCACGTAGCCGTGGTCGGCGACCTTGAGCGCAGCCTTGACGTTCTGTTCCACCAGCAGGATCGCCGTGCCCGAGGCGCGGATCTCGGCGACGAGATCGAAGATCTGCCGGACGATCTTCGGCGCCAGCCCGAGCGACGGCTCGTCGAGCAGCAGGAGCCGCGGCGCGCTCATCAGCGCCCGGCCGATGGTGAGCATCTGCTGTTCGCCGCCGGACAGCGATCCCGCGAGCTGGCGGAATCGCTCGCGCAGCAGCGGAAACCGGCCGAGGACGTCGTCCATCCGGGCGGCGAGCGCATCGCCTCCCAGCGCGCCGGCGCCGAGCACCAGGTTCTCGCGGACGCTCATGCTGCTGAAGATCTGCCGCCCCTCGGGCGCCTGCGCGAGGCCGCGGGCGACGATCCGGTGCGGTGGCCGGTTGCCGATCTCCTCGCCGGCGAACCGGATCGTTCCCT
>WBZP01003433.1_pt2 | contig 13016 bp, 9 predicted proteins | sample 5204301 | NCBI WGS metagenome assembly WBZP01 (sample SAMN12412401, study PRJNA552823) | activated sludge metagenome | isolation source: activated sludge from nitrification reactor of wastewater treatment plant... | place: USA: Pennsylvania | collected 2017
CCCCCGAGACGCCGCCGCGGCGCTACCGGTCGAGCTGATCGACGCCACCGCCCTGATCGGTGACCGGGCGCGCGTCACCGACCGGTTGCAGGCCTACGCCGCCGCCGGTGTGACCACGCTCTCGGTGAGCCCGGCGGCGCCGTCCCTGCCGGGGCGGATCGAGACCCTGCGGGTCCTGGCCGAGGCGGCCGACGCCGCCGGGGTGATCGAGTGAGCGTCCTGGGGTACCTCGACGCCGTGGTGCTCGGGGTGGTCGAGGGGCTCACCGAGTTCCTGCCCGTGTCGAGCACGGGACACCTGACGATCGCCGAGAAGCTGCTCGGCCTGCCCGTCGACGACCCCGCCGTGACGGCGTTCACCGCCATCATCCAGTTCGGTGCCATCGTCGCGACCTTCCTGTACTTCTGGCGCGACATCAGCCGGCTCGCCGTGGCCTGGGTCCGCGGTCTGGTCTCCCCGGCGGCCCGCGCGCACCGTGACCACCGGTTCGCCTGGTACGTGATCGCCGGCTCGGCCCCGGTCGTCGTCGCGGCCCTGCTGTTCAAGGACGTGATCAAGGGCCCGTTGCGCAGTCTGTGGGTGGTGGCCGCGGCCCTCGTGCTGTGGAGCGTGGTGATGTACGTGGCCGAGAAGCGCACCCGGCCGGTGCACCACGAGCCGGATCTCACGCTGCGCCAGGTGCTGATCATCGGGCTGGTCCAGTGTGCGGCGCTGGTGCCGGGCGTCTCCCGCTCGGGTGCCACCATCTCGGCCGGTCTCTTGCAGGACATCGACCGGGTGACGGCCACCCGGCTCTCGTTCTTCCTGGCCATCCCGGCGCTTACCGGGGCCGGGCTGTACGAGCTCAAGGACGTCGACACCTCGGTCGTCGGGTGGGGCCCGCTCGCCGTCGGGACCGTCGTCAGCTTCGTCGTCGCCTACGCCTCGATCGCCTGGTTGCTGCGCTTCGTGCAGCGGCACCCGATCACCGTGTTCGTCGGGTACCGGGTGGCGCTCGGCCTGGTTCTGTTCGGGCTGTTGGGGGCCGGGGTGATGAGTGCCACCTGATCGACGCCAGCACGGCCCTGATCGGTGATGCGGAGTTGGCGGGAGAGGAGCGGGTATGGCCACGGTGCTGCTGGTCCGGCACGGCCGGTCGACGGCGAACACCTCCGGCGTCCTGGCCGGGCTGACGCCGGGGGTCGCCCTCGACGACACCGGGCGCGGGCAGGCGAGTGCCCTGGCCGAGCGGATGGCGGGCATCCGCCTCGCCGCGGCCGTGACCAGCCCGCTGCAGCGGTGCCGCGAGACACTCGACCTGCTGCTGGCGCCCCGTCCCCGATCCGGACGGCGCGGCTCCTGCCCCGATCCGGTGATCGAGGACCGGCTGGTCGAGTGCGACTACGGGGATTGGACCGGGCGGGCCTTGAAGGACCTGGTCCGTGACCCGTTGTGGCGCGCCGTCCAGGACCACCCGTCGTCCGTGGTCTTCCCCGGTGGCGAGGCGATGGCCGCGATGCAGCAGCGGGCGGTGGCCGCCGTCCGTGAGCACGACCGTGAGGTCACCCGCCGCCACGGCGCCCACGCCGTCTGGGTGGCGGTCAGCCACGGCGACGTGATCAAGGCGATCGTCGCCGACGCGCTCGGGGCCCACCTCGACACGTTCCAGCGGATCACCGTCGACCCCGCCTCGGTCAGCGTGGTGCGCTACACGCAGCGGCGGCCGTTCGTCGTCCGGGTGAACGACACCGGGGGAGAGCTGGCCGGGGTCGTCCCGCCGCGGCGGCCCAAGGCCGCGGCCGGTGACGCCGAGGTCGGCGGCGGCGCCGGCGCCGGGCACGAACCGGCGGACCTGCACCGCGGCCCGGAACCGGAATAGGGTCGCAGCATGCCGCGCCAGGTCTTCGACTACGACCCGCCCGAGCGATTCGTCGCGGGCACGGTCGGGCAACCCGGGTCGCGGACGTTCTTCCTGCAGGCGCGCAGCGGCTCGCGGATCACCTCGGTGGTGCTGGAGAAGAGCCAGGTCGGGGTGCTGGCCGAGCGGGTCGACGAACTGCTCGACGAGGTGATGCGCCGTAGTGGGGGCAACGCCCCGGTCCCGGCCGTCGCCCCCGCCGACTCCGAGGACACCGCCCCGCTGGAGAGCCCGATCGAGGAGGAGTTCCGGGTCGGCGCGATGAGCCTGGCCTGGGAGGTCGAGGCCGAGCGCGTCGTCATCGAGTGCTTCAGCGAGGGGCTCTCCCCGGAGGAGGAGACCCCCGGCGCGGACGACGAGGGCGAGGAGGGCTCGATCCTGCGGGTGAGCCTGACCGGGGCCGCAGCGCGGGCCTTCGCCAAGCGGGCGATCGCCGTGGTCGCGGCCGGGCGCCCGCCGTGCCCGTTCTGCGCAGGCCCGCTCGACCCGGAGGGGCACATCTGCCCCCGGGCCAACGGGTATCGCCGCTGATCGGCCTCGGGTCGTCGACGCCGCGACGTGTCAGCGGCTGACCGAGAATCCCTGGACGAGGTCCTGCAGCTGCGCGGCCAGCGCGGAGAGTTCTGCCGCCGCCTGATGGGTCTCGGCGCTGAGCCGGGTGGTGTCGTCGGTCTCCTGCGCCACGGCGGCGACGGCCTTGGTCACCTCGTCGGTCCGGGTGGTCACCGCGACGGCCCCCTCGGTCATCTCCCGGGCGGTGGCGCTCTGCCCGTGGACGGCGTCGGCGATCCGGGTCTGCAGGTCGTTCACCTGCGCGATCACCCGGCTGATGTTGCCGATCGCGCTCACCGCATCGCGCGTGTCGGTCTGGATCGTGGTGATCAGCTGGGCGATCCGGTCGGTCGCCTCGGAGGTCTCCCGGGCCAGGTCCTTGACCTCGTTGGCGACGACGGCGAACCCCTTCCCGGCCTCGCCGGCCCGGGCCGCCTCGATGGTGGCGTTGAGCGCCAGCAGGTTCGTCTGCTCGGCGATCGAGGTGATCACCTTGACGACCTCGTCGATCTGCGTGGAGGACTCGCCGAGCTTGGCCACGGTGATCTCGGTCGAACGGGCTGCCTCGACCGCCTCGGCGCCGACCCGGGTGGCCTGCCCGACGTGCGTCGAGACGTCCTGGATCGATTCCCCGATCCGCTCGCTGCCCCGGGTCACCGACTCCACGTGCCCGGCGATCTCGACCACCGAGCGGCTGGCGGACCCGGTCTGCGCCCCGGCCCGCTCGGCCCCGGCGGTGAGCCGGGAGCTGACGCCCTCGAGCCGGTTCGAGGCATCCGTGAGCCGGGTGCCCTGGCTCTGCACCTCGAGCACCAGGTCGGCGATCCGGGCGATGAACGCGTTGAAGGCGGCCCCCAGCTGGCCGACCTCGTCCCGGCGGGAGGCGTCGACCCGCTGCCCGAGATCCCCGTGCCCGTGGGCGATCTCGGTGATCCGGTCGCGCAGGTCCGCCAGCGGCCGGGTGACCCGGGCGGTGATCATCCAGACCGCCAGGGTGCCGAGCAGGAGGCCGAGCAGGGCGAGCAGGAGGGACTCGGTGCGCAACCGGGTCACCCCGGCCAGCACGCTGCTCTTCGGCACGCTGATCACCAGGACCCAGGTGGCGGTGTCGCCCAGCGGGACCGGTTGGTAGACGGTCAGGCTCTCCGCGTGGAGCGTGTCGTCGGTCACCCACACGCTGGCGGGCGTGCCGCTCGAGGCGGCCGCCTTGGCCTGGTCGAGCGCGGCACCGCTGAGCGGCTTGCCGATCAACGAATCGGTCGGGTGGGCGACGACGACGCCTCCGCCGGTCACCAGCGTCGCGTAGCCGGTTCCGTACGGCTTGATCTTGGCGAGCTCGGCGCTGAGCGCCTTCAGCCCGATGTCGGCGGTGGCCACGCCCTGGAACCGGCCCCCGACCATGATCGGTGCCACCGCGGTGGTCATCAGCACGTCCTCGGTGCCGACCTTGTAGACGTACGGGTCGACGACGGCCTCCGTGCCGGTCTTGCGCGGCACGAGGTACCAGTCGCCCGCCCCCGGGGTCTCGTAGTCGGTCAGCGGGGCCAGCTTCACGGCGTCCCCGTCGTGGTACCAGTACGGCAGCAGGCGCCCGGTGCCGTCGGTGCCGTCGGTGCCGCGGAACCGGGAATCCTGGCCGTCGAAGGCGTTCGGTTCCCACCCGGTGGAGGCCCCGACGAAATCCGGGTGGGCCCTGACGACGTCGCGCACCAGGGTGCTGGCGACAGCGCGGTCGGTGACCCCGCGCTCCTTCAACGTGCCCAGCGCGGAGGCCATCGTCCGCACGGTGTCGAGCGGCCCGACGATGTGGTCGGCCACGTCGGCGGCCTGGGTGGCGGCCAGTTGCCGCGAGTAGCGCACGGCGTCGTCCCGGGCCGACGCCGACGTGCGGGCGACGGTGATCGCGGTCAACGCCACGAGGATCGTGGCGAAGATCGCAGCCACGGTGATGATCAACGTGCGGCGCATCCTGGCGCCCCCCAAACCCGAGGTCTCGGTCCTGCTCCGACATCTCTTCTTCGGGCCGCGACCCCGGCCGGCTGAGCCCGGGCCGGCGGGTAATCTGACGCGAGCGGCGAGTGCCCCGCCCGGGGGCGACGAACGGCGGCAGTCGGACGGGAGGTCGAGCTGGACGGCGCGCTGGGTGACGCGGACCTCCTCGACCTGCTCTCCTGGGGTGACCTGGAGGTGGTCGGGCGCATCGCCGAGGCGAGCAACGCCACGCTGCTGGCCACGGTGACCCTGGACGGCGAGACGCGCCACTGCGTCTACAAACCGGTCACCGGGGAGCGTCCGCTGTGGGACTTCCCGACCCACACCCTGTACCGGCGGGAGGTGGCCGCCTACCTGGTCTCGGCCGCCGCAGGGTGGTCGCTGGTGCCGCCGACCGTGCTGCGCGACGGCCCGGCGGGGGAGGGCAGTGTGCAGGCCTGGATCTACGGCGGGGACGGCTCGGGGTACCGGCCCGCTCCCGAACCCGGTGCCGGGGTGATCGACGTGGTGGCCCCCGACCGGGTGCCGCGCGGCTGGCTGACCGTGCTCCGGGCCCAGACCTGGGACGGCGACCGGGTCGCCCTCGCCCATGCCGACGACCCGCAGCTGCGGGCCATGGCGGCCTTCGACGTGGTGGTCGACAACGCCGACCGCAAGGGCGGGCACGTGCTGCGCGAGCGGGACGGCACCCTGCGCGGGGTCGACCACGGGCTCACGTTCAACGTCGACCGCAAGCTGCGCACGGTGCTGTGGGGGTGGGCCGGCCGCCGGCTCGACGACGACGTCGAGTCGGCGCTCATCCGGCTCGAGGCCGCGCTGGCGGGTGACCTGGGGGAGCGCCTGGCCGAGTTGCTCAGCCCCGAGGAGGCCCGGCTGACGGCGCGGCGGCTCGACGTGCTGCGCGAACGGGGCCGCTACCCGAAGACCCCGACCGGCCGTCCGGCGATCCCCTGGCCCGCCTTCTGACCCCGCCGGATCGGCGCGGGCGGGCCCGACCGGCTGCCGATACGCTCGCCCCCGTGACCCGCTGGCCCGCCGCCGACCTGCCCATCCTGCCCTCCCCGGGCGATGCCGCCCCTGCCCTGCACCTGCACGACGCGGTGACCGGAGGACTCGTCCCCGCGGTGCCGGCCGGCGCCGAGCACGGGCGGATGTACGTCTGCGGGATCACGCCCTACGACGCCACGCACCTGGGTCACGCCGCCACCTATGTGGCCTTCGACCTGGTCAACCGGTTCTGGCGCGACGCCGGCCTCGAGGTGACGTACGTGCAGAACGTCACCGATGTCGACGACCCGCTGCTCGAACGCGCCGCGGCCACCGGGGTCGACTGGCACGCGCTGGCCACCGAGCAGACGCAGCTCTTCGCCGACGACATGGCGGCCCTGCGCGTGCTGCCGCCCGAGCACTACCACGGGGTGATCGACAGCCTGCCGCTGGTGGTCGAGGCCGTGGAACGGCTGATGGCGGCCGGGGCCGCCTACCGGGTGCCGGGGGAGTACCCGGACGTCTACTTCGACCTCGCCGCCGACCCCCGGTTCGGCCAGGTGTCAGGGCTGGACGACGCCACCATGGCGGCGCTGTTCGCCGAACGGGGCGGCGATCCCGAGCGCGCGGGCAAGCGCTCCCCGCTCGACCCGCTGCTGTGGCGCGTGGCGCGCCCCGACGAGCCCGAATGGGACGGCGCGAGCCTGGGCCGGGGCCGGCCCGGCTGGCACATCGAGTGCACCACGATCGCCCTGCGTCACCTCGGGATGGGGTTCGACGTCCAGGGGGGCGGGTCGGATCTGATCTTCCCGCACCACGAGATGGGCGCCGCCCACGCCCACGCGCTCACCGGCGAGCACCCGTTCGCCCGGGTGTTCGCCCACGCCGGCATGGTGGGCTACCAGGGCCACAAGATGAGCAAGTCGCGGGGCAACCTGGTGCTGGTCTCGCGGCTGCGACACGCGGGCACCGATCCGATGGCGATCCGCCTGGCCCTGCTCGCCCACCACTACCGCAGCGACTGGGAGTGGACCGACGCCGATCTGGACGCCGCGTCCACCCGGCTCGCGCGCTGGCGTGAGGCCACCCGGCGCCCGGTCGGGCCGGACGCCGCAGAGCTGCTGGGCGCCGTCCGGGGTCGGCTCGCGGCCGACCTCGACGCGCCGGGCGCCCTGGCCGTGATGGACGCCTGGGCCGATGCCGCGCTGGCCGGGACCGGAGGGGACTCCGACGCCCCGGCCGGGGCCGGCCGCGCGGTCGAGGCGCTGCTCGGCGTCCGGCTCGCGACCTGACGCCCGCGGGCCGTCAGCCGCGGGCGGGCGGTTCGTCGCCCCGGCGACGCAGGTAGCGTTCGAACTCCCGGGCGATCGCCTCACCGCTCGCCTCGGGCAGGTCGGCGGTGTCCTTGGCCTCCTCGAGCTGGCGCACGTACGCGCCGATCTCGCCGTCCTCCTCGGCCAGTTCGTCGACCCCGTGCTCCCACGCGCGGGCGTCCTCGGGCAGGTCGCCGAGGGGAACGATGACGTCGAGGGTCTCCTCCACACGGCGCAGCAGGGCGAGCGTGGCCTTCGGCGACGGGGGCTGCCCCACGTAGTGCGGCACGGCGGCCCACAGCGACAGCCCCGGCAGACCGGCGTCCAGCGCCGCGTCCTGCAGCACCCCGACGATGCCGGTCGAGCCCTCGTAGGTCGACCCCTCGACCCCGAACGTCGTGCGCAGGCCGGGGTGTTCGCTGGTGCCGGTCACCGGGATGGGTCGGGTGTGCGGGACGTCGGCGAGCAGCGCCGCCAGGGTGATCAGCTGGGTGACGCCGAGGTCGTCGGCCAGGCCGAGCAGCTCCGAGCAGTAGGCCCGCCAGCGCATCGACGGCTCGATCCCGCGGACCAGGACGATGTCGCGCACCGCGTCGGGCGGGCTGGCCACGTAGATCCGGGTGGTCGGCCAGGTGAGCTTGCGCCGGCCCTCGGCGTCCAGCGCCACCACCGGGCGGTTTACCTGGAAATCGTGGTAGCCCTCGGGGTCGAACTCGGCGACCGGGGTGGCCTGCCACACCTGCTGCAGGTGGGCGACCGCCCCGCTGGCCGCCTCGCCGGCGTCGTTCCACCCCTCGAAGGCGGCGAGCATGACGGGGTTGCGCAACGGTGGCAGGTCCACCGCGGCGCCCTCCACGCGTCCCTGCGTCACCGCTGGCTCCTCTCGTCGCCCTCGCTCGCCACCCCGGCAGGGCGACAGCCTACGGTCACCCTAGACTGGCGGAACCATGTCCCCGCCCAGCGTTCCGTCGGCCGCGTCACGCGTCGACGCCTTCCGCCGACTGCTCGCCGAGCGAGTGGTGGTCGCCGACGGGGCGATGGGCACGATGCTGCAGGCCGCCGACCTGACCCTGGACGACGTCGAGGGGCACGAGGGCTGCAACGAGATCCTCAACGTGACCCGGCCGGACGTCGTCCGGTCGGTGCACGATGCCTACTTCGCCGTGGGTGTCGACTGTGTCGAGACCAACACGTTCGGGGCGAACCTGCCCAATCTGGCCGAATACGGCATCGAGCACCGGATCACCGAACTGGCCGAGGCGGGGGCCCGGATCGCCCGCGAGGCGGCCGACGCGGTCGCCACCGCCGACCACCCGCGGTTCGTGCTCGGCGCGATCGGGCCGGGGACGAAGCTGCCCTCGCTCGGGCACGCCCCCTACGCCGTGCTGCGCGACGCCTACCAGGCCTGTTCCGCAGGGCTGGTCGCCGGCGGGGCCGACGCCCTGCTGGTGGAGACGGCGCAGGACCTGCTGCAGGCCAAGGCCGCGGTGGTCGGGGCGCGGCGGGCGCTGACCGAGGCCGGGGCCGACCTGCCGATCATCGTGCAGGTCACGGTGGAGACCACCGGCACGATGCTGGTCGGCAGCGAGATCGGCGCCGCGCTGACGACGCTCGAGGCGCTCGGGGTCGACGCGATCGGGTTGAACTGCGCGACCGGCCCGTCCGAGATGAGCGAGCACCTGCGCCACCTGGCCCGTCACGCCCGGGTGCCGATCAGCTGCATGCCGAATGCGGGGCTGCCCGAGCTGACGGCGACGGGCGCGCGGTACCCGCTCACCGCCGACCAGCTCGCCGACGCGCACGAGACGTTCGTCCGCGACTACGGCCTGGCCCTGGTGGGCGGCTGCTGCGGGACGACGCCCGAGCACCTGGCGGCCGTCGTCGCCCGGGTCGGCGGCCGGCCGCTGACGCCGCGGACCCCGCAGCACGAGCCGGGCGTGGCGAGCATCTACCAGCACGTGCCGTTCCGGCAGGACACCGCCTACCTGTCGATCGGGGAGCGGACGAACGCCAACGGGTCCAAGGCGTTCCGTGAGGCGATGCTCGCCGAGAACTGGGACGAGTGCGTCGACATCGCGCGCGACCAGACCCGGGACGGCGCGCACCTGCTCGACGTGTGCGTCGACTACGTGGGGCGCGACGGGGTGGTGGACGCCCGTTCGGTGGTCGGCCGGCTGGCCACCGCCTCGACGCTGCCGCTGGTGCTGGACTCGACCGAGCCGGCGGTGCTCGAGGCGGGGCTCGAACTGGTCGGCGGCCGCCCGGTGGTCAACTCGGTGAACTTCGAGGACGGCGAGGGGCCGGGCAGCCGGTTCGCCCGGATCATGCCGCTGGTCCGCGAGCACGGCGCCGCGGTGGTGGCGCTGACCATCGACGAGACCGGGCAGGCCCGCACCGTCGAGCACAAGCTGGCGGTCGCCGTCCGGTTGATCGAGACGCTGTGTGGGACAACGGAACGCGGGACGACGGAACGCGGGACGACGGAACGCGGGACGACGGAACGTGGGACGGGGGAGGACCGCGGCTGGGGGATGGCCGTCGAGGACATCCTGATGGACTGCCTGACCTTCCCGATCGCCACCGGGCAGGAGGAGACCCGCCGCGACGGGCTCGCCACGATCGAGGCGATCCGCCAGCTCAAGGCACGGTACCCGCAGGTGCAGACCACGCTCGGGGTGTCGAACATCTCCTTCGGGCTGTCGCCGGCCGCCCGGGTGGTGCTCAACTCGGTGTTCCTGCACGAGGCGATCGCCGCCGGGCTCGACTCGGCGATCGTGCACACGGCGCGCATCCTGCCGATGGCGCGGATCCCGGCCGAGCAGCGCGAGGTGGCGCTCGACCTGGTCTACGACCGGCGCCGCTACGACGGGTCGGGGCGGTGCACCTACGACCCGCTGGCGCGGTTCCTGGAGCTGTTCGAGGGCGTCGACACCGCGTCGCTGAAGGCCGAGCGGGCCGCGGAACTGCTGGCGCTGCCACTGGGGGAGCGGCTGGCCCGGCGGATCGTCGACGGGGAGTCGAAGGGGCTGACCGACGACCTGGACGCCGCGCTGGGGCAGGGCTGGGCCGCGCTCGACATCATCAACGACCACCTGCTCGAGGGGATGAAGACGGTCGGGGACCTGTTCGGCCGCGGTGAGATGCAGCTGCCGTTCGTGCTCGCCTCGGCCGAGGTGATGAAGACGGCCGTGGCCTATCTGGAGCCGCACATCCCTTCGGAGACAGCGGGTTCCGCCAGCCAGGGCAAGGGCACGATCGTGCTGGCCACCGTCAAGGGCGACGTGCACGACATCGGCAAGAACCTGGTCGACATCATCCTGAGCAACAACGGGTTCCGCACCGTCAACATCGGCATCAAGCAGCCGATCGCCGAGATCCTCAAGGCCGCCGAGGAGCACGACGCCGACGTGATCGGCATGTCCGGGCTGCTGGTCAAGTCGACCGTGGTGATGCGGGAGAACCTCGAGGAGATCACCTCGCGCGGTCAGGCGCAGCGCTGGCCGGTGATCCTCGGCGGGGCGGCGCTGACCCGGGCGTACGTCGAACACGATCTGGCAGAACGCTTCCCGGGCGAGGTGCGCTACGCGCGCGACGCCTTCGAGGGGCTGCGCCTGATGGACGCGATGGTCGCCGTCAAGCGGGGGGTGCCGGGGGCGGCGCTGCCCGCGGTGCGCCCGCGGCGGGTGCGCGCGACGGTCACCGAGCCTGCGGTCGCTCTGGACGGCGCGGCGTCCGGTTCGGGGGCGCAGGCCGCCGCGGACGCGCGATCGGACGTGGCGCGGGGCGTCGACGTGCCCACGCCGCCGTACTGGGGCGAGCGGATCGTCAAGGGCATCGCGCTGGCCGACTACGCCGCCTACCTCGACGAACGCGCGCTGTTCGTCGGGCAGTGGGGGTTGCGCGGCTCGCGCGGTGGCGACGGGCCGGGGTACGAGGAGCTGGTCGAGACCGAGGGCCGGCCGCGGCTGCGGATGTGGCTCGACCGGATCGCCACCGACGGTCTGGTCGAGGCGGCCGTGGTGAACGGCTACTACCCGTGCGTCTCCGAGGGCAACGACCTGATCGTGCTGGACGGCGCGGATCCCGCTGCCGCCGAACGGGTCCGGTTCACCTTCCCGCGGCAGCGCCGCGACCGGCGGCTGTGCCTGGCCGACTTCTTCCGCACGCGCGAGGAGGCGGCCGAGCTCGGCGGGCCGGCCGGTGGCGTCGACGTGGTCTCGTTCCAGCTCGTCACGATGGGATCGCGGGTGGCCGAGGCGACCGCAGACCTGTTCGCGCGCAACGCCTACCGCGACTACCTGGAGCTGCACGGGCTGTCGGTGCAGCTGACCGAGGCGCTCGCCGAGTACTGGCACGCCCGGGTGCGCGCCGAGCTGGGGCTGGCCGCGGACGACGACGCGGACCTGGGCGGCATCCTGCGCCAGGGCTACCGCGGGTCGCGGTACTCCTTCGGGTACCCGGCGTGCCCCGACCTGGAGGACCGGACGAAGCTGGTCGCGCTGCTGCGCCCGGAGCGGATCGGGGTGGTGCTCTCGGAGGAGCTGCAGCTGCACCCCGAGCAGTCGACCGATGCGATGGTGGTGCACCACCCGGAGGCGAAGTACTTTAATGCCGTCTAGAACCCCTTCTGCCGCAACGGTTTCTGCTTCGGGAGGGGGCGCGGCGGCGCTGCCCGCGGCGGTGTGCTGGGACCTCGACGGCACGCTCGCCGACAGCGAGCCGTTCTGGATCGCCGGCGAGTACGCCCTGGTCGAGCGGTTCGGCGGCACCTGGTCGCAGGAGCACGCGCACGCCATCGTCGGCAAGCCGCTGTTGGTCAGCGCGGCCTACATCCGCGAGAACTCGCCGGTTACCCTGACCGGCCCCGAGATCGTCGAGGAACTGCTCGGGTACGTGGTGAGCCGGTTGCGCGAGGCGGTGCCGTGGCGGCCGGGGGCCCTGGAGCTGCTGGACGCTCTCGCCGAGGCGGGCGTGCCGTCGGCCATGGTCACCATGTCCTACCGGGTGCTGGCGCAGACGGTCGCCGAGGCCGCCGCCCGCGAGCTGGGCCGGGTGGCCTTCCGCGAGGTCGTCGCCGGGGACGAGGTCACCCACGGCAAGCCGCACCCCGAGCCGTACCTGACCGCGGCGGCGCGGCTCGGCGTCCGGCCGCAGGAGTGTGTCGCCATCGAGGACAGCCCCGCCGGTGTCGCCTCGGCCCACGCGGCCGGGATGCGGGTGATCGGTGTGCCGAACATGGTCTCCCTCGCGACCGCCCCCGCCGACGCCGTGCTGACCACCCTCGCCGGCCTCACCCCGCCGGCCCTCCTCACCGCCGCCCCCCTCCCGCCGAGAGTCGGCGACGCGCCCGCGACACGCCGGGATTAGGGGCCGGTAGCCGACTCTCGGCGGGACCGGGGGAGTCGGAGCGGGGCGAGGAGTACGGCGGCTCCGAGCAGCAGGAGCCCGGACTCCACGGCGAACCCGGGCCACCAGAGCCATACCGGTGTCGCGCCGTGGTCGGCGCGTACGGTCCTGGCCGTCGAGACGACATCCGCAGCCACGGACACCGTCATCGTCAGGGTGCTACCGAGCACCACCTGCCGTTCGGTCCCGTCGGTTCCGGTGAGTCGCCCGAGCACTCGCGGGATCTCCTGCCCGCCGACCCCGAGGAACACCACGGACCCGTCGGCTGCGCCCGCGAGCTGGTCCACCGCCCCCGGCGGGTCGAGGGATGCACCCGGGGACGGGGTCCCCGCCGCAGCGGGTGATCCGGCGTCGACCTGGCGCACCCGAACCCGGCCCGACGCCGGGTCGATGTCGGTGAGCGTCGGGTCCGCGACGGGGCCGGTCACCGCCACCGGCCCGCCCGCATTGGCATTCGCCGCGATCAGCCGCCCGCTGATCGGGTCGATCAGCAGCACCGAGTCGGTTCCGTTCTCGGACGTGACCGCGACGACCAGGCCGTTGCCCTGCGCCGCCAGCGCGGTGACGTTCGAGACACCCTCGAGGGTCGTCCCGGGCCGGCCCGGGGCAGCGACGGTGACTCGGTTGTCGGTGCCGGGGACGACGGCGAGGTAGGTGCCCTCGGAGGTGATCGTGACCAGCTGCGGATCCTGGGTCGCTTCGGCCACCGAGCGGACGGTCGCCGTCGCCAGGTCGATCACCTGGTTCCCGGTGGCGATGAACCGACCGTTCGGGCTGAGCGCGAGGTGGCCCCGGTTGATCGTCATGGCATGGATGCCGTTGACCTCGGGCAGGGCGTCGAGGCTGACCAGCTGGCCGGTCGCGGCGTC
>WBZP01005397.1_pt1 | contig 13016 bp, 10 predicted proteins | sample 5204301 | NCBI WGS metagenome assembly WBZP01 (sample SAMN12412401, study PRJNA552823) | activated sludge metagenome | isolation source: activated sludge from nitrification reactor of wastewater treatment plant... | place: USA: Pennsylvania | collected 2017
ACGGTGGCGGCGTTGGCGATGGGGCTGCCGGAGTACGACTCGGCCCGTATCCACGGGTCGCGGATCTCCGCCCGGGAGGTCCATGAGGTGACGGCGCAGATGCTGGCGGCCACCCGGACGCAGCGGGCCGCGGAACCGGTCATGCACCCGGGCAGGGTGGATGTCATCGGCGGCGGGGCCCTCGTGCTCGACCGCATCCTCACCCTCGGCGGATTCGACGAGGTCATCGTCAGTGAGCACGACATCCTCGACGGGATCGCGCTGAGCCTCGCTGCACGCGCACAGTAGGGTTCTGAGCCATGGCACTGCTGGCAATCACCGTCCTCGGCCACGACCGTCCCGGGATCATCGCGGATGTGACCGCGGCGCTCGCCCAACGGGATGCCAACGTCGAGGACTCGTCCATGACGTTGCTGCGTGGGCACTTCGCGTGGACCCTGATCGTCGGAACCGAGGCGTCGGTCGAGCAGGTCGCGTCCGACCTGGCGTTCCTGTCCTCCGACGACCTTGTGGTCAGCGTCCTGCCGGTGACCGACGAGCAGGATGAGGCATCCGGTCCCGGCTCGTCCTTCATCGTCAGTGTGCACGGCGCCGACCGGGTCGGGATCGTGGCGGCCATCACCGGAGCCATCGCCTCCTACGGCGGAAACGTCACCGACCTGCAGACCCGCCTCGGCGGCGGTCTGTACGTCGTCGTGGCGGAGGTGGACTTCGCCGAGCCCATGGACACCGACGTGCTGGCCGGCCGGCTGCGGGCCGTGGGCCAGACCGTCGGCGTTGACGTGGCTGTGCAGGCCGCCGACCAGGACGTGCTGTGACCTCTTTGCAGGTCGAGCTGCCGGCGGGAGTTGTGCGGCAGGTGGTGACCGCCCCGGCCGCGGTGCTGTCGGCGCCCTGCGAGCAGGTCGACCCGACCGATGCCGAGGTGGTCCAACTCGCCGCGGACCTGCTGGCCACCATGGACGTCTCGCCCGGGTGTGTCGGCCTGGCGGCCAACCAGGTGGGGGTGCCGTGGCGGGTCTTCTGCCTGGATGTCAGTGCGCATCCCAAGACCAGGACGTGCCATGGGCGGTTCGTCATGGTGAACCCGCAGATCCTGCAGGCCTCGCGCAACGAGAAGGCACGGGAGGGCTGTATGTCGGTCCCGGACTTCACCGGTGATGTGAAGCGTGCCACCAGGGTCGTCGTCACCGGTCAGCTGCCCGGCAGCGGCGAGTCGGTGACCCTGACCACCGACGCGTTCGAAGCCCGCGCGGTCCAGCACGAGGTGGATCACCTCGACGGGCTGCTGTTCATCGATCGGGTCGTCTCTGCCGCTGCGATCCACAAGCGCAAGGTCTACCTGGATTAGGCTGGTCGCGCTGCCCGGGTGGCGGAATTGGCAGACGCACTCGGCTTAAACCCGAGGGTCGCAAGACGTGCGGGTTCAAATCCCGCCCCGGGCACTGCGATCAGCCGGAGGACGACTGCCGGTCAAGGGATCCAGAACGGGCGTTACACAGTCCATCCGCGTGAGCACGTACCCTGAAGTGATGCGTGGCACACGTCTGCTCACCGCCGCGGTGGTCCTGGGGACCGCCGGGGCCGTGCTGTCTATGCCGCCAGCAGTGGCCGCAGACGGGCCCGTCGTCGGGCTCGTGATCACCCGTGAGTCGGGGACCACCGCACGTGAGGCCGAGTCCCTCGTGGGGGATGTCGTGGGTGATGTCGAGGGTCGCACGCCGGTGGCGCCGGGTGTCACCGCGGTCGAGACCCCCGGGCTCACCGTCACCGAGGCGCAGCAGGCCATCAAGGAACTCCAGCGACTCGACGGCATCGCCGAGATCGGTGTGGACACCAAGGTGACGGCGGCGAGCAACGACCCGTACTTCGCAGACCAGTGGTCGCTGACGCACCCGGTCTCCGGTGCGCAGGCGGAGTCGGCTTGGACCACGGCCACTGGCGCAGGCCAGGTGATCGCGGTGATCGACACCGGGATCACCGCCCACGAGGATCTCGCGCCCAATCTGCTACCAGGTGCCGATCTGATCGCCAACACGCTTGTGGCCAACGACGGCGACGCCCGCGACAGCGACCCGAGCGACCCGGGGGACTGGGTCGAATCGGCAGACATCACAGCCCACCCCGACGAGTTCGAGGGGTGTCCGACGCTGGCCTCGTCCTGGCACGGCACCCACGTCGCCGGTCTGGCCGCAGCGGTGCGCGACAACGCCAAGGGGATCGCCGGGATCGCGCCGGACGCCAAGATCCTGCCTGTACGTGCCCTGGGCAAGTGCGGCGGCACGATGTCCGATGTGGCCGCCGCGATCACGTGGGCATCGGGCGGTGAGGTCCCCGGATTGCCGGTCAACCAGAATCCAGCCGATGTGATCAACCTGTCGCTGTCGTCGTCGGTCACCTGCCAGCCCTTCGTGCAGGCGGCGATCGATGAGGCCATCGGGCGCGGGGCGACGGTGGTGGCCGCTGCCGGCAACCGGTTCGGCACGATCGAGAACGCGTCACCCGGCGGCTGCTACGACATCATCGCGGTGGGGGCGCTCTCACGGTCGGGCAGTCGCGCGAACTACTCCAACCAGGGTGTCGCAGGTCGTGACCTGCCGATATTCGCTGCCGGCGGCACGGCGTTGACCGAAACCGATGGACTCGTCTCCACTGTCGACAGTGGCGCGAAGGTTCCCGCGGGTGACAGCTACACGCCCTACTACGGCACCAGCATGGCGACGCCCTTGGTCGCCGGTGCCGCGGCACTGCTCCAGCAGGCGCGGCCGATGTCGCCTGCGGCGGTCGCCGAACACCTGCGGGACACCACCCGTCCGTTCCCGGTGGGCAGCAACTGCACCGGGTCCTGCGGTGCCGGCATCCTGGATGTGTCACGCGCTCTCACCATCGCTCCGCGCGTCCCAGGGCCGGTCGGTGGGCTGACGGCCGCCGGCGCGGACGGTGCGGTGTCGCTGTCCTGGGACGAACCCGGTGATCCGGGCACCGGGGCGGTCACGGGATATGCCGTGGAGTACCGGCAGGCGGGCGGCCAGTGGGTCGGCTCCCCCGACCCGTGGAACAGCACACTTCGGCAGAAGTTGCTGCAGGACCTGGCCAACGGGGTCACCTACGAGGCCCGGGTCGCGGCCAAGAACGTGTTCGGTCAGGGTCCCTGGACGGTATCGGCACCGGTGACGCCACTGGCCCTTCCAGGCGCCACGCAGATCCGGACCGTCACCTACCCCTCCAAGACATCGGCCCGTCTGGAACTGCGGCTGCCGGCGGAGAACATCTCCGGGGTGCAGTTCCGCGTGACCCGGCTGGGCCGGCAGCCCGGGCAGTGGCAGGAGACGTCGGCCGGTACCCGTCTGCGGGTCTCCGGTCTGGCCAGGGGGGTGCGTCACACCGTCGAGGTGCGCGTCTTCAACGAGCGCGGGGCGGGGAGCGCGGCATCCCGGCAGGTCGCCACGCCCGTGAAGCCCGGCGTGGTGAAGGCCCTGCGGGTGAAGCGCTCGGGCGCCAAGGCGACTGTGTCCTGGCAACCACCGACCCGCACGGGTATGGACGTGCGCTACCGGGTGCGTGTGGGCAAGGGTGATTGGCGTGCGACCACTGCGGAGAAGATGGTGCTGCGCAAGGTCGCTGCCGGGCCCGCCCGCTTCGAGGTCCGGAGCCGGAATGAGGCTGGACTCGGACCTGTTGCATATATCGTGAAACGTAAATGATGCTTTACGTACCCGTGGCGGTGGTGGCGGGTGTCATCGGTTGCCCGTACGCTTGTTCCAAGGAGGAATGAATGCAATCCAGGAACCCGATTTTCCGGGACATCGAGAAACAGCCCGGCTTCGCGTACAACGAGGGCGTGAACGCCTACCAGCAGGCTGCTGCCGGTACCGCCACGCTCGACCAGCAGACCCAGCCGACGGTGGGGGTGCCCGCAGCCGGCCGTCCGATGACCATCGACGACGTCGTGGCCAAGACCGGCCTGGCATTCGTCGCCCTGCTCATCGGTGCCGGGATCGGTTGGGTGCTCACTCCGTCGATGCCGTGGTTGCCGTTCGCGGCGATGATCGTCGCCCTGGTGATCTTCTTCGTGGGGGCGTTCCGCAAGCTTCCCAAGGCCGGCACGGTCCTCAGCTACTCGCTGGTCGAGGGCGTGTTCCTCGGTGGCATCAGCATGTTCTACCAGGACTACGTGGCCGCCTCCGGCAGCGATGCCAACATCATCATCCAGGCCGTGATCGGAACGTTCGTGGCCTTCGGTGTGATGCTGGCGCTGTACCGCACGCGCATCATCAAGGTCAACGGCACCTTCATGAAGATCATGCTGGTCGCGATGGTGTCCTACCTCGTGATCGCACTGATCAGTTTCGTCGCGGCCCTGTTCGGAGTCGGTGGCGGGTGGGGCTTCTACGGCGTCGGCGGACTCGGTCTGCTGCTGTGTGTCGTGGGTGTTGCCCTGGCGGCGTTCTCGCTGAACCTGGACTTCGCGGCGATCGAGGAGGGCATCAACGAAGGCCTTCCCGAGGCCTACTCGTGGCGGATGGCCTTCGGGCTGGTCGTGACCATGGTGTGGCTCTACTTGGAGATCCTGCGCTTCCTGGCCATCCTGAACAGCAATAATTAGGTCATGGGTGTCGTCGCTCTCGGTCCGGGGGTCTACCGGATCCCGACCGCGGGCGACTTCATCAACTCGTTCGCCTTCATCGAGGCCGACGGTTCGGTGACCCTGGTCGATACCGGGACCCGCTTCGCGACCAAACGCATCGTCAACGGCCTGGCCGCGTTCGGCAAGCACCCGCGGGATGTGCAGCGGATCATCCTGACCCACGCACACGCCGATCATGCGGGATCGGCCGCGCGACTGCTGCCGCACACCGGTGCCGACGGTGCGGATGTGCATGTCGACGACGCGGAGTACATCCGGGCCGGCACGGCGGCGCCGTACTCCTCGCCCATCCTCGAGATGCTCGACCGCCTGCCCGGCATGGGCTTCGCCGCGTGCCCTGTGGCACGCACGATCACCGACGGTGACGTCCTTGATGTGGCAGGGGGGCTGTTGGTCCGGCACACCCCCGGGCACACCCCGGGTCACGTGAGCCTGCTGCATCGGGAGTCCGGTGTCCTCATCACCGGCGACTCGATCTTCAACATGAACGGACGCATGACCTGGCCGTTCAAGGCCGCGTGCACGGACTTCCCGCTGAACCGCACGACCGCGGCCGTGCTGGCCGACGAGGAGTACCAGGTGGCCGCCTTCACCCACGGCCCCCACATCGCCACCGGAGCCCGGGAGGCCGTACGCGGCTTCTTGCGCAGGGAAGGCGTGGTGGCGTGAGCCGAGCGGCCCACGCCAAACGCCTCGCGATGACTGCCGCCTACGGTGGCGGTGGGGTGGTCGGGCTTGGCGCGGCGGCGTTCGGTGTGGCGTTCGCGCAGGGTCGGCATGCCAAGAAAGAGATCGGGGTTCGCAAGCAGGCCGCCCCCTACGCCGATGGCCTGTATGGCGCGCGGCGGCAGGGAACATCCCAGCGATTCGCCATGCTCGGCGACTCGCTGGCCGCGGGCCTCGGAGCGGGAGAGGCCCGCTACACCCCGGCCGCGATGATCGCCCAGGGTGTCAGCAACGTCCTCGACAGGCCGGTGCGGTTGATGAACGCGGCCACGGTAGGGGCGCGCAGTGCCGACCTGCTCGGACAGGTGGACCGGGCGCTGCACATGCGTCCGCACCTGGCGGTCATCATCATCGGCGCCAATGACGTGACCCATGTCGGGCGGCCGCAGGCGGCTGTGGCTCATCTGGAGGAGGCGGTTCGCCGCCTGCGCGCGGTGGATTGCGAGGTGGTCGTGGGCACCTGCCCGGACGTGGGCTCGGTGCGTCCCATCCCGCAGCCGCTGCGGTGGGTGGCCCGGCGGCTGAGCCGGCAGCTCGCGGCCGCGCAGATGATCGCCTGTGTCCGGGAGGGTGCCCACGTCGTGTCGTTCGCCGACGAGTTGGGTGATGAGTTCGCGGCGGATCCGGACCTTTTCGCCGAGGATCGCTTCCACCCCGGTCCGGAGGGCTACGAGCGCGTCACCCAGGTCCTCTTCCCCGCGGTACTCGCGGCTTTGGACTCCGAGCGCCCAGGAGATGAAACGTCGGCATCGGTGGTGGAATTGTCGGAGGCGGCGGCGGATGCCGCACAGGAGGCCGGGACCCACCTCATGGCCGGTGGCAGGGGTCCGCGCGGACCATGGGCGCTCATGCGCAGGGTTCGCCGGCAGCCCGTTCCGGAGGTGGACGAGGAGCAGGTGGGGACGTGAGTTACGAGCGCGAATTGGAGATGACCGCAGACCGCTTGCGGCAACTGCCGCCGGCACGACTGCAGTCCGAGAAGCAGACCTACCGGCGGGTGCTGCGTGAGATGGCCCGCCGCCCGGTGCCCGACATCGCACCGCAGGCGTGGGGTGACCAGCTCTGGGTCATCGGCATCGACGTGCCCGATGACCGCCGGGAAGGACTGCTCGACGACCTGGTGGCGCTACGACGGGCGTTCGACCTGCTTCCCTGACCCGCCGGTGCCGGGCATGGCGATGGGGCCGCCCGGTGGGAGGAGGGGCGGCCCCATCTGGAGGAGGAAATGCGGTCAGTGGGACGGGCGCTGTGCGAACAGCCACATCCCGGCTGTGAGCAGGCCCAGGGTGAAGGCGAATGTGATCAGCATGTCGGACAGCGCGCGTTCGCCCATCACGGTCAGCAGGGCCGCGCCGCCGACGGCGAGCAGCGCGAGGATCAGCCCGATGCGCCAAGCCCACGGGTTCATCCGGCGACGGGGCACGGGGAAGACCTGCGGGCGTGGGGTGAACCGCTCGGTGTCGATGAGCTGACCGTTCTGCATGATGTGATCTTCCCCACCCGGAATCAAGAACACCTCAAGCCCTGCTCAGGGGAGGAGCAGGGCTTGAGGTGAGTGGGTGGGGCCGCCCGACGGGGGTCCAGGCGGCCCCGCTCGGGGGCCTCAGTCGGTCAGCTGAGGGTGGTGTTCTCGAAGAACACCGAGGACGTGGCGTTCCAGGAACGGAAGCCGACCTCGGTACCGTTCGGCTCGGCGAAGCTCGCGGCGCAGCCGGAGGTCTTCATCGCGTCCTTGAGGCTTGGGACATCGAACATCTTGATGCCGTCGATCGAGGCATAGAGGCTGTCGCCCTTGTTGACCACCACGACCTTGTGCTTGGCGTCGACCTGCAGCCCTTCGGGCCACTTCACCTTCGCCACCGGGTTGCCGCACTCGCGGCCGTTGTCCCAGACCCGCAGCAGCAGGGCCTTGCCGAAGCCGGCGTTGACATTTGCGTATCCGGGGTCGTACTGGAACGAGTAGCCGGACACCGCCGCGCCGTTCTTCAGGGAGGCGCGGGTCCAGATGCCGTAGCCCCAGCCTGAACGCAGCGTCGCTTCAGTGGTGAACACCGCGTCCTGCGAGTCGCGCTTCGTCGTCGACATCACGCGGGACTCGTTGCCGTACTTCATGTCCACGAAGTTGCCCTTGATGTCGGCCTTGCCGTAGACGAGCTTCCAGTCCGCGGCAGGGATGGCGCCGGTGTCGCACCGGTTGATGACCTGGCGGCCGAACTCCTTGGAATCCTTGTCGCCGTTGGTGCCGGTGACGGTCACCGTGTACACGCCGCAGGGGACCTGCGTGAACTCGGCTTGGCCCGCGCGGTTGGACACCGTGTGGGTGTCGCTGAAGCCCTTGCTCGCCACGGTGGGCTTGATGCTCAGGACCATGTTGGGGTACTTGCTGCTCGAGCCGACCGGACCGGTGAAGTCGACGGTCACGGTGCCGCTGTTCTCGACGATCTTGACCGCCGGGTCGAGCTCGGGGGTGCCGGCCGGAAGGTCCTTCATCAGCGTCGCGACCTTGGACCAGTTACCGCGCTCGTTGCCGAGGGCGCGGACCTGGAAGGTCCAGCTGCGCTTGGGGTCGAGTTCAAGTTTGGCGTAGGTCTGGTCGGCGGGAACCTTCTCGAACATCGACTCCTTGTCGCCGATCGCCTTGTACACGATCTCGTAGGCGTCGACGCTGCCGTAGCCACGCCACTTCGGCGCGGTCCACTTCAGCAGCGCGATCGAGGAGGCCGACGACTCGCGAGTGACGGTGAACCCGGTGGGCTCGGCCGGCTTCTCGTTGCGCAGCAGGCTGGTGCTGGTCACACACGAGCCGAAGTCGTTGCTCGCAGTCACCTTGGCGGCGTAGGCGCGCTTGGGCTCGAGGCCGTCGAAGCCGACCTTCGTGCCATCGGTCTTGACGGTGTCGATGATCTTGCCGCTGGCCAGTTCCTTGAGCTGCACCTGGTAGGTCGGTGCACCGGCTCCGGGGAAGCGTGGGGCGTTCCAGAAGACGACCCCGCTCTTGCCGTCGCTGGTGCGGTCGACGTCCATGTCGCTGACGCCGCCCGGGGCCAGCGGTGCCACGCGGTAGGCGTCGGTCGATGCGGTGTTTCCATCGGCGTCGGTGGCCGACACCCGGACCTGCCAGCGGGTGCACTCGCCGGGGGCCGATACGACCAGGTTGGTGGTCTTGGCGTCCACGACCTGGGACAGGTCCTTCGAGCCGTTGAAGACCGTGACTGTGTAGTGGTCGACGTTCGGGACGCCCTTCCAGGCGATGGCGAGTTCACTCAGGCTGGCGCCGGTGCGCTCGACCTTGAGCATGCCCGGGGCCTTAGGGCCGCTGACCACCGCAGAGGCGGACAGTGCGGGCAGCAGGGACAGTGTTGCGGTGGAGACCGCCAGTGCGGACGCGATCGCAGTGCGACGCAAGGAGTTGTTCTTCACGGGTCCCACGGTGCCCGACGCCACTCAAGCGAAGGTCAAGATCGGTTCGGTGTAGCGGCAGGATCTTGCGCCTCAGTGACAGTCGGCGGACCCGGAATCGACGACGCCGGCCCCCACTGCGAAGAACTGCCAGGAGTACGACGCGGGATCCAGCGTCAGTTGCAGCACGCCGTGGTGATCGGCGTCGAAGAACTCGCTGGGCACGGGCTTGGCCTTCGCGCGCCAGTCCGCGTCCCCCACCTCGGGGTCGTACGTCACCTGACCCCCGGTCCCGACCACGAACTGCCGCACTCCCGCCGACAGCGGTTTCCCGCTGCCGTCGAGCGCGGCGAATCGCTCGTAGTTCGCTTCGTGAGCCGACAACAGGATGTCAACGTCGTTGACGAGCAGAGTCTCGTAGAACGCCGACATCCGGGCATCCGACCCGGCGATGCCGTTCGACCAGCGGGGGTGGTGCCACACCGCCATGGTGCATTTGCTGTCGTTGTCTGCGAGGTCCTGCTCCAGCCATCGGTGCTGTGGCGAGCCGGCGCCACACCCGCCGGTCACCACGGTGCAGTTCGAGTTGAGGAACACCACATGCCACTGCCCGAGCTGCACCGACCAGTAGCCCTGGTCAGGGCCCGAGCGTTCGCCGAAGTATGTGTGGAAGGTGTTGGCCTCGTGCACCTTGTACTCCTGGTTGCCGATCGCGGGGAAGGTGATGTCGCGCAGGCGGCCCCAGGTGGGGTGGTAGACGGTTTCGTAGCCCTCGGTGGTGGGGATCTCGTACTGGTAGTCGCCGAGTCCGATGAACGCGTAGGGCTTCAGGCCCACGGCGATGTCCGAGACCGCTTTCGCCTGGCACTCCAGCGCGGTGCCAGATCCCGGGTCCTTGGGGTCGCAACCCATGTCGCCGGCAGCGACGATGCTGACACTTTGCGGCTGCTCGTCCTCGCACGCCCGCAGGAGGAGCAGGACTCCGGCGATGGCGACCGCGACGATCACGACCACGCCGATGAGGCGGCGACGGGTGTGGGGTGCGTGCTCACTCATGGGGCACTCCTGCGAGCCTTGCGGCGACGCCACCAGGCCCCGAGCGCCATCGCAGCGAAGGCAGCCACGATCGCCATGGGCAGCAGGTACAGCGCTTTGCGGGACGTACCCGCCGGCAGATAGCGCGCGGATGCATCCACGGCCTGTCCGTCGACCGCCCAGGAGGCCATCCACCCCTGCGCAGCGGTGGACTTGCCGAACCCGCTGAGGCTCCAGCCAGGAGCATTGGTCTCGGTCAGGGCGACGAGTTCGGCGCCCGGCTCGGCCACGATGTCGGTCCGCGTCGGGTTGACCCGTGTGGACTCCACCTCGACGCTCCGCTTGGCCATCAGGTCACCGTCGCCTTCGGGTTGGCGCACCAGCACCACGGAAGTGGGGGACGCAACAGGGTTGAGGCGGATCGCGCGGTACTCCACCCGGGACTGCTCCGTGCCTTCGAGCGTGCGCAGACCGTACAGGTACACGCGGGTCTCGACAGCCTTGGAGTCCGGGCCCACCAGGGTGGCGAAGGGTGTCCAGTCCTTCCACTGGGTCACGACCGGCAGACGTTGGCAGCGATCGGGCCCGCGCAAATAGAGGCAGAACTTGGGGTTGCGCTCGTCGAGGGGGCGCGCCTCGAGCGAGAACTCATACAGCGACGACTGGCCCATGTCCGGTACGGAGGCGCCCAAACAGGCCATGTGGTCACGCGCGCCGAGAGTGATCGTGGGGTCGCGCAGGTCCCCGGAGTAGCTGGCCATGAGGCCGGCCTCCTCCTGGGTGAGGTCGTCGTAGCGGAAGCAGTCCTGAAGTGGCTCGAACTCAGACAGTGACGACCCGGCCGGACCGCCGGTGACCGAGATCGTGTGCTCGCCGCGCGGGAGTTCGATCTCCCGCTGCGGGATCTCGGGCGGCCATATGTCCTTCTCCAGCACGGGGTCGAGCGCCTCGATCGAGATGCTCCGATAGTCCGTGACGGTCTTGCCGAGCAGCCGCTCACCCACGTCGGCGTGCAGCACCAGGATCAGCTTGTCCGCGTCGGGCTCCACGGTCACGATCTGCTCGTACGGGTGCCAGCCGGCGTTGATCGTGGGCCGCGGCGCCAGGGTGCACCCGTCGGTGCCGACCTGCCACAGACAGATCTGCGGGCGCTTCCCTTCCACCATCCGGTACTCCAGTCGTACGCGGTAGGTGCGTCCAGGTACGGCGTCCCGGATCTCGATGCGAGTGCAGGCGGCGTGGTCGACGGCGCTGAGCCGGATCGCCGGACCGGCATCTGTCTGGACCGTGGTCTTGCGCAGCTTCAGTTCCGCGGCCGGGCGGGGTTCGTAGTTGTTGCAGTCGTAGACCTCCGATGGCGGCGCAGGGTCGGCCGGTTCGTCGCTGGGGGCGAACGCGGTCATCGGGGACGCCGACCCGACGGGCACGGACGCCGCGGTGGGAGGCGTACCGGCCGGTCGCGGCAACTCGTCTCGTCCCCATTGGTCCAAGGAGACCGCGCGGGTGCCGACGCGCACGGCCACGATGTCGGTGCGTGGCACGGGGACGTAGAGGGGAGGACGGGTCGAGACGACGCGGCCGTCGATGCGCACCCTCGTCGGGTCGGTGAACACCAATTTGTTGCCCGCAGTGTCCAAGGACGGGGTGAGTACGGCGGCGGCACGCGCGCGTTGCGCCACGACGAAGGTCCCGGCCTTCAGATCCACCGTCGTGGACGGATGCCCGCTGTCAACGGCCGGCACCGGCCACTGCACACTGTCGTCGGTCACCTGGGCGCTGTTGTCGACGACCGGGTACGGGGGTGCCTTGGTGCTGGACTTGAGCGCCATCGCGGCCGTGCCTGTGCCGATCGAACCGATGACCGCGGCGCCGGCGTCGGGACGGGCGCCTACCGAGACCGTGTCGGAGTAACCGCGGGCAGGGTCGCCGCTGGCCGCTGGCGTCTTCCACAGTTCGAGTTCGCCCTTCTCCACGTGCTCCATGCCGGGAGTACGGCGCAGGGCCTTCGCGAGGACCTCGTCGTCGGCGATGGAGCGCCCTGGCATGTCCCGGATCAGATCGTGGCGCAGGACGATCTTGTCGATGCCGCTGGCGTCGAGCAGCCGCGGGACCGCCGCGAGGTCACCGGACAGCAGGGCGGTCTGAATCCCCTGGATGTCGGCCTTGTAGCCGGGTACGTCGCCGAAGTAGCCGTCCGGTTTGGGTTGTACGACCCCGCGCTTGATGAGGAGGTTGGCGATGCTGTCCACGCCGAAGAACCCCCACTGGGTGGGCATCTGGTAGTAGTCGTCGAGCGGGAGGACCAGGACCTTTCCGGGGCTGGGGTCGGCATTGATGGTCGCGGCCATCTCGCGCCAGTAGTCGGGGACCCGCACGTGGGCCGATGGCTGCATCGGGCGTTCATCGGGGATCACCGCACCGGTGGCGATCGGGTAGGGGTAGGCGATCACGAGCAGCGTGCCCGCTGTCGCGGCGACGAATGCCACGGTCGACGGATGGGGCAGGAACCGTGGCCAGCTCGACGATGCCGGTGCCCGGTGCTTCCAGCGATGGATCACCCCTTCGGCCAGGATCGCGAGTTGGATGGCGAAGAACACCACGAGCAGTTGGCCCAGTTTGCTCATCGGCTCCCGGAACAGCCAGAACCCCGGCATGTGCAGGTAGAGCCAGAGGTTGACATCCGCCAGTGGTTCCATCAGGCCCTTCGCCAGGAAGACGAACACCCCGGACAGTCCCAGCAGGATCATCGAGATGCGGCGCCGGGCAGGCAGCGCCGCCAACGGCGCGGCGAAGACCAGGGCCGGGATGAGATATCGGATCCAGACCCATGCCGGGCGGTCCAAGGCATCGGTGAACGGCAGGTACTGGGGAAGATCCCACGCCCAGTTCGCCGTCAGGGTGAGGATGTTGGGGATCTGGTTGTTGATCTGTGCCCACGTCCAGTTGGTCGGGTCGGTGAAAGCGGCGTTCGACTCGGCGCCACCGCCCCCGGTGTAGGCCTGCAGGAACGGCACGATCCACCACAGGTTCAAAGCGATCACCCACGGTGCGGCCATGATGTCCCACTTGAGTAGGCGCAGGAAGCCACGCCACCCGTAGAAGAGCCCCGCCAGCACAAGGGCGAAGACACTGGCCCAGACCGTCGCGACGACGAACATCGGTGGGTTGAAGGCGAGGAACGCGATCGGTATGAAGGCGAACCCTGCCA
>WBZP01005398.1_pt1 | contig 13016 bp, 14 predicted proteins | sample 5204301 | NCBI WGS metagenome assembly WBZP01 (sample SAMN12412401, study PRJNA552823) | activated sludge metagenome | isolation source: activated sludge from nitrification reactor of wastewater treatment plant... | place: USA: Pennsylvania | collected 2017
GTCGTTCCCCTCACCTCCTACCAGGCCGGCACGGCGCTCACGAACCTCGCCGACATGACGACCCTCATCTTCAAGGGCACCGTCGACGAGATCGACGTGGGCAAGCTCGAGGAGGGCATGCCCGCGCACATCAAGATCGGGGCCCTGCCGGAGGCGAAGGTCGAGGGCAAGGTCTACAAGATCGCCCCGAAGTCGAAGACGGCCGAGGGCGCGACGCTCTTCGACGTCGAGATCGAGCTCCTGCCCGGCAAGGACGTGGTCCTCCGCGCGGGGTACTCCGCGAACGCGGAGATCGCCGTCCGCGAGAAGCAGAACGTGCTGCTGATCCCCGAGCGGCTGGTCACCTTCGCCGACGGAAAGGCGTCGATCGAGCTCCCCGCGCCGGGCGACGCGCCGCCGGTGAAGAAGGAGATCAAGACCGGCCTCTCCGACGGCATGAACGTCGAGGTCGCCGAGGGGCTCCGGGAGAAGGACCTCGTCGTCGAGCGCCCGCCCAAGAAGATCGAGTAGCCGCTCCCGGGACGCCCGAGGACGCCGCCATGAACTCCCTGTCGTTCCTCCGCCAGATGCTGCAGGACATCCGCCACCAGAAGATGCGGACGGCCCTCACGCTCTTCGGCATCACCTGGGGCACGGTCTCCGTCGCCCTCCTCGTCGCGTTCGGCGAGGGACTGCAGAAGCGCATCCTGAAGAACCAGCGCGGCCTCGGCGAGAGCATCGTGATCGCGTGGCCGGGGCGAACGGCGCTCCCGTGGCAGGGGCTCGGCAAGGGCCGGCCGATCAGGGTCACCGAGGACGACCTCGACGCCCTGCGGCGCGAGATCCCCGAGGCGAAGTTCTCCGCCGAGTACTCGCGCAGCCAGAGCACGTTCCGCCGCGAGCGGGCCCGCATCACGCCCGACATGTCGGCCACGAACGCCGTCTTCGGCGCGATGCGCAACCTCATCCCGGACGCCGGGGGCCGTTACGTCAACGACCTCGACATCGACCGGCGACGGCGCGTCCTCTTCCTGGGCGACAAGCTCAAGCAGGACCTCTTCGGCGACGCGGACGCCGTCGGCCGGACCGTCATGGTCGACAACGTGCCGTTCCTCGTGATCGGCGTCCTGCAGAAGAAGGCCCAGGACTCGAGCTACAGCGGCCGAGACCAGGACAAGGCCTTCATGCCGGACTCGACCTACAAGGGCCTCTTCTCCGAACGCTACGTCGGGAACTTCATCTTCCAGGCGAGCGCGCCCGCGCTGGTGCCGACCGTGACGCGCCGCGTCTACGAGGTGCTCGGCCGGCGGCTCAAGTTCGACCCCACCGACAAGGAGGCGATCGGGATGTGGGACACGACGGAGGGCGAGAAGTTCCTCTCGATCTTCTTCACCACCTTCCGCGTCTTCCTCGGGGTGATCGGCTCGTTCACGCTGATCGTGGGGGGCATCGGGGTCTCGAACATCATGTACGTGGTCGTCGAGGAGAGGACGCGCGAGATCGGCATCAAGCTCGCGGTGGGCGCGAAGCCCCGCTACGTGCAGTGGCAGTTCCTGATGGAGACCCTGACCCTGACCGCCGTCGGGGGCGCCCTCGGCTTCGCGATCACGCTCGGCATACTGGCCGTCTTCCCGCTCCTCGGCTTCGACGACTACGTCGGCACGCCGGAGGCCTCGCCCGTCGTCATTCTCGTGACCGCGGTCCTCCTCGGCGCGATCGGCTTCGCCGCCGGCTACTTCCCCGCGCGCCGGGCGTCCCTCCTCGACCCCGTCGTCGCCCTCAAGCTGTCATGAAGACCGCCTCGGCCGAGTTCGCTCTCGTCTGGCGCCTGTTCCGCGCCGACCTCGCGCACCAGAAGAAGCGCATCGCCCTCACCGTCCTCGCGATCGCCTGGGGGACCCTCTCGATCGTCCTCCTGCTGTCCTTCGGCGAGGGGCTCAAGCGCTCCTTCGCGAAGGGCTCGCGGGGGATGGGCGAGGGGATCGGGGTCGTCTGGGGCGGCGCCACGACGAAGGCGTACATGGGGCTTCCCTCCGGCCGGACCATCAGGCTCCGCGAAGAGGACGCCCCGATGCTGCGCCAGAGGATCCCCGAGATCGCGGCCCTCTCCATCGAATTCGCCCGCCGGATCCCGGTCGCGGTCGGGACGAAGATCGTCAACGTCCGGGTCCGCGGCGTCGACCCCGAGTTCGGCGAGCTGCGCAACCTCCACCCGCAGCCGGGCGGTCGCTTCCTCGACCCGCCCGACGTGTCCGAGAAGAGGCGCGTGGTGTTCCTCGGCGACGAGATCGCGCGCGACCTCTTCGGCCGGGAGGACGTCGTCGGCCGCACCCTCCAGATCAGCCAGTCGACGTTCACGGTGATCGGCGTCCAGCAGAAGAAGATCCAGATGGGGATGTACAACGGCCCGGACAGCAACCAGGCCACCATCCCCGCCACGACCTTCAAGGCGATGCTCACGGACGCGGGGGTCGAGAACTTCGTCTACCGCCCCGTGAGCCTCGACAAGGGCGACCTCGCCAAGGCCGAGCTCTACCGCGTCATGGGGAGCAAGTACCACTTCGACGTCGAGGACACGCGCTCGCTCGGGATCTGGGATACCCGCGAGGGACAGCGCATCACCGACAACATCGCGCTGGGGATCCAGCTCTTCCTCGGGATCATCGGCTGCCTGACCCTGCTGGTCGGCGGCATGGGCGTCGCGAACATCATGTACGCCGTCGTGAAGGAGAGGACGCGCGAGATCGGGGTCAAGATGGCCCTCGGCGCCAAGGCGCGGCAGGTGATGACGCCCTTCGTCCTCGAGGCGCTTCTGATGACGGTCGTGGGGGGCGTCGTCGGGACGGCGGTGTCGGTCGCCCTCGTCCTCGGCATCGCCGCCCTGCCGCTCAAGGGCGAGGCGTTCGACCTGCTGGGCAAGCCGACCTTCTCGCCGGCCATCGCCGCCGCCACCGCGGCGATTCTCGGCACGATCGGGTCGCTCGCCGGCTACTTCCCCGCGCGCCGCGCGGCGTCGGTCAACCCCGCGGTCTCCCTGAGGTACGAGTGATGATGATCGAGATGCGGGCCATCCGTAAGGTCTACTCCACCGGGCGGGTCGAGGTGGAGGCGCTCAAGGGCATCGACCTCGACATCGAGCGGAACGACTACGTGGCGATCGTCGGACCCTCCGGCTCCGGGAAGTCGACCCTCATGAACCTCCTCGGCTGCCTCGACACCCCGACCTCCGGCGTCTACCGCCTCTCCGGCGAGACGGTCTTCGGCCTCGACCGCAACCGGCTCGCCGAGATCCGCAACCGCCACGTCGGCTTCGTCTTCCAGAACTTCAACCTGCTGCCCTATGCGAGCGCTCTCGAGAACGTCGAGCTGCCGCTCCTCTTCGGCGGCGTCCCCACGAAGCAGCGGCGCGAGCGCGCGAAGGCGATGCTGGAGAAGGTGGACCTCGCCGACCGCATGGACCACCGGCCGACCGAGCTCTCCGGCGGCCAGATGCAGCGCGTGGCGATCGCGCGCGCCCTCGTCAACGAGCCGGCCATCGTCCTCGCCGACGAGCCGACGGGAAACCTCGACTCCGCCTCCGGCCACGGAATCGTCGGCCTCTTCCGCGAGCTGCACGACGCCGGCCAGACGATAGTCATGATCACGCACGACATGGCCCTCGCCAGCCTCGCCTCGCGCGTCGTGCAGATCCGCGACGGCCAGATCGTCCAGGACGAGCGGGCGGCAGCCCGAGAGCTCAGTCGGCCCGGTTCCTCCAGAGCCGCTCGTAGGTCGACCACTCGCGATCGTCCGTAGTCCACTCGGCGTAGAGGGCGATGCCCTCGAAGGTGCCGCCCGCGCCGAGGCCCCGCAGGCCGGCCACGATCCCCGGCAGCGCGTTCTCCGGCGTCTCCACTCCGGCCCGGTGCATGAAGCCGAACGGCTCGTAGGTCGGCACGCCCATGAGGACCCGTGCGTTCGAGCCGCTCGCGTCGAGGGCGCCGGCGACCGACGAGGACGCCCACCGCAGGTAGCGCCGGTAGAAGTTCGGTGTGGGCAGCGCGGTGTCATAGGCCATGATCACGATCTGGTCGACGACGGCCGCCACCCGCGCGTAGTAGTCCGGGCTCCACGCGAAGTTCGGCGCCCGGCGCAGGCCGAACGGCGCCGGCCGCGTCGCCGCGATCGAGAAGGTGCGCCCGCCCACGGCGGTGCGCAGCGCCCGCAGGAGGGCGAGGAAGTCGTCGTTGCCGTCGTCGACCGGCTCCACGTTGAGGTGGATGCCGTCGAAGCCCTCGTCGACGAGCCCCCGCACCTCGGCCACGATGCGCTGGCGCTGGTTGAGGTCAGCGAGCTGCAGCGTGCCCGGGCGCTGGCGCTTCCAGCCCGCGCGAAGGCCCCCGATCCACGGCAGCACCCGCAGCTCCGGCGCCGTGCGCCGCGCGGCGGCGAGGAAGGCGCGCATCTGCTCGCGGTCGTGGGGCGGGAGGTTCCCCCGGCCGTCGAACGGGATGAGGTGCGGGTAGAGGTAGACGATCCCGCGGGCGTGCAGCCGCGCGAAGAGGGCGCTCATCGCCGCCTCGTCGTGCGTCCGCTCGAGCCACCGGTGCTCGAGCCAGACCGCGTTGCGATCGTGGTTGAACGGGTGCGGCGCGAGGTCGCCGGCCGGGGCCCACGCGAGCCACGCGAGGCCGCCCGCGCCGACGACCGAGGCGACGGCCAGAGCCCGCGCGAGGAGGGCGACCGGCTTCACGCCCCGGGGCCCACCAGCACCACGAGCGCCGCGGCGTGGCGCCGCTCGTGGGTCAGGCTGACGAGCGCGCGCGCGGCGCCGAGCGCGTCGAGGCGCGCCCGGGCGGCCGGCGACAGGCGGAGCGACGGAGGCCCGTACGCGCCGCGCACGACCTCGATCTCGCGCTCTGCGACCGCCGCGCCGAGCGCCTCGCGCGCCGCGCGCTTCGCCGCGAGACGCGCGGCCAGCCGCCGCGCGGGGTCGGCCCGCGCGCGCGCGTAGGCGAGCTCCCCGGGCGAGAATGCGCCCGGGTCGCCGGCGGCGAGCAAGGCCTCGGCCTCGTCGACCGCCACCACCGCGATCGCGCTCGCCACGATGCCGTCGGGGGCGGCCGGGCGCATGTTCCCGCCAGTGTAGCAAGCGCCTGCTACGATGATCGGATGCCCCTCGCCGCCGCGACAGTGCCGTCGCTCTCCAAAGTCCCCGGGCTCGTCCACGGGTTCGAGCGCCGCGACGGCCGGGCGAGCTTCGCCGAGTCCCGCGACGAGACGCGGCGGCGCGTGGGGGAGAGCCTCGCCGACCGGGGGCGGCTGCTCCTCCTCAGGCAGGTCCACGGCGCGCGGATCGCGCACGCGCCGTGGGACGGCACGCCGGACGCCGACGGAGCCTTCGCCGACGGCCCCGGACTCTTTCTCGGGATCGAGACGGCCGACTGCCTGCCGGTGCTCGTCGTCGATCCCCGTCGGCGCGTGCTCGCGGCCGCGCACGCCGGTTGGCGCGGCGCCGCGCTGGGCATCGCGGCGCGCGCGGTCGAGGCCCTCGTCGCGGCCGGCTCGCGGGCCGAGGACCTCGTGGCCGCCCTCGGCCCCTGCATCGGCGCCTGCTGCTACGAGGTCGGCGAGGAAGTGCGCGCGGCGTTCGGCGCCTCCGCCGACGGGCTCTTCTCTCCCGGGCCGGCCCGGAAGCCCCACTTCGACCTGCGCGGGGCCAGCGTCCGTCAGCTCGAAGCGGCCGGCGTCCCGCCCGGCGCGATCGCCCACGTCGACGAGTGCACGCGGTGCCACCCGGAGCTCTATCACTCGTACCGGCGGGACGGGAAGGGCGCCGGCCGCATGATCAGCTTTGCGGGGTTCGCGCCCTGATCCGGGCCACGCTGCCGGCGGGCGCGACGTGGCCGGCGGTGCGCTCAAGATTCAAGATCTGACCCCAGCCGTCCTTGCTCGTCAGACGTTCGAGGACCTGAGGTCGACCGCCTTGTTCGCGAGGGCGTCGGCCTCGCGGTTCTGCTCGCGGGGGACGTGGGACACGCGGGCGCTCGCGAAGCGCGCGAGGAGCGACTGCGCCTCGCGGAAGAGAGGCCGCAGGCCCTCGTTCTTGACCCGGTAGCGTCCGGCGAGCTGCCGGACGAGCAGCTCCGAGTCGGAGAAGACCCGTACGTCGCGCGCCCCGCACTCGAGGGCGTAGCGCAGCCCGTGGAGGAGGGCCTGGTACTCGGCCACGTTGTTCGTGGCCCGGCCCAGGTAGCCGTAGAGGGAGGCGAGCGTCTCGCCCGAGTCCGAGGCGACGTGGACGCCGAAGCCCGCCTCGCCGGGGTTGCCGCGGCTCGCGCCGTCGACGTGGAGCCGCAGGGCGGCGGTCACGGCATGACGTCGACGACGGGCGGCGGCGGGTCGTAGTAGAGGATCCGGCTGCACGAGTCGCACTCGACGACGCTCTCGTTCTTCCGGACCTCGACCCACACCTGCACCCGCATCTTCACGTGGCAGGTCTCGCAGCGGCCGTCCTTCGCTTCCGCGACACCGGTGCCGCGGAGCTTCGCGATCCGCTCGTAGCGGGCCCGCACCGCCTCGGGGACCGATTCGAGCGCGGTGTCGCGCTCGCCCTTCGCCCGCGCCGCCTCCTCGCGCAGCTTCGCCTCGCGCGCGTCGATCTCGGCCTTCTCCTTCCTGCCCTCGGCCTCGATCAGCTTGAAGGCCGCCTCCTCGCGCTTCACGTCCTGCGCGAGGCCCTCCATCTTCTCCATCTCCTCGAGGATCTGGTCCTCGCGCGAGCGGATCTCGCGCTCGACCCCCTCGATCTCGTGGAGCACGGCCGTGTACTCCTTGTTCGTCTTCACGTCCATGAGCTGGCCCTTGTACTTCGAGCGCTTGCCCTCGAGGTCCTGCACCGCGGTCTCGTGGGACTTGCGGGCCTTGGTCGCGCCGTCGAGCGCGGCCTTGGCCGCGTCGAGGCGGGAGCGCTCGCCGGAGACGCGGGCGTCGATCTCCTGCCGGGCGCGGGGGACCTGGCCGAGCTCGCCCTCGAGCCGTCGAAGCTCGGCGTCGGCGTGGTGCAGCCTGACCAGCTTCTCGAGATCGGGGTTCATGGGCGGGGTGCGCCTGAGACGGACATTCCGCGCATTCTACACGGGAGCGGCCGTCGGCCGGGCCGGCGGTGGTGGGCCTGGAAGGACTCGAACCTTCGACTAGCCGGTTATGAGCCGGCCGTTCTAACCATCTGAACTACAGGCCCGCCCCGAAGCGTAGCAGATGCGCGCCGCGGGCCGGGTCACACCCGCGCGGGCAGAGCGCCGTAGGGCTCCTCCCAGTCGTACGTCGTCTCCTCGCCGCCGAGCCGCCAGCGGCGCGGGGCCGTCGAGTGCAGCCAGTCGAGCGGCTCGGCGCCGCCGGGCACGCCCCCCGAGAGGGCGAGGTGCATCGCGTCGCGGAAGGCGGCCCTCTCCTCCGCACTCGTCGTCCGCGGGTCGGCCGACACGAAGAGCGCCGTCCCGCTCTTCGCCACGAGATCGAGGAAGCGGCGGTCGAGAGCCCACGGCGTCTTCGCGGTGTGCGCGGCGCAGTCGGGGTCGCTCGCGAAGAAGGCCCCGTGCTGCGGCAGGCGGAAGGCCACCGTGTTGACGCCCATCCGGCGCGTGCGCTCCCACTCGCGGCCGGAGGTGTCGTCACCCGTCCGCTGGATCTCGAAGAGGCCTGCGCCGAGGTGCCCGATCGTGTTGCAGCCGAGGAGGACCTCGCCGCCCGCGGCCTCGCGCAGCGTCCGGTAGAGCCGCAGGACGATCTCGGCGTTCGTCACCGAGCGGTCGGCGAAGTGCCAGCCCGCGTCGGTCATCTCGGCCCCCATCTCGAAGCCCCACCGCGCGAAGGCGTCGTAGGTCGAGAAGTCGTGTTTCACGAGCTCGTAGCCCCACGAGAAGACGCGCGCCACGTCGTCGCGCACGAGCGCGAGGTTGTCCTCCCGCGTGAGGTCGAGCGGCTTCTCCGGGTCGTGCGACGGGCCCGGGCGCAGGCGGCGCGGGTCGTCGACGACCGTGAGAGCGGTGGGGCGCATCCAGATCCCGGGCCGCACGCCGAGCCGCTTCACCTCCGCGGCGAGCCCCGGCATGTCGGGGAAACGCTGCGCGTCGCCGGCCTTCCACGGCCCGCCGGGGCAGACCGAGCCCGGCGTCCAGCCCGCGTCGATCACGCAGTACGGCCGGTTCGCGTGTCCATCCGAGATCTCGGCGAGGAACGCGGCGTCCCGTCGGATCGCGGCGGCGTCGAATCCACGGCCGTAGGAGTAGTACCAGTTGTTGTTGCCGCAGACGGGCTCCCGCGCGAGGCGCGGGGAGGGGCACAGCGTGCGGCAGAACCGGCCGAGGGCCGCGAACGGACGCTCCTCGGCCGTGGCCCTCGCCACGACCTCGGCCGCCGCGATCTCCCGGTCGCCGGGCACGGAGGGACTCCCGCCGTTGCGGAAGTCGAGCCACAGCGCGATCCCGCGGGCGTCGACCGTCCAGAAACACAGGGCGGCCGGCTGCGTCTTCACGCCGGCGAGAAACGTCCGCCCGCTACGCTCGTGGTGCGCGGCGAAGTACCACGGCATCACGCGCTCGGGCTGGAGGTGCTTCCACTGCAAGTCGCCGTAGCCGCGCTCCCAGTGGTCGCCGAGGAAGAGCGTGTCCTCCGGGAAGGCGAAAGGCCAGCGCAGGACGGCACGGCAAAGGGGCCCCCTCGGGCAGTGGACGCGCACGGAGGCGGCCCCTTGCGCCGGCGCGACCGTGACGGACGCCGGGCCGAGGGTGAAGCGCGCGCCTCGCCGCTCCGCCTCCCGCAGCTCGCGGCCGTCGAGATCCACGAACACCCGCTCCGGGAGCTCGGGCAGCGCGGAAGGCCACGCGGCGACGGTCTCGACGGCCTGCGCCGGCCCGGGCACCGCGAGGAGCGGGCCCGCGCCCGCGCCGAGCGCCACTCCCAGAAACGACCGCCGCGATGCGCTCTCCATGGGCGACCTCTTGCGCGGCAACGCTCTCACACGGCCCCGCCGAGCCGCAAGCGGCGGGCGAGGCCGACGCGCCTCAGCGGGGCGCCGGCGCGGCCGGCCCGGCCCTTCGGCGCAGCCAGACGACCGTCGCGCCGATCGCCACGAGGAGCGCCACGCCGAAGAGCGGGCGATAGAACACCCACGCCGTCGCGATGGTCGCGAACGACAGCACGGCGCCGAGGCCGAAGCTGAAGAGCCAGAGGCCGGCGCCGAGGAGGCCGCCGACGAGCGGCACCGCCTCGCCGAGCACCGCCACCGGGCGGAACACGAGGAAGATGCCGAACGCGACGAAGAAGTAGGCGCCGGCGCGCAGGATCCAGGTGAGGACGCGGTTGACCGCGACCGCCGCCTGGAACATCGACGCGGCCGGCCGCTCGCCGGCCTCGAGCATCGAGAGCGCGTCGCCCGAGTGCGTCTGGTAGGGGCGGAAGCCGCGGCCCGACTGGCCGGCGACCACGCTCACCACCTGTGGCCGCACCACCCCGTATCGGACCCTCAGGTCGCCGATCTCCGGGTGCTCCGGGTCGCGCCCCCGGTAGAGCGTGTCGCCCGTGCGCCGCAGCCCGCCGGGCCGGGACTCGGACGGCGAGCCGCTGAGCGGCAGCGGCTCGACCGCCTTCATTTTCGCGACGAGCTCGGCCGGCAGCGAGAAGGCGCCGAGCGTCACGGCCTGCGCGCTGAACGCCGTCGAGGAGAACGGCACGGGCCCCGGGTTCCGCGGGGCGGAGGAGGAATGGAAGGAGCCGGAGGAGATCTCGTGCTCCGACCACTCCTTGTGGTACGTGTACTCCTTCTCCTCCTCCGACTGGCCGCCGCTCGGCCGGACGCGCCGCACCGTTCGCTCGTGCTCCTTCCACTGGTACATCTCGGTCGTGCGCACGAGACGGATCGCCGTCGCCGCGACGCCGAGGTCGGGGTCTCTCACCGTCTCCGGGGTGTCGGCGCGGCCCACGACGTGAACCAGCCGGCCCTCGTTCGCGGGGTCGACCGCGTCGCTCGACGCCGAGATGACGACGCCCGCGCCTTCTTCGAGGCTGCGGGCGGTCGTCACGGCGCGTCCCTCGTTGCACCACATCGCCGGGAGGGCGCCACAGACGACGAGCCCCCCGAACGCCACGCTCTTGAACGAGCCGGCCAGCCGCGACAGCCAGGAATCCTGCAAGGCGCGTCCTCTCCCCGACACCGCGGGACCCGACACGAGCCCCGACCGGGGAGCGGATTCTAGGCGAGGCGGCCCGGCCCGTGCACCTCGTCGCGCCCGCCGCCGGCCCGGCGGACGGCGTGAGGCCTCACCGGTGCTCGACGAGCCCGAGGCCGCGGGCCTCCCCGGCCGTCCGGCGCCGGAGCAGGAGACCGGCGATCACGACCGCTGCGATGCCACCGGCCGCGGCCACCACCATCCCGACCTGCGGCGAGATCCCGAGTGTCGCCCAGAGGTTCATCTCGTCCTCCTCGCGCACTTGGACACGCGCACCCGCCCCGGGGTTCCCGATTCCGGGCCCGCGACTCGCGGAGGAGCAGGCCCGACGCCGGCGCGGGCCGGCCGTGCCGGCGCATGTATGATCCGAAGATGGGAATCCTCGTCGCCTACGGCACGCCCACCGAGGGTGGCCTCCCGGCCGCCACGGTGTCTCAGGCTCACGTGCGCGCCGTCCCGGGGGCGATGACGGGGCAGACCCTCACGCCGTAGGCCGAGAGACGACCCGGCCGATGAAGGTCCTCGCCCTGCGCGACCGGTTTGCCGATCTCCTCGCGCAGGATCCGGTCGTCCTCGCGCCGATGGACGACGTCACCGACGCGCCGTTCCGGCGGCTATGCCGGGAGAACGGCGCCTTCGTCTGCGTGACCGAGTTCGTGCGGGCCGAGCAGCTCGTCCACGGCGCGCGCTCGGCCCGCCGCCGCGTCCTGCTCGAGGAGGACGACCAGCCGACGGGCATCCAGGTGCACGGCCCCGAAGCCGCGATGCTCCTGCGCGCGGCCCGGCTGGCGGAGGCGGCCCGCCCCGCCTTCGTCGACGTCAACTGCGGCTGCTGGGTGCCGAGGATCGCCCGCGGCGGAGCCGGCGCGGCGTGGCTGCGCGAGCCCGGAGCGATGGTGGCGATGGCCCGGGAGATCGCGGCCGCGCTCGAGTTGCCGGTGACCGTGAAGACCCGCATCGGCTGGGGGCCCGAGTCGGACATGCCGATCGTGGATCTCGCGCGGCGGCTCGAGGACGCGGGGGTCGCCGGGCTGACCGTGCACTGCCGCACGGCGCAGATGGGGCACGAGGGGGCGGCCGACTGGAGCTGGGCCGCGCGGGCGAGAGAGGCCGTCTCGATCCCGGTCATCGTGAACGGCGACGTGCGGACCCCCGAGGACGCGGCGCGCGCGCTGCGCGAGACGGGCTGTGCGGGCGCCATGATCGGCCGCGCCGCCATCCAGCACCCCTGGATCTTCCGCGAGACGCGCGCGCTCCTGCGCGGGGGGGCGATCGCGCCGCCGACCGATCGCGAGCGCGGCGAGGCCTACGCGTGGCTGGCCGAGGCGAACGCCGGGCTGCGCGGGGAGCGGCACGGGATCGAGGTGACCCGCCGCCACTTCGCCCTGCTCGGACCCACGCTGCGGCCGCTGCTCGAGCCGCGGCTCAAGGCCGCGAAGACCTTGGCCGCGGTGCGGGAGGCGATCGGGGAAGCGCTGGCGGCGGCGCGCGCGTGGCCCGCGCCCTAGCGGCGGGGCCCGGCGCTCAGTCCGCCGTCTCTCCCCGGCTCTCGAGCAGGCGGGCCAGGAACGCGAGGTCCACCTTGTCCTTGTCGCGGTGAGTCTGCTTCGTCCGCCAGAGCAGCCGGGGGCTCGCGAACGGGATGGGGACGCCCTCGATCTCGACCACGTCGACGAGGGGGGCGGCGGCCGCGTAGTCGATCCCGCACGCCCGCTCCTGGTTCTCGGGCGACGTATCGATCAGGAGATCGATGTCGCTCGTGGCGCGGACGAACCCGGCCTGGATCACCGCCATGCCGCCGAGGACCACGTAGCGGGCGCCCTCCCGGTTGAGGCCGCGACAAAGGGCGATGAGGTCCTCTAGGAGCGGCGGACGGGCTTCGAGGGGCGGGTCAGCATCCGAGGGGTCCATTCCTCGCTCTCCTCGAAGCTCGCGAACCGGTTGACGCCTCGTGGAAGGAACGGCTTTTCGCCGCGCAGGTCCGCGGCGAGCCGGAGGAGGGGAGCCGTCGCCGGCAGGCCGCGGCCGAGCTTCCGCCGCCCCACGACCTTCATGCCGTCCTCCGCAGCATCGAGCGGGCGCATGCGTGACGATTCTCTCACGGGCGGCAGAACGCGGAGCGCCGGGAGAGGGCCTCCACAGCGGGGGAGCCACCTGCCGGCCTGGCCTTGTGGGTGGACTCACGGACAAAGAGGAGGAGCGCTCGGCTTCGCCTCGCGCCCCTCCTAGAAACGAAACAACGGACAACGGAAACGGACAACGGAGCTTCGGGGTCGCGTTCAGCCGGCGACCCCGAAGGGCCTGGCGATCCCGAAGAACCCTAGATTCTGCTGCCCTCCAGGAAGGCCTTCAGCTTGCGGCTGCGGCTGGGGTGGCGGAGCTTGCGCAGCGCCTTCGCCTCGATCTGACGGATGCGCTCGCGGGTGACCTGGAAGCTCTGGCCGACCTCCTCGAGCGTGTGCTCGGAGCCGTCGCCGATTCCGAAGCGCATCTTGATGACGCGCTCCTCGCGGGGAGTGAGCGTCTTCAGGAGGGCTTCGGTCTGCTCCTTGAGGTTGAGGTTGATGACGTTCTCGGCGGGCGACACCGCGGAGCGGTCCTCGATGAAGTCCCCGAGATGCGAGTCTTCCTCCTCCCCGATCGGCGTCTCGAGCGAGATCGGCTCCTGCGCGATCTTCAGGACCTTGCGGACCTTGCTGACCGGAATGTCCATCCGCTTGGCGATCTCTTCCGAGGTGGGCTCGCGACCGAGCTCCTGGACGAGGGCGCGCGACGTGCGGATCAACTTGTTGATCGTCTCGATCATGTGGACCGGGATGCGGATCGTCC
>WBZP01005114.1_pt2 | contig 13015 bp, 13 predicted proteins | sample 5204301 | NCBI WGS metagenome assembly WBZP01 (sample SAMN12412401, study PRJNA552823) | activated sludge metagenome | isolation source: activated sludge from nitrification reactor of wastewater treatment plant... | place: USA: Pennsylvania | collected 2017
GCCCTCAAGCAGACTATCCTGCAGCTCGCCGTCATGGGCAAGCTGGTGCCGCAGAACCCGAACGACGAGCCGGCGAGCGAGCTGCTCAAGCGGATTGCCAAGGAACGGGCGCGACTGGAGGCGGAAGGCGTTCGCAAAAAATCGAAGCCGATGCCGCCAGCAGATGGCGGCATGTATTACACGCTACCAAATAATTGGCAGTGGTCGGCTCTCGATCCTTTGGTTCGTGTCATGGACTCGGGTTGGAGTCCGGCGTGTATTGAAACTCCGTCACCGAGCGATGACGTTTGGGGCGTTCTCAAAACCACTGCCGTGCAAACGTTTCAGTACCTTGAATACGAGAACAAAGAACTGCCTGCCCACCTGGACCCACGACCTGAATGTGAGGTCGCAGCCGGAGACATTTTGATAACTCGGGCCGGTCCGAAAAATCGCGTTGCGATCTCCTGCTTGGTCGAGGCAACCCGACGGCGCCTGATGATTTCCGACAAGATCATTCGATTTCATCTCGTTGAAGGTGGAATGTACGAAAGGTTTGTTGCTCTTTGCCTGAACGCAGGTGCAACGGCGTCGTATCTGGAAAACGCGAAATCCGGCATGGCGGCAAGCCAGATGAACATAACGCAAGAAAAGCTGCGAGCGGCCCCCATTCCTATTTGCTCAACTTCCGAACAACACCGCATCGTCGCCAAGGTCGACGAGCTGCTGGCCCTCGTCGACCGCCTCAAGGCCGACCTCGCCGAATCGCGCCGCCGTCAGGAACGGCTGGCGTCGACTCTGATCGACTCCGCCCTCGCCGCCGCCTGAACCGGGAACCGGCGCCGATCCGGATCGACTTCCGGAAAGTCGCCGCTATCCCGCACTCCCCACCAGCCACGCCCGATACAGCCGCAGCGCCACGTGCGCGTCGTTGGCGGCGTAGAGCAGTTGGCGTTCGCTGAGTTGCGGGCTGGCCCAGTTGCTGGTGCCGGTCTTCTTCGATTTCTGCAGCTTGCGGCCGAGGAAGTGGGCGACGGCGACCTTCGTGCCGACAGTGCCGCGGTGGCCCGGCCCGCGCAGGATTTCGCCGAGGTCGAGGACGTTGGCGAGTTCGATCCCGAGCCGCTCGCGCAGCGCGCCGCGGTCGTTGCCGAGGCCGAAGCCGACCTTGAGGACGGCAGGCGATTCGAGGATTTCCTTGAGGCTGCCGCGGTCGACGCCGTGCGCGACGGGAAAAAGCCAGGCGCGGTCGTCGCTCGCCAGTTGCACGAGGTGCGGGCCGGTCGCCGCCTCGCCCTTGCGGAAGGTGGGCCTCGATTCGGTGTCGAAGCCGATGGCGTCGCCGGCGAGCAGTTCGGCGCAGGCCCGCGCGGCGGCGGCGTCGCTGTCGACCAGCGTGACCCGCGCCATGTCGATGCCTTCATAGGCCGGCAGGCCGGCCGCCGCGAGGTCGGCGCGGCGCAGCGTGACGTCGCTCATGGCAGGCGTTGGCGCGGCGCCGTGGCGGTCGCGATTGCGCTGGCGGGCAGCGGGTCGGGCATGGGGCCTCCGCGGGTGCCGGGGCGGCCAGTAACGGCGTCGGCGCCCGGCGTGGCAAGCGCGCGCGGGACAGTGCGCGGCTTGGCATTGCTGTGCTCAGGCGGCTTTCGGGAGCACGGCCTGCTCACGGGCACGAAGTGCGGGTGGAAGAGCGTCCCCGGTGTCGCTCAGGCGATATCCGCCTGGAGACAAAACCGGTGGGCCGCGGCTCGCACTTCCTTCATGCGTCCGTGGCCGGGCAGCACCTTCTCGGCAACCATCACCAGCCCGGCGCGTTCGAGTTCGTCTACATCACGCTTGACGGCGCTGCGATCGCGATGCAGCCGCTCCGAAATCTCGGTGATCGACCCCGGCATTTCCTTCACAGCGCGAAACAGCGCGAGGCGAGCCGACGTAATGAGCTTCATCATGTCGGCGGGATCCTCAAAGCTGAGGATGCGCTCATCGGGAAGCGGTTCCCCTCGATCGGCGGCCCGTGCCAACTCGCAGCCTCGCTTGAAGAAGCCCTCTTCCGTTCCGGTCTTGATGGTGAGCTTGGTCATTTACCGTCCTTCAAGGCAATCCAGTCTTGCTCAAAACGTTCTTCAACGTCTTCGAAGCTGACGAACTCGATAGGTTCCACGACGCCGAAACAATGGCGATGGTGCCCGTCATGGGCATTGTCGTAACCCACGACACGCCCGTTGTCGCCTGCGTAGAGCTTGTGGTTGATGTAGGCCAGGTTGTACCGGCTGATGCATCCCGTTGCCTCGTCAACCCACACTTCCCGGCGTAGCTTGCCGTTCCCGCGCTTGTCGGAAATCCTGTGGGTTTCATCGATAACCTTTCGATCAGCCATGACAAATCATAACATGGCTGTGCGTACGCTCGAATCCACTTGACCGAGATCCCAAGGCGCGCGCGCCGCGTAGCCTGCCAGCGCCGGTTGCGGTCGACGCCCGGAAACCGGCGAATATCGCGCGCCCTATCTGCCCTCCCAGACGGGCTGGCTGAAGCGCCGCCGCATCTCGTCGGGAATCGGGACGATCTTCAGACGGTTGTATTCGTCGGCGATACGCTGGTAGGTGCCGTCTGCCTTGATGGCTTCGAGCGCCCTTTCCCATTTCTGCGCCTCGGCGTCGGGCAAATCCTTCGACGCGGCAAGATAGATTTCGCTCTTGCGCACGATCTCGCCGAAGTTGAGCGCCTCGAGCTTGCCGCCGATCTCGTGCATGGCGTAGATCACCATCAGCCGCGGCGCCAGCCAGGCGTCGATCCGGCGTTGCTGCATCAGGCGCGCGTTCATCCATTCCTCGGGCTGCGGCTTGATGCGCGTGAAGCCGCGTTCCTTGAGCAGCGCCTCGGCGCCGGAGCGGGCAAGCACCCCGACCGGGCGGTCCTTGACCTTGTCGAGGCTCGCAACGTCGATGCCCTGGCCGCCGACGAGGATCAGGTCATCGGTGATGATCCTGGCCAGCCAGCGATACTGATTCTCCCGCTCGGGCGTTCGCGTCAGCGCCAGGATGCCGATGTTCGGCTGCGTCCTGGCAATGCGCTGCGCCTCGCCCCAGGGGAGGAACTCGATCAGCCCGGTGTGGCCGACGCGCCTGGCCATTTCGCTGACGACTTCGTAGACGAGGCCCTGGTCGACTCCGGGCGTCTCGGCGACGCTGGCCGGCGGAATCTGGAAGGTATACGGCGGCAGCTCCGCCGCGAGCAGGCGCAGTTCCTTGGCCCGCGGTTGCGCCTGCACGCCGGTTGGCGGAAGGAACGACAGCGCGACGGCAAGTAACAGGATCAGGGTACGCACGGTCTTCCCCTCAGAAAGTGCCGAACATGCCGTTGAGGATGATCACGACCACCATCGCCAGCAGCGGGAAGGCGACCGCCACCATGAAGATGTCGAAGTACGACTGCTTGTGGTTCAGGCCGCAGATGGCGAGCAGCGTGATCACCGCGCCGTTGTGCGGCAGCGCGTCGAGGCCGCCCGAGGCGAGCGCGGCAACGCGATGCAGGATTTGCGGGTTCAGGCCGGCGGCGTTCGCCAGATCGAGGTACTGCTGCCCGACCGCCTGCAGCGCGATGCTCATGCCGCCCGAGGCCGACCCGGTAATGCCGGCGAGCACGTTGACGATGATCGCCAGACCGACGACCGGGTTGTCGGTGAGCGACATCAGCCAGACCTTGATGACGGCAAACGCCGCCAGGCTGGCGATCACGGCTCCGTAGGCGACTTCCGAACCGACATTGAGGATCGGCAGCATCGAGCCGAGGGCGCCGTCGTTGAGCGACTGGCGCACATTCCGGAAACGCTTCCAGGTCAGGGCGACGAGCACGATGCAGGCGGTCACCATGGCGACGATGATCGCCCAGGTGCCGCCGACCGCGGCGACGGTCGTCTTGCCGTACTTGGGCGACGCCAGGTAGGAGAAGTCGAAATCGACGATGATGTACTTGCTGAAGATGAAGTTGATCACCAGCACCAGCACGACCGGGGTGATCGCCACGGCGAACGACGGCAGGTCTCCCGCCGGCGTCGATTCCGGCGCCGCCGACGCCTCCGGCCCTTCGCCGCCAAATCCCTCGCCGGCGCCCTGGGCACGCCGCGCCCGCATGGTCAGCCAAAGGCTGCCGAGGGCGAACATCATGATGCCGGCGATGACCCCCTGGCCAGGCGCGGCGAAGGCGTCGGTGTGGAAGTAAGGCATCGGGATGGCGTTCTGGATCGCCGGGGAACCGGGAAGCGCCGACATGGTGAAGGTGAAGGAGCCGAGCGCGATGGTCGCGGGAATGAGGCGTTTCGGCAGGTTGCCCTCGCGGAACATCTGGATGGCGACCGGAAACACGGCGAAGGCGACGACGAACAGCGAAACGCCGCCGTAGGTGAGCACGCCGCAGGCAAGGATGATGGCGATGATCGCGCGCTCCTTGCCGGTCCACTCGACGATCTTGTGCGCGATGGTCCGTGCACAGCCCGAATCGTCCATCAGTTTCCCGAAGACGGCGCCAAGCAGGAACAGCGGGAAGAACTTGATCAGGTAGTTGCCCAGCGCCGGCATGAAGACCTGGGTGTAGGTCGCCAGGATCGGCGCGTCGAAATCCCCGATGAGGAGGCCGACCAGCGCACAGACCGGCGCGATCAGGATGACGTTCCAGCCGCGATAGGCGAGGATGATCAGGAGCAGAAGTGAGACGAGAATTCCCAGAATACCAAGCATGGCTACCCTCCGTTCGCACAAGCATGAATCAGGATGAAAGACTCTCCGCGAATATACTGCACATACGATCGTGACTTTGCAAGAAGGTTCATGACGAAGGTTCATGGCGATTGCCATGCGGGAGTTGGATTGTTGACTGGTGTTCGGGATGGCGCCGGGCGTGCGTGCTCGCCCTTCCCGCCTGCGACGGCCACGGTCGACCGCCGGATACGGAGAATTCGGGAGGCGGATTTCTTATACTGATTCGAAATATACCGATGAAAAAACATTATTAATTGATTATTAGGCTCTTGCTAGAATGGACGCACCCAACATTCCGTGCGGATTCCAGCAATGACCCAGACCACGCGACTCGCCAGGCCCAGGATCACGCTCAGTCATCTTGACTGGCTCGAAGCCGAGGCCATCCACATCATGCGCGAGGTCGCCGGCCAGTGCGCCAACCCGGTGCTGCTGTTTTCCGGCGGCAAGGATTCGATCTGCATGCTGCGCGTCGCCGAGAAGGCCTTCCGCCCCGGCAGGTTCCCCTTTCCGCTGCTGCACATCGACACCGGCCACAACTACCGGGAAGTCGTCGCCTTCCGCGACAAGCGCGCCGCCGAACTGGGCGAGCGGCTGATCGTGCGCTCGGTCGAAGACTCCATGAAGCGCGGCACGGTCGTCCTCAAGCATGAAGGCGAATCGCGCAACAAGCACCAGTCGGTGACGCTGCTCGAAGCGATCGAGGAATTCGGCTTCGACTGCTGCATCGGCGGCGCCCGCCGCGACGAGGAGAAGGCGCGCGCCAAGGAGCGCATCATGAGCTTCCGCGACGAGTTCGGCCAGTGGGACCCGAAGAACCAGCGCCCGGAACTGTGGGACCTCTACAACGCCCGCTCGCACAAGGGCGAGAACATCCGCGCCTTCCCGATCTCGAACTGGACCGAGATGGACGTCTGGCAGTACATCGAGCGCGAGAAACTGGAACTGCCGTCGATCTACTTCGCCCATAGCCGCCCGGTCGTGGTCCGCCAGGGCGCGATCGTGCCGGTCAACGTCCCGCTGGTTTCCGGCGAGCTGACCAACCTGCCCCGGCCGGGCGAGGTGATTGTCGAGAAGACGGTGCGCTTTCGCACGGTCGGCGACATTTCCTGCACGGCCCCGGTCGAGTCCGACGCCGGCGACGTCGCCGGAATCGTCATCGAAACGGCCACCACCACCATCACCGAGCGCGGCGCCACCCGCCTCGACGACCAGACCAGCGAAGCCTCGATGGAACAACGCAAGAAGGAGGGCTACTTCTGATGTCGGCCCCGGAAAAGATCGAACATCTGGTGGAAGATCGCGGCCTGCTGCGCTTCCTGACCTGCGGCAGCGTCGACGACGGCAAGAGCACCCTGATCGGCCGCCTGCTGTACGACACCAAGACCATCCTCGCCGACACGCTGTCGGCCATCGCCAGGACCTCGGAAAAGCGCGGCCTCGGCGCGGTCGACCTGTCGCTGCTCACCGACGGCCTGCAGGCCGAGCGCGAACAGGGCATCACCATCGACGTCGCCTACCGCTACTTCTCGACCGGCACGCGCAAGTACATCATCGCCGACGCGCCGGGCCACGAGCAGTACACGCGCAACATGGTCACCGCGGCGTCGACGGCCAACCTGGCGATCATCCTGATCGACGCGCGCAAGGGCGTGCTGACGCAGACCCGCCGCCACTCCAAGCTCGCTGCGCTGGTCGGCATCCCGCATCTGGTCGTCGCCATCAACAAGATGGACCTCGTCGGGTATTCGCAGGAGACCTACGAGAGGATCAGGGCCGACTACCTCGAATTCGCCGCCAGGGTCGGCATCGACGACGTGCGCTTCCTGCCGATTTCGGCGCTCAACGGCGACATGATCGTCGACCGCGGCGACAGCCTGGACTGGTACGAGGGTCCGACGCTGATGGAGATCCTCGAGACCGCCCCGGCCGCGCACAGCGAACACGCCGAGCGGTTCCGCTTTCCGGTGCAGTACGTCTGCCGTCCGCAGGATTCGGCCAATCCCGAACTGCACGATTACCGTGGCTTCATGGGCCGCGTCGAATCGGGCAGCATCCGCGTCGGCGACGCGGTCACGGTTTTGCCCTCCGGATTGACGTCGACCGTGAAAGCCATCCAGATTGGCGGCATCGACATCCCCGATGCCGCCACCGAGCAGTCGGTGACCCTGCTGCTGGCCGACGAGATCGACACCTCGCGCGGCGACATGATCGTCAAGTCCGGCGAAGTCCCCGCCGCCGTCAAGCAGATCGAGGCCACGGTCTGCTGGCTGGCCGAAGCGCCGATGGACCGCGCCCGCACCTACCTGATCCGCCACACGACGCGCGACAGCAAGGCCAAGCTGGCGGCGATCGACCATCGCCTCGACGTCAACACGCTGGAAAAGGTGCCCGCCGAGAAGCTGGCGATGAACGACATCGCCCAAGTCAGCTTCCGCCTCGCCCAGCCGCTGTTCGTCGACCCCTATGCGGAAAACCGCGGCACCGGCGCCTTCATCATCATCGACGAAAGCAGCAACAACACGGTCGGCGCCGGGATGATTCTCTGACGCCGCGCCGCCGTAACAGGCACTCGGCGACGCGGGGCGTTTTCTTTACCGCGAACGGAAACGCGCTACAGCATCGCCGTCCACACGCCGAGCAACACGCTGAGGACCATCGCGCTTACCATCAGCAGGGCGACCCAAGCGACAATGCCGACGCCCGTCACCATGTTGGCGACGTAATGCGCCGTCTTCTCGTCGCCGATATGGAGCAGCGGGCGGACCCCGTGCCGGATCAGCAGGATCGAGGCCACCCACGCCGCCGCTCCGACGGCGAGAACGAATGGCAGGCTCGGCACCAACAGCGACAGCGACGCCAGCCACAGCGGCACCGGTGCGATGGCGGCCAGCGCGTAGGCGCTGTCGTAGCCCGGATCGTGGTCGCGGGCCAGCGACATGCGCTGAATCAACATCGCCATGTAGCCGACCATCAGCAGTTGCACGGCATAGAACACGACGCCCGACACCGTTAGCTGCAAAGGCGTCAGGGCCGGCACCGAGAGCGGGAAGACGGCGCCGGGATGCACCAACTCGGCGTAGCCGTAGAGCGCCGGCGGCAACAGCGCCATCGGCATCACGAGGCTCTTGAAGAACCAGCGGGCGGAAAAATGCGAGCGATCGATTTCTTCCCAGCCCGTCTTTTCGGAAATCAGCATTCCGGGAATGTGGGAAATCAGCATATCAACCTCCTTTTCCCGCCGGCAATGCCGGACGCCGCATCGCGATGCCGGCGATGGCGGGTCTTAATGTATTGGACACCCGCCACGGCATGAGTTCCGGGGGCGTCCCGGCTGCCCGTCCCCGCCGGCGCACCGTTCGTCGCCGGCCGCCACATTTCCGCCCGGATGCGCTATAAACGCGGTATGAGAGTCGAACACTTCTTGCTCTGTCTGTTCGCCACCGTCGCCCTACCCGCTCACGGCCAGGCGTACAAGTGCCGCCAGCCGGACGGCAGCACCCAGATTTCCAGCGAACCCTGCGCCGGAGGCGCCCGCACGCTCAAGGAAGTCGACGAGGATGTGGTGTCGCCGGAAGCGCGCGCCCGCGCCGAGCGCGACGCCGAGCGGGCGCGGCAGCGCGCCGACCGACTCGAAGGCGAGCGCCGCGCCGACGAGGCGGCGGAGCGCAAGGAACGCGAGCGCCAGCGCAAGGAAAGCGGTTTGCCCTCGGAAGCGGCGATCCAGCAGTGCCTGAACACGCTCGGCCGCATGAACCTCGACTCGTCGCGCCGCGGCGAAATGGAGAACGGCTGCTACGCCACCGGCAGGATCGAGCCGGTCTACACCGAGACCTACCAGCAGCCCTACTACGGCGGCTACTACCCGGTTTACCCCTACCCGCCGCGCCCGCCACGCCCGCCGCATCCGCCGCCAAAGGACAGGCCGACGGCGAAGCCGGTCGACCTCTACAAGGTTCCGAGCGCGCCGCGCGGCAGCGAGCGCTGACCGGCCTACGCGGTCTCGTGGCCGCTGCCGTCCTGGCGCTGGCTGCCCAGCGTGAGTTCGGTGTCGCTGCCCAGCGCGTCAAAGAACGCCTGGACCGCACGCGGGTCGCCGGAAGCGGCGAAGGTGGTCTGCCCGCAGCCGCACTGGCCGACCCAGATCGCTTCTATCCCCGCCAGCCCGCGCGCGCTGACCGGGTGGATGCTCGTCACGTCGGCGCCGCAGCCGTTGCACACCAGCTTTTCCGGGCGCGTTGCCGCGACCCTGGCCCGCGCCTGGGCAATGCGCTGTTCCAGGTCGCCGCGCCGTCTGGCTTGTCCCATCCTGATTCTCCCCTTCGTCTGCAAAACGCGCGCCGCTCGGCCGTGCGCGCCCGCCATGGCGAACCGCCGCCCGTCAACCCGAGGCAAAGGCATGGCGATGCTTGCCACCGCTCTTGGCCTCGTACATCGCCCGGTCCGCCGCGCGGATGATCTGTTCCGGATTTTCCGGCGAACTGACGCCCCCGGAAAAGACGCAGATGCCGATGCTGGCCCCGAGGCCGCCGGTCTCGGGCGCGTCGCCAATCGGTTCGGCAATGCATGCAAGCAACTTCTCCGCGAGCTGGCCGGCGCGCGCCGGTGTATCCAGGTCATGCGCCAGCACGAAGAACTCGTCGCCGCCGAGCCGGGAAACGGTGTCCGTCTGCCGCACCGCAGACCGGAGGCGGCGCGCTATCAGACGCAGCACATTGTCGCCCCCGTCATGCCCGAGCCGGTCGTTGATCGGTTTGAAGCCGTCGAGATCGATGAACAGGCCGGCGTGCGTTCCACTGTCGCGGCGCGCCCTGGCCAGCAACTGGGCCATGCGGTCCTCGAGCAATTCGCGGTTGGGCAGGCCGGTGAGGCGGTCATGCAGCGAACGCTCGAGGTGGTGCCGGCGCTCGCGGTCAAGCTCGGCCTCGCGGACGAAAAGTTGCCGGCGGTGGTATTCGGCCAGATAGCCGGCGCCGCCGCCGATCAGGTTGGCCGAAATGATGAAGAAATTGTGGCTCAGCAACACGGGCAACGAAAATTCGCGCAGCCCCCAGAAAATCAGGTTGTAAGCGATCAGCGCGACGACATTGATGACCAGGGCGTAGATGAAGCGGGTACCGATGAAGTTGTACGTGTAGAAGGTCGACAGGATGAGGCAGGGGTAGAAATACGGCGCTTCCTCGAGCGGCAGGTAATAGAGGATCCCGATCAGACTGGCGGCGACGACCAGGCCTGTGGACCCGAGCGGCAGCCAGTTGAAGCGCTCGAAGGCGGGTCGAAAAGTCAGCAGGAAGACGAGCCCCGCATAGGTCAGGGCTGACAGGCGAAACATCCACGCCATGACGCGATGTTCCGGCGGCACCAGCCAGCTGTCGAGAAACCCGGAAATCAGATAGATGAGCGTGCCGACCAGAATCGCCGCCCGCCCCTGCACGCGCAGGCGCGGGAGCAGGTGACCGGCAAAGGCGCGTTCGACCCCGGAGTCGCGAAAGCTCAGCGTCAGGGGATGAAGCTGCGCGATCATCGGCTTGGACATGTTCGGGGACACTCGCTTCATCGAAGGCCGCATGATTCATCAAACCGTAACGAAAGTGAACACGATTTGATTCCCGGCGCCGCGCGAATCCGCGGCGGCGCCAGCGCGAGTTCGCCTGGCAATCCGGGGCTGGAGAGCAGGCGCGGGCCGGGCCGCGCGCCGGAATCGCCCGTCGCCGACCGACGCGGGCAAGCCGCCCGCCGGACGCCACGCCGCCCACGCCGGGCAACAGGATGTGGCAAGATGCGGCCATGAAAGCGAATCCCCACCTTGCCGGCATCGGCTTCGGCCTGCTGGCCTACGGCATCTGGGGCTTCTTCCCCCTGTATTTCCGCCAGCTTGCCCACGTTTCGCCGATGGACGTGTTGTCCAACCGCGCCGTCTGGGCCTGCCTCTTCGTCGGCCTGCTGCTGACGCTGCGCGGCCTCTGGGGCAAGGTCGCCGCCGTCTTCCGCACCCCGCGCCAGCTCGCCATGCTGGCGCTGGCCGCCCTGCTGGTGGGCGGCAACTGGCTGATGTTCCTGTGGGCGGTCGCCAATCGGCAGGTCGTCGCGTCGAGCCTCGGCTACTTCCTGACGCCGCTGGTCAACGTGCTGCTCGGCCTCGTCGTGCTCAAGGAACGCCTCAACCGGCTCGAATGGGTTGCCGTCGGCCTCGCGCTGGCGGCGCTGGCCAATGAGGTCATCGCGCTCGGCAGCCTGCCCTGGGTGTCGCTCTTCCTCGCCGCCACCTTCGGCACCTACGGGCTGGTACGCAAGCAGGTCGCGGTCGATGCGCTGTCCGGCCTGTGGCTGGAAACGCTGGCCATGCTGCCGGTCTGCGGCCTCTGGGCGCTGTGGCAGGCGCGGATTGGCCACGCCGTCTTTACCGGCCACGACCTGGCGACCGCAACCCTGCTGGTCGGCGCCGGCATCGTCACCGCGCTGCCGCTGATGGCCTTCGCCGCCGCCACGCAACGCCTCGACCTGGCCACCGTCGGCATGCTGATGTACATCAACCCGACCCTGCAGTTCCTCACCGCCGTCTGGCTCTTCGACGAGCCGCTGCAGCCGGCGCGGCTGGCCAGCTTCGGCCTGATCTGGATCGGGCTGCTCGTCTTCAGTTGGAGCATGTGGGAAAAGGTCCGCGATCGCCGATAATCCGCCGATGTCCCGCCTGCTCATCCACGTCATCGTCTTCATCGAGGGCTTCTGTTCGCTTGGCGCCGAGGTCATCGCGCTGCGCCGGCTGGTGCCGCATGTCGGCAGTTCGATCGTCGTCACCGCGCCAACCATCGGCTTCTTCCTGCTCGCGCTGGCCCTCGGCTATGCCGCCGGCGCCCGGGTCGCCGCCGACTATCCCGCCGTCGTCGCCCGCAACTTCCTGATTTCCGCCGTGCTCGCCGGGGTCGGGCTGGCCGGCGTCAGCGTCGACTGGATGTTCGCCCACCTGCAGCCGGCGCTGATCGCCTACATCGTCTTCATCGGCGGCGTCCTCTGCCCGCTGGCCTGGCTGCTCGGCCAGACGGTGCCGATCGTGACCAACCTGATGAAGGCCGAACGCACCGGCGAGGCGAGCGGCATGGCGCTCTACTGGTCGACGCTCGGCTCCTTCCTCGGCTCGCTCAGTTTGTCGCTGCTGGTCATGCAGTGGCTGGGCGTCTCGGCGGCGGTGCTCGTCTGCAGCCTGCTGCTGGTCGCCGGCGGGCTGCTGCTCGGCCGTCGCGATGTGAAAATGGCCCTTTTTTGCCTGTCGACCGCAACCGTCGCCATCGCCTTCAACTTGCGCCACGAAGTCACCGCCGACACCGCCTACGCCGAATACATCGTCGGCCCGGCCGCCCTGCCCGGCCAACAGGACCCGCGCGCCTTCTGGGTCAACAAATCCACGGCCTCGCTGATCGACGATTCAGATCCACCAAACTACACACGTTACATCAAGCATTTGCGTCATATTCTTCTGGAAGAACTTGAATTCCGTGACCGCGACATCCTGGTCCTCGGCGCCGGCGGCTTCACGCTGTCGCACCGCGAGCCGACGAACCGCTACACCTATGTCGACATCGACCCGGCGATCCGCAAGATCGCCGAAGAGCACTTCCTGCGCGAGCCGGCGCGCGGCGAGTTCATCGCCGACGACGCCCGCCGCTTCGTCGCCGCCAGCGAGCGCCGCTTCGACGCCGTCGTCGTCGACGTGTATAGCTCGCACACGTCGATCCCCAGCCATCTGGTGACCCGCGAATTCTGGGCCGGCACGCGCCGGATTCTGAAGCCCGACGGCGTCCTGCTCGCCAACCTGATCCTCGACGGCAAGCTGGAAACGCCCTACGCGCGCAACCTGCTGGCGACCATCGACAGCGTTTTCGGGCGTTGCGCGGTCGACGTCCTGCACAAGGCGCAAACGCTGGCCAACGTCGTCGTCACCTGCTTCGCCAGCAGCCAGCCGGCGCCGGCCGTCATCTATGTCGACGAGAAGAACCGCGCCGACCTCGATCGAGCCCGTTCACGCGAGAAATGACAGCCGCGGCAATGGCCACCCCGGCATCGCTCGGGAGAATCCCAGAGCCGCCCTTCTAGAAACGCGGAACGCCCTGGAGACCGTGGCGGTCGAGGGAAGCCATGATTGCCGTCATCGCCGCGGCGGCGCCGAGCGGCAGGTGATGGTCGACGAACCGCGTCAGCCGCGTTTCCACGGGATTGATCTCGACCGTCGGTATCCCGGCGCGCGCCGCCCAGACCACCGGTTCGGCAATGTAGGGGAAAAC
>WBZP01005399.1_pt1 | contig 13015 bp, 8 predicted proteins | sample 5204301 | NCBI WGS metagenome assembly WBZP01 (sample SAMN12412401, study PRJNA552823) | activated sludge metagenome | isolation source: activated sludge from nitrification reactor of wastewater treatment plant... | place: USA: Pennsylvania | collected 2017
CGGATCGTCTCTTTGTACGCCACCTGCGGCTTGCCGATGTTGGCTTCCACCTTGAACTCGCGGCGCATGCGGTCGACGATGATCTCCAGGTGCAGCTCGCCCATACCGCTGATGATCGTCTGCCCGGTCTCTTCGTTGGTCGAAACGCGCAGCGTCGGGTCCTCTTCGGACAGCTTCGCCATCGCGTCGCCCATCTTCTCCTGATCCGCCTTCGTCTTCGCTTCGATCGCGACGTGGATCACCGGGTCCGGGAACGTCATCTTCTCGAGGATCACCGGATCATCCTCGGTGCACAGCGTGTCGCCCGTACGGGTGTTCTTCAACCCGACCGCGGCCACGATGTCGCCCGCATAGGCCTCATCCACGTCCTCACGCGTGTTCGCGTGCATCCGGAGGATGCGGCTCAGGCGCTCCTTCTTGTCGGTGATCGAGTTGTAGACGTACGAACCCGACTTCAGGGTGCCCGAGTAGATGCGGAAATAGGTCAGCTTGCCGACGAACGGGTCGGACATGATCTTAAAGGCCAGGGCCGTGAACGGTTCCTTGTCCGAAACCTTGCGCTCGACCTTATCGGTCATGTTCACATGATGCCCGACCAGCTTGCCTTCGTTCAGGTCCACCGGCGACGGCAGATACTGGATCACCGAGTCCAACAGCATCTGCACGCCCTTGTTCTTGAAGGACGAACCGCAGAGGACCGGGATGATATTCACTTTGAGGCACGACTTGCGGAGCGCAGCACGGATCTCGGTCGGCGTGATCTCCTTGCCTTCGAGATATTTCTCAAGCAGCGTGTCATCCTCGTCGGAGATCGCTTCGAGCATCTTCGTGCGGTACGCCTGGGCACGGCCCTGCATGTCGTGCGGGATCTCCATCTCGTCCCACTCGGTGCCGAGCGAGGACTCGCGGTACATCATCGCCTTCATCGTCACCAGGTCGATGATGCCGGCGAACATGTCGCCTTCACCCACCGGGAGCTGGATCGGCACGGCATGGGCGCCGAGACGGTCCTTCATCATCTGGACGACATTCAGGAAGTCCGCACCGACACGGTCCATCTTGTTGATGAACGCCATGCGGGGGACGCCATACTTGTCCATCTGACGCCACACGGTCTCCGACTGCGGCTCGACGCCGCCGACGGCGCAGAACAGCGCGATCGCACCGTCCAGGACGCGGAGGGAGCGCTCGACCTCGGCCGTGAAATCCACGTGGCCGGGGGTGTCAATGATGTTGATACGATGGTTGTCCCAGAAACAGGTGGTCGCCGCGGAGGTAATGGTAATGCCGCGCTCTTTCTCCTGCTCCATCCAGTCCATGGTGGCTGCACCGTCATGGACTTCGCCCATGCGGTGAAGCACGCCCGTGTAGAACAGGATGCGTTCCGTCGTTGTGGTCTTTCCGGCATCGATATGTGCGCTGATACCGATATTGCGCGTCCGCTCAAGCGGATACTGTCGCGGCATAGAGTCTTCTTACCACTTAAAATGGGCGAATGCCTTGTTGGCTTCGGCCATTTTATGTGTGTCTTCCTTTTTCTTGATGGCGCTACCTTCACCAGTGGAGGCAGCTATGAATTCGGATGCCAGCTTCTGCGCCATGGACCGCTCTTTGCGGGCCGAGGCGTACGAAATGAGCCAGCGGATGGCCAGCGCAATGCTCCGACCGGACCGCACTTCCGTCGGGACCTGGTACGTGGCGCCGCCAACGCGGCGGGCCTTCACTTCCAGCATCGGGCGCGCATTGGACATCGCCTTCTTGAAGACGTCGATGCCATTCTGCTTCGTGCGCTCCTCGATGATCCCGAAAGCATCATAGAGGATCCGGCGGGCCTTATGCTTCTGGCCGCCTTCCATGATATTATTGATGAATTCCGACACCAGCACATCGTTGTACCGGGGGTCGGGAATGCGGATTCGGGTTCCTGCGCGTTTCTTTCTCACTGCGAGACCTGGATTGGTTTGCTACGATTTCTTGGCTTTTTTGGCGCCGTATTTCGAGCGGCCCTGTTTCCGTTCCGCGACACCGGCGGTATCCAGCGTGCCACGGATGATATGGTAGCGCACACCCGGGAGGTCCTTCACCCTACCCCCACGGATCATCACGATGCTATGCTCCTGCAGATTGTGCCCTTCGCCGGGGATATAGGCCGTGACCTCAACCCCGTTCGACAGACGCACACGAGCCACCTTCCGGAGGGCCGAATTCGGCTTTTTCGGGGTGGTCGTATACACACGCGTGCACACCCCCCGCTTCTGGGGGTTCCCGCTGATGGCGGGGGCCTTGCTCTTGTATGTCACCGCACGGCGGCTTTTCCGCACGAGCTGATTGATCGTCGGCACGTTTGCTCCGAAAAACGACTGGATCGTGATGGAGATAGATATAAAGACAGCTTTACAAGGTACAACTTTTTTCGTTCAATGTCAAGGCGTCGTTTGCCGTTCGCGAATTCGCGGCCGGACCGGCTCGTTTTCGGCCGTTTCGGGCTCTTCCGCGACCAACCGCACACCCGTCGGCGGCACCACAAGATCGCCGAACTTCTTCAGACCCGTACCCGCCGGGATGAGGTGACCCATGATCACGTTCTCCTTCAGTCCCAGGAGATAGTCCACCTTCCCCTCGATCGCCGCATCCGTCAACACCTTCGTGGTCTCCTGGAACGAGGCCGCGGAGATGAAGCTGTCCGTCGACAACGCCGCGGACGTGATGCCGAGCAGCACCGGCTCCGATGTCGCCGGATCCGGTTCCCGCTTCTCGATGACCTTCTTCCCGCGCTTCTTCAGGTCGAGGTTCAGCTCGCGGAACTTCTTCAGCGTGATGAGCTGGCCATTCTTCACCTTCGAGGAATCACCCTTGTCCTTCACGAACACCTTATCGCGCAAGGACTCGTTCTCCTCCTCGAACACCAGCTTGTCCACGAAGTCGCCCTCGAGGAACTTCGTATCACCCGATTCCGCGATGCGCAGCTTCTGCATCATCTGGCGCACGATGGTCTCGATGTGCTTGTCGTTGATCTTCACGCCCTGGATACGGTACACTTCCTGGATCTCGTTCACCAGGTATTCCTGCACCGCGCCCACACCCTTGATGCGCAACACGTCGTGCGGATCGATGGCACCGTCGGACAACCGCTCGCCCGCACGGATGACGTCGTTGTTCTGCACGAGCACGTGCTTGCCCAGCGAGATCGGGTACTTGCGGACGTCCTTGCTGTCGTGGCTCGTGACGATCACTTCACGCGCGCCGCGCTTCTGCGCACCGAAGCTCACCACACCATCGATCTCGGACACGACCGCCGGATCGGTCGGGCTGCGCGCCTCGAACAGTTCCGTCACGCGCGGCAGACCGCCCGTGATGTCGCGCGTCTTACCGATGTCACGCGGGATACGCACGAGGATCGTGCCCGGGGCGATCTCCTGCCCGTCGTTCACCGCAAGGTGCGCACGCGTCGGCACGATGTAACTGCCGAGCTTGTGTTCCTTCGCACCGCGCTGTTCCATGACCACGAGGCTCGGGACCAGCGTCTTGTCGCGCGTATCGATGACGACCTTCTGAATGTGGCCCGTCTGCTCGTCGTCGATCTCGCGATACGTGACGTTCTCCTTCAGATCGGAGTACCGCACCGTCCCGCCGTGTTCCGAGATGATGACCGCATTGTACGGATCCCACTCGTAGATGATCTCACCCTTCGAGACCTGTGCACCATCGGCGACCAGCATGTGACCGCCGTAGGGGACGTCGTACTTGGTCTTGACGCGGTTGTCCTGGTCCAGGACGTTCACGATACCACTGCGTCCGACCACAACGACGTTCGTCTTCCCCTCGTCCTCCACCTCGATCAGCTTGAGCCCTTCGTACTGCAACTTGCCGTCGAACTTGGACTGGACGCGGGACTGCGATTCGATGAGCGATGCCGTACCGCCGGTATGGAACGTACGCAGGGTCAGCTGCGTGCCCGGCTCGCCGATGGACTGTGCGGCGATGGTCCCGACCGCCTCGCCGGGCTGGATCAGCTTGCCCGTCGTCAGGTTGCGGCCGTAGCACAGCGCGCAGATGCCGCGCTTCGCTTCGCACGTCAGCACGGAACGGATCTCGACGGTCTCAATGGACGACTCGGAGATGCGCTCGGCGGTCTCCTCGTCGATCATCTCGCCCGAAGCAACGATGATCTCGCCGGTCATCGGGTTGGTCACATCGTGCACCGCGACGCGTCCGAGGATACGCTCGAACAGCGGCTCCTTCACGTCCTCGCCTTCCTTCAGGGCGCCGGTCACCACGCCGCGGATCGTGCCGCAATCGTGCATGGTGATGATGGCATCCTGCGCCACGTCCACCAGACGCCGCGTCAGATAGCCGGCATCGGCTGTCTTCAGAGCGGTATCGGCGAGACCCTTGCGGGCACCGTGGGTGGAGATGAAGTACTCGAGGATCGACAGGCCCTCACGGAAGTTCGCGATGATCGGGTTCTCGATGAGTTCGCCCGTCGCGCCGGAAAGGCTCTTCTGCGGCTTCGCCATGAGGCCGCGCATACCGGCCAGCTGGCGGACCTGCTCCTTCGAGCCGCGGGCGCCGGAGTCGACCATCATGAACAGGGAGTTGAAACCATCCCGCGACTTCGACAGCGATTCGAACAGACGGTCGGCCACGCGGCTCGTTGCGCGCGTCCAGATGTCGATCACCTTATTGTACCGCTCGCCGCGCGTGATGAAGCCGCGCGACCACTGGCTGTCCACTTCATCGACGCTCTTCTGCGCCTTGGCGATGATCTCGTCCTTCTCCTTCGGGATGACGACGTCATCCAGGCCGACGGAGAGGCCGCCTTTCGTGGCGTAGCGGAAGCCGATATTCTTCAGGTCATCCAGGAAACCCGCGGTCTTCAGGTTGCCGACCCGGCGGAACGACGTGGAGATGATCTGCACGAGGCGCTTCTTGTTGAGCAGCTCGTTGATGAACCCGACCTCCTTGGGCACGATCTGATTGAAGATCACGCGGCCCGTGGTGGTCTCGATGATCTGGCCGTTGATGCGCACTTTGATACGGGAGTGCAACGCCACCTTGCGGTGGTTGTAGGCCACGATCACTTCCGCCGGCGAAGAGAAGGTCAGACCCTCACCGACATCGCCCGCACGCGACTTCGTCAGATAGTAGCACCCGAGCACCTGGTCCTGCGTCGGCGTGACGATCGGGGACCCGCTGGCGGGCGACAGGATGTTGTGGCTCGAGAGCATGAGGATGCGTGCTTCGAGCTGGGCATCGAACGACAACGGCACGTGGACGGCCATCTGATCGCCGTCGAAGTCGGCGTTGAACGCCGTACACACCATCGGGTGGATACGGATGGCCTTGCCTTCGACCAGCACCGGCTGGAACGCCTGGATACCGAGGCGGTGCAGCGTCGGTGCGCGGTTGAGGAGCACCGGGTGCCCGTCGATGATGTGTTCGAGGATCTCCCACACCTCGGGGCCCTTCTTGTCCACCATCTTCTTGGCGCTCTTCACCGTCTTCACGATGCCGCGCTCGATGAGCTTGCGGATGATGAACGGCTTGAAGAGCTCGACCGCCATGTCCTTCGGGAGGCCGCACTCATGCAGGTGCAGTTCCGGACCGACGACGATGACGGAACGGCCGGAGTAATCGACGCGCTTGCCGAGCAGGTTCTGACGGAAGCGGCCCTGCTTGCCTTTCAGCATATCGGACAGCGACTTCAGGGCGCGGTTGTTGTCGCTCCGCACCGCGTTGATGCGGCGCGAATTGTCGAAGAGCGAATCCACCGCCTCCTGCAACATGCGCTTCTCGTTCCGGAGGATGACGTCCGGCGCCTTGATGTCGATGAGGCGTTTCAGACGGTTGTTCCGGATGATCACGCGGCGATACAGGTCGTTCAGGTCGGACGTCGCGAACCGGCCGCCCTCGAGGGGCACCAGCGGACGGAGTTCCGGCGGGATGACCGGGACGATGTCGAGCACCATCCACTCCGGACGGTTCAGCGGGGAGTTCTCGCGCTCGCGGAACGCCTCCACCACGCGCAGGCGCTTGAGGGCTTCCTGCTTCTTCTGCACGGAGGTCTCTTCGCGGATCTGCGCACGCAGTTCCGCCGCCAGCAGCTCGATGTCGACCTGCTTCAACAGGCTCTTGATGGCCTCGCCGCCGATCTGCGCCACGAAGCGGCGCTTGTCGGTGAGTTCGAGGTCGTCATTGTTCTCCGGCAGCGTGGCCAGGATCTCGAAGAACTGCTCCTCCGAGATCAGGTCCTTCTTCTGCAGTCCGGTCAGACCCGGGTTGACCACCACGTACGATTCGTAGTAGATGATCTTCTCGAGGTCCTTGGTCGTCATCCCGAGGATGTAGCCGATCTTGGACGGCAGCGAGCGGAAGTACCAGATATGGACCACCGGCACGGCCAGGGCGATGTGCCCCATCCGTTCGCGGCGGACGCTCTTCTGGGTGACTTCCACACCGCACCGGTCGCAGATGATGCCCCGGTAGCGGATGCGTTTGTACTTGCCGCAATGGCATTCCCAGTCGCGGACCGGGCCGAAGATCTTCTCACAGAAGAGACCATCTTTCTCGGGCCGGAAGGACCGGTAATTGATCGTCTCAGGCTTCGTTACCTCCCCGTGTGAACGGGCGAGGATCATATCCGACGACGCCAGGCTGATGACGATCTTGGAAAAACTCTTGCGCGTTTCTCGTTCGTGACGCAGCAATGGTTACCCTCCTCAGTCGGTGGTGTCGCTACTCCAGTTTCACATCCAACCCAAGTCCCATGAGCTCCCGGATGAGCACGTTGAACGATTCCGGAACGTTGGACTCGGGCAGGTTATCGCCCTTCACGATCGCTTCATACACCTTCGCACGGCCGGAGACGTCGTCGCTCTTGACGGTCAGGATCTCCTGCAGCACGTGCGCCGCGCCGTACGCTTCGAGCGCCCACACTTCCATTTCGCCGAAGCGCTGGCCGCCGAACTGGGCCTTGCCACCGAGCGGCTGCTGGGTGATGAGCGAGTACGGCCCGATCGACCGGGCGTGGATCTTATCGTCGACAAGGTGTGACAGCTTGAGCATGTAGATGACGCCGGTGGTGACCTCCTGGTCGAACCGCTCGCCCGTCCGTCCGTCGTACAGCACGGTACGCGACGTGGTCCCGAGACCGGCCTTCTGTAGCTCACCCGCCACATCCTCCCAGGTCGCACCGTCGAAGATCGGCGATGCGTACTTCGTACCGAGCGCGCGGCCGGCCCATCCCAGGGCGGTCTCGAACAACTGCCCGAGGTTCATACGGGACGGCACGCCGAGCGGGTTCAGCACGATGTCCACGGGGGTCCCGTCCGGCAGGAACGGCATATCGGCCGGGGGCACCACGCGCGACACGACACCCTTGTTGCCGTGACGGCCGGCCATCTTGTCACCCACCGAGAGCTTGCGCTTCTTGGCGACGTACACCTTGGCCAGCTGGACCACACCCGGCGGCAGTTCGTCGCCGAGCTGGATCTTGTTCTTCTCGTGGCGGAACTCTTCCTCGATCGCCGCGAGCTTGTCGAAGTAGTTCGTGTAGATCTTGTTGATCGTGGTGTTCTTCCGCTTGTCCTCGACCCACTCCTTCGTGTGGTCGAGTTTCTCCAGGTCCTCGTAGGACTCGAAGGTATCGCGGCGGAACGTCGTGCCGCTGCGGAACACCATGTTGCCATCGGTATCGCGCACGCCGACCGACTTCTCCTCGTCCAGCAGGATGCCCAGCTTCGAGGCGAGGCGTTCGCGCAGCTCGGCCAGGATCTTCCGGCGCTGGCGGTCGAGCGCATCGCTCCGCTTCTTGTCGTCCTTCTTGGACTCGGCGTCCTTCTTCTTGCGGCTGAACAGCTTGGTATTGATGACGACGCCCTTCATGCCTGGAGGCGCTTTCAGGGAGGCATCCTTCACATCGCCGGCCTTCTCGCCGAAGATCGCCTTCAGCAGCTTCTCTTCGGGGGTGGGGTCCGACTCGCCCTTCGGCGTGATCTTGCCGATGAGGATATCGCCTTCCACCACCTCGGCGCCGATGCGGATGATACCGTTCTCGTCCAGGTCCTTCGTGGCCTCTTCGCTGACGTTCGGGATCTCCCGCGTCAGCTCTTCCTCGCCGCGCTTGGTGTCGCGGACCTGCAGTTCGAACTCCTCGATATGGATCGAGGTGAAGACGTCGTTGGACACCATCTTCTCGCTGACGATGATGGCATCCTCGAAGTTATACCCGTTCCAGGGCATGAACGCCACGACCACGTTGCGGCCGAGCGCGAGCTCACCACCGTCGGTCGCCGCACCATCCGCCAGCACGTCGCCCTTGCGGACGCGGTCGCCCGGCTTCACCACGGCACGCTGGTTGATGCACGTGTCCTGATTCGTCCGGAAGAACTTCGTGAGCGGATACTCCACACGGCGCTTGTCCTCGAAGGAGATGAGCGCCTCGGTGCTGTTCTCGTCGATGTCGTATTCCACCACCACACGGTCAGCGTCCACGTACGTCACGATGCCGTTGCGTTCCGCCACCGTGAGGGCGCGGGCGTCGCGGGCGATCTTCTCCTCGAGGCCGGTTCCCACGATCGGGGCATCCGGACGGAGGAGCGGCACGGCCTGGCGCTGCATGTTCGAGCCCATGAGGGCACGGTTGGCGTCGTCGTGCTCGAGGAACGGGATCAGGGCGGCGGCCGCGCTGACGATCTGGTTCGGCGCGACGTCCATGTACTGTACCTCATCCGGCTTCACCACCGGGAAATCGCCCTGGAAGCGTGCCTTGACGCGGTCGCTCTGAAAGTTGCCACGCCCGTCGATCGGCGCATTCGCCTGGCCGATGGTGTGATTGTCCTCCTGCTCCGCGGTCAGGAACTCGATCTCGTCCAGCACCCGGCCCTTCGTCACCTTGCGGTACGGGGTCTCGATGAACCCGAACTCGTTGACGCGCGCGTGGATACAGAGCGAGGAGATCAGACCGATGTTCGGGCCTTCCGGCGTCTCGATCGGGCAGAGGCGGCCGTAGTGCGTGTAGTGCACGTCGCGCACCTCGAACCCGGCGCGTTCGCGCGTGAGGCCGCCCGGTCCAAGGGCCGACATGCGGCGCTTGTTCGTCAGCTCGGCCAGCGGATTGGTCTGATCCATGAACTGCGAGAGCGGGTTGGTCCCGAAGAACGCGTTGATCACGGAGCTGATCGTGCGCGCGTTCACCATGTCCTGCGGCGTCAGGTTCTCGCTGTCGCGCACGTTCATCCGCTCGCGGATGGTCCGCGCCATACGCGCGAGACCGATGTTGAACTGTCCGGCGATCTGCTCGCCGACGGTCCGCACGCGGCGGTTGCCGAGGTGATCGATGTCATCGACCGCGCGTTTCTTCTGCTGCAGTTCGATGAGGTAATTGATGATCGCGATGATGTCGGCCTTGGTCAGCGTCGTGGTCGACACCGGGATGTCGAGGCCCAGCTTGCTGTTGATGCGGTAGCGTCCGACATCGCCGAGATCGTACCGCTTCTCATTGAAGAAGAGGCGGTCGATGAGCGTCTTGGCGGTCTCGAGGTCCGGGGCATCGCCGGAGCGGAGCTGCTTGTAGATGGCCGTGAGGGCATCCTCTTCCGACCGGACGCTGTCCTTGAGGATGGTCTTGGCGATGACCGATTCCTCGTTCCCCTGCTGCTGCAGGAGGCGGAGTTTCTTGACGCCGGCCTTCTTGATGCGCTTGATGATCTCGGCATCCAGGCGGGTGTCCTTGTTGATGAAGATCTCGCCCGTCTTGCGGTCCACCACGTCGCCGCAGATCATACGGCCTTCGTAGCTCTCGAGATCCACCTTCGCGACGTCCACCTCCTCCACGAGGTTGAAGAGCGTGAGGATCTCGTCGTCGGACGAGTATCCCAGGGCACGGAGGAGGGTGGTGACCGGGAATTTCTTCTTCCGGTCGATGTACGCGTACATCACGTTGTTGATGTCGGTCGTGAACTCGACCCACGATCCGCGGAACGGGATGATGCGGGCCGAATAGATCGGCGTCCCATTCGGGTGCATGGATTCGCTGAAGAACACGCCGGGGGAACGGTGGAGCTGGCTCACCACGACACGTTCCGCGCCGTTGATGATGTACGTTCCCTTGTTCGTCATCGTCGGCAGGTTGCCGAGATAGACGTCCTGTTCGATGGTGTTGATGAAGCTCTTGCCGTCCTCGGCCTTCTGCGACAGGCGCAGTTTGGCCTTGACCGGCACGGCGTACGTCAGGCCGCGTTCGACGCATTCGGCGACGGAATACTTCGGCTTTTCGACGTAGTACTCGACGAACTCGAGGAGGAAGTTCTCGCGGGCGTCGGTCACCGGGAAGTTCATCTTGAACACGGCCTGCAGTCCGCGGTTCTTCCGCCGTGCGGGTGCCGCATCGGCCTGCAGGAAGCTCTCCCACGACTCGAGCTGGATGTTCAGGAGATCGGGTGCTTCGATGATCTCCGGGATCTTGCCGAATGAGATGCGCTTGTTGACTTGATTCTTCAAGAGCCCCACTCCTTGGTCAGTGTCTGGTGTACGGCATCGGGGACACACGTACCGCTAAAAACAGAAACAGCAAGCCACACGAAGGGGGCCTGCTTGTGGGTACGACAACATGTTGTCAGAGACATAACGCGGTTCACCCGACCGTGTGTTACAAATCCAGGGCTGTCCGGCCTGCCGTCAGCATCCCCACCGTTCCGGAACGGGGAGGTGCTCACGCGGGCCGGTCAGCCCCGGGTAGTACCTGCTTACTTCAGCTCGACCGATGCTCCGGCTTCTTCGAGCTCCTTCTTCAGCTTCTCCGCATCGTCCTTGGAGATGCTTTCCTTGACCGGCTTCGGTGCACCGTCCACCAGGTCCTTGGCTTCCTTCAGGCCGAGGCCCGTGGCAGCGCGGACGACCTTGATGACGTTGATCTTCTGGGCACCGGCTTCCTTCAGCACGACCGTGAATTCGGTCTTCTCTTCGACCGCGGCGGCTGCTGCTGCCGGGGCGGCACCGGCCATCATCATCGGAGCGGCGGCGGTGACGCCGAACTTCTCTTCGAGGGCCTTCTTGAGTTCAACGGCTTCGAGCAGCGTCAGTTTCTCGATTTTCTCTACGATCTCGGCAACTGCGGACATGATGACTCTCCTTGGTTATTCTTCTCGTTTCACATTCATTGCGGGGATTCAGGCGGCCTTCTTCTTGCCAAGCTCGTCGATGACGCTGACCAGCTCGCGGATCACCGCGTTCACCGTACCCGGGACGCCGGCCAGCGGCGCGTTGATGCTGCCCAGGATGCCGGCGACCACGTCGGCACGCGACGGGATACGGGCGATCTCTGCCAGACGGGAGCCGTCGTACACTTCGCGCTCGATCACGCAGATCTTCAGCTTGAGCTTCTTGTGCTTCTCGCTGAACTTCTGAATGATCTTCGCGGGTGCGACCGGATCGTCAAAGGAGAATGCGACACCCGTCGGGCCCTTGAGACCGGGGAATACTTTGTCGTATCCGCCCAGCTGTTCGAGTGCCTTCCGGATCAGGGTGTTCTTCGCGACCACGTAGTCGATGCCCGACTTCCGGAGCTCACGGCGTAATTCCGTCGCCTGCTCCACGGTCAGACCGCTGAAGTCGGTGAAGAACATCCCGTGCGCACGGCCCGCGACCTCCGCCACATCGGCGATGATCTGTTCTTTCTCCGTACGTTTCATTACGTCCTTCCTACCTCACGGGAGGTGGTGTGCACGTTGAGAGAGAAGCCCCGGTGGTGACCCCCGGGCAATGAACGTGCAGCAGTTGATTAATGAGTGCGTAACACCTGGTTCTTATTGATGCATCGCCGCAGCGGCGTGATCAATTTCCACTCCGACACCCATGGTGCTGGAGAGGTGAATGCTCTTGACATACGTTCCCTTGGCCGTCGGCGGACGGAGGCGGATGACCGCGCTCAGGAACGCATGAATATTGTCTGCCAGGGCCTTGGCTTCGAAGTTGGCCTTGCCGACACTGGAATGGAGGATGCCGGCTTTGTCCACGCGGAATTCGATCTTGCCGGCCTTCACTTCCTTCACGGCCTTGGCGACGTCCTGCGTCACCGTGCCGCTCTTCGGGTTCGGCATGAGACCCCGGGGACCGAGGATCTTACCCAGCTTGCCGACCTCGCCCATCACATCGGGCGTGGCGATGATCACATCGATATCGGCCCAGCCTGCCTGGATCTTCTGGACGTATTCCGCCAGACCGGCGTGGTCTGCTCCGGCCGCCTTCGCTTCTTCATCGCGGGGCGGGCGGGCCATGACGAGAACGCGGACCTCACGCCCGATGCCATGGGGCAGGGCGACGGTACCGCGCACGGCCTGATCGGCCTTCTTCGGATCGACGCCCAGACGGACGGCGATATCGATACTCTCGACGAACTTGGCGGTGGCGGTCGCCTTGACCTTGGCAACAGCCTCATCCACCGAGTACACCTTGTCGCCGTCCACCTGCTTGGTCAGAGCGGCGAAACGCTTACTCATCTTCATTGCAGTATTGCTTTCGTGTGGTCCAAACGTCCGGGATGGCCGGACTCCCACCGGCGTGCAAGCACGCCGAACCCTTAATCCTCGACGACGGTCAACCCCATGCTGCGGGCGGTACCGGCGACCATGCTCATCGCCGCGTCGATGTCGTTCGCGTTCAGATCGGGCATCTTGATCGTGGCGATCTCACGCACCTGCTTCTTCGTCACGCGGCCGACCTTCGTGCGGTTGGACTCTGCCGAGCCCTTTTCGATCTTGGCGGCCTTCGCCAGCAGCACAGCCGCCGGCGGGGTCTTCGTGATGAAGGTGAAGGACTTGTCCGAGAACACCGTGATCACCACGGGGATGATCATCCCGGCTTCTTTTTGCGTGCGCGCGTTGAACTGCTTGCAGAACTCCATGATGTTCACGCCCTTCTGGCCGAGGGCGGGACCGACCGGCGGAGCAGGATTGGCCTGGCCGGCGGGGATCTGCAACTTCACGAACCCAACGATCTTTTTCATGACACCTGACCT
>WBZP01001086.1_pt1 | contig 13014 bp, 13 predicted proteins | sample 5204301 | NCBI WGS metagenome assembly WBZP01 (sample SAMN12412401, study PRJNA552823) | activated sludge metagenome | isolation source: activated sludge from nitrification reactor of wastewater treatment plant... | place: USA: Pennsylvania | collected 2017
CGAGAATAAGAATGGCCAGAATACCAAAAATAGTAATAAGAATTATGGTACCCAATCCTCCGAAAGTTTCTTTTTTCTGTTCTTCTTCACCTGCAAATTCAATATGATAGCCTTCCGGCAATTTATATTTACTCAGCTTTTCTTTAAAATTGTCCTGCACCTGAGGTGTTAAAAATCCGTTTGAGACAAAAGCCGAAACACTCGTGAAGCGTTCCTGGTCAAAATGCTGGATACGGTTAGGTGAAGCCTCAAACTCAACGGTGGCCAATTGGGACAGTGGGATTTGTGATCCTATGGCTGTTGGAATAAAAATCTTTTCAAAAACATCCATACTTACTCTTTTTCCTCGCGGAATGGTAATATTTATTTCAAAATCATCCCCGTTTTTATCCTGATAGGTTCCCACTGAGAGCCCGGAAATTGCCAATCTAACGAGTCGGTCGATTTCTGCAGTAGCAATGCCATACATTCCGGCTTTGTCTTTGTTGATTTTTACCCTTAAGTCTGTATTTGAAGATGCAATAGGGTTATTGACATACATGGTGCCGGGGGTGGATTTGTAAAGATTCTCCACTTTTGAAGAAATATTTTTAAGAGAGTCCAGGTTCTCCCCAAATATCCTGACAGCTAAAGGGGCTTCAACAGGAGCTCCTTGTTCAAACTCAATTGCTCTGATTTTCGCTCCGGGATAATCTTCAAATTTTAAACGAAGTCTGTCAATCAATTCGGTACGATCCGGAACTTCGGTATCATCTTTAAGTTGTACAAAAATTTGGGCAATATTGCTTTGAGCTCCGCCTTTTGGTAAAATATTATAATAAATTCTCGGATTATCTTTACCAATATTAGATGAATAGTTCCTGACCAAACTGTCTTGTTTCAAAGCAGTTTCGACAAATCTTACCGCTTTGTCGGTAGTGCTTAATGAGGTGCCCAACGGAGTTTCGATATTTATCAAGAACATGGGTTTCTCAGATTTTGGAAATACACTTACCCCGATTACCGGTATCAGAGAAAGACTCGCCAAGAACAGAACAAAGGCAATTATCAGTGTTTTAAAAGGATTTGATAATGACCAACTCAAAACAATCTTGTAGCTACCGTCAATGGCTTTATTAAGATATTGTAAAAACATATTGCCCTCCTCATGTTCTTCTTTTGGCATAATGAGTGAGGCCAAAAACGGGACAATGGTAAGCGAAACAAACAATGAGGCCAAAACGGTAGTAATAACCGCCATAGGCAGGCTCCTAATAAAATCACCCGGCGACTCAGGTAGCTGAGTCAAGGGCAAAAAAGCAAAAATCAGGGTAGCAGTGCAGCCCAAAACCGCCAAACTAATTTGTTTGGTTGCCTGAATAGCGGCCTCTTTTCGGCTATAACCCATTCGTAGATACCGGGCGATATTTTCCACCACCACTATGGAGTCATCTACGAGTAATCCGAGAGAAATCACAAGCCCAACTACCGAAAGTTGATTAATTCCGAATCCCAGGAAATCGAGGCCTGCCAAGCCAATTGCTAAGGAGAGCGGAATTGAAATCATCACAATAAAAGCGGCCCTGAAACCAAGTGGAATCAGCGTAATTAATACCAGCAAAATTGCGATTCCAAAATCTCTGGCAAGGCCCATGAGCCGTTTGGAAACACTTTTGGCCTGATCAAAACTCTTTTCAAATACGATATGAGCAGGAAGTTTTTTTACAAAATCATCAATGATAGGATTAAGCTGATTATTTACCTCGAAAATGTTGGTGTTTTTTTTCTGAGAAGCTGTAATAAATATACCTCTTTTACCATTTAGTCTGGCTAAATAACTATCATCCTCATAGTCAAAATAAACTTCGGCTATATCTTTTAGATGAAGTGTTTGGGTTCCGGAAGTATTGATTACGGTGTTTTCGATTTCGGTTACAGAATCATAAGATCCTGAAGTTTTTACGTTAATTTTCCTATCCCCAATTTCGATGGAACCGGCAGGAATATTTAAATTTTCAGATTGCAAAATCTGCATTATTCTCGAAACCGGAATTCGGAATTGAGCCAGTTTGTCCGTGTTCAGTGAAATTCTCAGAAGTCGGTTCGGAACGGCGTGAATCTGTACCTCTTTTAGGTCTTTGATTTTCAAAAGCTTCTTTTTCAGATCTTCCGCATGCTCTTTTAATTCTGAATATGAGGCTGTTTCAGATAAAAATGCCGCCTGAACAATATTTACTGTTTCGGGGGTATATTTGAATACATCAATTGAAAAAATATCCTGTGGAAGCTTATTTCTCAGACCATTTAGCTCTCTTAATACTTCGTTATTTTTCTCATCTTCATCTACATCATGCTCAAATTCAATAATTACCGAGGCCACACCGTCATTGGAATAGGATATCATTTTTTTGATATCAGCAATGGCACTCATTTTTTCTTCTATCGGATTTACTATCAAGTTTTCGATGTCCTCGGGACTCGTGCCGGGGTATACCACTACGATTGAATTAAAAGTAGCTTTCAAAACAGGGTCTTCTGACTTAGGCATAGTCAACAGCGAATTGATCCCTAATGCCATGATCATCAGAAAAACAACTATAGTAAACTGGTGGTTTTTTACAGAAAATTCGGTTAATTTCATTTTTCAACAGGTTTTGTTATTGCTTTGAATTTCAGACCCAATTATTTCACCAATTTTACTTTTTCGCCATCACTCAGAAACCCTCCACCCTGGACCACCACCAGATCATTTTGCGAAATTCCCGATTTTAATTCAAGAAAATCATTACCAATTTTCCCTATAATCACCTCTTTACGTATGACAGTATGAGTTTTTGCGTCATAGAGATATACGACTGCTTTGGAGCCATCAGATTCAACAACAGCCGAAACAGGTAAAACCAAACCACTGCTACTACTTCCTGAATGAATTATACCTTTTGCCACAAAACCCGAAATAAGCTTTTTGTTAGTGGGTGAAAGCGTTAGCTGAACTTCAAATGTACCGGAAGCGGGATTTACTGTTTGAGCTATCTGGCTTACTGTGGCATTGAATTTTTCGCCTGGATAGGCATCCAATTCGACAGTGGCATTATTCCCGTTTTTAATTTTCACTATGTCCTTGTCGGTAAGCCCTAGTTCTACAATATAGGCCGAGGATCCGGTACCCAAAATCAAGGCCGGAGCAAATGGTGTGATTAATTCTCCCTGATCCGAAATTTTCCTCAGGATCCTTCCTGAAGCCGGGGCGAATATTTTGGATAGTTTCTGATTAAATTGTGCGGCAGTCACCTGTTGTTGGGCAGCTTCGAGAGCACTTGTGACATCCTGAAACTGGGTCTGGGTTGCCGCCTGATCATCAAGTAAACTTTTAACTCTGTCATAGTCTCGCTGAGCTTTCTGCAAACCTATTTTGGCCTGATTGACCTGAGCATCAATCTCCACCATTTCAAGCTCTGCCAGTAGCTGACCAGCCGCCACCTGCTGTCCTTCATTGACATACATTCTCTTGATCATCCCGCCTGTTTTGAAAGCCAGCTTAAGTTCTGACTTCGAGCCCAGAATGCCGGAAGCGACGATGTCGTCAGAAATACTTCTGGTTTCTAGTGTAGCGACTCTCACGGTATTCAATTGCTCTATGGCAGGGCTTTCAGCTTTCTTTTCTGATTTACATGCTAAAAAAATGACAGGAATCAGAATAAATATTTTTAGTTTTTTCATGAAAATATATTTTTCGTAAATATTTAAATGCCACTGGCTTTTTTCAGGTCGGCATATTTGGTCCAAAGAGCGTATCGTGCGATAGAAGCGGTTAGTCTGGCAATCAAAACTTCGTTTTGAGCCGTGTTTACTTCTATTACCAAAGCATTCCCGTTTTTATATCTGCTTTCGGTGAGTTCGAGTATTTTTTCAGTTTTTTGGATCGCCTCCTGTACAGGTATGAGATTACTCTGGGCGGTTTGTGTTTCCAGGTATTTTTGCTTTACCTGCAAATCAATCATTTGCCTGACCTGTTTTTGTTTTTCATCCAAAATATTTCCTTCGATTTTGGTCTGGGCAATTTTATGTTTCTTTTCATAACCATGAAAAAGATCCCAATTGAGGCCAATTTGGGCAATGAGGTAGGCCTGATTGTTAAATTTATATCCATACCCCTGAAAACCTGTATTTCCACCTAAAAACACCTGAGGAAGCTTTTCATTTTTTTGCTGAAGGTGCAAAACTGCCAGATTCACTAGTTTGCCCGAATTTATCTGTTCAAACTCGGGCCTATTACTTTGAGCCCAATTTTGATAAAAATCGATTGTGCCGACGACCGGAAGTGTGTTAATAATCGTAGAATCAATTAATATTTCGGTATTCAAATCTTTATTTAGCAAAAAATTAAAATAAGATCTTGCCAATTCTCTGTTTTTCTGAGCTTCAAGATATTGTTGTTGCAATTTGGAAAGTTCGTATTGAGCTGAAAGCACCGCATCTTTCAGTGCAACCTGATTTTTAACCAATTTTTCGTTTAAATCCACGAATTCTTTCCTTAAAAGAATAGATTTTTCAAAGATGCCCAGGGCCTCATTAGCTTGCAAAAACTGATAATACGCTGCTTCAATGTTTGATTTTAACTCAAACATCAGGAATTTCTTTTTTGATTGCTCGGTAGTCAAAATCTGTTTTTGCAAAGCAATGTTATTGCGTATATCAGCATTATAAACAGGCATTTGGAATGAAATACGGGTGTCATGAAAATTGTGTGGTGCGAGCAGCTCGCTTACGTTTTCTACTTGTGGAAAATTATTGGTTTTTGTGAGAGCATTCAGCGTGGAATATACCGGATTTAATAAATCACCAATGGGAAATTCCAGCCTCCGGCCACCGGCGGCAAGGGTATAGTTTGGATTAAAAGCAATTTTGGGATAAAGGTTACTTTTAGCCAAATCAATCGCTTTAAGTGCCTTTTGTAATTCCAGATCCTGCTGTTTAAGGGAAGAATTGCTTTCGAGCCCGGCTTTTATATATGCATCCAAAACAACGGATTGAGCCGTGGCATTTCCAATAATAAAAATTAGAAAAATTGCAAAGATGAGCTTTTTCATAAATTATCAGAAATTTACAATGGCCAGGTTAGACGCCGCTTTTGCGATAAGTTTACCTTCCTGATTATAAATACGGCATTCGGCATGAGCCATTGATTTTCCGTCCCTGACAATTTCTGTTTCGGCTTTAATCGTTTCACCTTTTTTCCCCGGTCTTAGAAAGTCCACATTGAGATTTACAGCCACGTAAAATCCTTTTTTACCCAATGAAAAAGTAGTCATTCCGATAATTTCGTCGATGATGGCCGCTATGGCTCCTCCGTGCATTATTCCGGCAGGATTGGTCATCTCTTCTCTTATTACAAATTCAGCTACCAACTTACCTTGCTCAGCCGAAATGAGTTTGCCGTTTAGCCATCTTCCAAAGGGTGATGGGCTGCTGTCTTTGGCTTCTTTTCCAATAAAATCTTTTAGCATAAAATGTTTTTATTTTAATTTTCCCAAATGTGTATTTTTAAAACTATCGGAATATTTTAATCCAAATCCGAAAAACCTATCCATGGCAGAATGAGAGAGCAGAATCGCACCGGCAAGACTGAGTGGATTGTTTATCAATACATAACCAAAAATGATGCTCAAAATTGCCAAAGCCTTGTGATGGAAAAAATTATATACTACAGCACCTAATTTTGGATTTACCAAATATCCAATCATTGAAAGGTCTGGCACAAACAAAAGCACTGGAAACCACCACCATTTGTAGCTCAAAACGCTAAAAAAGAATAATCCCAGGATAAATTCGGCGAGCTCTTCCAGCTTTATTAATGTCTTCATTATTTCATTTGTTTACCTAATTCAAAAACTTTTTCCAGATATTTTTTACGATACGCCTCCGTAGAATTTCTAATTGGGCCTATTGAAGTCGTACTCACCGGTGAAACACCACAAAATTCCAAAACCATCTTTTTTAATGACCTAATGACCGGAGCCCAGTTGACCAGATAATGGTAAAATGGAGGCTGATCCATCGTAATAATGAGCCTTCCTGAACGCCCTTTGAGCAGTTTATCCCACCAAACCGAATTTTCACGGTAACTGAAAGCCATTCCAGGTAAAAACAAACGGTCAAAAAAACCTTTGAGCAGTGCTGGCATGTTGCCCCACCACATCGGAAAAATTATGACCAGGTGATCCGCCTTTTTTATTTTTTCCCATGCATCCATCAGGTCGGGTTCAAGATCCATTCTTTTTGAATAACCGTATCTCAAAATAGGATCAAATTGCATCTTTGAGAGTGTAACCTGCTCCACACTGGCTCCGGCTACCAATGCCCCATTTTTATAGCTTTCGCCCAAGGCCATACAGTAACTAGCAGGATTTGGGTGACCGTTGATAATCAGAATATTTTTCATATTTTATTTTTTGTAAAAAGAGACTTTTTATCTAAACCAGATTCCCAAAATGATACTCATCCCTACTATAAAGGTAAGTGGTGTATATAACCTTGAATCCCAATAAGAAAACAGGGTATTTTTATATTTCCGGAAAAAACCGAAAAATTTGAAATCCCCTATACTCCTTGCAAAAAACACCATTCCAATGGCATAGGATAGGTATTTCAGGATTTTTTTTAAAATTCCTTCGGCCCAATTGCTGAGAAAAACAAAAAGAACCAGCGACATAATCAAAAAGGCCAAAGCCACCAAAAATGTGAGTAACTGAGGCGGGTCAAAAGCCTTGGTGGCATTGCGTTTGGTGGGGATTACTGCTTTCACTCCCCATTGGCCACCAAGACCCCAATAAAAGTGAATCATAGAGACCAAAAAGATTACTGCAGAATTTATCAAAAGTATTAATTGATAGGTTTTCATAGTTTTTTCAACATTGGTGTTAATAAATCAAACGCCCTGTATAATCGTGGAAGTCTCTCTTCTTCCGAAAAAATCATACTTCGCCTTCTTAAATGAATCGAAACCAGACCATGGACCGCACTCCAGATGATCAATGAAAGATCTTCAAGGTCAATATTTTTAAAATATCCAGCCTGCTGACATTCAGACACCACCATTTTGAGCAAATCGTAAGACCTGCGACCATCTTCCCATACTTCATTACAGCAATCAAGTGCTTCGATGGGAGCTGTTAGCAAAAACATCAATTCATATAATTCGGGATTGTCAAAAGCAAATCGTAAATACTCATGCCCTAACGCTATCAGTCTTTCAAATGGATCGCTAATGGTAGCCACATTCATAAAAGAAGCCATCAAAACACCGAAGGCTTGTTGATGAAGAGCAAATAAAAGGTCATTTTTATCTTTAAAATAAAGATATATTGTGCCGGGGCTATATTCGATTTCTTCAGCAATATTCCTAATACTGGTTTTTTCAAAGCCATTTTCCAGAAACAACTTTCTGGCTGCTTCCAGTATTCTGGCTTTCATTTCTTCTTTTTCCCTTTCTTTTCTGTCTGCTACGCTCATTTCTATTTAACGGTACCATTTTATAAACACTGCAAATAAAATGAACAGTGTTCATTTTTGCAAAATATTTGAATGATTTTTGAAAAAATAATTTTGCCTTAACATTGCATTGAATTCTTTAAATTTGCATTTAAACAAAACAAAATATGCTATTCCTACTCATTATCAACATTTTAGTCTTTTTACAAACCAGCCTGGAGTCAACAGTGGTAGGGATAATGGACGGTGATACGATTGAATTGAGAATGGTAGGCACCAATCCAAAAACCAAAACCAGACTTGGGAAAAATCTTAGAATCAGGTTGGCTCATGTTGATTGTCCCGAAAGGGGGTTTCCGTATTATCAAAAGGCAAAGGATTTTACCTCAAAAGCATGTTTTAAGAAAAGTGTAAAGGTGATTCACAACTATGAATATGACCGATATGGAAGGCTAGTTGGTGAGGTGGTTTTGCCCGACGGGAAAATCCTGAATCAGGAATTAGTAAAAAATGGGCTGGCAATCCACTATAAAAAGTATTCCAAGTCAAGTTATTACTCCAAACTCGAAATCGAGGCGAAAAAGCTAAAGAAAGGAATGTGGGCGGATTAAATATCTATTTTCTGGCAAAAACTAAAAATTCAAAATCGTCAGAACTTAGAATTAGAATATCCCGGCTTTGATCAGTGGATTTAGTTTTTATTTCGACCTTATTGGCGTTTTCTAACAATGTTTTGACTTTACTGTCGGCTTCTGTTTCGTAGGGTTTATTCAAAATTTCCATATTGATATTTTCAAAACCTGCGGTAAAACCCTTATCTGTGATTTTGATGTCAGAAAGCATGTATTCTCCTTTAACTAAAAGCAGATTGACTCTTCCCGAATAATTAGTTTCTGCAAGAAAATTGATTGAATATAGGGTGGCAGAAGGTTCAAATCCTTCACATAAAAAACAATCGTATGATTGCCTGCTGTCAAATGTCCCTACATAAGCCCATTCTCCCAAGAGAGTTTTTTCTGGCGAAGTGGACGCTTTTTCGCAGGCCATAAATGCCAGAAATAATACCAAAAACAAACCCTTTCTAAGCATATACTTTTAATTTTCCCATAAAACGTATTTGAGTTTAGAAAAAATATGAAAATTCAAAATTTCTCAAAGAAATCAAGAATCAGGCTATTCGCGTCAATTACATGAGAAGGCTCATCAGCCGCTTGTCTTACCCACTCAGCTCCAGGCCAGGAATGTCCACCATCACGGGTGAGATAGTACACAATATTGCTTGAATTGCGACAATCGTTCCAGACCGTAAGCTTATATTTTTGATCATCAACCATAACATTTGCGGTTTTATTACAGTCATTCAGTTTGGCAAATGTATCAAGATCACTCAAAACAGGAGCGAAAGTGATTCCATTGATGCCAGTACCTCCCAAATGTGGCACTTTTTCATCCTTCACAGAATGTAAATGCATTACCGGAACGGGTCTGGTGGCTTTACAATCTCCAATTACACTCAGAGGCCCGCTTACAGCTGCAATTGCGGTGATTTTGCCAGATAATTCACATGCGAGTCGGTAACTCATAATGGCTCCATTTGACATCCCTGTGAAATAGACTTTTCGGGGGTTTACTTTGTAATCTTTGATCACCTGATCGATAAGAGCACTAAAAAAACCCACATCATCAATTTGCTTTTCCATGGCGTAGTCACAGCAAGTTCCGCCATTCCAGGTCCTGACTCTGAGAATACCATCGGATTGTATGCCGTCAGGGTAAACCACAACATACCCTCTTTTCAAAGCCAGTGGTGAAAAATTGTAATGGTTTTCAAATTGGGAGCCGCTTCCGCCACCTCCATGCAGGCCAAACACAACCGGAAATTCCTTTTCCTCATAGAAATTTTCAGGTAAAACAACCGTATAGGTGCGGGTAAGATTCCCAACTGTGATTTGCTTTTCAAACCTAAATTTTTTCTCAATTGGTTCATCTTTACGGTTAAAACAAGTATTGGCAACCAAAACTATGGCCAGGTAAATAAACGATTTCATAATTTTCTTTGTCCTGAAAAAATAAATTTCAACAGGAATTGGACTAAAAATTATTCCAAAAGTTTAAAATAGCTTTGATAATAAAAAAATCACCAAACTTTGACCTCACTCAAAACGGGCTCTGCCTTTGAATCTTTTATCGTAATTCTGATTTTATCAGTTTCTGTAGGCGTAATTTTCAAAATTCGTTTATAACCTATGGTTGTCCCTTCCGCTATTTTTACCCATTGATTATTTTCGAAAAACGCTACCTCAAATGCTTTTACTCTTTGGCCCAAGGCTATATTCTCCTGTATCTCAACATACGAAACTAAATGCTTTCCAGACAATTCTATCGTGATATCAGCACTTTGACTTCCTTTTTTTGCAGCCCAATAGGTTTCATGATTTCCATCTGTCAGGTTTCCAGAAGGCAACTTTTTACTGAAGTTTGAATTTGTAATTGCAATTGCATTTAGAGCCAAATTTTTCGAAAACCTTTCATTAAGCAGTTTTCTCCATCCTAAAAGAGCCATGACGTCGTTTTCGTGGATAAGTCCCCTTCGATCAGGAGGAATATTAAGCAACAGGTTTGAACCCCGCCCCACAGAAGTCAGATAAATATCAAAAAGCTGTTCCGGGGTTTTAACTTTTTCATCTTCTTCTTTGTGGTAAAACCAACCTGGTCTGATACTCACATCTACCTCAGCAGGTACCCAGTTTTCCCCCGACTCATGGCCGGTATTTAGCAGATTCTCAATGCCAGATTTTCCAGCGTAAAGCGTATCTCGGCTTATATTGTTCCAATTAGTGCTACCAGCTACTCCCCTTTCGTTTCCAACCCAGCGAATATCGGGACCGGCGTCACTGAAAAAGAGAATATTGGGTTCCAATCCTCTCACTAATTCGATGGTTTTTGGCCAATCATAAAAAGTTTTCCCATCAATTTTCCTTTTTTCATTTTTACCACCATAAAAGCCATCCCCTCCATTGGCTCCATCAAACCACATCTCAAATACGGGCCCATAATTTTCAAACAACTCAAGTAATTGCATTCTGTAGTAATCCACGTAGGAAGGTGTGCCATAGTCACCACGGTTCCGGTCCCATGGTGAGAGGTAAATTCCAAACTTCAATCCATATTTTTTACAAGCTTCCGAAACTTCTTTTACGATATCCCCCTTCCCATTTTTGTAAGGACTGGCGGCTACAGAATGCGGGGTATATTTGCTGGGCCACAACACAAAGCCATCATGATGCTTGCAGGTAAGTATTACCGCTTTCAATCCGGCATCTTTTATGGTTTTCACCCATTGTTCTGCGTCTAATTCAGAAGGATTAAATATTGCCGGGTTTTCATCACCGTAGCCCCATTCTTTGCCTGTAAATGTATTTGTTGTAAAATGAATAAAAGCATAGGTTTCCAGCTTATGCCAATCTAACTGCTGTTGGGTTGGAATCGGATAAACCGCTGCCGGAGCTGTGATTTTTGCGTTTTTACATGAAAAAATACCAGTTATCAAAAAAAGAATAATCCAAAGGTTAATATTCCTCATTTTTATATTTTGAAATTTGCCTTAAATTGTAAAAAAAATCTCAAATGGCTAAAATATTTTCTCAGGAATCGGTTTTGAATCTTATCAAATCTTTTCAAAAATCGATTTCCCGATTTCCATTCACTATTTTGGTGGCCGTTTCTGCCACAGTAGTATTCATATTGATGGTCAAACAAAGTGATGTTCAAAACGAAGACAGTTTACTTAGAATAGCTTTGTCCTTGATTTTAGCTATCCCTTTAACTTTCAGTGCCGAAATTTTTGAAGAAAGAAAACGCCTTCCCCGATTTCTTATAGTTGGATTATGTTTGGTTTATATTTTAGGGTTTTATTATTTTTCTACAAAAGACAATTCTCTTTTTGAAAATCAGATATTCGTAATCAAATATTTGGTATTGCTCATTACCGCACATTTGATAGCAGCAGTTGCACCCTATTTTTTAGAAAAAAACATCCCGGCATTCTGGCAATATAACAAAAACCTTTTCCTTGGTATATTCACTTCTTTATTGTATTCGGTTACCTTGGCTATTGGGCTCACGCTGGCGATTTTAGGAATAAAAGAATTATTTGAATTAGAAATTTCCGAAAAATGGTTTGGTTACACCTGGGCTATTTGTATTGGTACTGTGAACACCCTCATATTTCTTTCAAAAATCCCTGATTTATCAGAAATTGACAAAGAAAATGACTTTCCACTGCCATTGAAATATTTTACCCAGTATGTTCTGTTGCCACTTGTAGCAGTTTACCTTTTGATTTTACTGGCTTATACTTTTAAAATCCTTGGTATGTGGTCACTGCCTAAAGGCTATGTGAGTATTATGGTTCTGGCAAGTGCTGTGTTTGGAATTCTGGCTTTTTTATTGATTTATCCCCTCAAAAACTCCAACAATTGGGTAAGGAATTTTACCCGTTATTATTACCTCACATTGGTTCCCCTTGTGGCGTTGATGGCTATCTCAATATATGTAAGGATTTCGCAATATGGAGTTACCGAACCCCGCTATTATGTGGCAACGTTGACTTTCTGGTTGCTAGGGATAAGTCTTTATTTTGTTCTCTCCAAAAAAGATAATATTCTTTACATCCCACTCTCCTTGATAATTATAGGAATATTTACGGTCTATGCTCCATTTAATGCCTCTCATAGTGCAGGATTAAATCAAAAAAACCGTTTAACGAAAGTTTTGGAATCTCATGGATTTTTAAAGGATGGGAAACCCACAAATGTAGATTTTAAGAAACTTTCAGAAAAAGAAATTGACAAAGTTTATGCTTCGGTAGATTATCTTACTCAAAATCAGCCTGAAAAGCTTAAAGATTGGTTTTCAGATGTGGACTTTAAAAAGATTTCAACTGAAAAATCAATGATTGGCCGTAAAAATGCTTTTTATGCTTTGACAAAATGGCCACAAAATGAGGTATCGGTATCTTCCTATTATGTGGATGCCAAAAACAATGACTATGTAATTCTGGAAAATGCCGACCTGATGCTCGATTCCTACCATTTATATTCAGAATTAACCATAAATGAGTCCAAATTTTTGGCAAAAAATCAGGATAACACGTTGAAAATTATTGAAAATGAAAAGGAAATCCTGAGCTTTGATCTTTCCAAAATCACTCTAAAAAAATTTGAACAGGCTCCTCAGGATTCTTTGATCTTCAGAAGCGAAAATGAGAAATATAAAGGAAAATTGCTTCTGGAGAGTGGATATATCAAAGATCGCAAAATTGAAAGCATAGTCTGGAGGTTGTTGCTGACAAAAAAATAGGAATGTAATCGTGATTATTGCTCGTCAATTAACACAATTGATTTGCCAATAACCTTTCGATTTTTCAAATCTTGTAAACCTGAAACCGCATTTTGCAAAGTGTATTCTTTGAAAATCTCCGGTTTTATTTTTCCTTTTTGAAACCAATCCAATATCTGTGAGAAGTTTTTCCGATTCTCTTCG
>WBZP01003767.1_pt1 | contig 13014 bp, 13 predicted proteins | sample 5204301 | NCBI WGS metagenome assembly WBZP01 (sample SAMN12412401, study PRJNA552823) | activated sludge metagenome | isolation source: activated sludge from nitrification reactor of wastewater treatment plant... | place: USA: Pennsylvania | collected 2017
GCCTTACTTCACGATCTCCGCCTTCTTCACGTAGTCGAGTCGCGGGAACTGGGACTCCAGGTAGCGGTTGCCTTCCATCGTGATGCGGCCCTGGTCGGGCAGCTCGCCGTCGCCCGAGTAGATGCCGTCGACGACGGCCATGCCCGCGGCCGAGACCTCGCCGAAGGGCGAGAAGCCCATGCCGTCGAGGGCGCGGTTGTCCTTCAGGTTGATGAAGAGCTGCGTGGTCCGCGTGCCGGGGCCGGCGGTCGCGAAGGTGATGCGGCCGCGGGAGTTCGTCTGGGTAACCGGATCGTCCTGGAGCCGCGCGGACTCCCACGCCGCGTTCACGCGCGGGTCGCCGTTGAGGCCGAACTGGACCACGAACTTCGGCACGACCCGGAAGAAGCGCACGCCGTCGAAGAAGCCGGCCTGCACGAGGTTGTAGAAGCGGTCGGCGCCGAGCGGCGACCACGCCCGCGTCACCGAGACGACGAAAGTGCCCCGCGACGTGGTGAAGCGCGCGCGGAACGTCGCCGGCGCCTTGGCGGTGGCCTTCGACGGGTCGCGCAGCGCGGCCGCGCCGGCCGGCGCGGCGGCGGTGACCGAAGGCGAGGGCGACGGCGCGGCCGAGGCGGTCGCGGCGGGCGTGGGCGCGGGCGCGGCCGCCGCCGGCGTGGGGGTCGGCGACGGAGACGGCGCGGGGGCCGGAGCCGAGCAGGCCGCGAGCGCCGCCGCGAGGGCGGCGGCTGGAAGGGCACGGATCAGGGTCGATCTCATTGTCAATCTGCCTCTCTACCGGATGCCCCGGCGCTTCGCCTCGTCCAGGATTCCCTCGGTGGCCGTCGCTCCCGCGCGGGTGCAGCCGAGCTCGCGCACGCGGATCAGGCGGTCGAGGTCGCGGACCCCGCTCGCCGCCTTCACCTGGACGTGCGCCGGCGAGTGCTTTCGCATCAGGACGAGGTCCTCGTCCGTCGCGCCCGACGTGCCGAAGCCGGTCGACGTCTTCACCCAGTCGGCCCCCAGCTCGCCGCAGATCTCGCACAGGCGGATCTTCTGCGCGTCGTCGAGGTAGCAGTTCTCGAAGATCACCTTGAGCTTCGCCCCGCGGGCGTGGGTCGGCTCGAGCACCGCGCGGATGTCGTCGCGCACGCAGGCCCAGTCCCCGCTGCGGACCTTCGACACGTTGACGACCATGTCGAGCTCCTTCCCGCCGTCGTCGAGCGCGCGCTCGGCCTCGAACGCCTTCACCGACGTCCGGTTCGCGCCGTGGGGAAAGCCGACGACCGTGCTCGGCACGACCGAGCTCCCCGCGAGCCGCTCGACGCAGAGCCCGAGGGCCGAGGGCAGGATGCAGACGCTCGCGACGTCGTACTCGCGGGCGATGCGGCAGCCCGCCTCCAACTCGGCCTGGGTCAGCATCGGCCGCAGGAGGGAATGGTCGATCATCTTGGCGAGGTCACGGTAGGTGTAGGACAAGGGGCCTCCTCGGAGGGTCGAAGCTACCCCGTTTGTGGCCCGGGCCACAAGAGACCCGCGGCGTCCTGCTGGTAGAATGCGAACTCCACGAGCGAGGCGCGCATGGCGGACGAGAAGGCCACGATCATCGACGCACAGGCGGATGTCGAAGGGAAGCTCAAGGGCCGGGACGCGGTCGTCCTCGGCCGGTTCCGGGGCGAGGTGGCCGTGACCGGCCGCTTCGTGGTCGGCGAGGGGTCGCGCGTCGAGGCGACGGTCGCCGCCGACACGGTCGAGGTCTCGGGCGACCTGAAGGGCGACGTGCGGGCGCGCAGCCTCGTGCTCGGCGAGAAGGCCCGCGTGCAGGGCACGATCGAGGCCCGCGTGCTCGTCGTCCGCGAGGGCGCGTGGCTGAACGGCTCCGTCAGCGCCGGCGAGCCGGCGAAGGCGGAGCCGGCCCACGCCCCGGCCCCGGCCCCGGCCCCGCCCGCCGCCGAGAAGCCCGCCGACAAGCCGGCGGAGAAGGCGGACAAGGCCGGGGCGTGAAGCTTCGCGAGCTGGCCGCGCGGCTCGGCTGCGAGCTGCGCGGCGACGGGGAGGTCGAGATCCGGGGCGTCGCCGGCCTCGAGCAGGCCGGGCCGGGCGACCTCACCTTCCTCGCGAACCCGAAGTACGCGGCCCACCTCGCGACCACGCGGGCCGCGGCGGTCGTCGTGGCCCCGGGCCACGGCGCCGCGCTGCCCCGGCTGGTCGCCGCGAATCCCTACCTGACGTTCGCCCGCGCGGTCGGGATCCTCTGCCCGCCGCCCCGGCCCGCCGCGGGGATCGACCCGCAGGCCCACGTCGACGCGACGGCCGTGGTCGGCGAGGGAGCGCACGTCGGCGCCTTCGCGGTGGTCGGCCCCCGCGCCCGGGTCGGCGCGCGCACGGTCCTGCGCCCCCACGTCGTGCTGTACGAGGACGTGACCGTCGGCGAGGACTGCCTCCTGCACTCCGGAGTGCAGGTCCGCGAGCGCTGCCGCCTCGGCGACCGCGTCGTCGTGCAGAACGGGGCGGTCATCGGGGCCGACGGCTTCGGCTTCGCGCGCGACGCCGAAGGCCAATACCACAAGTTCCCGCAGGTCGGGACGGTGGTGATCGAGGACGACGTCGAGATCGGCGCGCTCACGGCGATCGACCGGGCCGCCCTCGGCGAGACGCGCGTCGGCCGCGGCACCAAGCTCGACAACCTCGTCCAGATCGGCCACTCCGTGACGATCGGCCGCGACTCCGTCCTCGCCGGCCAGGTGGGCATCGCCGGCAGCACGAAGCTCGGCGAGCGGGTGACGCTCGCCGGCCAGGTCGGCGTCGCCGGCCACCTCACGATCGGCGACGGCGTCATCGCGACGGCCCAGACCGGGATCCCCTCGTCGGTCGAGCCCGGGAAGATCGTGTCGGGCTACCCCGCGATCGAGAACCGCGCGTGGCTCAAGTCGAGCGCCGTGTTCGCGCGGCTGCCGGAGCTGCAGCGCCGCGTGCGCGAGCTCGAGGCGAGGGTGGCCGAGGCCCTCGGCGCCCGGGCCGGCCGGTAGCTACTCCTTCGGCTTCGCCGGCGGCGGGTCCTTCGGCCGCTGGTAGCCCGGCCGGTGGCGCAGCTTGAGGTCCGGCCGCTTCACCTCGAGCGTGATCTTCCGGTACTTCCCGTCCGGGGCCGGGTTGTCCGACACGTAGCCGATCACGTACTGCGCGCCGAGCTCCTCCAGGATGGACTGGTAGATCGCGGCCAGCTCCTTCGAGGCGTGCGGCTGGAACACCCGGCCGCCCGTCATCTCCGCGAGGCCGGCGAGGTACGCGTGGGCCCGCAGGGCCTCCGTCGATCCCGGCCGCCTCTCCCCGCGGAACTCGACTACGTACACGGTGACCGTGGCCGCCCGCAGCATGGCCACGACGTCGCTCGCGGTCGTCCGCGAGGTCGTGTCGTCGCCGTCGGAGAAGACGACCAGGACCTTCCGGCCCGGGGTGTCGACGACGCGCGAGAGGTAGACCGCGATCGCGTCGTGGAGGGCCGTGAAGCCGCCCCCCTTCGCCTCGAGGATCCTCTCGAAGATGCCCTGCTGGTTCTCCGACGCATAGCGCGACAGGCGGATGTCGCGGTCGAAGAAGATGAGCAGCAGGTCGCGCGCGCGGGGAATCGCGTCGAGGAAGCGGATCGCCGATTCCTGGCTGAGGCGCAGCTCCCTCCGCATGCTCTCGCTGGTGTCGAAGAGCATCCCGAGGTTGAGGGCGAGCTCCTCGCGCTCCTCGGGGCGGGCCGCGGGCGCGAAGACGAGGATCTCCTGCTCGCGGCCGTCCTCGCGCAGCACGAAGTCCTCCGGCCGCAGGTCCCCGACGAGGCCGCCGCCCCCGTCGCGCGCGGTCACGGTGACCTCGACGACGTCGAGGCCGATGCGGAACACCGGCGATTTCTGGCCGTCCGCCGGCCCCGCGGCCGCCGCGGCAGCCGCCGTCCCCGCGAGCAGGAGTCCTCCGGCCCAGCTGCGCCTCACGCCTGGCTCCCTCCGGGTCTTTCGAACGAGTCTAGCGCAGGACGTCCATCACCCGCACGGCGAGGTCCACCTTGTTGAAGGGCGGCATGATGTAGACGCCGTGCCCGAGCTCGCGCGCGGCGAGCGTCGCCTCCTGAGCGATCGCGACACCCTCGAGCTGAGCCTTCTCGCCGGAGCCCGCCCGGTGCATGCGCTCCCGGATGTCGTCGGGGATGCTCATCCCCGGCACCTCGTTGTGGAGGAACTCGGCGTTGCGGTGGGAGTAGAGCGGCAGGATGCCCACGAGGATCGGCACGTCGAGGTGGCGGATCTGCGCGATGAACCGCTCCAGCGTCCGCGGGTCGTACACGGGCTGGGTCATCACGTACTCCGCTCCGCCCTTCACCTTGGCCTCGAGCCGCCGGATCTCCTTCTCGACGTCGGGCTTGCTCGGGTCGGCTCCGCAGCCCACGTGGATGCCGAGGGCCGGCCCGATCAGGTTCCCCGCGAGGTCGCAGCCGTGGTTGAGGTGGTCCATGATCCGGATGAGCCCGATCGAGTCCACGTCGTACACGGCCGTCGCGTCCGGGTAGTCGCCGAGCTTCGGCGGGTCGCCGGTGATCGCGAGGATGTTGCGCAGCCCGAGCGCGTGCGCTCCGAGGAGGTCGGACTGGATCCCGAGCAGGTTCCGGTCGCGGCAGGTGTAGTGCAGGATCGTGTCGATCCCGACCTTCTCCTGCAGCAGGATGCACAGGGCCTGGGCGCTCATCCGGGCCGAGGCCCGCGGCCCGTCGGCGACGTTGATCGCGTCGACCTCGCTCTCCTTGCAGTACTGCGCCCGCTCGATGAGGACGCCGGGGTCCGCCCCGCGGGGCGGGTCGAGCTCGACCGAGACCACGAACTTCCGCCGCATCTTCCGCGCAAGGGGCGACTTCTCCTCGCGCGGGACGGGGAGGGGCGCCTCCTTCGGCCGCGACGGCGGGAGGATCTTCACCTCGGCGCGGGCCGGCTGGACCATGCGCACGGAGCGGACGAGGTCCCTGATGTGGGCGGGGGTCGTGCCGCAGCAGCCGCCGACGGCCGTGCAGCCGGCCTCGAGGAAGCGGCGGGCCCAGGTGGCCATGTACTCGGGCGTGCAGAGGTAGACGTAGCGGCCCTCGACGAGCGCCGGGGCGCCGGCGTTGGGCATGGCCGAGAGCTTCGCGGTCGTCGCGACGGCGGCCATCCGCTGCAGGGTGTCGAGCATCGCCTGCGGCCCCTGGCTGCAGTTCGCGCCGACGAGCGGCACGCCCAGCGACTCCAGCTCGCGGACGGCGTCCTCGGGCGAGTCGCCGTAGAGCGTGTTCCCCGACTCGGTGAACGTGAGGCTCACCGCGGCCGGCAGCGTCGGGCTGACGGCGCGGGCGGCGCGGAGGGCGGCCTTCGCCTCGGCCAGCGAGGTCATCGTCTCGACGAGGAGGAAGTCGACGCCTCCCTCGACGAGGCCCTCGATCTGCTCGCGGTACGCGGCCTCGGCCTCCTCCGGGGTGACGTGGCCGATCGGCGTCAGGGGCTTGCCGATCGGGCCGACCGCTCCCGCGACGAGGGCGCGGCCGCGAGCGGCCTCGCGGGCGAGCCGCGCGCCCTCGGCGTTGATCTTCCGGACGAGCGCCTCGAAGCCGTGGGGCCCGAGCTTGAAGCGGTGGGCCCCGAACGTGTTCGTCTCGAGGACCTCGGCTCCGGCCTCCACGTACTCCTCGTGGATCTGGCGGACGAGGCCGGGGTTCGCGAGGTTCAGCTCGTCGAAGCAGCGATTGAGGAAGATGCCGCGCGCGTAGAGCATCGTGCCCATCGCCCCGTCGAAGACCAGCGTCCCGGCGGCGAGCCGGTCGAGGAACGGGACGACGGGAGCGGCCGCGGCGTTTTCGGTCATTCGGACGAGTTTACAGCAGCGTCATCGGGCGTACTTGACCCCGCAGCCGTACGGCTGGCTCGCCGGAGTGGCGACCGCACGTCCGGCGGCCACGTCGGCGAGCGCCGCGGCCACGAGGTTCGTCGCGGAGGCGAGGTCTTCCACCTGCGTCGACGGCTTGTCGTCGATCGCCCCCGCGTAGACGAGGACGCCCTTCGGGTCGACGACGAACATGTGGGGCGTCGTCTTCGCGCCGTAGGCTCGCCCGACGCGACCGTCCGCGTCGAGGAGGACGGCGGACGCGGCCATCTGCCGCTCGCTCACCAGGGCCGCAGCGCGGGCCGCGTCGACGTGGCCCTGCTGTCCGGCCGCCGAGGAGTTGACCGTCAGCCACGCGACGCCCTTCGCGGTCCACTCCCTCTGGAGCTTCTGCATGCTTCCGGAGCCGTAGTGCTTGCCGACGAACGGGCACTCGGGGTTCCACCACTCCAGGACGACGACCTTGCCTCGGAACTCGTCGAGCGACCGCTCCCGACCCGACACGTCGGTCGCGGTGAAGGCCGGGGCCTTCTGACCCACGACGGCCTGCGCGCGTCCCTCCACGGCGACGGCCGCGAGGGCGAGGGCGACGACGGCGACGGGACTCTTCGACATTTGGTCCTCCTTGCCGACCATGGACACGAGCGGTTGGACGGGCGGCCCGTCCGCGAGCCTCAGCTCCGGGTGCTTCGAACCGGCGCGCCGGCCGGCAGCGGAACGTCGACGGCGATCGCCCGACGGCCCCGGGCGGTCTCGACCACGAGGACGCCGCGGAGCCGCTCGACGGGCGGGCCGTTCGGGTCGCGGGCGAGGCGGAGCCGGCCGCGCCGCACCGAGGTCCGCTCGAAGGCCTGCTCGCGCCCGTGCTCGACGACGCGCGCCTCGAGGGGGAAGAAGTACGCGCTCGTCGGCGACTCGTTCCCGGCGCGAATCCCCACGAGGATGTCTCCGCCCTGCCGGGTCGCGGTCGCGCCCCACCCGGGCCGCGCCGAGGGCAGGAGGCGCCGGGCCTCGGCGAATGCCGCCGCGGCGGGACCCGGCCGCGCGGCCGATCGGACGGGGAGCGCGAGGGTGAGGTCGGCGCGGCCCGGCCGGCAGGCCTCCCGGCACTCGAGCCAGTCCGCGCGAAGAGCCAGGCGCACCTCGGCTCGGGCGAGGGACGGCGGGACGCGGACCTCGACCGGCAGGACGACCGCTCCCGAATAGCCGTAGCTGACGATCGGGCCGTCCGCGAACCGCTCCGGCGCCGGCCACTGGAGGTCGCCGGCGACGAAGCCCTCCGGCAGCGTCCAGCGGACGCGGGTCGGCAGGCCGGCGTCGCCGGGGTTGCGCCAGTACGTGTGCCAGCCCGGCGCCATCTCCAGTCGGAGGCCGACGACGAGCGGGCGGCCGGGGACGACCGCGTCCGCCTCGGCCACGAGCGACGCCGTGACGGCGGAAGCGGCGGGCGCCTCCGCGGCGTCGGCCGCCGTCGCAGCACACCCGGTCAGCACCGACACGACTGCCCCGCGAAGAACGCGTCGGAGGAGCATGGATCGAGTATGTCGGCGACCGCAGCCGAAGGTCAACGCCGGCCCGGCGGCGCCTTCACAGGCCGAGGATCGCGGGATCGAGCCGCAGGAGCCCGGCGCGCGCCTTCTCCTCGAGCACCTTGCGCACGGCGCCGTACTCCTCGCCGGGGACGGGCAGCTTGAAGGACGGGCCACCCCGCCGCGGCTGCAGGAGGAGGACGACCTGCGGCGCCTCGACGAAGGCGATCCGCCCGATGTCGGCCCAGGGCAGGAAGCCGCGGTGCGCCCAGACGCCGTCGCGGTAGAGGCCGAGACGGATGCCGCGCGCGAGGGGTACGAGCCCGAGAAAGTACGCGGCCATCAGGCCGAAGCCCACCACGTGGTGGAGGGGCTTTCGCTCGGCCGCGAGGACGACCGCGAGCACGGCCCCGGCGACCCCGAGGGCGGTCAGGAGGCGCATCTGCGCGGGCCGGGGCGCGGGCCAGGTCAGCACGGCGGTCGGCCGCACGCGGCGGAAGCGGAGGTAGCCGGCGAGGCCGCGGGCGAGGAGCGCCGCGAAGTAGACGGCCATCCCGAGCAGGCCGAGTCCGATGATCTGCTGCTGAACCGGCGACAGCACAGCCTACTCCGGCGCGAGCGCGCGCTCGAGGTCGCGGACGAGGTCCTCCGCGTCCTCGATTCCCATCGAAAGCCGCACCATCCCCGGGTCGATCCCGGCCTCACGCAGCTTCTCCGGGGGCAGCCCGTGGTGGGACGTGTGCACCGGCAGGCTCGCGAGCGACTCGACGCCGCCGAGGCTGGCCGCCCGCGCGACGAGCGACAGTCGGTCGTAGAGCCGCTCCGCGGCCGCGAGGCCTCCCTCGAGGACGAGCGTGACCACCCCGCCGAACGCCGACATCTGCCGCGCGGCGAGGGCGTGGCCGGGGTGCGACGGCAGGCCGGGGTACAGCACGCGCTTCACCCGCGGGTGGCCCTCGATGGCCCGCGCCACGGCGAGCGCGTTCGCGCACTGCCGCTCGACGCGCAGGTGCAGCGTGCGCACGCCGCGCAGGGCGAGGAAGGCCGCGTGGGGGTCGATGCAGCCGCCGAGCACCTTCATCGTCGCCCGCGCCGCGTCGATCCTCTCGCGGGAGCCGGCGAGCGCCCCGCCGATGAGGTCGCTGTGGCCGGCCAGCGACTTCGTGAGGCTGTGCATCACCAGGTCGGCCCCGAGGTCGAGCGGCCGCTGCAGGTGCGGGCTCGCGAACGTGTTGTCGACGACCACCGCGAGCGATCGGCGGTGGGCCGCCGCCGCGGCCGCCGCGAGGTCGACGATCTCCAGCGTGGGGTTCGTCGGGCTCTCGAGGACGATGGCGCGAGTAGCGGGCCCCGCGATCTCGTCGAGGCGCGGGAGGTCCTCGATGGGCACGAGGCGCGAGGACACGCCGAACCGCGGCAGCGTCTCGGTGAGCAGCCGCAGCGTGCCGCCGTAGAGCGACGTCGTGCCGAGGACCTCGTCGCCCGCCCTCACGAGGGAGAGAAGCGCCGTCGTCATCGCGGCCATCCCGGAGGCGAGCGCGAGGGCGGCCTCGGCGCCCTCGAGGGCGGCGATCGCCTCCTCGAGCTCGCGCACCGTCGGGTTCGCGTAGCGCGTGTAGAGGAAGAGCTCGTCGTCGCCCTCGAGGAAGCGTCGCATCTCGGCCGCCGAGGCGAAGGCGAACGTCGAGGTCTGGACGATGGGCGGCGCGAGCGGGCCGCTGCGACGCTCGCCCCGGCCGTGGACCGCCCGTGTCCCCGGGCCGCGCCCGCGTTCGCCGCTCCCGCCCGCCAAGCGGCTAGATCTCCACCGGCTGCGTGTTGCGGTACTTGCCCTCTTCGCGCTCGGGCAGGGTCGACTGCCCGACCACGGGCTCCACGAACAGCCGGTACGCGTCGCGGAAGCCGAGCTCCATCAGGTCCTCGGTCGTCTGCACCACCTCGGTCGCCGGCTCGACGACGCCGTCGAGCTCGAGCGGGCCGAGGACGCGGGCCTCGGGCCTTATGACCCACAGGTCCAGCTCGGCGACGACGCGGCCGGTGGCCGGGTCCTGCCACGCGCCGCGGCCGTCCGGCGTGCGGTGGCCGAGCGTCGCCGCCATGCGGCTCGCCACCTGCGCGTCGTCGATCTCGCGGGCGGCCTGCGCCTCGAGCGCCCGCATCGCGGCGTCGAGCCGCGCGAGCGGCCCGCGGCGGCGGGCCGGCGGCGCCGGCCGCTCGGGAACCGCCGAGACGAGGATCACCTGCTCGGCGCCCGCGGCCACCGCCTCGGCGATCCCGCAGCCGCCGACGAGCGAGGCCTCGGTCAGGCGGTGCGTCTCGCCGGCGTGAGGCGAGCCCTTCGGGAACACCACGCGCCGGAGCGGCATCGCGAGCGGGCACAGCAGGCTGGTGGCGAGCGCGTCGAAGAAGAGCCGGTCCTGGCCCGGCCCGCGGAGGTCCACCGCCGTCGCGAGCGCCGCGGTCGGCCCCTTGCTGTTGCCGATCGCTCCCTCGCGGAGGAGCGCGAACGCGAGCGGCCCGCCGCGCTCGAGGTCCGCCGTGCGCAGCACCAGCTCGCGGAACCCGGGCTCGCCGAGGTTCTCGCCGAGGAGAGCGACGTAGCGCCGGCCGAGCTCCGCCTCGTCGGGCGGGCCGCCGGCCGCGCCGCCGACGATGCCGCCGAGCCCGTGCTTCAGGCGCTCGAGGCCCGGCTTCGCGTCGAGCGCGGCCTCGAACGCCTCGGGCAGGCGCCGGCGGTGGCGCCACCACGCGAAGCCGACGACGGCGATCGCGAGCATCGCGAGGAGGAAGACGGGCACCGCCTGGGCCGCCAGGTACGGGCCGCTGAGGGCCTCCGGGGCCACCCACAGCCACGCGAGGAAGCGCGAGGCCACGCCGGGCACGGCGCGGTCGGCGATCAGCAGGAGGGGGAAGAGCAGCCCGAAAGCGACGCCCACGAGGACGGGGGCGGCGACGATGCCGAAGGACACGCCGAGGAGGGCGAGCCCGAGGCGGAGGGCCGGCCGCAGGCGGAAGAACGCGCTCCAGCTCGCGCCGGCCCAGAAGCCGCCCGGGCCGTAGAGCTTCGCGCCGCCGCCGACGGCGGCGTAGGCCGCCGCGACGGCGCCGATGCCGGAGCCGACGACGACGTCGATCTTGACGCCGCTCTCGTCGAGCGCCCGGAGGGCACCGGCGTGGTACGCGCCGCTCGTTCCGCTCCCGGCGAAGACGAGGGCGGTCCGCCTCTTCGGAGAGTAGTCCCTCAACCCTGCCCCCGCGCTCGGCCAACGTTATCACCGAAGCGCGCGGGCAGGGCCGCGCGCACGCGCTCGCGGAGCGCCTCCGCGGGCTCGTCCGCGGCGACGGGCACGAACGCGGCGCGCGCCCTCGCCGTGCGCATCCACGCGAGGAGCCAGGGCCAGTCGTCGGGGCCGTCGGCCGGCCCGTCCCAGCGCAGCGCGGCGAGGGCGCCGTCGATCCCGCCGGGCTCCGCGGCGACGGCGGACGCGTCGATCACTCGCCCGCCGAGCACCGGGAAGAGCGCGGCCCGGCGCCGGCCGGCGTCGACGATCACCGCTCTCGCTCCGGCCGCGCGGCCGACGAGGGGCAGCACCTCGGGTGCGGCGTCGCCGCGCTCGCGCGGGTCGGCGAGCCAGGCGGCGGCGCGCGCGGCGAGCGCGCAGTAGTCGGCCTCGCTCGTGCGGGCGAGGCACGGCGCGGCGCAGGTGCGCACCTGGGCGAACACGCAGCTCAGGCCGAGCGGCAGCTCCGGGTGCGGCTCGAAGGCGTAGTCGCACGGCCGCAGCGGGAAGCGCCCGTGCACCGCGTCGCGCGCCCGCTCGGCGGCCCGGCGGTCGCGGAAGGGGCCGAAGAGCTTCGCCCGGTCCGCGTCCCGCGCCCGCAGCGCCACGCGCGGGAAGCGCTCGGCCTCGTCGAGGAGCAGGAACGCCGGCGGCTTCAGGTCGCGCCGGGAGGAGAGGGGCACGAGCGGCGCCATGAGCCGCTCGAAGACGAGCCGCTGGCCGAAGGGCCCGTCCGTCTCCACCCACGCCAGCGCGGTCGCGACCGGAGCGAGGTTCGTCTTCGGACGCCGGCCGGGCGCGGGGGGCTTCCCCATCCCGAGGTTCGAGGCGGCCCAGCGGCGCAGGCTCGAGGCGAGGCCGATCACGAGGCTTCGCCCGTCCGGGCCGAGGACCTGGCCCACCCCCGGACCCGCCGGCACGCGGGCGACCGCCGCGGCGACGTCGCCCGCGACCTCCGTCCTGGCGAGCGCGGGGAGCGTCACGGGCCGGCGCTACTCTTCCTTGACCTGGTCTTCCTTGACCTGGTCGTGCATCGTCACGAGCTTCACGACGTCGTAGGTCTTCGAGCCGGACGGCACGCGCACCTCGACGGTGTCGCCTTCCTCGTGGCCGAGGAGGCACTTGCCGATCGGCGACGACGGCGAGATGCGGCCGATCGTCGGGTCGGCGTCCTCGGGGACGACGATCTCGTAGACGACCTCCTCGCCCGTGCCGACCTGGGTCAGCGTCACGACCGAGCCGAGCCCGACCTTGCCGCGCGGGATCTTGTCGAGGTTCACGAGCGAGAGCGCGGCGAGGCGGCGGTGCAGCTGCGCGACGCGCGCCTGGAGGAAGCTCTGGCGCTCCTTCGCGCTCTTGTACTCGGCGTTCTCCCGGAGATCCCCGTGCTCGCGAGCCTTGAGGATCTCCTTGGGCAGCGTGACCTTGAGCTCGTAGTCGAGCTGGTTGATCTCGTCCTGCAGCCTCTTCTTGATCTCGAGCATGGCTTCGCTTTTTCGGGGAAGTCCCGCCGGGGCCGGCGGGACGCTGATACTATCACGCCTCTCCGCGATGGCCGCGCCCGAGGTCGTCCAAAGCCGCGCGAACCCGCTCTACAAGCGGCTGCGCGCGCTCGTCGACCGCGGCGCCGCGCGCGAGGCGTGCCTCCTCGAGGGACCGAAGCTCGCGCTCGAGGCGCTCTCGGCCGGCGTCCGGGTGATCGAGGCCGCGGCCGCCCCGCGCGCCGAGCGCACCCCGGCCGGCGCGCAGGCGCTCGCCGCGCTGGCCGCGGCCGGCGTCGCCGTGCGCCGCGTGAGCGAGGAGCTCCTCGCGTCGCTCTCCGAAGCCGAGACGGCGCAGGGCCTGCTCGCCGTGGCCGAGCGGCCGACGTTCGAGAGGAGCCCGGCCGCGGCCGGACCGCCGCTCGTGCTCGTGGCCGACGCGGTGCAGAACCCGGGAAACCTCGGCGGCCTGCTGCGGTCGGCCGAGGCGGCCGGCGCGACGTTCGCCTTCCTGACGGCCGGGTGCGCCGACCCCTTCTCGTGGAAGTCTCTCCGCGGCTCGATGGGCAGCGCGTTCCGGCTCCCCCACTCGCGCGGCTGCTCGCTCGACGCGGTGCTCGACGAGCTCCTCCGCGACGGCGTCCGCGTGGTCGCGACCGCGGCCGACGCCGAGACGCGCTACGACGAGTCCGACCTCCGCGGGCCCGTGGCGGTCCTCGTCGGAGGGGAGGGCGCCGGCCTGCCGGCCGAGGCGCAGGCGCGCGCCGCCGTCCGCGTGCGCGTGCCGCTGCGGCCTCCGGTCGAGAGCCTCAACGTGGGTGTCGCCGCCGCGCTCGTGCTCGTCGCGGCCGC
>WBZP01000755.1_pt5 | contig 13013 bp, 10 predicted proteins | sample 5204301 | NCBI WGS metagenome assembly WBZP01 (sample SAMN12412401, study PRJNA552823) | activated sludge metagenome | isolation source: activated sludge from nitrification reactor of wastewater treatment plant... | place: USA: Pennsylvania | collected 2017
CATACTTATAATATGCCATCCACCCACTGTAAAGTATCCGTAAAAGATGGTTTCATCCTGTCTCACCAGGCTTGCTGCTGTAAAACAGCCAATAAGCATGATGCTTACCCAGCAGTCGATTTTTTTATAAGTTCTCATGTCAGTAAATTTTAAAATTTCAGAAAAATATGAAAATTTAATTCATAAAAAATGCCATGTTCACAGCATGGCATTTGGTTGTTCTTATTTAAATACTTTCAAGAGGCTTCCGGTAAACCAGTTCTCTTCGGCCCTGATCAATACATCAAGTACTTTATCTGCATGGTTGCCCAGTTTCTTAATGCTACCGATCATTTCCACAAATTGTTTGGTATCCCTGTCTTTTTTATCAGCTTCTACATCCTCAAGCTGTCCTAATAGTTTGAGCATCGGGTCAAGTTCCCTTTTCTTTCTTTCCCTGATGATCTGGGTAGCTACTTTCCAGATATCCTTTTCGGCAGTGAAATATTCTTTTCGTTCACCCGGCAGTATAACCCTTTCTACAAGATTCCAGCTGATCAGGTCACGGATGTTCATGTTTACATTGCCACGACTGATACTGAGCTGCTCCATAATATCATCCTGGGTGATGGGATCCGGGCTTACCAAAAGCAAAGCATGTATCTGTGCCATTGTGCGATTGATGCCCCATTGGGTTCCGAAAGCCCCCCAGCTGCTGATGAATTGTTGTTTGGCCTCTGTTAATTTCATGATTCAAAATTAAGGAGTATTTCTGAACTTTCAAAATTTATTGAAAATTATTTTCATTAAAAAAGCAGGTACAAGACCTGCCTTTTAAGTAGATTAATTCAGCCTGGTTTACGTGTACGATCAAACCAGCATAGTAACAGGGTTCTCAAGGTATTTCTTTAAAGTCTGCAGGAATGCAGCCCCAACAGCACCATCCACACTGCGGTGGTCGCAGCTGAGGGTCACTTTCATTACATTGGTAACATCAAACTGCCCGTTCTTCCGAACCACCATTTCCCTGATATTTCCTACAGCAAGGATACAGCTGTCGGGCGGGTTGATGATGGCAGTGAATTCTTCAATATCCATCATTCCCAGGTTGGAAATGGTGAATGTATTTCCGCTGAATTCATTTGGCTGTAACTTTTTATCTCTTGCTTTTGCATAGAGTTGTTTGGCATCTGCAGCTATTTGTGATAAAGTTTTCTGATCTGCAAAACGGATCACGGGAACGATCAAACCTTCCGGTAATGCAAGTGCAGAACCAATATGTATATGATGATTCTGGCGGATGAAGTCTCCCATCCAGCTGCTGTTCACATCCGGATGTTGGCGAAGCGCTGTTGCGCTGGCTTTGATCACCATATCATTGAAAGAAATCTTAACAGGACTTACTTCGTTCATAGCAGCACGTGCAGTGATCGCATTATCCATGTTGATCTCCATGGTGAGGTAAAAATGCGGTGCACTGAATTTGCTTTCACCCAGGCGACGTGCAATGGTTTTGCGCATTTGCGTAAGGGGAACGTCTGTAAACCCTTCCTGTCCGGCCGGTGTAAATGCTGCAACCGGGGCGGTTGTTCCGGAAGACTGGGCTACCTGTGGAGCAGGGGCTGCAGACGGTGTATAAGAATCAATATCTCTTTTGGTAATTCTTCCGCCATCTCCGCTGCCGTTTACATGTGTAAGGTCGATGCCTTTTTCAGCAGCGAGTTTCTTTGCAAGCGGGGAAGCTTTAATCCTGCTATCTGTATTTGTTGCAGGAGCCTGTTCCTGTGCAGGAGCAGGGGCCGCGGCAACCGTTGGTTGTGCTGCTGCTAAAGGAGCCACAGCATTGGCGCCTGATTTTTCAGCTGCTACATAAGCGCTTACATCAGTACCGGCTTTACCTACAATGGCAATAATCTCATTTACTTTGGCTGCTTTGCCGGCTTCTACACCCACGTATAACAATGTGCCTTCTTCGTAACCGACTACTTCCATGGTAGCTTTATCCGTTTCCACTTCAGCCAGTACATCATCGGATTTTACCTTATCACCGATTTTTTTGTTCCATGAAACTATCTTTCCTTCTGTCATGGTATCGCTCAGCAGCGGCATTCTTATTTCTTTGGCGCCAGCGGGTAATGAAACTTTTGCGGAAGCCTCGGTTGCTGCCGGTGCCTGGGTTGCAGCAGCTGTGTTTTCAACTTTTCCGTTACTGCCGTCACCAGCTGCATCGAGTGCTGATTTATAATCTTCCCCGGCTTTTCCAACGATTGCCAAAACACCGTCAACTTTCACCGCTTTTCCTTTTTCCACGCCTATATACAGCAATGTTCCTTCATTATAACTTTCCAGTTCCATGGTGGCTTTATCTGTTTCCACTTCCGCCAGTACATCGCCTGGTTTTATTTTGTCACCAACTTTCTTATTCCAGCCCACGATCACCGCTTCTGTCATTGTATCACTCATCCGGGGCATGCGAATTACTTCTGCCATATACCTGTTTTTCCTGATTTAAAATTAGAGCCCGAAATTAAGGCAAAAAAAGGGAAATAATCTATTGTAAAAGGCACCGGACTTATACACTCAATACACCGGTATGTAGCTGCAGGACTTATTAAAAATCCAGGTCTAGTTTCAGGCGGTCTTTTAGTTCCTTGATCATTGGATATTGCGTGGCGAGTATTTGAAACTGCTGCTTGGTATTGAGTGTTGGTTCTGCAGGCTCTGTATGGGTTTCTTTTTCTTCGATCACCAACTGGTATTTCAGGAAGCGGTTGTTGAAATACTGCTGCATAAAATGGATCAGGTCCGACCTTTCAGCCTCAATAAATTTCTGGTGCATATTGCTATGGGTAACAATATCGAAACTGTTTTCATCAACTACCCTTAATTCCGCCATTTTAAAATTGGTAACGGCTGAATGATTTTTTCTTTCCGATAGTTTTTCTACAAAAGCATTCCAGGCTGTTTGTAAAGTTTCAATGTTCAGGGGTTTGCTGTTGTTACCGGCATTGCTTTGCTGAATAAGCTGTTCCCGGATCTTTTGCAGCGATCCCATTTTGCCGCTGATTTTGGGAACTGTGACTGGCTCAGTGGCCGGTGTTGATTGTCTTTTTAATTCAGGAGCTGGTGCCGGAGTTTCTATTACCAGCCTGGCTTCGGCGGGCTTTACTGCTTCCTTCCTAAGTGTTGTTTCAGCACCTGTTTCTTTTATCCTGATGATGGGCAATGCCCTGAAAGAAACAGCTTTTGTTGTATCAATCAGTTTTTTTTTACTGATGCCCTGTTCATCGGAAACCAATTGCACTGCCTGTTGTAGATAAGTGAGTTTGATGAGCACCATCTCTACATGCAGTTTTTTGTTCCTGCTTTGTTTGTAGTTAATGATGGCTTCATTGAGAATATTCAAGGCAGCAATAAGCCAGCCGGTAGATACCTGTTGGGCATGCTGCAGGTATTTTTGTTTGAAATCATCGGCTACTTCCAGCAGCGTTGCCGCTTTCACGTCTTTGCTTACGAGTACATTCCGGATAAATTCAGCAAAACCTTCGAGCAAAGTGTCGCCCTCAAAACCCTTCCTGTTTATTTCATCAAATAACAGCAATGCTTCCGGAAGCTGCTGTTGCTGCATCTGCTCCAGCAAACGGAAATAATAATCTTCGTCGAGTATGTTCAGGTGCTCGAGTGTGTTGGCATAATCAAGCCTGCCATCGGTGAAACTTACGATCTTATCAAGAATACTCAAAGCATCACGCATGCAACCCTCGCTTTTTTGTGCTATGATGTGCAGTGCTGCTTTTTCAGCTTTGATCTTTTCTTTTTTGCAGATATCCTGCAGGTGTTCCACCGTATCGTTGTTGGTGATGCGTTTAAAATCAAAAATCTGGCAACGGCTGAGAATGGTTGGAAGAATTTTATGTTTTTCAGTGGTAGCCAGTATGAAGATAGCGTAGGGTGGTGGTTCTTCCAGCGTTTTCAAAAACGCATTGAAAGCCGAGGCGCTGAGCATATGAACCTCGTCCACGATATATACTTTGTATTTACCGGCCTGTGGTGCAAAGCGAACCTGTTCAACCAGTGTTCTTATATCTTCTACCGAGTTGTTACTGGCGGCATCGAGTTCATGGATGTTGAGTGAAACACCGTTGTCGAAAGAAACGCAACTGTTACAGGTATTACAGGCCTCGCCGTCTTTGGTTCTTTTTTCACAATTGATTGTTTTGGCAAGAATACGGGCACAGGTTGTTTTTCCCACACCCCTGGGTCCGCAAAATAAGAATGCATGCGCCAGTTGGTTGTTGTTGATGGCATTCTTCAGCGTGGTAGTGATGTGCGACTGCCCGATCACTGTGCTGAAATTCTGCGGCCTGTATTTTCTTGCTGAAACGATGAATGTATCCATGATGCTCCTCCGGTCTGGACGGCAAATCTAATTTTTAATTGTTAATTTTTGAACCGGTTCTGCAAAATTACCGGTTCCTGTTTAGAGCTTAACTTTATTATATGAAACGGAAGGCTTTTATCAACAGCATTTTGCCGCTGGGTTTATCGGTTGCGGGAGTAACAAAAGTACATGCCGGTATTTTGGAAATTCCCGAATCAGTCTATCAACAGGTGCCGCCCTATCTACGCAATGAGGATACCATCGGCATTACCTGCCCGGGAGGTTATATTACGATGGATGATGTTCAGCCTGCTGTAAATAAACTGAAAGAATGGGGCTACCAGGTTAAACCAGGCAGCACAGTTGGAAAAAAAGACTTTGGTTTCGGCGGAACCGATGAGGAACGAGCCGCCGATCTTCAGCAGATGCTGGATGACCCGGGTATTAACGCCATATTATGTGCCCGTGGCGGTTATGGTACGGTACGTATCATTGATAAACTCGATTTTTCGAAATTCCTGAAGAAACCGAAATGGATTATTGGGTTCAGCGATATCACGGTATTACACTGTCATGTCAACAGGCAGTTTGGGATAGCCAGTATTCATTCGAAAATGTGTAACAGTTTTCCGGCTGATTGGCCCCATGCTGAACCGGTGCAGGTGGAGAGTATAGAATCCATCCGTGATTGCCTGGCCGGAAAAAAAATGGTTTATAAAGCAGTGCCGAATTTGCAGAATAAGAACGGAATTGCTGAAGGATTATTGGTTGGGGGAAACCTGAAAACGATTGAAAGTTTATCGGGTAGCAGCAGCGATATCATCACCGACCATAAAATACTCTTTGTAGAAGATACCGGTGAATATCTATACAGCATCGACAGGATGTTCTGGAACCTCAAACGCACCGGGAAGCTTTCAAAATTAAAAGGATTGATCATTGGCGGATTCAAGGCAAAAAAAGATGATCCGGGCGAAGAGTTTGGAAAAACCCTCGAAGAAATTGTACTGGAAAAAGTGAAAGAATATCAATACCCGGTTTGTTTCGATTTTCCTGTGGGGCACCAGAAATATAATATGGCATTGAAATGCGGGATAACACATAGACTGGAAGTTTCGGAAAGCAGCGTATCCCTTGATGAGATTGTATAAATGGCTGCTTAGTTGCCACTAAGGCACTAAGTCGCAAAGAAGTATTTACCTGATGAACAATACGCAGGAAATCTTTCCTTGAGCTAAGCGTCTTTGTATCGAAGTGGCAAATCCTTCCCCCCACACTTCAGAATAAATCCTACTTTTATCATCCTCAAAAAATAGATAATGAAGAAAAATATTGCAGCAATCACATTGGTGTTGATTGCATTTACATCAGTAGCCCAGCAAAAAACGCTTACGATGGAAGATGCAATGCTCAATGCAAGAACAACATTGGCACCGGAAAATCTCAAACAGCTCCAGTTTGTGAAAGGAACCGGTGATTATGTGTTCATCAAAAAAATCAATGGTGCTGATACCTGGGTAAAAGGCAATTTTAAATCTAAAGAGGAAACAGTTTTTTTAACACTGGCTGATTTTAATAAAGCCTTACGCAACGCTTCATTGGATACAGTAACATCATTTCCCACTGTTCAGTTTAATAAAGACAACAGCTGGCTGGTTACATTAAAAGGTCAGCAGTTGTTAATGAATGTGGCCAATGCACCTGTAAAAACACTGATCGATAAAACTACGGCTTCCAAAGAAAATGTTGAACGCAGCAGTGATGGTTATATCGCTTACCTGGATGACCATAACTTATTTGTGAGTAAAGACGGTGTAGCCAAACAGGTAACCACTGATGGCAGCAAGGATATAGTATATGCCTCTTCTGTTCACCGCGATGAATTCGGTATCAACAAAGGAACTTTTTGGAGTAATAGCGGTAAGCTGCTTGCTTTTTACCGAATGGATCAAAGTATGGTTTCAGATTACCCGATCATCGATTGGACAGCCTATCCTGCTGTTAATGAGAATATCAAATACCCGATGGCAGGCGGCAAGAGCCACCATGTTACATTGACTGTTTACAATGCGGTTACCGGAACAACAACCCGGATCAAAACCGGCGAACCTGCAGAACAATACTTAACCAATATAGCCTGGAGCCCCGATGATAAATATGTTTTCATCGCCGTACTGAACCGTGGCCAGGATCATATGTGGTTAAACCAGTATGACGCAGCAACCGGAGATTTTGTAAAAACACTGTACGAAGAAACAGACAGTAAATATGTGGAGCCACTCGTTCCCATGCTGTTTGTAAAAAATAAACCTGAGCAGTTCATCTGGCAGAGCAGGAAAGATGGATGGAATCATCTTTATCTTTTTAATATCAGCGGAACAATGATTAAGCAACTTACTGCAGGATCCTGGGATGTACTGGATGTAAAAGGTTTTGATGAAAAGGGAGAAAATCTTTATTATGTTTCAACAGAAGTATCGCCTGTTTCCAAAAATCTTTACCAGCTGAATTTTAAAACAGGAAAGACCAAAGCTGTTACAAAAGAAAATTATGTTCACAATACACAGGTCAGTGCAGCAGGTGATTTTGTAATCGATAATTATTCGGGTCCGCAATTGCCCAGAATGGTTAAACTGGTTGATGTAAAATCAGGGAAAGAAAAAATACTGTTGCAGTCCGCAGATCCGTTATCAGCATACAGCAAAGGTCAGCTGAACATCTTCACCATTAAAAACAATGAAGGCACAGATCTTTATTGCCGGATGTTTAAACCTGTGAATTTCGATAGTACCAAAAAATACCCTGTGATCGTGTATTGGTACGGTGGCCCGCATGCTCAAATGATTTTGAGCAGTTGGAATGGCGGCGCCGGAGATTATTGGTTTCAGTACATGGCCGAAAGAGGGTATGTTGTTTTCACGTTGGATACAAGAGGCAGCAGCAACCGTGGCCGTGCATTTGAACAGGCGATCTTCCGCCACCTTGGTAAAGCTCAGATGGAAGACATGATGAGTGCTGTTGACTACCTTAAATCGCTTTCTTACACAGATACGAACAATATGGGACTCTTTGGCTGGAGCTTCGGTGGTTTTATGACAACCGATTTTATGCTAAATCATCCCGGTGTATTTAAAGCAGCCGTAGCCGGCGGACCGGTGATGAACTGGGCTTATTACGAGATCATGTACGGTGAACGTTACATGGACACGCCACAGGAAAATCCCGAAGGTTATGAAGAAACCAACCTCATCAAACAGGCAGGAAAACTAAAAGGTAAACTGATGCTGATTCATGGTTTGCAGGATCCTGTTGTTGTTCAGCAGCATTCGGTAAATTTTGTAAAAGCGGCAGTTGATAAAGGCGTGCAGGTTGATTATATGATCTATCCCGGTCATGAACACAACGTACTCGGCAAAGACCGGGCACATCTTTACCAGAAAGTAACCGATTACTTCATGCAAAACCTGAAATAATGGGAGAGGTTGAGCTTGATAAAGCCAATCACACACTGGTCATTCATGCAGACCTGTTTTTTTATGGCAATGCAGCCGGTGAGGAATTGGCAAAGCAGGTAGCGAAAGATGTGGGTAATCACTGGAACGAACCTCATGCTTCTGTTTTGCTTGATCATGAATGGTACCCGGTTCTGTTTTCCATCAATGGATTTTATGCTCCGGCGTTGACGGATATAGAAGTTTATACCAACGATAATCCACGCATCAATTATTTCAGGATTGAGGAATATGCAAATGGGAATATTTCATTTGTGGATGGATTAAATTCCAATACGGGTTATTTTAAATTAGACAACCTGCTCAATAATTCCACAACAGCCGCCCATGAATTTGGGCATTCGCTCGGGCTTGATCACCCGGAAATGCTCGATATAAGAGGGAAAGGTGTTCCCGGTATTATGTATCCAAGAGGAACATTGGTAGATCCTCCATTTCAATATGATCCATCGGTGCCAGCTGGCCTGAAAGGCGGAACCATGAATCCCTTTTCAAGAAAAGTATTGCCCAAAGATGTTGAAAACCTAAGGTTGGATAAACTCTCATTCAACGATAGTGGTTTTGCGATTCTGGGCGATTTTACTTCTATCTGGCACGACGCACATGTAAAGGAAAATTAACAGTAACCAGAAGTATTTGCCTTTTATCAAATTAATAGACCGGGGATCTGTCAAAATCAATTATCTTGAAATCACAAAGCAATAACGTACACATGGAAGTATTAAAGGTTGAAAATCTTTCTAAGAATTACGGGAATATCAAAGCGCTGAAGGGAGTGAGTTTTTCGGTACCGGCCGGAACTGTATTCGGCATATTGGGACCCAATGGCAGCGGAAAGACTACATTGCTGGGCATCATCATGGATGTGCTGAAAGCCACAGGAGGAAGCTATAAACTTTTCGGGCAGGAGCCAACCAGTGATCAGCGTAAGCAAATCGGCACCTTGCTGGAAACTCCGAATTTTTATCATTATATGACAGCCGTACAGAACCTAAAAGTGTCTGCAGCCGTCAAGGAACGTGGCGAAGAAGATATTGACAGGGTACTTGAAATCGTAAATCTTTCAGCAAGAAAAAATTCCCGCTTCAATACCTATAGCCTTGGTATGAAACAAAGACTGGCGATAGGAGCTGCTTTGTTGGGCAATCCTGATGTACTTGTTTTTGATGAGCCTACCAATGGACTGGACCCTGTTGGTATTGCAGAGATCAGGCAACTGATCAAAAAATTATCACAGGAAGGGAAAACCATCATCATGGCCAGTCACCTGCTTGATGAAGTTGAGAAAGTATGTACCCATGTGGCTATATTAAAGCAGGGCAACCTGATTACATACGGAGACGTAAACGAAATACTGGTTAACGAAGATGTAGTTGAACTGAAAGCGGCAGACATGGGTATGCTGGAAACGGTTATGAAGCGAATGCCAGGGAACACTTCTTCCAGGGTGACTGAAGGCAACCTGCATGTACTGTTTCCTGCCGGTACGGCTGATCTTGCGTCAGTCAACCGCTTCTGCTTTGAAAACGGCATTACGCTGTCTCATCTTCAGCTGAAGAAGAAAAGTCTTGAAAGCAAATTCTTTGAACTTACCAATTGATCCAACAATATCAGAACTTATCTATTATGATGAAATTATTGAAAACAGAGTGGCTTAAGCTGAAAAACTACAATGCATTTATTGTGTTGAGCAGTTTCCTGGTGCTGGGTGTTTTTACAACCAATTACATTGTGTATACTGTTAACAAGAATATTGTTGGCAACATGAATACAGGAGGATTGGTTTCCTCTTTCAATCCATATAGTTTTAGCATGACATGGCAAACGACCAGCTATGCTACAGGCTGGTTGCTGATGCTTCCTGCCTTGTTATTGATCATACTTGTAACCAATGAATTCACTTACAGAACGAACAGGCAGAATATTATTGACGGCTGGAGCCGGGAAGAATTCATCAATGTAAAACTAACGCTGGCACTTATTATTGCTGCTTGCATGACGATACTGGTTTTTATAACAGCGCTGCTTTTCGGATTAGCTTCCGGAACTGAATTTTCATTGAATGGTTTTTCGCATGTAGGTTTTTTCTTTCTGAAAGCCCTGTCATATAATCTTATAGCCATATTTATTGGTGTGTGGATCCGCCGTACCGGTTTTGCCATCGGCCTTTACTTTATTTACCTGGGAGCAGAAAATATCATTTCCCAGTTACTCGATGTGTGGAGCATAAAACTCCGGGCAGAACATGGTATTGATCTTGGCAGTATGGGTGATTATCTTCCGATGAATGCTTCCGACGGATTGCTCACATTCCCCGATAATCCTTTAAAATCAATTGCCAAATCAAACCTTCCCACAGATTATACCTGGCTGGTGATTATACTCGCCCTGGGATACCTGTTTTTGTTTTATTGGCTGAGCAGAAGAAATATTATAAAATCTGATCTTTAATATTTTATTTCCCGGTTATCTCTTTTAGTGCTGCTTCGGGGGAAGGATAAAGGAAAGTAAAACCGGCTGACTTTATTTTTTCACAACTCACAGTACAGCTTTTAAGTACTTCAATACTGCTTTCTCCCATGATGAACTTCAGCATAAAAGAAGGAATATGTACGGGAATGAAAAATTTTCCTTTGATTCTTTCCGCAAGCATGAGTGTAAGTTCTTTGTTGCTTACCGGCATCGGTGCTACAGCATTATAGCTGCCGTGTAACGATTCATTTTCCATAGCATGAATATACATTCTGCAGAGATCGTCTATATGTATCCAACTGATCATTTGTTTTCCACTTCCGAGGATAGCAGCAATTCCAAACCTGACCGGTTTAATAAATTCGGCCAATGCCCCGCCGGATTTTCCCAGTACGATGCCGGTTCTTAACCTGCAGGTGCGGATGGAATTACCAGGATTGCTGATGCTGGCTTCCCACTCAACACAGGTCTGAGCCAGGAAATCAGTAAAAGGCCTATCTGTTTCTGTAAAGGGAGCTGCCGGGTTTTTATCAGGGCCGTACCAGCCAATTGCAGACGCTGAAATGATAGCTTTGACCTGGTTTGAATGACGTTGAAGATTTTCAAGTATCAATTTACTGCTTTCAGTTCTGCTTGATACGATTTCCTGCTTATAGCCGGCAGTCCATCTTTTCTCTACAACCCCAGCCCCGGCAAGGTGAATAATGTAATCTGCCGATTGCAAAGCCGCAATATCAATGGTTCCTTTCTTAATATCCCATTCGGCAAATGTTACGGCCCCGGGATTACTCTTTTTTTTAGTTCTGCTCAGGATAATAACCTGGTAACCCCGGGCAATAAGCATTTCACTTAATTTTTTGCCAATCAGGCCTGTTCCCCCGGTAATCAACACGGTTTGCATATTGTAAATTTATGCCTTTAACAAAAGCAGCAAAAGATTGTTTTAATAAGTCATAGTGGCAACCGGCATTCTTTTTTAATCGTAATTTTAATAAAATGGAATTCATGAGAATAATGAGGATTTTTTTGCTTGTATTGATATTATGTTCCGGTAAATCAATGATGGCTCAAAAGGAAATAACTTTTTCGGACTATCGTGGCGAGGATGATCTCGACATCAGTTTTGAAATACTGGGCAAGATGAAGGGCAACTATGTCATTTACAAAAACGTAAGGTGGAAACACATGCTGGCTTATTATGATAGTTCCATGCACCTGGCTAAAAGTCTGAGAATCGCATTCATTCCCGATAAAACATTCAATATTGATTTTGTTACCTACCCGGATTTCTTTTATATGGTGTATCAATACCAAAAGAACAGTACAGTATATTGTATGGGGGTGAAGATGGGTATTGATGGAAAGAAAATGTCGGAGCCTGTAGTTATGGATACCACAAAACTTGGGTTGCTGGCAGACAATAAGATTTACAGTACCATTTACAGCCAGGACAAACAAAAGATCATGGTATATAAAATGCTTCGGAAAAACCAGGATCTTTCCATAGTTACCAAGATCTATAATGCCGGGTTGCAACTGATCGACAGTACCAGGGAAGTAATGCAGCTAAATGATAAAACAGATTCGTACGGAGATATTTACCTGGCAAATAACGGCGACTATGTACTTGCCAAATTATCGCTTACCAACTTTGGAAAAAAGATAAATGGCATTGACATGATGGTTAAGCAGTTGGGTAAAAAAAATTATATAGTTAAACCGATCAATTTAAAGGACAAGTTCTATGACGATGTTAATGTAAAACTGGATAATCAAAGCGGCCAGTGTATTGTGAATTCGCTTTATTATGAAAAAGGGAGTGAAAATATAAAAGGCGTTTTTTCGGTGCTGATGAGTATACATGACGGAGAGATCAGGAAAATGGCATTTAATGAATTTTCTGATTCCCTGCGAAGCATGGCTTCAAAAACTGTTTTTAAAGCAGCATTTGATAATTTCTCTATTCAACAGGTGATTGCAAAAAAAGATGGAGGGTTCATCCTGGCTGCCGAAGACAACTATGTGCAGGCAAGATATACCCAATCATACGTAAACCGGTACAATTCCCTGGGTACACTTGACAATTATAATACCGGCTACTACAGCAATTCGATGTACTATAATAATTTCTACCGCCCTTTCAGCAGCTTTAATAATTTTCAGAGCCAGACTTTCTATTATGACAATGTTCTTGTACTTAGCTTCGACAGCAGCCTGGCTATGCAGTGGAATGTGGTGATTCCCAAAGAACAGACCGACGAGGGTAATGATAACTTTCTGTCATACTCTATTATGAATATGGGAAGAGAGCTGCATTTTCTGTATGTAGAGCGCTTGAGCAATACCCAGGTTGTGAGCAATCAAAGCATACAACCGGATGGAACACTGAAAAGATACCCTACATTCAAGAGCCGTGAAAAAGGATTTGAATTTATGCCGCGGAGTGCAAAACAGGTTGATTATGGAGAAATGATCATCCCCTGCGTATACAGGAACAATGTTGCTTTTGCCAGGGTACTCTTTGATGAATAAGTAAATAAACTGCAGGATTTCGGAAAACAACGGGAATTACTCATTTTTGCAGAACAATCATTTTAAAGACATAATCATTTTCCGTGACAGGCATATTCAAAGCCAATAATCCATCCAATAATTTTCTGCTGCTGCTG
>WBZP01005400.1_pt1 | contig 13013 bp, 21 predicted proteins | sample 5204301 | NCBI WGS metagenome assembly WBZP01 (sample SAMN12412401, study PRJNA552823) | activated sludge metagenome | isolation source: activated sludge from nitrification reactor of wastewater treatment plant... | place: USA: Pennsylvania | collected 2017
GTTGCTGCGCGTCCATGATCGGAAGCGGATATACACGATCTCATTCGTGCTGTAGTGAACCACGTCCGCCGCTGCCAACACGGTCAAATGCCGCAACGCTGCCTGAACGGAGGAACACCCGGTCACCAAAGTCAGGTCGTCATAGCTGATATAGCACGCGCCGTTGTCGTCGCTGCGATCCAGCAGCCGTCGCGCCGTGCGCCACCGCTCGGCCCCCAGATTCGCCGCCTCAATCTCTGCAATCGCCTGCTGAATACTCTCTATGCTCATGATTTCCCCTGATCCGTGCGGATGGCCTGCAGCCACTCCTCCACGAGTTCCGGCTGCCACAGATAAAGATCGCTGCTGTACTGCGATAACTTCTTGCACGTCACCGCCGCGGCGGCCAGCCACAGTTCGATATGCAGCTTGTCCAGCGGCCAGGTGCGTGCCTGCCAGCCGATGTTGGATTGGGCGACGGAGCGGAGGAATGTGGTGCTGCTCCAGAGTTCGGCGGGGGTGTAGGTTTGGAGCGCCTCACGCAGCCGCGTCTCGGTGTCGGTGCTGGCCTGCCTCTCGGCCTTGCGCTTGTCGGCCACATCCAGGCCGTGCTCCAGTTGTTTGCGGCGAATCGCCAGCCTGGCTGAACTGGTGCATCCGTAGCAGAGATTCGGCGCGTTGACCGGGTCCGGGCGAACCAGTTTGTCACGGCTGTAGTGGTCGATGTCTTTGCGGTAGGCCAGAACAAAACACTCGCACTCTCTCTCACCGCAAAGGTGTTTATCGATCAGCTCCGCCGGCGCATGGTAGTCGGCGCCGAACCAGGCGATTTGTTTGTTGTCGTCGTTGGTGTAAACCGTTGGCTGCGGCGCAGCGACTGGCGCCGGCGTGGATCGCTGGCCGATGGGTTTCGCTGGCGTAGTGGCCTGCGCTGGCGCCGGCGTGGACACCACAGTGCGCTGGCGATTAAACTCAGCCTGCGCCCACAGCACCGTTTTTCGGTTGTAGCAGACAGCCGCACTGTTCTGTGCGCAGCGTGGACCAGCGTCGCCATTGAAATTAATCAGGAACTTGCAGCCACCACACGGCCCGATGACGCGCTCGTCGGCAGGTTCGGGCATCCATTCGAGCGGGAAGGGTGGGGGGGGATACTTGGTGACATCCCACTTGTCCCCCCAGGCTGGCCGATTGTATCCGGTGAATCCCTGTCCAGGCGGAACGGGCTGGAGGGTGGCGACGGTGCGCTTGATAAGATTCTCCAGGTCACGGCGAGACATATCCGCCAGGCGCTCGATGTTGAATGCCGTGCCCTCCTGGAGCAGGTGCGGCGCTTTCACCAGCATCAGCAGCGTGCGACCGACGGTCTCGCTCAGCGTGCCAGCGGCGACGGCGTCGAGGTAGACGGCTGGTAGGTCGAGCAGGCGAATCTTGTTGGCTACCGTCGAACGAGACCAGCCGAACGGAGCGCCAGCCTCTTCGGCGGTCAGCCCAAACTCCCGCATCGCCTGCTGAAGGCTACGTGCCTCGTCGATTGGATTCACGTCGCGCCGCTGCGTGTTCTCCGTGATCGCCGCCTGCCACATCTGTTCATCTGTGGCAGAGACGCTATACAGCGGCATCGTCTCCTCTTCCAGCAGCCGGAAGGCCCGCAGGCGTCGATGTCCGAACAACAGTTGGCAGCGAACATCCGGCGACATCAGCTCATAGCGTGATGTGCTGGCCATCGGCGTGATCGTTCCGTCGCGCTCGACAGTCACCAGCCTGGCCAACGGCGGCGACTGCAACCCCGACGTTGCCGGCAGCTGATCAGCCATCGACCGGATGTTCGCCGCCAGTTCCGCCAGGTCGGACTCATCGTAGTGCGTGCGGTATTGATACGGATTGTCCAGAATCCGCCCCACCTCGACGCGTAACACCATCTGTCCCTCAGCTGGTATGGTTGCCAGTTTCATAGCGCTCTCCTGTTTCCTGGGAAACAACTATTTCGCCTTCGTACTCTTTTCCCTGATCTCAATATCCGGCCCGATCCGCAGCACCTCACCCAAGAACCAGACCGTCCACCCCGTCACGCCCCTCGGCCTGCTCGGTGCGCCCCAGCTTGGTGGAAGCGACCGCTCCTCGAACGGCGTTTCACTCTGCCTGGCGTTGCTCTGTTGGATCAGCTGCGACGACAGCACCACGCCGGCGCGCAGCATCAAATACTCTGCCCACCGCGCCTGGCTCGCCGGCACACAAATCCCATAATCGTCGCCGATTTTATACGCATACTGACGGTCGAGAACGGGGACAGCGTAGCGCCTGAGCATCGCCTCGACCGCACCGCCTGTGTTGCCAGTGCCAGCCGGCCAGTAGATCCACACATCGCCGCCTTTGCGCTTGGCTTTCGCCACTTCCGCCGCCCTTCTACTCTGCTTCTTCATGCCTGCCCCCCTGCTACTCCTTTAGGGGTGTACGAATCGGGCGAAAAATATTCAATCTCCCAATTCGTACACCCAATTCCACCCCAGTACACCAAGGGCTAACGATGATCATATCTGCCTGCAATGTAGCGCTTGCCAGCCCAGGAGCGCAGCCTCCACAGCTTCTGGTCGCCCTGAGCGTCGGCCATCAATTCGTTGGCCTTCGCCTCCACGCGGCTGATCGCTGAAGACAGCGCTTCGAGTGTGCTCACATCCGCCCGCTGCACCTTCGCCGCCTTCAGCAACCCCAGCGCCCAGCCATAATGGAACTCGCTGATCAGCCCCATCTCTGCCATCCGCCGGCGCGACACATCGAACTGCGCATAGCGCAAATGCAGAATCTTCTTCGCATCCTGCACCGCCTGAATGATGATCGCCTCGTGGCGCGTCGGCGGCAACTTCTCGCGCAGCCGCCCGACTTCGTTCGCCAGGCGCCGGTTCTCCAGTTCCAGCTTGGCCAATCTGCGCTCAGCCAGGTCGATGATCTCCAACTCCTCGACCTCCTTCAGCTTAGTTGCCGTCTTCACAGATTTGCCTCCTTCCGCCGTCCTGCGCCTCCAGCAGCGCCAACGTGTGGCCGAGCGCCTCTCTGCGAAGCTCCAACATCGCGGCGATCTCCTCCTTGCGCATCTCCGCCGCCGTGCTGATCCGGTGCCGCTCCACCCCGGCCCGGCTGTGCTGATAGTCCTGCCGGTTCATCGTCACGGCCAGCAGCCCGAACGTCACCCCGATGCACAGCAGGAAGACGAAGAAGTTCGTCAGCCCGTCGGTTGGCGTGTCCAGGTGGCGCATGATCAGGATGAATGCGACCATCCCCATCACCGCCAGCAGCAGCGCCAGCACGAACGCCGGCCCCAGCCGAATCACATAGCCGACCGCCCTGTCCGTCGCCGACACACTGTCCCTGGTCGAATCGTTGACCGGCTCCATCACGCTGGACACATCCACCGGCTGCAGATCGACGGCGGCGACTCCGTTCCAGCCATCCGGCACCCGCAGCGGCTCCGGCCTGCGCACCTCCGGCACATAGTTATGCTGTGGTCGGCTCGAACTGGCGACCGGTGGCTCCGGCTGCCACGTGTCGGTGTTGATGTCTCTCAGGCTGCGAGCTATGCTGTTCACGGCAGCACCTCGACTTCCTTCACCGGCCTGCCGTCCACCGTCGCCGAAACCTCCACACGCCCTGGTCGTGCGTGCTCGGCGAACACGCACGACCAATATGCAATCAGCGCCAGGCCGACGCCGCCGCCCGCCACGCACACGAATACCACCGGCCAATACAGTAGCATCCAGAACACGGCCACACTGCTGGCAGTCAGACCCAGCGCCAGCCCGATCCATTTTGCAATCATTCGATCCCCCATCTCTCTGGTGGATCGCCACGCGTCAATTGTGGTACAATCAGCGCATGGCGATGCCGAAACACCGTCATCACATTGTCGTGAGGCTGATGGGCTGCACTCCCATCAGCCTCAATGTTTCTTCCTTCCGTGAAATCCTTTCATCCGTTCAATCCGTGGTTCCGCTTCTCCACGATCTCCACAACCCTTGCCAGCTTCCGCCCGATGGCGGCCACCTTGATTTTCAGTAAGTCCTGCTCGTTGCGCTGAACGCCGAGCTCGTTCTCCAGCCACGCGATGACTTCCTCCAACCGCACATTGTCCGCCCGCTGCTGCGCCAACTGCGCATTTACATCCGCCGGCCAGTTTGTCGATTGCACCAACAGCCGCTCGGCGCCAGGTGGATATGTGTAATCCCCGCTGTCCGCATAGGTCTCAATCGTCATTGTCCTCCCCCTTGATCTCCCGCACCAGGATACTCTCTTCGCGCCACGCCAGCGCCAGCAGCCCCACGAACATCGCCATCACACCGAGCACGAACCCCACCACCAGGCCGGCCAAGAAAACATCACTCATGCGCCACCGGCCTCGTGTAGTATTCAACCACCATCGGCGCGCCGGCCAGGGCAAAAAGCGCCAACAGCAGCCAGTTCCAGCCCGCCACGGCAAAGAAGATCACCAGCACGCCGCCCACGCCAATCACGACCAGTGCGGCAGTGTGGCGCTCGCCCCGTTCGGTGTGGCGCCGCACGAAGATGGCATAGCCCAGCCCAAAAATGATCGACAACAACAAGCCCGTCCACGGTTCGATCATTGCGTCACCATCTTCCGGTGCTGGTTGCAGTAATAACTCTGCCACCCCGAAAACCAGCGCACCCACTCCCGGCTGTGACGGCTAAACGGGCTGCCATTCACCGTGCGCCCGGCCTGCGCATCACGCATCCCCTGCTCGAACGGATTCAGCTTGTGCCCAATGCTCTTTGTCCCTTTGTTCGGAGCTTCCTTTACCATACTCCCTCCTGTTAGCGATCTGCTGCCCATGATGTTTGTCCCCACCCGAAAGAAATGTCCTTCTTGGTCGGCTCTCGTTGCTCTCGTTGCCCGTATCCCCTCCTGATCTCCCGTCTCGCCGCGGCCAGCGCCGCCGCCTGGCTCGCCGCGCTGCGGATTTTGTCTGTACGCTGCGCTGCGCTCATCCGCTCGAAGCGTAGCGCCCGATCCTCGACTGCTTCCTCAACAGCGACGGAACCACGCCCAAATGATCGAGCACCTCTCGCCAGGTCAGGTCCGTCGTTGCGATCCAACTGCCGACCTGCGTCGCCCAATCCGGCATGTGCTCCCCGTAGATGCTCTGGCTGATGTCGCCGCGCTGCCGGAGGATCGTTTCGGCGATGCGGATCACCAGCATCTTCTGCAACTGTGGATCGAGCCTGCCCCACTTGAGTTGCCTGCTCTCCAGCCGGTCGAGCTGATTGGTCGTCAGGATGTCGGCGAGTTCCGCTCGCCAATCGATAGGGTCCAGGCTGGCCGTGTCGCCGACCTCCCCGGATGGTTCAAGCGTCTTCGGTGGTTTGGGGGTGGATAGACGCCCCGGTCTGCGTGGCGAGGTGGTGGCAGATGATGCAGGCGCTGCGGTGGCGCCGTTCTCGGCGGTAGATTCCGCCGGCGACGGGAGAATATGGCCCGCTGGATTCAATGTGCTCGACGCACCTGGTGCGGGTGATTCCGTCTGCACAAAGATAGGTCGCGATGATGCGGCAGTCGTCAGTTGCTTCAGTTCGTTGTAGGCTTGCCATATTCCGTCCCGCTGGCCGAGCAGCTCGGCGATCTGGTTTTTGAGTTCGTCGAACATCTCGGAGGCAAGCTCGATCAGATTCGAGGAAACGTTCGGATCGTCGAGCGGTTCGCCCTCATTGTCGAGCAGGCGTTTCCGGTTCACCCAATGATCCTCTGGCAGATGGGTGGTTGAAATAAATCCGTGTGGCGTGACCAGGTGCGGGAGCAGATGCGTGCGGATCATGTCCCGCACCGCACGTGCCTCGTTTGCGAGGCAGCGGGATATCTCATAATTTCGTTCGCTGTCCGCGTAGTGTCTGCGCAGGCGATCATTGTCAGCCTCCCAAGAGTCGTTCTCGATCATGACCTGATCCAATCCGGTTTGCAGCCTGCCTGCCAACTCCTGCAAACTGGCGTGCTCGCTCTGAAGGCGCTCGTAACGCTGCTGGAGATCGGCGTACCCGTCCCGCCACGCCTCCTCCATGTCAGCGCAGGCCATGTACAGAATGAACAACGCCGTTGCCCTGGGCACACAATCCCCGTCAAAATGTTGCTTGATGTGCCCCTGATATTTGTTGCGAACAACATCGCCTATTGTCGCCATTGCCGTCACTCCTCCATTCTGGTTGTTGATGGGATGCACGATTGCCGGCCAATGCTGTGCGCTGTTTTGCCTACGCCGTGCGTGGCGCCGCAGTGACACGCCTTGCCGCTGCATTGTTCTGCTCTACCTTTGCTGTGCCTTGCCGAGCAAAGCGTCACATGGCACCGTATCGCCTTTGCGTTGCTCCGCTCTGCGGTGCGGGACCGTGCCCTTGCAGTGCTGTGCGAAACTATGCTGCGCATTGCGCTACCCTGCCCTGCCTTTGCTACGCGTGATCGAGCTTGGCTACGCCTTTGCTATGCCCTGCGTTGCGGTGCGAGACCGCTCCATGCTTTGCCACTGCTGCGCGCTGCGTTGCGGGGCGATACCGCGCCGGGCCCTGCCTTGGCTATGCCATGCGTGGCGGATGCGGTGTTACGCTGTGCGCCGCCATAGCGGTGCGTGGCCGTGCCTTCGTGATGCGATGCTCAGCGTCGCCTTGCCTTTGCTGTGCTGTGCCCCGCATTGCCTTTGCCATGTATCGCCGCGAGCGGCATCGCTGCGCCTTTGCTATGTATCGCCGCGAGCGGCATCGCTACGCCTTTGCCCAGGTGAATCTCCCCCATGAACCGTTGCGCCACTGCCCCAAACCACGCAGCCGCCCGTAGTTAAACCACTCCGCCAGCAATTCATCCGAAACAACTTTGCTATCGAGCACTTCGATTTCCAGATCGATGTATGCTCCGGCGTCAATCTTCTCGCTGTGCGCCAGCGCCACCCGTGGCCCCTGCGCCGTCTCCGCACGCAGTGGCCGCTGAAGCGTCGAAATGTCACCAGCGTTCTGGATCACAATCTGCCGCGGGAACACGAAGATCAGGCCATCGATGATTTTCTTGTATGCCTTCAGCTTCTTGCTCTCGCTGCCATCCACCCGACTCAACATGCCGCAGGCGTCTTTCATGAAGCCTTTGAGCATGTAGTCATACAGGATCGGCAGCCCCTCCTCGTTGCGATGAAATCCTGTTTTCCCCTTGTCCTCTCGAATTGATGCTAACTCGTCATCGCCGCCATTGGCGGCCTGGGCATCCAGGATATAGTTGGCGTATATCTCTACATCCATCGGAGCCGTCCCTAACAACGGTGTCTCAAACGTAATACGGTACTTCAACTTTTCCCCCTATTCCTTATCCAAAATCAGTGTTATAATTGAGAGCGGTTCGGCTCTCACACCTCCCCGCCCTCTGGTAAAATCGGGTTCTCGCAAACCCGTCATACCCTGGAGGGAACCTGATGAACTACACATCTACCGTCGAAGCATTCTGCAACTCGCTGCGCGCCAAGCGCCGCAGCCCGGCCACCATCACCTGGTATGCCGAACAGTTCGCCGCGTTCAGTGCGTGGCGTGCTGGCCGCCGTCTCGACCTGCCAGACGCCGACGAAATCGAGGCATTCCTCGCTGATCAAAACGACCGGCCCGACCTTGCCCCGTCCACGGTCAACGCCCGCTTCAGAGCCTTGCGTGCTCTGCTGCTCTGGTGCGAACGTCGCCGTGGACTGAAGCATGACGACAACCCGATCCACTTGATCGACCCGCCGACTGTGCCGAAGGAGATTCGCCGCTACGTGGACAAAAACACCTTCGACGCTCTGCTACGTTCGATCCCCCCGCTCACCTGGTTGGACCAGCGAGACCGGCTGATCCTGCTCCTGCTCTACTATTGCGGTCTGCGCCGCAAGGAGTTGGTCAGCCTGCACGTTGCCGACGCCAATACCACCACTCTGGAGCTAACAGTTCGTAAGGGCAAGAGAGGCAAGGCCCGCATTGTGCCGTTCACGGAAGTTATTAGATCGGAGTTGATCGCTTATCTGTTTTCACGGCCAAATCACACGGATGTTCTACTGCTCAAGTCTGATGGCTACGGCCATGCGGATGGCGCACTGTCCGGCGAAGGCGTCCGGCAAATGCTCAAACGCCGATGTCAGACTGCTGGCATCCCCGCCTACAGCCCGCACACCTTCCGGCATGGGTTCGCCATGTGGACGCTCAATGCCGGCGTCCGAATGGAGGTTGTGTCGAGTCTCATGGGACACGCAGACATCGCCGTAACCAGCCAGGTCTATGCCTTTACGTTGACAAGCACCGAGCGCTACGAGTATGATCTTGCCGTGAAGAGGCTGAACGGATGATTAACGATCATGCGTTCATCTGAGAGGATGCGAGGCGCACTGCCAGAAGATCACACGCAGTCAGCGTGCTCTTCTTCTGGATCAGACAGTTGGGGTTCGAATCCCTGTCCCCCAGCCTCGCACCATCTCTAACGGTAGATATGCTGTTGGTAAGGTGCAAACAACTGGGCGCCCGTTCCGTACTCCGGCCAAGAAGACCGGGACGGGCGCTCTAGGTCACTCTGCGTACCGTTTCAACAATTCTTCGTCGATCCGGTACTGATACTCTTTCGCAAACGTTCGTAAATCCTGGACATCGATCCGAATCAACCTCGCGACACCAACACGTCTCGCAGGCAATGTGCCCTCATCGACGCGTCGAAACAGTGTCGGATGCGATATATCCAAAATCTCGGACGCCTGCGCCGCGGTGACCTCTGGCATATTTCCCCCTTCGCTCAAAACGCATGAAATACATGAAATAGGATACCAGACCCTATATCAGTTGTCAACGGGATCAACCTTAAAAGATCGGAGATTCTCCAATGTTGGGTTGCCTTCTCTGGCCCTTCCGCCTGATCTGGAACATCCTTACATGGCCCTTCCGCATCATCTTCGGCCTTTTCTCACCCGCCCCGCGCCGCTCGGCAATGCTCGACGTGGTTGGTGAATCCCACTATCAGGATAATCTGCGCCGTGTCTGTGGTCGCCCCACAGCCCAGGGTGAAGACCGCTGGGTGAGCGCCACACTCAAACCAGAACCGCACAACCCGCACGACCCCAACGCCGTCGTCATCCTGATCGGCAACCGCCCCGTTGGTTACCTGGCGCGCGACGACGCCCGCCACTGGCAACCCAAACTCCCCGCCCGTGGCCTGAGCGTGCGCGCCCACATCACCGGTGGCTGGCAGCGTGGCCGCTCAGAACGTGGCTTCTATGGCGTCAAAATCGTTTCGCCAGGCTGACACACCAAGAAATAATTTCTTTCCCATTTCTTCCATATTCCTTGGCGCAGATGTATGATATAGCCAGCCCGCCGAACCATCCTCGCAGTCCCCGATCCTCTCCAACTGGACTCGACCAACCGGAAAACGAAAGCGCCGATCATTTGATCGGCGCCTTCGTTTTCAAGCAAGAAATCAATTTTATGAACCAGTTTGGTTCAGATATCTTTAACCCGTAGGGTAATACCTCTCCTGTACAACCTCAGCGTCACCAGGTGCGACAAACGCAATCCTCCCACCCTTCAGCGCGTCGACAGCCGTCTCCACATCCATCAGCCGGATGTAATACACGTTCGCCTTGCGCCGCTCACCGCCCGGCCACAGCGCCACACACGGCCTATAGTCATCGCTCGTCCGTGCCATATCATTTTCTCCTGCTCCCCCTCACCCAATACAGCACCATAAATCCATTCAGCAGCAACGCCGACCACAACCACATCAACCGAATCCACGGCAACAGCGCCCGGCCTGGCACAATCGGCTGCGTCCCCACCGACACACCCACCAGCACAAACGACGCCGACAGCAACAACAACCCCGCCACCGCCACAGAAAAACTCCGGCTGCTGTTCGTCTCATAACCGCGCCACAACATCGTGATCGCCGCACCGCAAAACGCCACACACAGCAGCGCCGATGCAACCCACGCGTTGTCATTCAGCCACGGCCAGCCCTCAGCCACCCCAGTGTCCTCCAAAGTAAATTGCGCCGAAAATCACCAGCACGCCGAGCAGCACCAGCAACAGCGTCGTATTCCCACCCGGCCAGGCGCCAGCCATATACCTCGGCTGCACCCACTCCAGAACTTGCCGAAGTTGCAACTCCATCTGCCGGTTCAGCGTCATCAATTCCTTCAACTCGACCCGTGTTGCGTTCATTTCCGTTCGCAGCACAGCCAGTTCGATGCTGTGCTCCTGGATCGTCCGTGAGTCCGCAGATCGCCCTTCTTCCACGTCGTGATGTCTCGATGTCTTCGTCGGCTCGGACGAATAATTTTGCACAACCGTACCATGTGGCAGCACCACCGACCCTTGCGTCCCCCGCAGATCAATATCCTCTGCCACACCACAACCCCACCGTATCCCATGCCCTGTAATCTATCATCTCCACCCCTCCCACTCCCAGGGAGGAAGGACCGGGGATGGAGGGACTCACACTACCTCTCGCACATAAAATCGTGCCTCGGCGCGCAGCGGCAGCCCACTGCCCAGATCGCTCGAATAGGTCGCATCGATCCCAATCCGCCGGACCGCAAACTGCTCGCCATCCGCCAGCGCCAGATCATCCCCGCTCAGCAATATCGTCGTCTCCAGCGCCGGCGTCACAGTCACCCCATCCCGCTCATTGATGATCGCTCCGGCCTCGTCATACAGCGACCACGCCAACGTATCTGGCGTCGTAGCCGACTCGGTCTCATCCGTGAAGGTCAGCGTCACCACATATGTCGATCCCTCCGACGCCTCCACAGCCAACACAGGAGTTGCCATAGCCACCTACTCCCCGCTAACTCAAACTCACATCCAGCGCACCCGCAGCGAACTGCACCGTGTCATTCAGCGCCACGGCCTGGTCCGCCACCCCGTTGTCATAGCAGATCACATCCCCGGCACTGCTCGCACTGCAGATCGCCATCGCCACAATCGTGCCCCAGCTCCCGCTCGGCGTCGCCATCGTGATCGTGTGCGTGTTGCTCAGCGCACCACTCGCCGCCACATCCCATGTCGGCGAACTCCCGCCGTTGATGTTCACCTGTTTTCGGCTGTAGTTGTTCCCGCTCGGCTCCGTGATCGTGCTCCCCGTGCTGCTGTCGCTCACCGTCGCCGTGCACAGCGCCACGTAGGTGTCCGGCTTGGAATACGCAGTATTCCTGAACATCAGGTCGAGCAGTTTGTTTGCCACCGCCGTCCCCACATACCCCGCCGAAAATTCCACATACGTCCCGCTTGTCGCCACGCTCGGCGTACTGCCGCTGACAATCGACTTGGGCACCGCAAACGCGCCGTGCGCCAGCATGTTGCCCGCGCCGTGCGTCGCGCTGTCCACAATCGCCCAATGGCTCACCGTTCCCCAGCTTCCGGTCGCCGCGTCATAGGTGACAGTCCCGCTCTGCGTCACTCGCCGAGACGCCGCCGCGCCGTAAGTGACCGCCTTGCGCACATAGCTCCCGCTGTTCGCCACCTCGTTCATGCTGGCGCCCGTGCCGGCATCGGTCGGATCAGCCGTGCACAACGCCAGATAGACCGTCGATGCTGGCGTATACGCCGCGTTGAACAAATGATCCAACAACTCCAACTCACTGTAATTACTGATGCTCCCCATGATCCCCCCTCATTCACTGGATAAGGTTTATCCACACGCAACTCACGTCACTGTAAACGTCAACTCTCCTGCTGCAAACACCACTTGATCCCCGGCCCCGACCGCAATGCTCAGCCCGTTCACGTATGCGCCGATATAGCCACTTGCCGCCACTGCCACCACACTCACAACCGTTCCCCAGTTCGCCGCAGCCACAGCAAATGAGATCTCATGTGCATTGCTCACTACCCCGCTGGCCGCCTGCGTCCACGTCGGCGAACTCCCGCCATATGCCCCAATCGCCACCCTGGCATAATTGCTGCCCGGTTCAGCCGGAACCGCCTGCTCCAGCCCCGGCGGGCTGCCTACCGTCGCCGTGCACAATGCCACCTGTGTCGGCCAGTATGAATAGCCGCTGACGCCATTGTAGATTTTCCTGAAAACATCGTACACGCTCGAATAAATCGCATACTCGCTATAGCCGATGCTGATCTCATACGCCGCAATCCTCACCGCACAGCCAGCCCGCACCGTAAACGGCGCAGCGAACGCCCCATACGCCACCACCCCGGTGTAACTCCCGCCCTGATACCTCTCCAACAATGCCCAGTGCGTCACCGTGCTCCAATCCGCGCTCGCCACCCCAGCCGATGGCGGAATCACGATCACGCCCGTGTTCGACCACAATCCCGCGTTGGCGTCCCACGCAATGCTCGCCGAATGATCATACCCATCACCACTCAGCGCCGGCAGCGTGCCGATTGTCGCCGTCTCACCCGGATCGCTCGTACACAGCGCCAGGTGCAGCCGGTAATCCGTCGCGTTGCGCGTGTGATTGAAAAGCTCTTCGGCCAGCACCGTCTCGCCGTAATTCGTCAGGCTGCCCATGCGATCAACACTCCCGCGTCTCCACTGCCCACACAACCGCCGGCGCACTGCCCACCCAGACCACCGCCGGCGCACTGCCCACCCAGGCCACCGCCGGCGCACTGCCGGCAATGCACACCATCATCAGGCCAAACACCAGCCCACCAAGCTGCACCGTGTCCGGCGTCGCCGTTGCAGCCAGCACGCTGGCTTGCACGCTGCGCACCACGACAATCGCCGATGTCTCCGGCGTCGCCGTCGCCATCGCAATCCCCGGCGACAACGCCCGCAGCACCAACAGCGCCGTCGAGTCCGCCGTCACCGTCGCCAGCGCCATGCTCGCCGCCAACGGTCGCAGCACCACCAGCGTCGAGTTGTCCGGCGTCGCCGTCGCAGCCACCACCCCGGCCTGCACACTGCGCACTACCACAATCGCTGCACTGTCCGGCGTCGCCGTCGCAGCCACAACCCCGGCCTGCACACTGCGCACCACCACAATCGCCGCACTGTCCGGCGTCGCCGTCGCAGCCACAACCCCGGC
>WBZP01005403.1_pt1 | contig 13011 bp, 13 predicted proteins | sample 5204301 | NCBI WGS metagenome assembly WBZP01 (sample SAMN12412401, study PRJNA552823) | activated sludge metagenome | isolation source: activated sludge from nitrification reactor of wastewater treatment plant... | place: USA: Pennsylvania | collected 2017
CGCCGGCTGCGCCGCATGCTCGCCGATGTGGTTGCGACGCCTCTGCCGGTAGGAGCACGGTTGCCGTTGCGCCTGGCCGAGGTGCCGCCGCGACGGCGGCTCGTCGAGTTCGAGTTCCACCTGCCGGTGCGGCGCCTCGGCGCCGCCTCGCTGCACGCGACGCTCGATCGCCTGGGTTACCTGCTGCCGCCACCCGCGTTCGCTCCGCTGAAAGGCTACCTTAAGGGCTACATCGATCTCGTGGTCGAGCACGAGGGGCGCCACTACATCGTCGACTGGAAGTCCAACCACCTCGGCGACCACCCGGCCCACTACGGACCAGGGCCGCTGGCTGCAGTGATGGCGGCGCAGGGCTACCACCTGCAGTACCTGCTCTACGCGGTAGCGTTGCACCGCCACCTGCGACAGCGCCTGCGTGACTACGACCCCGAACGGCACTTCGGCGGGGTGTCGTACCTCTTCGTGCGTGGCGTGCGCCCAGGCTGGATCGACGCCGCCGGTCACCCCGCGGGGCTGTTCTTCCACCGCCCGTCGCCGCAGGCCCTCGAGGCCCTCTCGGCACTGCTCGAAGCAGGCAACGCAGCCGCTGCGGCCGGGGCCGCTTCATGAACGCGCGGCCGCCCGCCACCGACTCACCGCTCGCAGAAGGCTTCGCGCAGCATGTGGAGCGTTGGGCGCGCCGCCACGGAGCGCCCGAGGCCACCTGCCGCCTGGTGCGCGACGTGGCGCGCGAACTCAGCGCGGCCACGGCTGCTGGCCACGTGTGCCTCGAGCTGGCGCATAGGCCGGTGGTGCCGGAGCGGGCCGACGACCGTGCCACGCACCGTGCCGCGTTGCTCGACTCCGGCGTCGTCGGTACACCGGACGCACCTGGCGCACGACCGCTCGTGCTCGACGACGCCGACCGGCTCTACCTGCACCGCTATTTCGACTACGAGCGCCGCCTCGCGCGCAGGCTCGTGCGGGCGAGCCGCTACCCGTTCAACCTGGCCCCGTTGCTGCCGGCGCTGCGAAGGCTCGTCGCCGAAGGGCTCACCACCGCCGTGGTTCCCGGGCCGCCTGCGGCCGCCGGAGCGTCCGACACATCACCGGCCTCCGCCTCCACCGACCCCGAAGCCGATCCGGTCGACTGGCAGCGCATCGCCACCGCGCTGGCACTGCGCAACCGCTTGACGGTGGTGAGCGGCGGCCCGGGCACTGGCAAGACCAGCACGGTGGTGCAGCTGCTTGCCTGCGTGCTCGCCCAGGACCCGGACTGCCGTGTCGCCCTGGCGGCGCCCACGGGCAAGGCGGCCACGCGCCTGAGCGAGGCAGTGCGCCGGCGCGCCGACCACCTGAGTGCGGCACTGCGCGCACGGTTGCCGACGTCGGCGTCCACCGTACACCGGCTGCTCGGCATGCGGCCCGGTGTCGGCGGCTTCGTGCACCACGCCGGCCACCCGCTGCCGCTGGACCTGCTCGTCGTCGACGAGGCCTCGATGCTAGACCTCGCGCTCGCCACTCACCTGTTCGAGGCGGTGCCCGACGCGGCGCGTATCGTGCTGCTGGGCGACAAGGACCAGCTCGCCGCCGTCGAGTCGGGCGCGGTATTCGCCGAGCTCGGCACCGATCCGTCGCTCGGCGCAGCCTGTGTTGCCGACCTTGCCGCGATCACCGGCATGGAGGCCGACCGCATCCGCCCGCCACGGCCCGCACCGCCTGCGGCGCCCTGGCCCGCCGTCGCCGAAGGCGTGGCCGACCCAACCGGCGCGCCGCGGGCGCTCGCCGACTCCGTCGTCTGGCTCACGCGCAACTACCGCTTCGCCATCGACTCGGGCATCGGCCGCCTGGCCGCTCTCGTCAACGCCGGCGGGGCCGCGGCGGCCCTGGAGGGGCTGCGCGGCGCCAGCGACGCTGGCGTGCGCTGGCTCGATGACGACGGCACGCGGCCCTCGGCCGCCGCGCTCGCGACGATGCAGGACGGCTATGCCCCCTTCGCCGAGGCGGTCGCGCACGCTCCAGGCGATGTCGCCGCGGCCACGGCAGCCTTCGAGCGCTTTCGCGTGCTGTGTGCGACGCGCGAAGGCGCGCGTGGCGTGACCGGGCTGAACGAGGTGCTCGAGCAGTGGTTCCGAGCCTCCATTGGCGTGCACACCACCACAGGCGACGCGGCCTCGGCCTGGTACCTGGGTCGGCCGGTGCTCGTGCGGCGCAACGACCCGGTGCTGCGCCTGTTCAATGGCGACATCGGCCTCACCCTGCCCGACCGTGAAGGCGTACCGATGGTCCACTTCGCGCAGGCGGATGGCGGCTTCCGCGCGGTGGCCCCGGTGCGGCTGCCGGCGCACGAGACGGCCTTCGCGATGACGGTGCACAAGTCGCAGGGCTCCGAGTTCGACGCGGTGCTCCTGATGCTGCCCGAGCGGCCGGGCCCGCTGCTTACGCGCGAGCTGGTCTACACGGCGCTGACGCGAGCGCGCGAGCGCGTCACGCTGTGCGCATCGCAGCCGGTCCTCGCGGGGGCGATCGAGCGCGCCACCCGGCGTCGCTCGGGCCTGGCGGACCGGCTGCGCGAGTGCGCCGCCGCGGCCCATCCCGATGGGGCCGCACCCGTCGGCTGAACGCGGAACGGAGGTCTGCCTGTGGTAAGTTCCAGCGACGTCCCATCACGAGATACGAAACCATGCACGCGTGGGTCTGCGAGACGCTCGACGGGGTCGATGCGCTCACCTGGCAGGAACTGCCGACGCCCGAGCCGAAGCCGGGCGAGGTGCGCATCGCCATCCGTGCCGCGAGCCTGAACTTCCCCGATCTGCTGACGGTGCGGGGGCTGTACCAGTTCAAGCCGCCGCTGCCCTTCGTGCCGGGCTCCGAGATGTCGGGCGTGGTCGAGGCCGTCGGCCGGGGCGTCACCCACCTGAATCCCGGCCAGCCGGTGGCTGCCATGGGCAGCACCGGCGGCTTCGCGACGCATGCCTGCGTGAACGCCGGCGCCACGCTGCCGTTGCCGCCGGGTTTCGACCTGCACGACGGCGCAGCCTTCGCCTTCACCTACGGCACCTCGCACCATGCCCTGCTCGACCGCGGCGCACTGCAACCCGGCGAGACGGTGCTCGTGCTCGGCGCCGCGGGCGGTGTCGGCACGGCGGCGATCCAGATCGCCAAGGCGGCCGGCGCGCGCGTGATCGCCGCCGCGTCCACCGACGCCAAGTGCAGCTTCTGCCGCACGCTCGGGGCCGACGAGACGGTCAAATACGCGACGACGCCGCTGCGTGACGCGCTCAAGACGCTCACCGAGGGCCGCGGGCCTGACCTCGTCTACGACCCGGTGGGTGGCGACCTCGCCGAGCCGGCGTTGCGCTCGATTGCCTGGCGCGGCCGCTATCTGGTAGTGGGCTTCGCGCAGGGCTCGATCCCGTCGCTGCCGCTCAACCTGGCGTTGCTCAAGGGCGCGTCGCTCGTCGGCGTCTTCTGGGGCGAGTTCGTGCGGCGTGAGCCGAAGGCCAACGCGGCCGCGATGATGCAGCTTGCTCGCTGGTACGCAGAGGGCAAGGTGAAGCCGGCGATCGACCGGCGGCTGCCGATGCGCGAGATCCGCGCCGCCTACGCGCGCATGGCCACGCGGCAGGTCTGCGGCAAGGTGCTGCTGGTCAACGATTGACGACTGCTCACAACGTCGCAAGCCGCCGCGCCATCGACTCGCGCTAGCATGCGTGGCAAGACAGGTCCGAGCGACCTGGGGAGCGTGCGGCGATGGCCGTCAAGGTGCTGATCCTCGAAGACAACCTGGTGGCACGCGGCTTCCTGTGCCGCGTCGTGCGCGAGAGCTTCAGCGACGCGAACCACATTACCGAGGCCGGTGACCTCGAGACCGCGCGCCGGCACATCGCGCTGACCGGCGGCGCGCAGGGGCTGCACGGCGTCGACCCGTTCAAGCTCATCCTGGTCGATCTCGAGCTGCCCGACGGCAACGGCCTGGAGCTTCTCGCCGAGCTGACGCACTACCCGGCGACCAAGATCGTCACCACGCTCTACTCCGACGACGACCACCTCTTTCCGGCGCTGCAATGCGGCGCCGACGGCTACCTGCTGAAGGAGGACCGCTTCGAGGTGCTGGTCGAGGAACTGCAGAAGATCGTGCGCGGCCAGCCGCCGCTGTCGCCCGCGATCGCACGCCGGCTGCTGAACCACTTCCGGCGCGGCATGGCCCTCGACGGGCGGGCCACCGACCCCGGGGCCTTCGTCACGACGAGCGGCTTCGGCGCGAGCCGGCCGGTCGCACTCGAGCCGCTGCCCGAGACCGAGCGCCTCACCCCGCGCGAGAACGAGGTGCTCACCTACCTCAGCAAGGGCTTCACGATCAAGGAGATCGCGAGCCTGATGGGCATCAAGTGGTTCACCGTCAACGACCACATCAAGTCGATCTACAAGAAGCTCAACGTCTCGAGCCGCGCCGAGGCCGCGGTGCTGGCGACCAAGCAGGGGCTGGTCTGAGAGCGTGTGAGGCGCGGGGCGACGATGGAAGCCGACACGCTGCTCGCCGCGATCGGCCTGGCCGCCTGCGGCGTGCTGCTCGCGCGCATGGCGATCGGCCAGTCGCGGCGCGCGCGGCTCGACGCTGCGCTGCGCCGCATCGGGCAGGCCGCGCGTGCCTGCCTGCGCGGCCGGTCACTGCGAAGAAAAGATCGCGACGCCGAGCCGCCAGGCACGGTGCAGCATCGTGCCGAGCGCGAGGCGCGCGACCTGATCGACCGCGCGCGCCGCGGCCGGCCACGAGTGGAGCGTGACGGCAACGTCTACCGCCCGCGGCCGTTCAACGGCGGCCGACCCCACGATGCCCCCGACGGGCGGCATCGGCGCGATCACTGACGGGGCCGCGCGGTCCGTCAGCGCGGCTGCAGCACGAGCCGCGCGCCGTCGGCGGCCAGCTTGTGCGCCAACCCCAGGGTGGCGGCGTGCACGGCCGCGACGTGCGGCACCGGCGTCGCGGTGATCTGCGCCAGTTCGACCACCGCCCCGACGAGCGCCGCAAGCTCGAGCGCACGCCCGGCCTGCACGTCCTGCAGCATCGACGTCTTGTGCGCACCCACCGCCTCGGCGCCGGCGATGCGCTGCTCGAGGCTGATCCTGAAGCGGACGCCGAGCTTCTCGGCCACCGCCTGCGCTTCGGCCATCATGGCCGCGGCGAGCTCGCGCGTCGGCGCGAAGCGGCAGATCTCCTCGAGCGTCATCTGTGTCAGCGCGCTGATCGGGTTGAAGCTCAGGTTGCCCCACAGCTTGATCCAGATCTCGGCGCGGATGTCCTTGCTGACCGGGGCCTTGAAGCCGGCCTTCATGAACGCGGCCGAAAGCGCCTCGACGCGCGGGCTGCGCGCGCCGTCGGGCTCGCCGAGCGTGAAGCGGTTGCCCTCGATCACGCGCACGACGCCGGGCTCGACGAGTTCGGCCGCAGGGTAGACCACGCTGCCGATGACGCGCTCGGGCTCGATGTGGCGGCCGATCGCGCCGCCCGGGTCGACGCTCTCCAGCAGCCGGCCTTCGTACGGCCCGGCAAGCTTGTGGAAATACCACCAGGGCACGCCGTTGATGAGCGTCACCACCATCGTCCCAGGCCCGAACAGGCCGCGCAGCGCCGGCAACAGATCAGCGACCTGGTGCGCCTTCACGGCCAGCAGCACTGCGTCCTGCGGCCCGGCGTCGCCCGGCCGCTGCACCGCGTGCACGTTCGTCGCCCGCTCCTCGACGCCGTCCTCGCGGATCAATGTGAAGCCACGCGCGTGGATCGCCTCCAGGTTGCGGTGGCGGGCGATGAAGGTCACCTCCTCGCCTGCCAGCGCGAGCCGGGTACCCAGGTAGCCGCCGATCCCGCCGGCACCGACGACGGCGAGCTTCATCGCGCGCGCACCCTCAGGCGAGGCCGAGCCTGGCCGCCAGCCCGATGCGCTGCAGCTTGCCGGTGGCACCCTTGGGGATCTCGGCCATGAAGAGGATCTTCTTCGGCACCTTGAAGTCGGCTGCGCGTGCGCCGACGAAGGCCTGGAGTTCGCGCTCGGTAGCCTGCGTGCCTTCGCGCAGCACGACGACCGCGGCGACCTCCTCGCCGAGCTTGGGGTGCGGCATGCCGAAGCACACCACCTGCGCGACCGCCGGGTGGTCCATCAGGACTTCGTCGACCTCGCGCGGGCTGATCTTCTCGCCGCCCCGGTTGATGATCTCCTTGAGCCGCCCGGTCAGGCTCAGGTACCCCTCGGCGTCCATCGCGCCCTGGTCGCCGGTGCGGAACCAGCCGTTCGTGAACGCCTCGGCGTTGGCCTTGGGGTTGTTCTCGTAGCCGGCGGTGACGTTGGGGCCGCGGATCACGATCTCGCCCACCGTGCCATGTGGCAGCAGCCCGCCGGCCTCGTCCATGATCGCGATCTCGGGGCCGGCCGGCAGGCCCACGCTGCCCGGCTTGCGCGTGCGCGGCGGCAGCGGATTGCTCGCCATCTGGTGCGTCGCCTCGGTCATGCCGTAGGCCTCGATCAGCGGCGCCTCGAAGACCTCTTCGAGTTCGCGGATCACCTGCGGCGGGATCGACGACGACGACGAGCGCAGGAAGCGCAGTGGGTGGCGCGCGATCACGTCCGGGTTCTTGCCGGCGCGCGTCAGGATCGCCTGGTGCATCGTCGGCACCGCGGTGTACCAGGTGGGCCCGGCCTCGTCCATCCAGCCGAAGAACTTCAGCGCGTTGAAGCCCGGCGTGCAGAAAACCTGCGAGCCCGCCGCCAGCGGCGCCAGCACCCCGGCGATCAGCCCGTGGATGTGAAAGAGCGGCATGATGTTCAGCCCGCAGTCGCGCTCGGTGAACTGCAGCGTATCGCGAATATGGCGGGCCGATGCGGCCAGGTTGGCCTGCGTCAGCGGAACGATCTTCGGGCGCGAGGTCGTGCCGGAGGTATGCAGCAGCATCGAGATTTCGTCCGGCCCGGCACGCCCGCTGCAGGCCGCGCGGGCTGTGTCGTTCGCGACGCGCGGCTCGAGCGTGAAGGCGCCCGCCGGGGCGTGGGGCGCGACGACGAGGTCGAGCACCCGCATGCCGTGGCGCCCGGCCACGGCGACCGCTGGCGAGGTGCTACCGCGCGCGACGACCAGCGCCCGGGCGTGCAGGTCTGAAAGGTAGAACTCGAACTCGTCCTCGCGGTAGGCCGGGTTGAGCGGCGCGCTCGCCACGCCGCAGGCGCAGGCCACGAAGCAGGCCGCCATCTCGGGGCCGTTGTCGAGCACGATGGCGACGCGGTCGCCGCGGCCGATGCCGAGCCCGTTCAGCCGCGCGACGACGTCGTCGATCAGCCGGCGCAGCGCTGCATGGGTGAGCGGCAAGCGGCCGGGAGCGGACAGCGCGACGGCGTCGTCGCGGCCCGCGGCGAGCAGGTCGGTGAGCGTGGCAGGCATCAAAGGTTCGTCCGGCATCGGCGCAACCAGCCGGGATGCGCCGCAACGCAGCGGCCAAGGCCGCGGTGTCGCAAGCGGGACCGGAGAGCAGGCCCGTCCCGTACTTATAGCCGAGCCCGCATGGCGTCGCGATCCGGAATATCCGGGGGGCGTGCCAAAGCCCCCCAGAGCGCGTGCGGCGGTTTCGGAGGACAATACACCGTCTGCGTTGACCCGGCCGCCACCGGTATTCGATCGCCATGAGCAGCACCCGACGTCCTGTTCCCGCCCCTGCCGGCACTCCCGCCCCTGCCCCTGTGGTTTCCGGTCCCAAGCTGCGTCAGACCCAGGCCGAGTACACGGCGGCGCGCCCGAACGCCGAGCCCGGCGTGCGCCCGATGATGTCGAGTTCGAAGATGTACGTGTGCATCAAGTGCCACGCCAACTTCAAGACCGGCGAGGGCAAGCCCGACCCGCGCCTGCGCGGCCTCGGCCGCTGCAACACCTGCCTCGGCATCACGGTGCCATCGAGCTGACGCTCCTCCTCAGCAGGCACCCGAGGTGGTGCGTGATCCCCAGGAAGAACGGCCCGCAAGGGCCGCATCCGTTGTGTACCCCGCGGGCACGCACTCTCGCGGGAGCCATTGCCGCCGCAGGCTGATCACGCGGACGAACCGAAGCGCAGTTGCACAAGGGTGACCGACTGAAACGGCGAAGACGCGGAAGACCTCGACGAACACGAGGCACCACGCGTTGGCTCTCGGTACCAGCCGCAGCCCACCCGCCAAGCGGTGGCATGGCGTCCGCGCCCGGACCGGTCGACCCCACCCAAAAGTCCGCCAAAGGCCCCTGCTCCCACTCAATAGTCAACGAGCCTCCTTAGCTGTTGATCTGCGATTTGCCCGCCTCTGCCTCGCCGTCAACCTGTCAGGCACCGGCGTTGGCGCGGGTTTCCGGGCGGTTCTGCGAGAACCCACCTTTCGAGATCTATCGAGGTCCCTCAACTCCAGCGACCATCGCCGACACCTTCGACGCGCGTCCGTGTCGGTCCAGGAATCGCCGCTAGGGGGGCCGGCATCGAATTGCCAGACTATTGTCGCGACTCACTCTTGCACGAAGACTGTTGCCGTCAAGGTCCGGCAGAAGCGGTGCCGTCGCTGTGCCCTTCGGGTGGACTCTCGGTGCCCAACCCTCTCCGCGCGGTCATAGATCCTTGGTGCGCGGGGTGAGCGCGACAAGCGCCAGGGGATGCGCATGCTCAGCAGCGACTGTCGCGAGCTATACCGGCGTGCCATCGCGCGGCGATACCGTGCGAACAATGTCGTCCCGTGTGGCCAAGGTCTTCAGGTCGTAGTCGGCTTGCACTGCCAGCCACGACGCGGCATTGCCCGCGAAGTAGCTCGCCAGTCTTTTGGCCGTGTCGGCAGTGACGCCGCGGCGCTCCTTCACGATTTCGTGAATGCGCGTCACAGGTACTCGGAGCGCGCATCGGGCGTACCCAGGTGGGGGATGGGTATCATGGCCGACTTGGGCGGCGGGGTGCCTGAGTGGCCGTCATCAACCACCCGCGCTCTGAACGAATCGGAGGGTGCGCTGCGCGGCCGCGTCCGGGTTGACCGGCTACCACATGTGCGGCGCGTCGGGGACGACGTCGTGCTGCGCGCCCTCGGCGCGCGTCAAGGTCGTTGGTCACCCGAAAGCCGGCGACAGCGGTCTCGTCCTCCATCACCAGCACCGGCATGGGCCGGCCGCCCAACGCGTCGCACGCGGTCGGCGGCAGCTGCGCGTGCCTTGACCAGGGCGGTCCAGCTGCTCTGGTCGTCGAGGATGCGCTGCTTGCGGTCCTCGGGCATCGTCTCCCAAGCCCTGGCATCGCCGTAGACCGTGTCCACGAGCTGGGCTGTGGCCGCCACGGTGTCGCCGGTCCTCATCAGCTCGCCGATGCGCCTCAGGTCGTCGGCCAGCTGCTTGGCCTGCCATAGGGACCACGGGCGCCACAGCGGCGGGCGTGTGATGGCAGGCTCGCTGACCGTGACCGTATTGAAGAGCTCGGGCTACTGCACCGCGGCTTCCAGCGCCACGCGCGCCCCGAACGAGCCGCCCACCACGTGCACCGGACGCGCGCCGAGCGCCTGGACGAAGTCGACGAGACCGGCCGCTTGCTCCGGCACCGTGTAAGCCTTGCCGCCGCTCGATGCGTCGTTCGGCCATTGATGGTGGGTGCTGTGCGACACGAAGCGGTGCTCGGCAGCAATGGTGGGGCGCAGGGGCTCCCAGTTGCCTCAGTCACCACCCGCATCATGCACCAAGACCACCGGCGTGCCGTACCCCTGGTCGACCAAAAGCAGCCGGATGTTGCCAATGGCAGCGTGCGCACCGGCGGCGCCTGCAGCGCGGCGCCGCTTGACGAGGCAGTCAGCCCGTCCACGCCGCCGATGAGGATGCAGCCAGCATGGAGACGGCCGCGACCAGGCGACCGGCCCGGGCCGGCCGGACGATGTCTTGTCGCTGTGTGTCCATCGAAGGTGCCTCCTGCCTGTTGGAAGTGTGGAAGTGGTGCGCGCGCCCGCATCTCGCACAACCCGATCGCCCCGGTACGGTCCATGGCTGCGCGCCGCGACAAGCGCTGGTTCCGGCTCAGCGGTCGCGCAGGCGGGAGCCGAGCAGCAGCGCGCGGATATCGCCGGCGCAGCGGCTGCCTTGGAACAGCAGGTACACGCACAGGAACGGGGTGCCGCCGAAGAAGGCCAGCACCCCGAGCGCCAGCCCAGCCGCGCTGAAGCGGTGCCGCCACGCCACCCACAGGGCCGAGAACAGCAGCATGAACATGAGGTCCAGGTTGAACTGGCCCGCCCAGCCCACCTTGGCGATGTCGCCGAAGAACACCTGTAGCAAGCCGATGCCGTGGTGCGCGATGACGACGCCGGTGTAGGCCACGACGACGACCAGAATCAGCGAGAGAAGAATGCGCAGGGCAGACATGGCGAGTGACTTGGCCGGTTAGAGGATGGCGCGTGCAGAGACTGTCGTTCGCGTGGCGCGGCTGGCTTCATGTCGACCTGCAGTCGTCGGGCGCGAACAGCAGCGCAGCGACCACGATCCAGGCGAATGCCCACAGCAGCAGGGTCGCGACAATGGTCAGCGCAAGCCCCTCCTGGCCGTAGAGCGCCGGCCAATAGCCGAGCACCAGGCCGTCGAAGGCCAGCGCGCCCGCGCAGGTCCACAGCAGCACGGGCCGCGTGCGCTCGCCCCGCGCGCGAGCCGCGATCCTGGCGAGCGGAATGAAGGCCAGCCCGGCCGGCACCTGGCCCGCGTACAGCAGAGCGCGCGACAGCGGACTCACCAGCCATTCGGCGGGGATGAGACGGAATAGCAGCGCGAACAAGAACGCACCCACCGTGCCGAGGATGAAACCGGACAGCATCCCGTGACGCCTCGAATCGACCATCTGCGACCTCCTGATGCGAGCGTAGGCGCTGGCGTGATTCAATTCAACTACGTTAAAGGTAATCGTCTTGAGCACTTCACGCCCTGAGGCCACGCGTCGAGCACGAAGCATCACGCCCACCACCGCAGCCCGCGATGGTGGCGCCGCGGCGCCACCCTTCGCCGGCCTGCTGAAGGCCTGGCGCCGCACGCGCCGCTATTCGCAGCTCGAACTCGCCTCCGAGACCCAGGTCTCGCAACGTCACCTGAGCTTCCTCGAATCGGGCCGGGCCAACCCGAGCCGCGACATGGTCCTGCGCCTGGCGCAGGTGCTGCACGTGCCGCTGCGCGAGCGCAACGACCTGCTGGTCGCCGCGGGCTATGCGCCGCTTTACCCCGAACGGTCGCTGGACCACGCCGGCATGGCGGCGATACACGAGGCACTGGAGACGACCCTGCGGCACCACGAACCCTTTCCGGCGCTCGTTGTGGACCGACAGTGGAACGTCGTGATGCACAACACCGCCGTCGACCGGCTGATCGGCTTGCTGGGCGAGCCGGCGCGGGTGTGGAAGAAGGTGGATCCGACGGGCGGCCGTAACCTCATGCGCCTGACCCTTCACCCCAAAGGCCTGCAGCCCTTGGTGGTCGACTGGCCCGGCACGGCCATCGCACTGCTGACGCGACTGCAAGCCGAAGTGCAGGCCAATCCGGCGAACACCAGGCTGCAGGAACTGCTGGCAGACCTGCGCGCTTTGTCCGGTATGCCGTCGACCGGCCACACTGCCGATGCCCAATCGGCGATGCAAGTTCCGGTCCTGACCCTCAAGCTGCGCCAAGGCAACGCGATGCTCGAGTTCTTCTCGATGATCTGCACCTTCGGAACAGCACTGGACTTGACGGCCGATGAGTTGCGCCTCGAACTCCTGTTCCCCTGTAACGAGTTCACGGCACAGTTCCTCCTCTCCCGCGGCTCGACGCAGTAGCGGGTGACGAAGCCAGCTCGCAGCGCCGGAGCACTGATGGTGCGATGTCGGCGTGCGGAGTGCAGGCCGTGCGGGTCACGTGAGCTTTGCCAGCGCATCGACCGGTCGATTGTGACCAGGCGAGGAAGATCGACTCCAGCGTCTCAACCTGCAGGATGCCCCGCGGTGGAGTCACTGGTCGTCGCTGCGCCAGGCCCGAAGACCACCCACACGGCGGTGTCGGACTTGTGATTCTCGAAGCGGTGTGCCTCGCCCCTGACGGCGAACAGCAGATCGCCCGGCGCAAAGTTCACGCGCGTCGTCGCACGCACGAACTCGCCCTGGCCCCCGTGATGACCACATAGACCTCGTCGCGATCATGCGGGGTTTGCGGGTCTGGGTCCGGTGGGCGGTACCAGCGGGCTTCGAGACCGGCGCGTATTCAAGGCCTGCTTGCTCAGCCGGCCCGGGGACAAGGGCTGGGCGTCGGCATCTGCAACAGTCACGCGGGTGGGATGGAACCAGGAGTTCATGGCACGGTGACCCGACTGGATGGTTCGGCTTGCTCGGCGTGGAAGTCTCGGCACGGATCAGCGTTTCTCATCCCAATAGGTGGTGACGCAGGCTTCGGCCAGCGCGTCCCGCAGTATTCGGCCAGCGCAGTAGCCGACGAGTGAGACCGGGCAGGCGTGCCACCTGCGCCACATGCGCTCGGTGTATCGGGAGCGCCAGCATTCTTGCGCGACCAACTGGCGCAGGGGCGATGCTGGCCCTGCATCCGACCCGACCCCTTTTCAGCGAGACTCCGTACCCCAGGCGCGAGTCGATCGGCAATAGGCCCGAATCACCATCGCAGTGCGTTCATTGCCTCGCCGTCGCGCTCGGCGCAGCCGAATTGCGGCGTTCGGGGTCTCGATTCGGCCACGCTGCAGGCGCACTCGCTCGCTTGCGGACGCAAGTGGCCCAGGTGGGTACTGGATGACGGTCGGCGCGGGCGGCGCAGCCCGCCCGCAGCGCTACGCCGTGGCCGCGAACTGCGCGTGGAGCCGCATGAACGCCGGCACCCACCGATCGTGGGCTCCGAGGCCCAGGATCAGCTGCCGGCCGTGCCCGATCAGCCGCCCCGCGCGGCAGACCGGCTCCTGCATCACCGTCTTCAGGCGCCGGCGCTTGGCCGGGTGCCGCACCGCCCTGCAGCCGCGGCATGGTCGGCCTTGACTGCTGTGGTTCG
>WBZP01005404.1_pt1 | contig 13009 bp, 12 predicted proteins | sample 5204301 | NCBI WGS metagenome assembly WBZP01 (sample SAMN12412401, study PRJNA552823) | activated sludge metagenome | isolation source: activated sludge from nitrification reactor of wastewater treatment plant... | place: USA: Pennsylvania | collected 2017
CAGGATTCTGGCCGCGATCAATTCGAGCTGCATCCGCGGTGCGGTGGCCCCGGTCATCTCGGTGAGACCCGCGTTGGTGATGTCGGCCGCCCGAGTCAGCGCGGCGGATCCGAAGGCGACCGCTTGACTCCGCATCCGCTCGAGTTGGTCCGGAGGCACATGCCGCAGCACCGCGCCAGCCCCATCGGGCACAGCCGCAATCACGATCAGGTCGCGCAGACGCTCCAGCAGATCCTCGACGAAGCGCCGAGGGTCCAGCCCAGTCTCGATGACCTTGTCGATCGAGCGGAACACCCCGGATCCATCGCCGGCAGCCAGGGCGTCAATCGTGCCGTCCAGGAGCTCGCCGTCGGTGAATCCCAGCAGTGCCGAGGCAGACTCATAGGTCAGTCCCTCGTCCCCGGAACCGGCAATCAGCTGGTCGAGCACGGAGAGCGAGTCCCGCACCGAGCCACCGCCGGCACGGACCACGAACGAAAGCACCCCCGGCGCGACCGTGACGCCTTCGCGCTCGCAGAGCTCCTCCATATACGCCTGCAGGCGCGCAGGCGGCACGAGCCGGAAGGGGTAGTGGTGCGTGCGCGAGCGGATCGTGCCGATGACCTTGTCGGGCTCGGTGGTCGCGAAGACGAACTTCACGTGCTCCGGCGGCTCCTCGACGATCTTGAGCAGGGCGTTGAAGCCCTGCGGGGTGACCATGTGAGCCTCATCGATGATGTAGATCTTGTAGCGGCTCTGCGCAGGCCCGTAGGAGGCGCGTTCGCGCAGGTCGCGGGCATCGTCGACACCACCGTGCGATGCCGCGTCGATCTCAATCACGTCAACCGTCCCGGAACCGCCCCGGGCCAGGGCCACACAGGATTCACAGGTCCCGCACGGGGTTGGCGTCGGCCCCTGCTCACAGTTCAGGCAGCGGGCCAGGATCCGCGCGCTCGTCGTCTTGCCGCAGCCACGAGGACCGCTGAAAAGATAAGCATGGTTGACCCGCCCGGTGCGCAGTGCCTGCATCAGTGGCTCGGTCACGTGCTCCTGACCGATCACGTCGCCGAAGTTCTCGGGACGGTAGCGGCGGTACAGCGCGGTGCTCACGAGGCAAACCCTAGTCGCGCCTGCCGACATCGGGTATGCCGTCCGGCGCCTGGCTAGGGTGGCCAGGTGGCCACGACGACTCCGCCCCCGCCGCATCGTCCGCGCTTCCGTCGCGACGTGGTGCGCCTGCTGGTTCAGAACCCTGAGGGTGCACTCTTGCTCATCGGTGACAGCGATACCTCGCTCGACCCGGCACCGCGCTGGTGGAGCACCCCTGGCGGCGGGATCGAGGAGGGTGAGGGCCACCTCGAGACCGCGGTGCGCGAACTCTGGGAGGAGACCGGATTCACCTGTGCGCCGACCGATATACGGGGCCCGGTCGCGGTCCGCGAGGCGGTTCACGGGTTCGGTTTGTTCGTGCTGGACCAAACCGAGACCTTCTATGCCGTGAGCGTGGCGGGTGGCGAGATCATCCCGGGCGCGCTCACCGAGTCCGAAGTGGACGCCACCTGGGACAACCGCTGGTTCAGCCGGCCAGATCTGGCAGCAGCCATCGCTGGCGGCGAGGACCTCTGGCCCCGAACGCTGGAGGCGATCTGGGATGCCCTGCTCGACCCGACGACCTGGCCCTTGCAGCTCGAGCCGGCGGAGGAGTCCACGATCCCGGCCGCCGACTAGCCGCGTATTCTCACTGCATGCGTATTGATGTTTGGGCCGACCTGGTCTGCCCGTTCTGCCATGTCGGCCGTCGTCGACTGGACCTCGCGCTGGAGCAGTTCGAGCATGGCGACCAGTTCGATGTCATCTGGCACTCCTTCCAGTTGGACCGCAATGCGCCCGCAGTGAGCGATCGCCCGGTCATCGATCAGGTGGCCGACAAGTACGGCGTGTCCCGCGAGCAGATGGTCGTCACCCATGAGCACATGGCCACGGAGGCCGCTGAGGTGGGCTTGGACTTCCAGTGGGAGCAGTTGCAGGGCGGCAATAGCTATGACGCACACCGGCTGATCCACTTCGCCCGCGCACAGGGGCGCGAGTCTGCGGTGACCGATCGCATCATGCGCGGCTGGTACTCCGAGGGCGCCGCGCTCGGCGACCGGGACACGCTGACCACCCTCGCCGTGGAGGCCGGCCTGGACGAGCACGCGGTCCGCGAGCTCCTCGCCGGCGACGAGTACGGCATCGACGTGCGCACCGACGAGGCGATGGCCGCCCAGTTGGGCATCACCGCGGTCCCCACCTTCGTCTTTGACCAGAAATATGCCGTTCAGGGCGCCCAGCCGGTCGAGATCATCGTCAACGCGCTGCGGCATACCTGGGAAGACCAGGGCAACCCGGCCACGCCTGCCCCCAGTGGCGGTTGCGGCGGCGGCTGCTGCGGCGGCGGTGGCTGCGGGTCGGCCGAGGGCGCTGACGGCACCGAGGCGCAGGGCTGTGGCGACGGCGCCTGCGGCGACCTCTGCGGCACGCAGGCCCACGCCCACTGACCCTCCCGCGCCCGTCCTCCCCGTGCATGAGGACACCCCGCGTACCTGGAAGAGCTCACCTGCCCTTGCTGCATTCCTGCCCTGGGGGAGTTCAGTGAGGTACCACCACGCGGGGTGCCGTCGGTCAGTCTAACCCGGCGCCGGCCGTATGCCGTTCGCTCACCCCACGATGGTGAGCACCTGAGTCACCAGGATTTTGGTGACCATGGCGACCGGATACACCAAGGCGTAGCCCAGGGCCACTCGCTCATCGAAGCGAGTCGCCGAGTTCGCGAAGGCCAAGATGGCCGGCTGCGTCTGAGATCCAGCCGTAAACCCGGCCAGTCGCGGCCCCGAGATGCCGAGCACCCGTCGGGAAAGCAGTACGAGCGCGATGGCGTGGATCGCCGAGACCACCGCGCCGGCCAGGATGATCTTGAGCCCCAAGGGAGTCTTGAGGGCATCGATGAAGGCGGACCCTGCCCGCCCACCGGCATACGCGAGGAAGAGCAGGAGGCCCAACTGGGTCAGCACTTCGGCGGCCTGGTGCGGAAGCGTCCAGACCACCCGACCGGAGCGTTGGAGGCGGCCGAGGACCAGCCCGGCCAGCAGCGGCCCAGCGGCCGAACCCAGGGTGATCACCCCGATCCCGGGGACCAGGATGGGCAGCGTCCCCAGCAACAGTCCCAGGGCCAGGCCGACCGCCAACCCCAGGGGGTTGATATCGGCGGTGCCATGCTCGGAGTCGCCGAGATAGCGCGCGACATCGGCCATCCGCTCCTTGGGGGCCGCGACGCGGATCCGATCACCGGCTTGGAGCACAAAGGAGTCGGTGGCAAGGAAGTCGTGATCCGCCCTACGGACCCGCGTCGGGCGGGCATCGAACTTCCCCCAGAGGTTGAGGTCGGCAATCGGACGCCCGTAGAAGCGCTTCTCGGAGAGCACGATTCGCCGGAAGTCCACCTCATGGCGCTCCTCATCGAGACGCAGGCCAGAGCGCCGGCCCAGTTGCTTCATGACATGCTCCACGGCCTGCGCCGGGCCGACCGCGAGCACCCGATCCCCCGGACGAAGGACCGTGTCGCCGCGCGACATGTCAATGTCACCATCCGCGGCTTGGTGTCGCGAGAAGAGCACCCGCCCATGCGGGGTCCAGGTCAACTCGCTGACGCTGAGCACGTTGTCGTGGGTCACCTTGATGGTCGCGTTGACGATCTCCTCGCCCCCGGCGGCCTGGTTGGCCTCCTCCGGCAGTGGGCGCCGCAGCGCGTATGCCGCTGCGCCCAGCAGGATGATCACCCCCAGCGCATAGGACAGCGAGTACGCCACGGTCGGTTCGGGGGCACCATCGAGGCGCTCGATCGCGGCGGCCAGCGCTGGGGTGTTGGTGTTGGCGCCGGCATACAGACCGGCCGCGGTGCCGGCGTCCAGGCCCAGCAGTCGCGCGATCGCGAAGACCACGACCCCGAGGCCCGCGAGGATCCCGAAGACCATGATCACCGGTTTCGCACCGGTGCGCAGCGAGGAGAAGAAGGACGGCCCAGCGGTCAAGCCGACGGTATAGGCGAAGAGCGCGAGCCCGAGGGTGCCGACCACCTCGGGCAGGGCCAAGTCCGGGTGCCACGCCGAGAATCCGAGAGCGCAGAAGAGGACCGCAGCCGGGCCAATCGAGATGCCTCGGACGGTGATGCGGCCCAGCGCGGTGCCAATCCCCAGGATGACGAAGAGCAGGAGTACGGGGTGCGAAACGAGGTACTGCGTCACAGGTCATCCTTCGCGCGGACGAGCCGCGCCTGGCATTGGGGGTTCGAGGACAAGTCTAGTGCTCACCGGCAGTCACGATCCCGCCCCGGAGAGCACGAGACCCCGAGCCAGTGCGGCTCGGGGTCATCGGTCTCGTCGTGTGGTGACGACGGTGGCGGAGGATGCGGGATTTGAACCCGCGAGGGGTTTCATCCCCAACACGATTTCCAATCGTGCGCACTAGGCCACTATGCGAATCCTCCGCGCAGGAGGCTACCCGAGCGCACGGGTCCGCACACAATCCGCCGTATGCCGTTCGGCGCGGCATACGCCACGTTCACCCCAGATCGCGGGCCGCCCGCTTCCCCGCCCCGGACCCCAGCGGGACGATGGCAGACATGAGCACTGGGGCCTACGCGGCGGCATACGAGCAGTCCATCTCCGACCCGAACGCCTTCTGGGGGGCGGCCGCACAGGCCATCGAGTGGATCACTCCCCCACAGCTGGTGCTCGACGATCGCAACCCGCCGTTCTACCGGTGGTTCAGCGGCGGCACCCTCAATACCTGCTTCAACGCGCTCGACCGGCATGTGCGCGATGGCCGGGGAGAGCAGGTCGCGCTCTACTACGACTCCCCCGTGACCGACACCAAAGCCTCCTTCACGTATGCCGCATTGCTGGATCAGGTGGCCCGCTTCGCCGGGGCGCTGGCCTCCCTGGGCGTCGAAAAGGGCGACCGGGTGCTGATCTATATGCCGATGGTTCCCGAGGCCATGGTCGCGATGCTCGCCTGCGCCCGCCTCGGCGCGATTCACTCGGTGGTCTTTGGCGGCTTCGCGCCAGCTGAGTTGTCTGCCCGCATCGAGGACGCCGAACCGAAGGTGATCGTCTCGGCGTCCTGCGGCATCGAGCCGAGCCGGACCATTGCCTACAAGCCGATGCTCGACGGCGGCCTGGACCGCAGCACCCACAAGCCGGAGTCGGTCATCGTGCTGCAGCGGCCGCAACTCGAAGCGGAGGTCGGCGCGCGCGATACCGACTGGGAGGAGATGACCTGGGATGAGCTGATGGCCGACGCCGAACCGGCCGATTGCGTCGAGGTTGCCGCCACCGATCCGCTCTACATCCTCTACACCTCCGGCACCACCGGGCGTCCCAAGGGGATCGTGCGGGACAACGGCGGCCACGCGGTCGCGCTGCGCTGGTCCATGGAGAACATCTATGACGTCCACCCGGGTGAGACCTGGTTCACGGCATCCGACGTCGGCTGGGTCGTCGGTCACTCCTACATCGTCTACGCCCCCCTGCTGACCGGCGCGACCACCGTGATGTATGAAGGCAAGCCGGTCGGCACCCCGGATGCGAGCGCCTTCTGGCGGATCATTTCGGAGTACGGGGCGGTCGCGATGTTCACCGCGCCCACGGCATACCGGGCGATCAAACGCGAGGACCCGAACGGCGAGAAGCGGGCCGGCTACGACCTCTCCCGCCTGCGCAATGTCTTCCTCGCCGGTGAACGCCTTGATCCGGACACGTACTACTGGGCAGATGACCTCCTCCACTGCGCCATCGTGGACAACTGGTGGCAGACCGAGACCGGCTGGCCGATCGCCGCGAACATGCGCGGCCTGGAGCCCATGCCGATCAAGGCCGGGTCGCCGTCCGTGCGCGTGCCGGGCTATGACGTGCAGGTGCTCGACGAGGTCGGCCAGCAGTGTGAGCGCGGCAATGAGGGCGCGATCGCGATCAAGTTGCCGATGCCGCCCGGCACGCTGCCGACGCTCTGGCAGGACGACCAGCGGTATGTCGATGGCTACCTCTCGGTCTATGCGGGCTACTACCTGACCGGCGACGGCGGGCTGATCGATGAGGACGGCTATGTCTACGTCATGGGCCGCACCGATGATGTGCTCAATGTCGCCGGGCACCGCCTGTCCACTGGCTCCATCGAGGCCGCGCTGGCGGGTCACCCTGCGGTGGCCGAGTGCGCGGTCATCGGGGTCGCCGATGACTTCAAGGGTCAGATTCCGCGTGGTCTGGTCGTCCTCAAGGGCGGCTTTGACGCGGCCACCCAGGGCGAGCAGATCTGCAAGGAACTGGTCCAGCGGGTGCGCGCTGAGGTCGGTGCAGTCGCGAGCCTGAAGCAGGTCGACATCGTCGCGGCCCTGCCCAAGACCCGCTCGGGCAAGATCCTGCGGAAGACCATGCGCGAGATGGCCGACGGCAAGGTGCCTTCAATCCCCGGCACGATCGAGGATGTCTCCGTGCTCGATGCGCTCAAGGAGACGCTGGCCAATACGGCGCACTGAGGGGGCCAGCCGCTTCCCGCGCCTCAACTTTCCCGCGCCTCAACTTTCCCGCCTGATGCCGGAACCTTGAGGTTGGGGCCTCTTACATGGGACCCCAACCTCAAGGTTCCGGCACGAAGCTCGAGTTTGGCGGGCGGGAGTTCACCGGTTCGCGTTTCGCGGGCGGGACGTTCGCCGTCGGCGCCGCCACGAAGTCCGAGGTTCGCGCGTGCCGGCCCGCAGTCAGCGGCGCGAGGTCCCGAAGATGGATCGGGTGATCTCCCGGCCAATCACCGTGCCAGCCGAGCGCAGCATGGACTTGAAGGCCGAGCTCTTCACGACCGAGGTCACAATGCCCGGTTCAGCGGCTTCGCGGGCCGCCTCCTTGGCCGCCGACTTCTCCGCGGCCACCCGGTCCTTTTCCGCCTGCTTTTCGGCAGCCAGACGGTCCTTTTCGGCCTGCTTGGCGGCGGCCTCGCGGATCTTGGCGTTCTCGGCCTCCTGAGCGGCAGCCGCCGCCGCAGCGTCCAACTCCGCTGCCTTCTTGCCGAGCATCTCGGACGCCGATTCACGCTCGATCGCGGTCGCGTACTTCGCGGTCAACGGCGATGCCGCGATCGTTTGGTCGAGCAGCGCATCGGGCGAGGGGTCCATGAGCGACTGCGGCGCCCGCATCCGAGTCCACGCGACCGGAGTGGGGGCACCCCGCTCCGAGAGCACCGTCACGACGGCCTCGCCGATGCCCAGTGAGGTCAGCAACGTCTGGAGGTCGTATGCCGTCTTGGGGTAGGTCTTAACCGCCGCCCGCAAGGCCTTCTCGTCATCGGGTGTGAACGCGCGCAGCGCGTGCTGCACCCGGTTGCCGAGTTGGGCGAGCACATCGCCGGGCACGTCCTTGGGCGACTGGGTCACGAAGAAGACGCCCACGCCCTTGGAACGGATGAGCCGCACGGTTTGCTGGATCGCGTCCAGGAAGTCTTTGCTGGCGTCATTGAACAGCAGATGCGCCTCGTCAAAGAAGAAGACCAACTTCGGCTTGTCGAGGTCGCCCTCCTCTGGCAGGTCGTGAAAGAGATCCGCGAGAAGCCACATGAGGAAGGTCGAGAACAACTTGGGGCGGTCCTGCACGGCCGGCAGCTCGAGCATCGACAACACGCCACGACCATCAGCGGCCGTACGGATCAGGTCCTTGGTGTCGAACTCGGGCAGCCCGAAGAACGCGTCCGCACCCTGAGCGGAGAAGTTCACGAGCTCACGCAGGATGACACCGGCCGTCACCGGGGACAGGCCACCGATCTCCTTGAGGTCCGCCTTGCCCGCGTCACTGGTCAACCACTGAATGACCGCTCGCAGATCCTCGATGGTGTCGAGCCAGAGCCCCTTGGTGTCGGCATAGTGAAACACCAGACCGAGGCTGGACTCCTGAGTTTCGTTGAGCCCCAGGCACTTACTGAGCAAAACCGGGCCGAACATCGACACCGATGCCCGGATCGGGATGCCCTTGCCGATGCCACCGAGGCTGAAGAACTCTGTGGGGTATGCCGTGGGCGCCCAGGTCATCCCGATGTCATTCGCGCGGGCCGTGATCTTGTCATTGGGCTCACCAGGGCTGGCCATCCCGGACAGGTCGCCCTTGATGTCCGCGAGGAAGACCGGGACACCCTGATCGATCAACTGCTCGGCCATGAGCTGCAAGGTCTTGGTCTTGCCGGTACCGGTGGCACCCGCGACGAGGCCATGCCGGTTAAGCACCGCGAGCGGGATCTTTACGGGGGCGTCCTTGTATGCCGCCCCGTCGACGACGGCGGCGCCGAACTCGAGAGCGGCGCCGGAGAAGGCATAACCCGCCCGGATCTCATCGATCTGCGCGGGGGCGGCCGGCGGCGTCACGGAGGGGTTCGCAGAGGGACTCGTGGTGGGGTTCTCGGTCACGCAGGCCAATCTAGCCGGGAGCGGCTCTGCAGCGACACGTTCGGCACCTCTTCGCTGAGGGCGAGCCCGCGGCATACGCTCTCGTTGTGATCTTCAAGGCCGTCGGTGAGTCACGCCCGTACCCTGACCATGGGTACGGCATGCGCCAGTGGTCGAATGTGCCTCCCCGCCTGGTCCGCCTCGATGACCTGATCACCACCAAACGTGAACTCGACCTAGGCATGCTCCTGTCGGAAGACTCGACCTTCTATGGTGACCTCTTCGCTCACGTCGTTGAGTGGCGCGGCGAGCTGTACCTTGAGGACGGTCTGCATCGCGCATTGCGGGCAGCACTGCACCAGCGACCGACCCTGCACGCGCGCGTGCTCGTGATCACCGAGGAGCCCTGATGCCCGGCGAGCCCGCGAGTCTCGGACCTGCCGCCAGCGAGCGCCAGTCCCAACGCCGTCGGGCGTTGATCACCCTTGGCCTCATTGCCCTCGCGCTCTTCTGGGCCGTGTGGTTCGCCTGGTCCTACATCCGTGCCGATAACGATCGGGTAGCCAGCCGGACCCCAGCGCCGACCTGTCGCGCTGTCGACCCCAAGGAAATCACCCCTGCCAAGACCACCGTCAATGTCTACAACGGGGGCGGCAAGGACGGGCTGGCCGCCTCGACGAGCAAGCAGCTCGCGGCGCGTGGCTTCGTGATCGCCAATGTCGCCAATGAGCCCAACAAGAAGACCGTCGCGGGCATTGGCGAGGTCCGCTATGGCCCGCAGGGTGAAGCGCAGGCCAAGTTGGTCCTCGGAGTCGCACGCGGTGCCAAAGGTGTCAAGGATGCCCGCAAGGGTGCCACGGTCGACCTGGTCATCGGGACGAAATGGGTGCCCCTCAAGCCTGCTCCCGCAGCGACCGGACTGCCCGCCTGCCCAGCATCCTCGTGACCGAGAACTCGCTCGCGGCTGTCTTTGACCTCACCTTGCCCGCGCGCAGGGCGCAGAGCGTCGACATTCCCGAGGACGTCACCTCGACGGCCGCATTCACGCTGATTGCCGGCGAGTGCATCGAGCAATGGCGGGCAAACGAGGCGCTCGTCGTGCAGCACCGCCGCATGGTCAACCTCCACCAGATGCGCGTTGGCATCCGTCGCTTGCGTTCGGCATTCTCGCTCTTTCGCCCGTGGTGGACCCAGGTGCCGGACGCCGACGCCGCTGGGCATGAGTTGCGCTCGTTAGCGTTGGTGTTTGGGACGGCGCGAGATCTGGATGTCTTGGTGACTGGAGAGCTGGGACAGGCCCTGCGGCCAGGCCAACTATCGACCTTGCTGGCCGCGCGAGAGGCGGCCTATGACGCTGCGGTGGTTCGTTTGCGCTCAGCAGACTGGGCGGCCATGAAGTCCCGGCTGGACCAGATCCTGGCCGGCCCGCTGTGGTCCGGTCTCGGCGAGCCGGACGTGGAGACGGCCGCGGCGGTTGCCTTGGAGCGGCGCTATCAGCGGGTAAACAGGCGGGGAGCTCGGTTGCGCGAACTCTCCCCGCACAAGCGCCACGAAGTACGCATTGAGGCCAAGAAGCTGCGGTATGGCTGCGAGTTCTTTGAGTCCGTGTATGCCGCGCGCTGGCCGGTGGTCGAGACTCTCGAGGGGCCGGTCAGCGCACCGAAGGCCTTTTCGGTGGCCGTCGAAGACATTCAAAGCGTGTTGGGGCGACTCAACGACCATGCGGCGGCGGCGGCATACCTCACAACGGTGGGTGTGAGTTTGGCCGAGCTCGATGTGCCGGCGCTGCTCGATGAGGCGGACCTGGCATACGAGCGGTTCGCTGCGATGACGCCCTTCTGGCGCGAGTAGCGCGTCCAGGTCGGCCGGGACGTCGACCTCAAAATGTCCACCTCCAGACAGCACTCAGCCGCGACATCGACTGATCGATGCCGCGGCTGCGAACTATGGCGGTGGCGGTGGGATTTGAACCCACGGTGGACTTACGCCCACACACGCTTTCGAGGCGTGCTCCTTTGGCCGCTCGGACACGCCACCGCCGACGAGGGTACCCGAGGTCGATCAGGCCCGCGAAATCTGCGGCCTAGTCACGATGCTGCGCGAAGAACTCCCTGAGCAGGTCCCCACACTCCTGCGCGAGCACGCCGCCCACCACTTCGACTCGGTGGGTGGCACGTCGATCGCGCACCACATCCCACACCGAACCGCAGGCACCGAGCTTGTCGTCCCAGGCGCCGAGGACGACCCGATCGATCCGCGCGAGCATCAGCGCTCCCGCGCACATGGGGCAGGGCTCCAGAGTGACCACCAACGTGTGCCCGGTCAGGCGCCAACCGTCCGTATGCCGCCCCGCCGCCTGGCGCAGGGCCACCACTTCGGCGTGACCAAGCGGGTCCCCGTCACGCTCCCGAACATTCCAGCCCTCCCCCACGACCTGACCGTCCGGGTCGAGCACGAAGGCGCCTACGGGCACATCTGCGGACTCGCGCGAGCGGCCGGCGAGGTCCAGCGCGTGCCGCATCCACCCGGCATACCCGCTCGAGGGCTCTGGACGCACAGGTGAGGTCACGCGGTAAGTTTCGCCTATGCGCGTCCTTGTTGCCGACCACCCGCTCATCGCTCACAAGCTGACCTACCTGCGCGACAAGCGCACGGACAGCCCGACCTTCCGGCGGCTGGCCGAGGAGTTGATGACCCTGCTCGCGTATGAGGCGACCCGCGAGGTCCGCGTCGAGCCGTTCGAGATCGAGACGCCGGTGGCGCCGACCACCGGGATCAAGCTCGGGTCCCCCAAGCCGCTGATCGTGCCGATTCTGCGTGCCGGGCTTGGGATGCTCGAGGGCATGGTGCGCCTGCTGCCCAGCGCCGAGGTGGGCTTCCTGGGGATGCAGCGCAACGAGGAGACCCTCGAGGCGACCACCTACGCCAACCGCTTGCCCGATGACCTCACCGGCCGCCAGGTCTATGTCCTGGACCCGATGCTCGCCACCGGTGGCTCGATGGCGGACGCGATCCGCTTCCTCGTCGAACGCGGCGCCTCGGACATCACCGCGGTCTGCCTGCTCGCCGCACCCGAGGGCATCGAAAACCTCAAGGCCGCACTGGCCGATGTCAGCCCGCCGATCACCTTGGTCACCGGCGCCGTTGACGAGCGGCTCAATGAGCACGGATACATCGTTCCGGGCTTGGGCGACGCCGGGGACCGCCTGTACGGCGTGGTCTGACCCGCACGGCCGGGTCACCTGGCTGAGCCCCTCACCGGGCCGGAGCCGCTCACGTGGCGGAGCCGCTCACCTGGCGGGCAGATAGGCCGGATGGCGGAATGGCGACACGCCCGAGGTCGCCGCCTCTCAGGTCACACCAGTCACATCCGGCACACTGTGCACAGCATGGGTATGCACTGGGCATGCCCGCCGACGCGCTGCAGGAGAGTTAGACATGCCCCCGATCAAGAAGATCGTGCTGTGGCTCCTGGTTGCCTTCCTGCTCTACGCGGTCCTCACCTCCCCTGACTCCGCCGCCCGAATCTTTTCCTCGATCTGGGAGATCATCACCAACGGGCTGAGCAATATCGCGCGCTTCTTCGACCGCCTCATCGGCGGCTAACGATGAAGGCCGTCGTCCGCCGACGCGGCCCCAGGCTGCACCGAGAGTTGGCGAAGTACATCGTTCCTGGTGAGCGAGTGCTCCTCTCCGTGCGGCGGCACTGGTTCTCGCTCGCCCACGAGATTGCCTATGTGGCCATCGCCCTCTTCTTCGCGATCACCATCGACATCGCGGCACCCGCAAACGGGCGGCTGCTCTCCGATGTCGCTTGGTTCGCCTTCTGGGGCTCCTCGGCATGGCTGCTGTGGAACTACCTCAACTGGCGCAATGACTACTTCGTGGCGAGCGACAAGCGCTTCTTGCTCTTCTACGGATTCATCCGCCGCAAGGTCGCGATGATGCCGCTGGTCAAGGTCACCGACTTGACCTTCGATCGGCCGCTGATCGGGCGGATGCTCGGCTACGGGCACTTCGTCCTGGAATCCGCCGGCCAGGAGCAGGCGCTCGCACACATCGGCATGATCCCGGATGCCGATCACAACTACCGCCTGATCTGCAGCGAGCTCTTCGGTCGCTCGGGCGATGTCGACGTCGATGACATCGACTGGCGCGACGGTGGCGGCCCGCCCAGCGCCGGGCCCAACAGTGGCGGCCCCAACAGTGGCGGTGGATCTGGGCCAAGGCGCCCCGGGTCCCCCGACTCACCCGAGGCACCCGAATCGCCCTGGGAACCTGCGCAACCCCTTCGCGCGGCGCCTCGGTACGACGCCCGGCATGGGCATGGTGAGCTGGACGACGGGACAGGCATGCGGCATACCTCTGTGGACGAAGGCGCGACCATGCGGCAAACCGCGGCGGGCGAGGACAGCCTCGACGAGGCGAGCGATCCCTCCTGGTACCGCAGCGACCAGCGGCTCAGGCGACCGCTCACGCCGGACACCGGCGAGGTGCTCTACGTGCCGCGCGACTGGTCCTAACTCGCCTCAACTTTCCCGCCGGATGCCGGAACCTTGTGGTTGGGGCCCC
>WBZP01005405.1_pt1 | contig 13009 bp, 8 predicted proteins | sample 5204301 | NCBI WGS metagenome assembly WBZP01 (sample SAMN12412401, study PRJNA552823) | activated sludge metagenome | isolation source: activated sludge from nitrification reactor of wastewater treatment plant... | place: USA: Pennsylvania | collected 2017
GGGTTGCTCTTGGCGACCAAGTGATCGACACCAGGACCGCTGGTGCGCTCGACGCGGTAGCAGTAGTACGCGCAGATGCCGTGGTAGGCCGCGTGCAGCTCGTCCAAGCAGCGTGTCCAGTACGGGAAGTCCGCCACCTGCTTAGGCACCGACTTGCCCGCGACTTTCTTCGTCGCCGATAGCTGCGGTCCGGGCAGCTTGTGCGGTAGCGGCTTGCGTGCCAAAAGCGCCAGCACGTTCTGTCCGGGCTTGCGCACCTTGTCGTCAAAAGACGCAGGCTCTGGTGCCAGAATCAGCCGGATCATGGACGCTTTGTCTCGTCCTTAAGCAGTCCGTGCTGCCAGCCCCAGGCCCGCCAGTCGACCCAGAAGGGGTCATCGCCCGGCATCGAGCTGCGCAGCTCGTTGTAGATGCGCGCAAACGTCGTCGCGTCCGGGTGATTCTGCGCCATCAGCTTGCGTGCGCTTGCGATGGCGCTCTGCGCTTCCAGCGAGCGTGCTTCACCCAGGTCGAAGACCTCAGAGCGCAGCCAGGATGACGCATCCCCCCTTCGGTGCCAGTTGTCCCGCTGTAGCACCACGTCTTTTTGGCCGCCTTGCGTCACCATGTCAAAGACCCACAGCGAGTCTTGCTTCGGATCAAACACTGGCTCCATCGACGCCAGCAGCATTGGCGAGTGCGTCACCGCAACAATCTGCACGCTGATCTGCTCGGAGCCCGCCAGCGCCGACATCACCTTCATGAGAGAGCGCAGAATCTTCCGCTGCCACGCCGGATGAAGGTGCGCTTCAATCTCATCGATCAAAAAGATGATCTGCTTGGTTGGTTCTTGATTGAGCAGCTGGCTGGCGCGCACATGCTCTTGCCAGGTCCAGACGAGCAGATACGACAGCGCCGCAATCCGCCGAATCGCCGCCGAGGCATGAACAATCGCGACCTCTTTGCCGTACGGCATCTTGATGGTCGGCATGTCGCGTACGTCATCCAGGCTGATGCGGGTCAGCTCGCCGGGTGCAAGCTGCTCTTCATCGCTCGGTGACAGCGTTTCCAGCGCCTTGCAGAGCTGAGAAAACACGCTGCCTTTTTCTTTTTGCCACGAGGCCCAGTCGCGGATAAGACCGTTGCAGAGCACTTCCGTCCGGGTGGCATCGTTGGGGCTCTTGCGCTCCAGTCCATCCCAGACTTCCGATGCACGGAACTGGTAGGCGTCTGGACGATTGGGCGTATCAATGCCCTTTTCTTGATGCTGCTTCCAGTAGTTGCGCGCGGGATCCCAGACCGAAAAGCTGCCATCGACTTGGGCGTACAGGACCATCCCTGGACTCGCGGGTCGGCCTCGCTTCGGAATCCAGGACTGGCTCTTCCAGTCGAACTCGCTTGGGTGAGAGACGGCCTTTGTTTGGCTATCGAACGCAAACGAGATGACCGACTTGTCTTTGCTCCCACTTGTCGGTCGGGCCGGGTAGTGCGCCCAGGTTCTGGTCAGCGCCCACCACGCGATGTCGAGCAGGAAGCTCTTTCCCAGGCCGTTGTCCCCCGTGATGAGGTTTACGCGCGGGCCAAAGTCGATGTCGAGCTTGGCGGCGGGTCCGACATGGGCCAGCGAGAGACGGTGGAGCATGTCTGCCCTTATACGACCTTCACCGGCTGGGCGTTCCAGATTTTTTCGGCGTATTCGCGGACGGAGCGGTCGGACGAAAAGAAGCCGGTCTGGGCGATGTTGTGGATGGCCATCTCGGCCCACTTCGCTGGGCTTCGGAACGCGGCAGCGACGCGCTCTTGGCACGCCACGTAGGCATCAAAGTCTGCCAGCACCAGGAAGGCATCGCCCTGTCCCGGTCGCTCCTCGGGCGGCAGCAGCGAGTCGAGCAGCGGCAGGTAGCGTCCCGGCTCCTCGTACGAAAAGAAGCCCGAGCGGATGAGGTCAATGGCCTGCGCCAGCCGAGGGCTCTGCCGGTACGCATCCCACGGGTTATAGGTAGGCTTTTTCGCCAGCACTTCATCGGCGGTCAGGCCAAACAGAAAGAAGTTGTCGGCCCCGACGAAGTCGCGAATTTCGATGTTGGCGCCATCCAGCGTGCCAATCGTCAGTGCGCCGTTCATCGCCAGCTTCATGTTGCCGGTGCCCGATGCCTCAAACCCTGCGGTCGAGATCTGTTCCGACAGGTCCGCCGCCGGGATGATCTTTTCTGCCAGCGACACCCGGTAGTTGGCCAAGAACACCACCCTCAGCTTGCTGCTGACGTGCGGGTCGTGGTTGACGACATCGGCCACCGCGTTGATGAGGCGAATGATCAGCTTGGCGCGGGTGTAGCCAGGGGCTGCCTTGGCACCAAACAGGAACGTGCGCGGCACAAAGTCCTGGCTGGGGTTGGCCTTGAGCTGCTGATACAGCGACACGATGTGCAGGACGTTGAGCAGCTGCCGCTTGTACTCATGCAGGCGCTTGATCTGCACATCGAACAGCGAGCTGGGGTCCACCGTCAGGTGGTTGTGCCGCGCGATGTAGTCCGCCAGCCGCTGCTTGTTGCGGAGCTTGATGGCCGATACCTCGGCCTGGAAGTCGGGATCGGTCGCGAGCGGTGCCAGCTGCTCGAGCTGTTCCAGCTTGGTCGGCCACGCGTCCCCGATGCGACGGCTGATGGCCTGCGACAGCTCGGGGTTGGCTTGCAGCAGCCAGCGCCGGGGCGTCACGCCGTTGGTCACGTTGGTGAAGCGGTCGGGGTACATCCCCGCAAAGTCGGGCAGCAGCGTCTCTTTGAGCAGGCGGCTGTGCAGCGCCGCGACCCCGTTTACCTTGTGGGAACCGAGCGTCGCCAGGTACGCCATCCGCACGCCCTTAAACGGACGCTCCTGAATCAGCGACAGCCGTCCAAGTCGGTCCTGATCCGTGGGGTTGTCGGTCCAGACCTTGCGCAAAAAGCGATGGTTTACTTCGTAGATGATCTGAAGGTGACGCGGCAGCAGCTTGCCGAGCAGGTCCACGCTCCAGACCTCCAGCGCTTCGGGCAGCAGCGTGTGGTTTGTATAGGCAAACACGCTCTCGGTGATCTGCCACGCCGTCTCCCACGGCAGCGCGTACTTGTCGATCAGCAGGCGCAGTAGCTCGGCAATCGCAATCGAGGGGTGCGTGTCGTTGAGCTGAATCGCGACCTTGTCCGGCAGGCTCAGCAGTCGATCACGCACCGCCTGGGGATCGTGCTTGTCGCGCGCGTGGTCGGTGTGCCGCCGCAGAAGATCCGCAATCGCGCACGCCACAAAGAAGTACTGCTGCTTGAGCCGCAGCTCTTTGCCCACGATCAGCAGGTCGTTGGGATAGAGCACCTTGCTGATCGACTCCGAGTTGTTCTTGTCAAAGACGGCGCGCTCGTAGTCTCCGGCGTTAAACACCGTCAGGTCGAACTCTTCGCTGGCGCGCGCGCTCCACAGCCGCAGCGTGTTGACGGTGTCGGTCCGAAAGCCGCAGATCGGCATGTCAAACGGCACGCCGAGCACCGATGTGGTGTCTACCCAGCGGACCTGCGGGCGGGTGGTGCCGTGGATCTCGGTGTGGCCGTAGAAGTGGACCGGCTGGGTAAACTCGGGGCGCGCCATCATCCACGGACAGCCGTTGCGCAGCCACTCTTCGGGACGCTCGATCTGGGCCCCGTTGCGGATCACCTGGTCGAAGATGCCAAACTCGTAGCGGATGCCGTAGCCGTAGGCTGGCAGTCCCAGCGTCGCCATGCTGTCTAGGTAGCAGGCCGCCAGTCGCCCCAGGCCCCCGTTGCCAAGTCCCGCGTCGCGCTCTTGATCGAGCAGGTCCGAAAGCGGCAGTCCCAGCCCGTCGAGCACCTTCTGCGCCGTGTCATACAGTCCCAGGCTGTGCAGGTTGTTCGACAGCGCCCGCCCGAGCAGAAACTCTGCCGACAGGTAATAGACGCGCTTGGGGTCTTGCTTGCGATACGCATCCTTGGTGCGCATCCACTTGGCCGTCACCCGGTCCCGCACCGCGTGGGCCAGCGCCATGTAGCGGTCGTACTGCGTCGCATGCGCATCGTCTTTGCCCATCGAGTAGTTCAGATGGTCCAAGATGCCGCGCCGAAAGCCCTCCGGGCTGTAGCTGGTGCGATCGTCTTCTACCTGAATGATGGGCGCACACGGTGCGCTTGGGTCACGCAAAGCAGGATCAGCGTTCGACATAGGCGCATCCTACCGGACTCCTTTCCGTCCCGGTATCGCGACTCGCAAAGATTGCGGCTCCCTCTCCCACGCTGTGGGGCTGGGTTGCAGGTTGTGGGTGCGGTGCTAGGCTTTTCGGTTCTTTGACCGCTGGGTCCGAAGATCGGGCGTCCAGCCAGCGGACATCACAACCGAACAGGAGCATTTGGTATGGGTGAGATCATCAACAAGAAGGCAGCAGCGGACGACATTGCGAAGGACTGTCGCGACACCTTGGCAGCAGCGGCGGCGCGCGGCGGGCAGGTCCAGACCTTGGCAGAGCAGTATTTGAAGCCGTCGATGCAGGTGTTCGAGATGCTGGCGCAGCGACTGCAAGCGGCAGAGCAGGTGCTGGCCCCTTTGCTTGCAGCGCAAGACGCCATCGACGACAGCACCGATGCGATGCTGGGTCGGCTGGCCGATGAGCTGTGGAACGATGTGGGGCGGCCCGCTTCGGACCCGATTTACTCGCTGCTATTTCCCGAAGGCGTCGGCTTCTACACCGATGGACCGGACGCGGAGCAGCCCGCGCGGATGGAGCTACTTGCCGAGCTGCTCGAAGCGAACCTGCATCCGAGGATGGACCCCAAGCGGGTCAAGGTGCTGGCCAAGCAGGTGCGGGATGCGGCCAAGGGGCTCCGCGCGGCGGTGGACAAGACGGCGACGCCGCGCACCGATGTCACCACGCTGGGACGGGCGCGGACGGCGGTGGCGCGCAGCCTCCAGATGTCGCTATCGAACCTCAAGCGGCACTACCGGGCACAGGGGCTGTCGGAAAGCGACATTCACGCCATCATCCCGGACCGGGGACGCCCGCGAACCCGGGTGGCAGCGCCCAGTCCGCAGCCTCCGGCCCCGTAAGCTGGGGTTTTTGCCTGAAAACCGGGATCCAGGCGGGCTGGATCGGGGGTGCAAGCCTGGATGTCCGGTTCCAGGCAGGCTGGAAGCAGGGTGGGAGTGCGGGATCGGCGATCTCGCGGCGGCCTGGATGGGGGGACCAGGCTGGTTTGGGCGATCCTGGCAGGCTGGAAGCGGGGTCTGTGGCCAGTCGCAGCGATCCAGGCAGGCTGGATCGGCCTTGGCGGACTGGCTGTGGGCTTTCGCGGGCGGCTGGATCGCGGATCCCGGACCCAGCAGGGCGATCCAGCCCGGCTGGATCGGTCACTGCGTACTGTGGGGCCGAATCTGGCTAGCGGGTGCCGAGGATCACGGTCCAGCGGCCTGCGGTGGTGGCGACGCCTGCGAAGCGGACCTCTGGGTGAAGCAAGTTGCCTCGGCTGGATGCAAGCAGGGCGGTCACGGCTTCTTCGGGCGACTGTGGGCCTTTGGTCAAGCAGCCCACGGTGCGGCCAAGGAACCCAGCGTTCTTGCTGCGGCTGGCGATGGTGTCGCCGCTCGGGCTCTGGGTGCCGAAGTAGTCGCGCTGGGCCATGTCAGCGCTGTGCTCGTGGGCAGCGGTGCTGAGCGGATCAGACAGCTCCAGCAGGGGCTGGCTGGCCTTGCGGCGCTCTTCGTTCAGAAGGCGCAGTACGGAAAGCCGAAGCTCGCGAACATCGCTCATTTGCAGCGAAGGGGGGGCGCCCAGGATGAACGCCCACAGGCCATCGCTTGTACCGACCCCAATGTGCTGATAGGTCTCGGACAGAAGGTGTTTTTGGTACTGGGCACTGCCGAGCCACTCACGGATGACGCCATCGGGCTGCTCAGCACCATCGGCCACCAGGACCTCGGCTTTGCCTTCGTAACCGGCCCGGCGGGCCTTGGCTGCTACGGGATCGCCTTCGGGTGTGGCGTTGCCCAGGTAGCCGCGCTGATCCATGTCACTCGCATGGGCCTGCGCCACTTGAAACAGCACGGGTACTGATTGCAGTGGATGCAGACCCAGCTTGTTTCGTTCTTCGTTGACCAGTATCACTGCGCGCTCTAGCGCCTTCGGATCGGGTCCGCTTGGCTTGCCTTTGCGCAGTCCAAGCAGCTCGTTTAAGTCTAGGTTTACGTCGATTGGCTTTTGCGGCATGCCCCCTCCAGCGGCCCAAAAGAAAACGGACGAAGCCATGATAGCACGGGACTTTGCGCAGCCTCCGACGCTAGAATGGCCGGCCATGAGCAAGATCAAGACCATCGCGATCTCGACCGGCGGCGGCGACTGCCCCGGACTCAACGCAGTCATTCGGGCGGCCACCAAGAGCGCCATCCTTCAGCACGGCTGGCGGGTGCTGGGCATCGAGGAAGGCTATAACGGCCTAATCTGGCCAGACCGCATCAAAGAGCTGACGCTGTGGAACATTCGCGGGATCTTGCCTCGGGGCGGAACGATCCTGGGCACCACCAACCGCTCGAACCCGTTTGCGCTGAAGATGGTCGAAAACGGCACCGAGGTGACGCGCGACCTGTCGGATACGGTGATTCAGAACGCGCGGTCGCTCGGGATTGATGCGCTCATCAACATCGGCGGCGATGGCACCCAGACGATTGGGCTCAAGCTGCATCACAAGGGCCTGCCGATAGTCGGGGTTCCCAAGACGATTGATAACGACCTGTCGGCGACCGAGACGACCTTCGGCTTTGACACCGCCGTCCATGCCGCGACCGATGCAATGGACCGGCTGCACACGACCGCCGAGTCGCACAAGCGCATCATGCTGGTTGAGGTGATGGGCCGCGACGCGGGGTGGATTGCGCTGCACTCGGGAATCGCGGGCGGATCGAACGTGATCCTGCTGCCCGAGATTCCCTTTACGATCGAGCGCGTCTGCGAGCACATCCGCAAGCGTGAGTTTTCGGGTCGGCGCGCGACGATCATCATGGTGGCCGAAGGCGTTCACATTCCGCCCGACCTGCCGCCGGACCTGCTGGAGGAGTGGAACCGAACGCCTCGGCGGGGCGCGGTAAGCCACCTGCTGGCCGAAGCGATCATTCGTCAGACGGGGCGTGAGGTGCGGGTGACGGTGCTGGGCCATACCCAGCGCGGCGGCACGCCTTCGCCGTTTGACCGAGTGCTGTCGACGCGCTTTGGCGTGGCAGCGGTCGAGATGATTGCGCAGGGGAAGCTCGGTCACATGGCTGCGGTGCGCGGTGAAGAGATCATCGCGGTGCCGCTCGAAGAAGCCGTCGCGCGTCAGAAGCTGGTCGATCCAAACGGTGAGCTGGTGCGCGTGGGCCGCTCGATTGGGATATGTTTCGGGTCATGACAGCGCAAGCCACCCGCTTTGCCGGGACGGATTCTTATGTAGCGACGCCGGATCTGATGGTCGCGGTCAACGCAGCGATCACACTCGGCAGGCCGCTGCTGGTGAAGGGAGAGCCAGGCACCGGCAAGACCGTGCTGGCCGAAGAGATCGCGCGGGCGCTCGGCAAGCCGCTCATCCGCTGGCACATCAAGTCGACGACCAAGGCGCAGCACGGCCTGTATGAATACGATGCGGTGGCGCGCCTGCGGGACTCGCAGCTGGGCGACCCGCGTGTCCACGACATCGCGCACTACATCGTGCGCGGCAAGCTGTGGGAAGCCTTCGCGGCGGACTCGCCCCCGGTCCTTTTGATCGACGAGATCGACAAGGCCGACATCGAGTTCCCCAACGATCTGCTGACCGAGCTGGACCGGATGGAGTTCTACGTCTACGAGACGAAGCAGACCATCGCGGCACGCAACCGGCCCATCGTGATCATCACGTCGAACAACGAAAAAGAGCTGCCGGACGCCTTTCTGCGCCGCTGCTTCTTTCACTACATCCGCTTTCCAGACGCCGAGACGATGACCAAGATCGTGGGCGTTCACTACCCGCTGCTGAAAAGCTCGCTGCTACGGGAAGCGCTGGCGGTGTTCTATGAGCTGCGCGAGGTGCCGGGGCTCAAGAAGCGCCCGAGCACGTCGGAGCTGCTCGACTGGATCAAGCTGCTGGTGTGTGAAGACCTGCCGCCCGAAGCGCTCCGCAGCCGTGATCCGCAGAAGATCCTGCCGCCGCTGATTGGCGCGCTGCTCAAGAGCGAGCAAGACCTGTCGCTGGTCGAGCGGATGGCGGCGCACGTTCGCAGAGGACGCTAGGCGCGTCGCTTCGGCCTGTGGGGGCGCGTGGGGCGGGGGCCTGTTCGGCGGAGGCTAGGGCGCTTGTTCTTGCAGCGCAGCCAGGGCGTCGGACAGCTCGGTCAGCAGCGGATGATCGCCGAGCCGCTGCGTCAGCACCTCATGCAGGGATCGGTAGTACCAGAGCTGCTCGGACGGCGCGGCCCGAAAGTGGGTCCAGACCTGCGGGCCCCGGCGCTTGAGATCACTTAGCGTGGCTTGCAGGTTGTGCAGCGCGTCGGCGGTCTTGATGGCGGCAATGTGCTGGTCGGCGTGGCCGAGCTTGCGAAGCTGCGCCTCTTTGCGCACCTTCCAAGGCAGGGGCTCGGTCCCTTCGGTCTTCTGCTCGGACACGGCAGCGACCAGGCGGGCGACCTCTTCGCCAAACTCGGCCTGTAGCTCGGCCAAGGTGATGCTGGTGTCTTCGACCACGTCGTGGAGCAGGGCGGCGATGATGACCTCATCGGGAAACTGGTGGCGGATGAGCAGCAGCGCAACGTGGACCGGGTGAATGACGTACGGCACCTGCGAGCCCTTGCGTACCTGGTTGCGGTGCGCAGTGGCCGAGACGACAAGCGCGCGATCGATGAGCGGGGAAAACGTTGGCATGGATGGTTTATCGAAGCTTGTCCGGGGACAGGCTGGGGGCATCGGCTCGGGTGGAGCGGATGGTGTTGCGGGGATGCCAGGTCAGCTCGACTTTGGAGTCGTTGCCGGACAGGAGCAGCTGGGTGCCTTGATCGGGCAGCTCGACGCGACGGACGCGCTGACCGTGCTGCCAGGTGCCGTTGGTGCTGCACAGGTCCATCGCGTAGACGCGGCCTCGCTCGGCCATCAGCAGTAGGTGAAGCCGCGAGATCTGACCGGACAGGACCTGGCGCAGGCCGCGATCCATGCAGGTCTCGGAGCGGCCAATGATGACGCCAGCGTAGAGATCGGCTTCGCTTAGCTCGACGGAGACGGCCTTGGTCTGGCGACGCAGGGTGACACGGGCGCGACCGGCTGGGGCCGCAGGAACGGCAGGACCGGACTGAAGATCTTCGACGCGCTGAGATCGTGGCAGCAAGGTGATGTGGGTTCGCCGCTGCATCCGCAGCGAGTTCTGGGGCGGCTGCTCGGCTTCTACAAAGTCGTAGCTGGGTAGCTCGACGGCATCGGCCAGCCTGCCGCGCTGGGACAGAAACTCGGGCAGGGGCACGCAGCCAATCGCGCAGTCGCCCAGGCCAATCAGCAGCGGACCGCTGACGCCAATCGACTGCCGGGGCTGGCCTTCAATCGTAAAGGGCTGGTTGGTGTGCAGGTCGAGCAGGCGCAGCGCAGGGGTCTTGTCGGCGAGCAGTGCGCAGCTGGCGAGCAGGTGGCGGTTGGTCACGCTCGGCAGCTTGGGCAGCACCAAGTCACAGTTTTCGTGCCAGCCCATCACCGCAAACACCGAGGAAGACGCTTCCAGGTCAATCCAGCCAAGGTCGCGGCCATGGACCCAGAACAGGCGATAGCCGCTGCGGCAGGCGGCGGGCTGGTCAAGCAGCATTCGGGCGCCGAAGACGTAGGCATCACGCAGGGAGGTGGTGCTGGGCGCAGACTGAACGGCACGGAGATGACCGGCACTCTGTCCGACGGCGCTCTTGCTGGGTCCGGGGGCAATGCCGGACACTTCCCCGGTGGCCTCTGCGGGCTCAGGCGGAACCAGCCGCAGCTGCGGTCGTCCGGGCCTTAGGGAGCCGCTAGGCTCATCCGAGTCCATGGACTGGATTATAACTGGAATCCCCCCTGAATTGGGGGATGGGATGGACGGGAGCGAGGGGAGGGATGTGCGACTACAGGCCGAGGAACTGGCGGACGGAGGCCAGCTCTTCGCTGACCGCGAAGTGAAGCAGCTCTAGGAGCCGCTGCTTGGGCGACAGGAGCGTGAGCCCCGGCGGGTCGGTTGCAAGCAGCAGCGCCGCCGTCTCCAAGTCGCCACACAGCAGGGCACCCACGCGCACGGTCGTCAGCTCGGACGCCGACAGCCAGGTGTTCGCCAGCTGAATCGGCTTCACGGACGAGTCCACCAAGGTGCGACCTACGCGACTGAGCTGCTCTAGCTGCTGCGGGGACAGCGCGCCACGCAGGCTGCGGGCCAGCTCCAGCACCGGACCCGAGGCGGGCGGCGTGACCTGGCTGACTTCCTGGTGCGTGATGATGAGCGCGGCTTCGATGATCTGCGCCAGCTCTTGTTCATCGGCCAGGACGGTGCGGAGCGCGCGCTCAGGACGGAGCAGGGCCGCCATCCGACCGACTTCGTACAGCGTCTCGCGCTCGGGACGGCTGGGATCGAGAAGGGGCGGACCCAGCTCGGCGCAGACTGTCGCTGCCCCTTGGCCTTCGCGGGCAATCGAGATGAGGAACGCTTGCTCCGCCAGCTCGCGCGCTTGCGGCCTGGGGTATAGCTCGGGCAGCGGTGACTCGGTCATCTCGAAGGCGTAGCGCAGCGCTTTTAGGTAGACCTGGGAGGCGCTCGGCTCGACGCGGCTTGCGCGATCGAAGGGCTGCTCGTTCCACGGGCGGGCATGGCGCTTTTGCAGCGTCGGCCACAGCACCGAAAGCAGCGCTTGCAGGCGCGCATCCTCATCGGGGTGGCTGACCATCCGCCACAGATCCTTGGTGAGCGGCCTGCGGGCCAGTGTTACCGGGCGGCTGCGCAGCTCATCTGCCAGGGCGGCATCTTCAGACGAACCCTGGCGCAGCAGGGTCAGGGCATAGGCCACCTGGGCGGCACGATCGCGCTGGCCGGTCTTGCCGTAGAGATCGCGGAGCGCCTTGTACGACGGAAGCTCGCCCTTGCTGTGCTTGAGGATGTGGTGATGCTCGGCAATGGCCTTGTCGAGCTTGTCGTCCCCAGCGGTCGCATAGATGGCTGCCATCTGACGGTGACGATCCAGGTTGCCTGGCTCCAGCGTCAGCGACACCTCGTAGGCGGTCATGCCGGTCTTGAGATCGCCCAGCTCTTGGATGCAGACGCGGGCCACTTCGGTCCACAGCCGCAGCCGCTCGGCGCGCTGCTTGGGCGAGTCGCTCTGCTCGGGCCCCATGACCTTGATGCGGCGCTGCATGGCGCGCAGTAGCTCTTTGGGGTCGCTAAGCTGCGCGGCCAGCGTCTCGGCAGACTCCAGGCTCTTGACGAGCGTGGGATCATCGTCGAACGAGCTCCACAGAAGGCGCAGGGCGCGACGTGGTTCGTTCAGGTAGTCGCGCGTGATGAAGCCGGCGGTCTGTTTGTAGCGGGCGCGGCGTTTTTCGTTCGTCTCGGAAGCGGCCAGCTCTTGCAGCAGGTTGGCGGCTTCGCTCCACAGCTTCTGCTCGGTGTAGACCGACAGCAGCTTGTGCTGAATGGTCACGGACTGTGGCGACAGGGACAGCGCTTCCCGATAGGTCGAGATGGCGTCTTGCGGCTTGTCGAGCGAACCCGCGTACAGGTCGCCGATCTCGGTGAGGACCGACAGCCGATCCTCGGCGGTGCCAGGCTCACCCGGATGCGCGAGCAGCGAGCGCAGCAGCGACTGCCGGACTTCCAGCTTTTCTTCGGCGGTCAGTGCATCGAGCCGACGAAGCTGCGACAGCGCCAGACGATGCAGCGGAATCAGCTCGCGTGCTTTCTGAAGCGCCACGGTGGCTGGCTCGCTGTTGCCAAGCGCCAGCTCTGCTTGTCCCTTGCTGGCCCACAGGTCGGCCAGCTCTGCTTGTCCCAGCGCTTCGTGGTGCTCGGTCAGCAGCGTCTCGCTGATCTCGCGGGCATCGACAAACTGTCCCGTCTCAACGAGCAGCGGCAGCAGCCCACGCAGTGCGCCCATGTCTTTGGGCTCTAGCTCCAGTGCGCGGCGGTAGGCCCGTCGTGCCTTGTCGCGCAGTCCCGCGCCAATCGACGCCTGGGCAAGCCGGGTGAGCCGGATCACTTGGGTGCCGCGCTCGGCTTCCTTGCGGGTCAGCATCTCCAGAAGCGGCAGCGCATCGTCGAAGCGTCCGTCTTGCCAGTACAGCTCGGACAGCAGCTGGGCGGCGTCGTTGTGCTCTGGATCTTGCGCCAGGACTTCGCGAAGCAGGTCGCCGGCCTTTTGCCGCTCTTCGGCCAGCAGGTGTTCCTTGGCGGACTGCACCATCCAGCGACCCTTGTCGAGTCGGTTGGCGCTCTGCTCGGCGGCTTCCTTGAACAGCTTGGCGGCCCGCAGGTGATCGCCTCGGCTGCGATACAGATCGGCCAGCACGCTCTGGGTCTGGACGTGTCCGGGCAGAATTTCGAGCGCGCGCACCAGGTGTTCTTCCGCTGCGCCTGGGTCCGACAGCTTGGTCAGACACAGCCGCGCCGCTTCGCCATAGAGCGTCACCTTCAGGTTCTTGTCGTCCGACAGGTGGGCGCGCTTCACCAGGTAGCGGACCGCTTCTTCGGGCTGCTCGCTCTGCTGATACAGCCGTCCCAGCGCTTCGATGGCTCCGGTGTGCTCGGGCTCGCCGTCCAGAATCTGGAGCCACGCGGCGATGGCCTTGGGCGCATGCTGCCGACGGAGCTGCTCGTCTCCTGCCGGGATCTCCAGCTCATGGACACGGGCAAGGGCCGATAGCAGCTCGCTGCGACCCTTTTCGGCGTGGTCGATGTGACGCTGATAGGTGGCGCACAGCTCGTCCCACTTCTTCTGCTGCCGATACAGCCGACACAGCGAGCGATAGGTCTCTTCCGACTTGGGATCGATCTCGAGGATCTTTTCGAGCGCG
>WBZP01005406.1_pt1 | contig 13008 bp, 12 predicted proteins | sample 5204301 | NCBI WGS metagenome assembly WBZP01 (sample SAMN12412401, study PRJNA552823) | activated sludge metagenome | isolation source: activated sludge from nitrification reactor of wastewater treatment plant... | place: USA: Pennsylvania | collected 2017
CGTCCGCCCGTCCGCCCCGGAGCCTCCGATGAAGCCCAACCTGCTGACGGTCGTCATCGACGACCTTCGATTCGACGAGTTCGGCGCCGGCGGCCACCCGTACCTGAAGACACCGCACATCGACCGGCTCGCCGCCGAGGGAGCGCTGTTCGAGCGCGCGTTCCACACCACGCCGATCTGCTCGCCCAACCGGGCGTCGATCCTCACCGGCCAGTACGCGAGCCGCCACGGGATCATCGACAACGTGGCCCGGGACGCGATGAGCCACCGGTTGCCGAACTTCCACCTCGACCTGCAGCGCCTGGGCTACGAGACCGCGCACATCGGCAAGTGGCACATGGGCAACGACGGCATGCCGCGGCCCGGCTACGACACCTGGGTGAGCTACGACGGCCACGGCCGCCTCGTCGACCCGGTGCTGAACCACGACGGGGAATACCGGCAGCACAGCGGTCACATCACCGACCTGATGAACGGCCTGGCTGCCGACTTCGTCGCCAGGAAGCGCGACCGTCCGTTCTCGCTCTTCTTCGCGCACAAGGCGGTGCATCCGGACGCCGAGCAGGCGGCGGACGGCACGCTCAAGATCTCGGCGCAGGGCGGCTACGTCGTCGCCGAGCGGCACCGCGATCTCTACCGGGGCGAGGTGTTCCCGCCGCGGCCCAACGTGCGGCCGATCGCCGAGGTGATCCGGCAGAAGCCCGCCTGGGCAGAGTGCTTCGGCCTGAAGGATTCCGACCGCGCCCGGACGATCCTGTCGGCGCTGCACGCCGGCGAGCAGGAGGAGATCCGGCTGCGCGCGGCGATGATGGCCGCCGTCGACGAAGGCCTCGGGCAGCTGCTCGAGATCCTGGCGCGGAAGGGCGAGCTCGACAACACCTGCATCGTCTTCATCAGCGACAACGGCTACTTCTTCGGCGAGCACGGGCTCGGCCCCGAGCGGCGGTTCGCCTACGAGGAAGGGATCCGCTCGCCGCTGCTGATCCGCTATCCGCGGCGGGCGAAGCCGGGAACGCGGATCCGCGATCTGGTCATCCTGCAGGACCTCGCGCCGACGCTGGTCGCGCTGGCTGGCGGGCGGCCGGGACGCGGCGTCCAGGGCCGCTCGCTGCTGCCGCTGCTGGCCGGCCGTCGCGATGGCTGGCGGAAGTCGCTGCTGGTCGAGTACTGGGCCGAGAACGCGCTCCCCTGGCTCATCGGGATGACGTACAAGGCGGTCCGCACCGATCGCTACAAGTACGTCCACTGGGTCAACCGCGGCCGGGCAGGCGAGCTCGACGAACTCTACGACCTCGATGCCGATCCGTTCGAGCTCTCGAACCTCAACCGCCGTCGCGCGCACGCGCGCGTCCGCGACAAGCTCCGGCGCGAGCTCGCGCGGCTGGTCGCCGAATCGCTGGGCCTGTGACGGCGAGCGCCGGCATCCCCGTATCCGCGAGCCGTGGGCGCCGCCGCCGGGCGCCCGCGGGCGCGATCGGTCATGCACCCGGTATCACCGGAGCGGCCCGGTGACGCCCTCGCCACGCTTCGACCCGGGCCGGCGGACCCCGCTGCTGCGCTGGCTGTCGGTCGGGCTGCGGACGCTGCACCTGTGCGCGGTCATCGGCCTGGCCGCCGCGCTGCTGGGAGCGCCGCTGGTCCTGCACCCATTGGCATGGGCGGTGTTCGCGACGGGGATGGCGACGATGGCGCTGGACCTCTGGGTGCGGCCGTGGCTCTTCCGCGAGTGGTCCGGGCTCTCGCTGCTGGTGAAACTCGCCGCCGTCGGGTGGCTGGCGCTCGACGCGCACCGATCGACGACGGTGTTCTGGGCGATCGTCGTCTGGTCGACGGTATTCGCCCACGCACCGGCGTCGTTCCGGCACGCCCACTGGCTGCCGGAGCGCTGAACCGGGGGGCCGCGCAGGGCCGGGCGACCGTGCGCCACCCTGCGGTGGCGGGCGCGGATCCGCGGCGGGTGCCGCGTCATGCCCGCAAGGCGGGTGACGCCGCCGTTCGGCGGGAGGTCAGTGGCGCAGCGCGCGCGCGCGGGGCAGGCGCAGCCAGCCCGGCAGATGGGGGAAGCGGAAGGCGGCGGATTGCCCTGGACGGGCCGGGTCGCCGCTCATCGTTGCCATCGCGGCGGCACCCTTGCGCCAGGCGATGGCCAGCAGGATGGCGCCGGCGACAATGGCCGTCACGGCGTCGAGCGGGTGGCCCTGGGACTTCGTAAGCGGGAAATCGATGATGCCGGCGGTCACCAGGCAGGCGCCGGCGAATCCTACGCGTAGCCAGACGCTGTAGCTGAGGCGGAGTCGGTACGGGGGTTCTTCGCTCGGCGCGGCGAGGCCGCGGCCGGATTGGAGGGTTTCCATCGTGTGTCCTTTCTGCAACAAACTGAGGTTGGAATGCGTGACGTGTGGTGAATCGGATACGCCGGATCAGTAATAGCGCGACGGCGTCGATCGCTCTTCCCGCGTCGCTGTCGCCGCCGACGGCACGGTATCGCGGCCCGCGAGCGCGCTTTCGATCCGGCGCCGGAACCAGCGGTTCGCTGCCGCGGCCAGCGTCGCCCAGGGGCTTCCGCTGCGGGGCGCCGCCGCCTCGGCGCCGTGGCGTGGCGGCAGGTGCGCGGCGTCGGCCGCTAGCGTCGCCGATGTGGCCGGCGCGAGCGACAGGCGGTGGAGGAGCGTGGTACTGCAAAGGTCGATCAGGTGTCGCATCGAGGTCCCCTTTCTGCCGGTTTGGCGGTTGACGACCGGTGTGCGGAGCATTTGTGGTGCAGCGCACAACGCCAACTTACGGAACCGGGCGCCAGCCGTCCAATCGTTCTTTCGAATCAACGATATCGGCTGGTCGGATGACGATCCGCGTGGCATATTGCGTGGCAGTACAATGGGTCGAGACTGCACTCGATGGAACTCTACCAACTGAACGGGTTCGCGACGGTCGCCGAGTGCGGGCACCTGACGCGCGCCGCCGAGAAGCTCCACGTGAGCCAGCCTGCGCTGTCGGCGCAGATCAAGGCGCTCGAGGACGAACTCGGCGTCGAGTTGTTCGAGCGGGTGCCGACGGGCATGGCGTTGACCCCCGCCGGCCGGCGGCTCCTGCCGGTCGCCCGCAACGTGATCTCGGCGGCGCAGGCGCTGCGGACCGAGGCGCGGACGCTGCGCGGCGAGATCGCCGGTCGGATCCGGATGGGGACGCTGTCCGACCCCGAGTTCGTCCGCCTGCCGCGATTCCTCGCCGCCGCCGTCGAGCGCTATCCGCTGCTGGAGATCGAGTTGCACCACGTCGTGTCCGGCGCCGCCTTCACCATGGTCCGCGACGGCTCGCTCGATTCGAGCTTCTACTACGGCGATCTCACGCATCCCGAGGTTGGATCGCTGCCGCTGGCGAAGATCGGCTTCCGCGTCGTCGGCCCTTCCGCCTGGCGCGACCGGATCGTCGGCGCCGCCTTCCCGGCGCTGGCGCTGGAACCGTGGATCCTGACGCCGGCGATCTCGACGCACCGGATCCTCTCCGACCGGCTGTTCGCCGAGTACGGCATCACCCCGGACCAGCTGATCGAGGCCGACAACGAGGCGGTGATCCGCTCGCTGGTCGTCGCCGGGCTCGGCGTCGCCCTGATGCGGGAGGACGTCGCCCGCGCACTGGCCGATTCGGGCGAGATCGTCATCTGGGACGGCGCCCGCCTCACGACGTCGCTGCAGTTCATCTGGCGGCAGGAGACTACCGCCGATCCGCTCACCAAGGCGGTGCTGGACCTGCTGCGTGAAACCTGGAAGCCGCCGCGCCGGCGGCCGAAGGCGCGCGCCGCCGGCCCTCTGCTAACGCCGCCGGCGGCCGACCCCGGCCCCCCCGCGGCGGACGCTGCCGACGCCGGCGACCGGACGAGCTGAGGGCGGCAGCGATCTGGACGCCGGGCAAGCCCGTCAGGGCGCGTGGCGTTCGAGCGCCCGCAGTTCCCGCCGCGCGCGCGGCGCCGACGCGGCACGCGGATTGATCGCCAGCGACTCGCGCAGCAGCCCCCGGGCCGCGCCGGCGTCGCCCTGCCGGCGGGCGATGTTGCCCGCGCGGTAGTAGAGCTCGGCGTCGCGGATCCCGACGGCGATCGCGTCGTCGATACAGGCGCGCGCGGCACGCAACTGCCCCGTCGCCGCGAGCGCCCAGCCACAGGCCTCGAGCGTACGGACGTCGCGCCGCCGCCGCAGCTCGGCCGCGGCGACCGCTGCGGCGGCCGCGGGCCGGCGGGCGTAGTCGACGTAGTAGTACACGAGTTCGTGGTTCGCGTTGTCGGCACGATCGCGTTCGGTGCGCGCCGCGCGCTCGAACTCTTCGAACGCCACCCGAGCGTCGCGAGTGCGGCCACCGGCGTGCAGTGCGCGGGCGAGGTCGTAGAGATTCTCCGGATGCGGCGCCGCGCGGTACCGGCGCTCGAGCAGCGTGATGGCCGTGCCGGCGTCGCCCTGGGCGAGCCGCACCTGCGCGAGCTGGCCCAGCGCGTAGTGGTAGCCGGGAACCAGCGCGAGGGCGGTGGCGAGCGCGGTGTCGGCCGCATCCAGCCGGCCTGCCGTGCGATGCAGCTGCGCCACCTGCGTGAGAATCCAGGCGCGGTCCTCGATCTCGGCCGCCGCCACGCGGTCGTACGCCGTCGCCATCAGTTCGAGCGCGCCCGCGGGATCGCCGAACAGCTCGCGCAGGTACGCCGCGCGGGTGAGCGCGGCAACGCTGCCGGGGCGCAGGTCCAGCAGCCGCTGCGCCGCGGCTTCCGCGGCCGGGTAGTCGCCGAGTTCGGTGTACGCATCGACCAGGAAGGCGTACACCTGCGGATCGTCGGGGGCGTGACGGCGCAGCGCCTCGGCCGCGTCGCGCGCGGCGGAGAACTCGTGCCGGCCGAGCAGCGTCCAAATGCGGACCCGGGTCGCCGCGGCGTGCCCTGGCGCGAGTGCCAGGGCACGGTCGGCGGCCGCGTCGGCCCGGTCGTAGTAAGCCGGATCGGCGGTCTCGCGGGCGCGCTGCGCCAGTGCCACTGCCAGGTCGGAATGGGCGTCGGCCGCGGCTGCGTTCGCCGCGATCCGGCGCTCGGCTGCGGCGACCCGGCGTTCTGCCGGCGTCTGCGCCGCGACACCCCCACCCGAGGCGACGCAAAACGCGAGGAGCGCCGCAGCCAGCCGCGTGGTTCGTTGCCGGCGCGCGCCCATCCCGAGGCTCAGGGCACGCAGGGTGCGCCGCCGCCGCCCGTGCAGCCGGCTTCGCCCGGGTCGATGTGCCGGCGATGGCGTCCGCTGGGCGCGTCGGCGTGATACGGAAACGTCGTCCGGTACGGCGCATCGTTGACGTTCACCGCGTCGCCGAGGTGCGTGTTGAGGTAGGTCGTCGAGAACGGCGGCGCGGCCAGCGCGCCGGCGACGACGCGCAGCGCGATGTCGACGACGTCGTCGAACAGCCGGCGGCCGTTGGGATAGCCGGCCGGGTCGCCGCCGAGGAGCCCCAGCCGGCTGGCACCGGCAGGTGCCGTCGGTGCAACGCCCGTGTTCAGCCGCAACAGGTCGGCGACCGGGCCCGGAGCCGTACCCGGCGCGGCGACCGGCGGCGCGTAGGTGACCAGCGGCAGCAGGTCCGTCCGCGGCGGCGTGGGGATGGCGATGGCGCCGCCGGCGACTGCGTTGATGACCCGAGCCAGCGTTGGATCGAGCAGGAACGACACGAACTGGGCGTCGTTCCGCGGCTGGTCCATGCTGAAACGGTCCTTGAAGGCGGTGCCGATCAGCACTTCGTTGATCAGCGGATTGCCCATCCGCTGGATCTGGTGGAAGGTTCCTGAGCTGACGGCGGGCAGCGGTGACCGGCGCACCGTCGTGCGCGGACGCGAGGTCGTGGCCCAGACGCCGATCGTCGCCGCCGGGGAGCTGGCGGCCTCGATGGCCGCGGTACGGGTCAGCAGCGACACCGGGACTTCGATGGCGACGGTGTTGACCGCGTAGCCGGAGAAGGTGTCGGCGACATAGTTGAAGTTCGACGCGTCCTGCACCGGCGTGAGCACCGGCGGCGCGAGCCCGGTGTTGAGGGTGTCGAACAGCCCGCCCAGATCCGCCCAGAACGGGTCGTCGACGGTGCCGGCGAATACCTTGACGTTGGGCATGTTGGTCGCATGGATTCCGGCGCCGAACACCGCGGCGTAGTCGATCGTCCGCGGGCCCACATTGGCCGGCACCGCATGGAACGGCTGCCCGGTCACGTTGGCGATCGGCGTCGCGATGCCGCCCTTCACCATCGTCAGCGTGTAGCTCTGCCGCTGGCCGAGACCGGTGCTCGAGAAGCTGTCGATGCGCGGCGGGACGATCACGGTGCCCGGCGCGACCGGGCCCGGTGAGTTCGCCGGCGCGGCGATGCCCGTCGTCCCGGCGCCGGCGTACGCCTGGAACAGGTTGGGCAGGCGCTGCTCGGTCGTGAAGCGGAACTGGAAGACAATGTCTTCGACAGCGTCGTTGTTGTTGTCGACCTTGATCTCGTAGAGGATGTCCGGGTCGAACGGGAACCCGTTGGGCCCGTTCGCCGGTTCGAGGAACGGGTCGACGTTCATGATCAGCGTCACCCGGGGGAACGGGTTCCCGTCGTAGCTGCGGAACGCGTACACGTCGGTGATGTCGGCCTTCTGGTCGAGCGCGGTGATCGGCGCTTCGCGGTGATTGGCCGCCTGCGCCGCCGCGCCGAGCAGTGCGACCAACATGCCGACAACCAGCGACTGCCTGTGGGCGTGCGTCATGCGTCCTCCTCGATGCGTCGATTGGTTAGTGCCGGCGTCGTCACCTCCGGCCGCGCGGTCGGCATCCGGCCAGCGCCAGCAGCGCAAGCGCCGCAAGCGCCGCAAGCGCCGCCGTTCCCGGCTCGGGCACCGCGCCGGTCCCGTTGCTCTCGAAGGTGATCCGGCCGAGGCTGGGGCCGAGCAGCGCGCTGCCGCCGTCTCCGCTGGGGCCGCGGGGACCGCCGTCGATGACGATCTCGACGAAGACGTCGAAGAAGCTCGCCACCGGCAGCGCCAGCGGTTCGCTGGCATCGGCATCGACGCCGATGTCGTACACCGTCGCGAGCGTCGTCGGACCGTCGAACGCGATCGCCGTGATCGCGCCGTCCGGCACGACCGTCGACGGGCCGAGTGCCAACATGCCGGTGAGCGCCTGCGTCGCCGGCGGCGTCAGCCGAAAACCGAAGCGCAGGCCGAGGATCTCCCCGGCAGCCGCGGCGAGCGGGGCTGCCGCCGCGATGCCGAGGCCGCCGGCGATCGGGACGAGCGTGATCGTCTTCGGGTCGAGCTGGACGACGCCGAGGCCGGGCGCGTCCTCGACCAGGAAATCGGAGAAGGACAGGTTCCCGATCGTACAGCCCCCCGCGGGCGCGTCGTAGGCACCGTCGAACGTCGCGAGCGTCGCCATGAGGCACGACGCGCCCGCGGTGGCGGGAGCCAGCGCACAAGCCCACGCGAACAGCGACGCCGAGAGCACGGTCTTTGCCATCGCGAGCCTCCCCGGTTGTGGGCCACATGCTGTGAGCAATGTGCGTGCCGGCAATGGTCGGTCGCAGTGGTTTCAGGCACTTGCGTCCCGCGGGCGGCGACCACGCCGTGCGCGCTGTCAAAGCGATCGACAGCACAGGCGGGCGAGTGCCATCAACGTCGCCGCGGCCATCGACGATTCGCCGTCGATTGCGCTACTGTTGACGCCGTTGCCGGCGTGCACCCAGGCCCGCACCCGGTTGCGTCCAGGCCCCGCCCGACAGCCGTCACCTTCATGCCCGCCAATCTGAGCCCCGAGTACAAGACGGCGGAGGCCGCCTACCGCCGGACGCGCGAACCGAAGCAGCGGCTCGACCTGTTGCGCGAGATGCTGCGGGTGATCCCGAAGCACAAGGGCACCGAGCACCTGCAGGCCGACATCAAGGCCCGCATCAAGGACCTGAGCGGCGAACTCGAGCACGGGTCGAAAAGTGGGGGGCGGACCGGGCCGGCGCTCGTCGTCCGGCCCGAGGGCGCGGCGCAGCTCGCGCTGGTCGGCCCGCCGAACGGCGGCAAGTCGCTGCTGCACGCCCGGCTCACCGCATCGCACGCACACGAGGCGCCGTATCCGTTCACGACGCAGTTTCCCCAGGCGGGGATGATGCCGTTCGAGGACATCCACTTCCAGCTCGTCGACCTGCCCGCGGTCGCCGCCGAGCACCCGGTGCCGTGGCTCGCCAGCGCGTTGCAGCTCGCCGACGGCGCGTTGCTGGTCATCGACGTCGCCGATCCGGCGTGCGTGGAGCGACTCGACGAGGTGCGTGGCGAGCTCGCGCGACGGCGGGTGTCGCTCTCCGCGCGCTGGCCGGCCGACGACGCCGGCGTCGCGGACGGTGTGGACGACGACCCGTTCGCCTTGCGCCTGCCGACGCTGCTCATCGCCAACAAGATCGAGCAGGTCGGCGATCCCGACGCGGAGCTGGCGGCGCTGCGCGAGCTCGCCCGGATCAGCTACCCGATGCTGGCGGTGTCGGCCGCCACCGGGCGCGGGATGAACGAGCTCGGGCCCTGGCTGTTCCGCGCACTCGGCGTCGTCCGCGTCTACACCAAGCTGCCGGGGAAGCCCGCCGACCACGTGCGGCCGTTCACGCTGCGCCGCGGCCAGACGGTTCGCGACGTCGCGCGCCTGGTGCACAAGGACCTCGAGCGCACGCTGCGCTACGCGCGGCTGACCGGACGCTCCGGGTTCGAGGGGCAGCACGTCGGGCCAGAGCACGCGCTCCAGGATGGCGACGTCGTCGAGCTGCACGCCTGACGCCTGTCGCGTCCTGACACCCGTCGCGTCGATTGCGCCTGCCTGCGCGGCATCCACCCTTGCGGTGTTCGTGCGGCGAGTCGCCGCGCCCGGGCGCCGGCACGGCAGCGCGCGCTGACTGCCTGGCGCCCGCGCGATGATCGTCGCTTGTGCTAGGTCAAGGTCGACGCGGGTGACGGGCGGATCATAGGCGCTACGCGGCACTCGCCGCGGCGACGCCGCTCCGGTTGTCGTTCGCAGGTCGGGATCGTCGGTCGCCGCGCAGCGAGGAGGGCAGCGCATGCCGAGCGAAGTCGTTCCCGGTCCCGAACTGGACGCGGTGCTGACGAGGCATCGTCACGATCCCACCCGGCTGGTTCAGATCCTGTGCGACGTGCAGGATCGCTACGGCTACGTCCCCCCCGCCGCGATCACGCGGATCGCCGCCGCCGTGGGCTTGCCGCGCGCGCGCGTCGAGGGCGTGACCGGCTTCTACTCGTTCCTGCACACCGGGCCCGCGGGTCGCTACCGCATCCTGTTCTCGGACAACGTCACCGACCGGATGCAGGGCAACGCGGCGCTGTTCGACCACCTGTGCAAGCGGCTCTGGCTCGAGCGGGGCAAGCTGTCCGAGGATGGGCTCGTCAGCGCCGACTTCACCTCCTGCACGGGACTGTGCGACCAGGGCCCCGGGCTGCTGGTCAACGGCCGCGCGATCCCGCGCGCGACCGAGGAGCGGATCGACCAGATCATCGAACTGATCCACGCGCACGTCCCGGTCCACGAGTGGCCGGAGGCGATGTTCGAGATCGTCGACAACGTCCGGCGCAAGGACATCCTCCTCGACAACGCGGTCCAGCCGGGCGACGCGATCCGCGCGGCGGTCGCGCGCGGCCCCCGCGCCGGTGTCGAGATCGCCTCGAACGAGAGGTCCTGGCGCGAGGCGGTGCTGGCGGCGCCGCAGGGGCCGGTCGCGACGCTGGAGGAGATCAAGCGCTCGAACCTGCGCGGGCGCGGCGGCGCGGGCTTCACCACCGGCCTCAAGTGGGAGGCCTGCCGCAGTGCGCTCGGGCAGATGCGCTACGTCGTCTGCAACGCCGACGAGGGCGAGCCGGGGACGTTCAAGGACCGCGTGCTGCTGTCGCGCTACGCCGACCTCGTCATCGAGGGGATGACGGTGTGCGCGTACGTGATCAACGCCGGCCGCGGGTTCATCTACCTGCGCGGCGAGTACCGCTACCTGCGCGACGAGCTCGAGGCGACGCTGGAGCGGCGCCGCGACTCGTACCTGCTCGGCAACGGCATCCTCGGCCAGCCGGGCTTCGACTTCGACATCGACATCCACGTCGGCGCCGGCGCCTACATCTGCGGCGAGGAGTCGGCGCTGATCGAGTCGCTGGAGGGCAAGCGGGGCGTGCCCCGAAACCGGCCGCCGTACCCGGTGTCGCACGGCTACCTGCAGCAGCCGACGACGGTCAACAACGTCGAGACGTTCTGCTCGGCGGCGCTGATCGCCATCCACGGCGGCGACTGGTACCACAAGTTCGGCACCCGCAAGTCGTCGGGGACGAAGCTGCTGTCCGTCTCCGGCGACTGCGCGCGGCCGGGCATCTACGAGTACCCGTTCGGCGTCACCATCCGCGAGGTGCTCGCCGACTGCGGCGCCGAGAACACGCAGGCGGTCCAGGTCAGCGGCCCGTCGGGGATCTGCCTCGACGACACCGAGTTCAACCGGCGCATCGCCTTCGAGGACGTGCCGACCGCCGGCTCGTTCATGATCTTCAACCGGCAGCGCGACATGTTCGAGGTCGCCCGCAACTTCAGCCACTTCTTCGCGCACGAGAGCTGCGGCTTCTGCACGCCGTGCCGCGTGGGTACGACGGTGCTGAAGAACTGCATGGACAAGCTGCACAACGGCCACGGGACGCAGCACGACCTGAACGAAATCTTCGAGCTGGCGCGCGTGCTGCAGGCGTCGAGCCACTGCGGCCTCGGCCACACCGCCTGCAACCCGCTGTTCGACACCCTGAAGAAGTTCCGCCCCACCTACGAGCGCCGGCTCTCCTCGCTCGAGTTCGCGCCGGCGTTCGACCTCGACGGCGCGCTGGCCGCGGCGCGGCAGATGACGGGGCGCGACGACGCGGGCGCGCACCTGCAGCAGGCCACGGGAGAACACGCATGAACCAGGGACAGACGTTCGGGCTGGACGGCGTCGACGTGCCCTTCCGGCCGGGGCAGTCGATCATCCAGGCGGCGCTGGCCGCCGGACGCTACATCCCGCACCTGTGCTACCACCCCGAGTTCAAGCCGCACGGCAGCTGCAAGCTGTGCACCGTCAAGGTCGACGGGCGCAGCATGGCGGCGTGCACGACGCCGGCGCAGCCGGGCCTCGCGGTCGAGAGCGACACCGTCGAGATGAACGACAAGCGGCGCACGCTGGTGCAGATGCTGCTGGTCGAGGGCAACCACTTCTGCCCGTCGTGCGAGAAGAGCGGCCAGTGCATGCTGCAGGCGGTCGCCTACGACCTCGGCGTGATGAACGCCCGCTTCCCGCACCTGTTCCCGATCCGCCCCGTCGACGCCTCGCACCCTGACATCCTGGTCGACTTCAACCGCTGCATCCTGTGCGAGCTGTGCGTCCGGGCGAGCAGCGAGGTCGACCGCAAGAACGTGTTCGCGCTGTCCGGGCGCGGGATCACCAAGCACCTCATCGTCAACGCCGAGTCCGGGCGCCTCGCCGACACCGCGATCAGGCTCGAGGACAAGGCGATGCAGGTCTGCCCGGTCGGCGCGATCCTGCCCAAGCGGCAGGCGTTCCGGGTCCCGATCGGCAAGCGGAAGTTCGATCTGAAGCCGGTGAGCGAGCGCGCGCTCGAGGACGCGCCGCGCCCGGCGGGGAGCCGCCATGGATGAGGCACGCCCGACGAAGTTCAGGATCGCGACGACGTCGCTCGCGGGTTGCTTCGGCTGCCACATGTCGATCCTCGACATCGACGAGCGGCTGTTCGAGCTGGTCGAGCTGGTCGAGTTCGACCGCTCGCCGATCACCGACATCAAGCACTGCGGGCGCTGCGACATCGGCATCGTCGAGGGCGGCGTCTGCAATGCCGAGAACGTGCACGTGCTGCACGAGTTCCGCGCCAACTGCAAGATCCTGATCGCGCTGGGTGCCTGCGCCGTCAACGGGGGGCTGCCGGCGCAGCGCAACCACTTCGACCTGCGCGACTGCCTGCAGGAGGTGTACCTGACCGAGCCGGGGCTGGGCAACGGCGTCATTCCGAACGACCCCGAGCTGCCGCTGCCGCTGGACAAGGTCCACCCGCTGCACGAGGTCGTCAAGGTCGACTACTTCATCCCGGGCTGCCCGCCGTCGGGCGACGCGATCTGGAAGTTCTTGACCGACCTTCTCGCCGGGCGGACGCCGCGGCTGGGCCACGGGCTGATGCACTACGACTGAACGACCGGCGTCCCGGCGCCGGAGGCCACCAACGGGAGCCAAGCGATGAGCACCGAACTCGAGACCGCCACCCATCCGGAGCAGCTGCGGCGGGTGGCGATCGACCCGGTGTCCCGGGTCGAGGGACACGGCAAGGTCACGCTGCTGCTCGACGACGACGACCACATCCACCAGGTGCGGCTGCACATCGTCGAGTTCCGCGGCTTCGAGAAGTTCATCCAGGGGCGTCCGTACTGGGAAGTGCCGGTGATGGTGCAGCGGCTGTGCGGGATCTGCCCGGTGAGCCACCACCTGGCCGCGTCGAAGGCGCTCGACATGGTCGTCGGCGCGACACGCCTGCCGCCGACCGCCGAGAAGATCCGCCGCCTGATGCACTTCGGCCAACTGCTGCAGTCGCACGCGCTGCACTTCTTCCACCTCTGCTCGCCGGACCTGCTGTTCGGCTTCGACAGCGACGTCGCGCGGCGCAATGTCGTCGGCGTGGCGGCGGCGCACCCCGACATCGCGAAGAAGGGCGTGCTGCTGCGCAAGTACGGGCAGGAGGTGATCCGGCTGACCGCCGGCAAGCGGATCCACGGAACCGGGTCGATCCCGGGCGGCGTCAACAAGTCGCTGGCCGAAGCCGAGCGGGTCGCGCTGCTGAAGGACATCTACCAGATGATCGCCTGGAGCCGCGACGCGCTGCGGCTCGTCAAGGACCTGTTCGACAGGAACCTCGAGTACTACAACGAGTTCGGCAGGTTCAGCGCCAACAGCCTCGGGCTCGTCCGCGGCGACGGCGCG
>WBZP01005408.1_pt1 | contig 13005 bp, 13 predicted proteins | sample 5204301 | NCBI WGS metagenome assembly WBZP01 (sample SAMN12412401, study PRJNA552823) | activated sludge metagenome | isolation source: activated sludge from nitrification reactor of wastewater treatment plant... | place: USA: Pennsylvania | collected 2017
GCGAAGTCATCCCGCAGGTCGTCGGGCCGGTCCTCAGCCTGCGCACGGGCGCCGAGCAGGAGTTCTCGATGCCGGCGGCGTGCCCGGAGTGCGGCGCCCCGGTGGTCCAGGAACCTGGCGAAGCGGCTTATTACTGTTCGAACCCCGAGTGCCCGGCCCAGGCGATCCGCATGCTCGAACACTTCGCCAGCCGCGGGGCCATGGACATCGAGGGCCTGGGCGAACGGATGGCGTACACCCTCTTCCGCACCGGGCTCGCCACGGAGCCATCGCAGATCTACGACCTCACAGCGGAGACGCTGATGACCCTCCCGGGCATCAAGGAGAAGGGCGCCGCCAACCTGCTCAAGGGCATCGAAGCGAGCAAACAGCGCCCGCTGGTCAACGTCTTGCTGGCGCTGGGCATCCGCCATGTTGGCTGGGAAACCGCCCGGCTCATCGCGGAGCACATCGGGCGGTTGGACGGGCTAGTGGAAGTCGACGCCGAGGAGCTCCAGGGCATCGAAGGCATCGGGCCGGTCGTCTCGGGGGCGATTCTCAACTGGGTGATGCAGGACCGGAACCGCGCGCTGGTCGGGCGGTTGGTCGCTCACGGCATCAACCCGGTGCACGAAATGACGCCGCCAGCCAGCGGCGTGCTCGACGGCCTGACCCTGCTGGTCACCGGGCGGCTGGAGACGATGTCCCGCACGCAGGCGGAGGACCGGATTCGCGAACTCGGGGGCAAAATCGGCTCATCCGTGACGAAGACGACCAACTTCCTGGTAGTCGGAGCGGACGCCGGGACGAAGCTGGCGAAGGCGGAGAAGCTCGGCGTGCGCACGATCACCGAGGAAGAGTTCGGGCGGCTCGTCGAGAGTGGTCCGGCCGCGCTCGAATCTACGTCTAGCGCTTAGGAAAAGGTATCGTCCAAACGCCAACCACAAAGTGAGCCAGATTCGCCGGGCGGGGTTATGGCGCGTATACTTTGAGAGCCGCCGGCGGTGACGCTGGCGGCGCTTTGACGACGGCAGGTTCCCGCCTTTGGCGTTTTTCAATCCGCTGAATGGCCTTTTTGGCTTTCTCTCGCATGACATCGCGATCGACCTTGGGACCGCGAATACCCTCGTGATGGTCAAAGGTCGTGGCATCGTCATCGATGAGCCGTCTGTCGTCGCCATCGACCGGACGACGAAGAAGATCCTCGCCATCGGGGCCGAAGCGAAGCGCATGGTGGGCCGCACTCCGGCCAACATCATCGCCGTGCGCCCGCTCCGCGACGGCGTGATTTCGGACTTCGAAGTCACCGAGAAGATGCTCAGCTACTTCATCCGCGCGGTGCACGACCGGAGCTTCCTGGCGCAGCCGCGGGTGGTTGTCGGCATCCCTTCGGGCGTCACGGAAGTGGAGAAGCGCGCGGTCCACGACGCCGCCCTGAACGCCGGGGCCCGCAGTTGCTTCCTCATCGAAGAGCCGATGGCCGCAGCCATCGGGGCCGGGCTGCCGGTGATGGAAGCGGCCGGCTGCATGATCGTCGACATCGGCGGCGGCACCACGGAGGTGGCCGTCATCTCGCTCGGCGGCATGGTCGTCAGCACCTCCATCCGCGTGGCCGGCGACGAGATGGACCAGGACATCATTGCGTATGCCCGCCAGGTCCATAACCTCCTCATCGGCGAGCGCACGGCCGAGGAGATCAAGAAGCTCGCCGGGTCGGCGGCGCCGCTGGACCCCGAGGAAACCATCGACATCCGCGGGCGCGACCTCGCCACCGGCCTCCCGAAGTCGGTCGAAGTCAGCACCGTCGAAATCCGCGACGCCCTCGCCGGTTCCATCAGTGCCATCGTCGAGGCCGTCCGCTCATCCATCGAAGTCACGCCGCCCGAGCTCGTTTCGGACCTCATGGCGCACGGCATCGCCCTCGCCGGGGGCGGCGCCATGCTGCGCGGCCTCGACCGGCGGCTCAGCCAGGAAACCCGTTTCCCGGTGTACGTGGCCGAAGACCCGCTCCTTTGCGTCGTCCGCGGCGCGGGCGAAGTGCTCGAGGAAACCGAGCTGTTGAACAAGGTGCAGTCGCAGTTGGCCTCGCGGCGGCCGGGGCGATAGCATCGGGGCGCGCCCCGGAGTGATCAGATGCTGATCTTCCAACGATATTCGTGGTGGGTAGCGGCCATGGTCGGCCTTGCGCTGGTGCTTGCGCTGGTCGGCCAGGTCGGCGTGCTTAACCCGTTCCAGGGTCTCTTCCTCCAGGTCACCTCGCCCGTCGAGAAAGTCCTCAACGGAACGTTCCGGCCGATCGCCGGCCTGCTTTCCGATGCGGGCGAGGTTGGTTCGATCCGCGACGAGAACAACCGCCTGCGGCTGGAAAACGAAGACCTGCGCAACCAGGTCGCCGAACTGCAGCAGAACGCCGCGCAGATCAAAGACCTCCAGGACGCGCTCGGCCTCACCCAGGGCGACACCGAACTCAAGTACATGGCCGCGAACATCGTCCATCGCGACGCTTCGCCCTTCACCGACGTCGTGACCATCGACCGCGGCGAAGGCGACGGCCTCCAGATGGGCATGGTGGTGCTCTCCACAAAGGGCACGCTCCTCGGCAAGATCACCAAAGTGACGAAGACCAACGCGTTCGTCCGCCTCATCACCGACACCCAAAGCCGCGTCACCGCCGAAGTACTTGGCACCGGCGCCGACGGCAGCGTCCGCGGCACGCCCGGCCGCGGCCTCTCGTTCGACCTGGCCCAGGGCGAGATTGCCGTCGGCGACACCCTCATCTCCGCGGGTCTCGGCGGAAGCTACCCGCGAGGCATACCCATTGGGCGCGTCACGGCCGTCTCCGGTTCGAACCAGGACCTCTACAAAAAAGTGACGCTCGAACCGGGTGTGCGCATCTCCACGGCCGAGACGGTGCTCGTCCTCACGAGCTTCGTCCCCGAGACGCTGGACCTGAATCCATGAAAGGCACAGCGGCGGTCCTCGGCACGGTGCTCGCGGCGATCGCCCAGGTGACGGTAGCGCCGCTGTTCCCGGTGTCGGCGGCGGTGCCCGAGTTCGTCCTGCTCGCGCTGGTCATCGTGGCGGCCTTCGGCAACCCACGGCGCGCCATGGTCTGCGTGCCCGTGGCGGCGATCGCCTACGGCTTCCTCTCCGACCGCTCGCCTGCCCTGCTGCTCCTCGCCTACCTGCCGCTGCTACCGCTGGGCCTCTATCTCGAAGAAGCACGCGTGCCGCTCAACCACTACGCCCGCACGCTGGTGGCAGCACTCGCGACGGGCCTCTGGATCCGTGCCCTGCTCATGCTTGGCACGGTGGTCGGCGGCGCCGACGCCACGCTCGGCGCGGCTGTCGGGCAGGTGCTGGTCCCGGGCCTCTTCCTTGACTTCGCTTTACTCAGCGTCGTGTACGTACCGCTTCGCCTTATAGGATGGAGCGGCCAGGGTATGTCGCTTCAGCGCGGCAGCTACTACTCAAGCCTATGAGCATCCTCGACGAAGGCTTCCGAGCACCCGGCGGCACGAGCCGGAACCGGCCCCACGGCAACCTGGGCGTCCTCCGCATCGCTATCCTCGGCATGTTCCTCATCCTCGGCATCCGCCTGGCCCAGATGCAGATCGTCGACGGCGCGAGCTACGCCGAACGCTCCCGCGAAAACCACATCGTCCAGAAGAACATCCTGCCCACGCGCGGGCTTATCACCGACCGCAACGGCGAGCCGCTGGTCGAAAACGTCGGCGTCTACTCGGCCACCATCCTGCCCGAGACGCTTCCCGAGAAAGAAGCCGACCGCTACCAGATCTACCTGAAGCTCCAGGAACTCGTCGGCGTCTCGCCGCTCGAAGTGAAGGCGCGGGTAGACGACGCGATCGGAGCCGGCAAGGACTACATCGCGATCACCGTCGCCAACAACCTGCCCAAGGAAAAAGCGCTCGCCCTCGACGAGGCCTCCGTCGACATGCCGGGCGTCTCGCTGGCAATCACGCCCGGCCGAAACTACGTCGGCGGGGACGTGTTCAGCCACATCCTCGGCTACATCGGCCCCCAGTTCGCCGAGGACGCAGCCCGCCTCAAGGGCCTGAGCTACCAGCTCAACGAACCGATCGGCAAGGACGGCCTCGAAAAGCAGTACGAATCGGACCTGCGCGGCACCGTCGGGTTCACCGCCGTGGAGCAAGACGCCTACGGCCACCAGATCCAGGCGCTGCAATCGAAGGACCCGGTGCCGGGCAACAGCCTCAAGCTCGCAATCGACGCAGGCCTGCAGCGCTACATCGGCGAACTACTCGAGGACTCGCTCCCGGACACCAGCGGTATCTGGGGCGACGCCACCGTCGCAGCTGCGGTGGTGATGGACCCGATCACCGGCGAAATCCTCGCCATGAACTCCCTGCCCACCTACGACAACAACATCTGGGCCGAGAGCAAGATCCGCGGCGACGAACTCGACCGGCTGGCCCACGACAACAAGACCTACACCCTGCTGAACAAGGCCCTTTCGGCCGCCGCCCCCGGCTCGACGTTCAAGCTCGTCACCGCGAGCGCCGGCCTCGAGGAAGGCAACGTCACCGCCAACACCAAGCACTGCATCCCCAAAACCCTCGAGTTCAAGGGCGAAAACGGCGAGCTCTACCCGCTCGAAGACTGGCGCGCGCATGGCTGCATCAGCCTCGTCGACGCCATCGCCTGGTCTTCCAACATCTACATGTTCGAAACCGCGGGCGGGCTGCCCCAGGAGCGCATCCCCGGCCTCGGCAAGGACCCCGAGACCTCGGCCGTCATCCTCGCAGACTGGGCCCGCAACTTCGGCTTCGGCCAGCCCACCGGCATCGACATCGGCGGCGAAGCCACCGGACGAATCCCCACGCCCGATTGGAAGCGGCGCATCTACTCCGGCCCGGAGTACAACTCGAACGACCGCGAGTGGTTCATCTCCGACACCTACTTCACCGCCATCGGCCAGGGAAACGTGCTCGCCACCCCGCTCCAGGTGACCCGGATGACGGCTGCTATCGCGAACGGCGGCAAGCTGGTCACCCCGCACATCGTGAACGAAGTCGTTTCACCCGATGGCAAGACCGTCCGGAAGATCGCGACCCAGTACCAGGACGTCGGCCTGAGCAAGTCGACCATCGACACGGTTCGCCAGGGCATGTGGGGCTCGGTGAACTACGGCGCCGGCGCCCGCGCGAACATCCCCCAGGCCACCGTCGCCGGCAAGACGGGCACCGCGGAGTTCTTCTTCCCTGATGGGACCAAGTCCCAGCACGCCTGGTTCACAGGCTATGCGCCGTTCGAGAACCCGGAGGTGGTGGTTACCGTCTACTTCGACATCGGCGTCGGCGGCGATAAAGCAGCCCCCACCGCCGCGAAGATCCTCCAATACTACTTCGACCACGTGAAGCGATGAGCAGCGTCACCTACGGCTACGGCGGCAGAGTCCGCACTTCGGCCAGCGTCTGGCGCGGCTGGGACCGTTTCGACTATTTCATGGTAGCGGCGGCCGTCGCACTGGTCGGCTGCGGCCTCGTCCTCATCTACAGCGGCTCCCTTTCGTTCTACGAAGGGCCGCTCACGAGCTTTTCCAGCCCGGTCTTCAAGCAAGTCATCTTCGCCTGCATCGGCATCGCCGGCATGCTCGTGGTTTCCAAGTTCGACTACCACTACCTCACGCATTACGCCTGGATCCTCTACGGCATCGGCTGCGTCTCGCTGGTCGCCATCCTGGCGATTGGCCAGACGGCCTTCGGTTCCACGCGCTGGTTCGACCTCGGGCCGATCCAGGTGCAACCCTCCGAGTTCGCCAAGCTGGCGACCATCCTCGCCCTCGCCCGCTTCTTCAGCGAACACGGCGGCGACGCCCGCGAAGTCCGCTCGCTTCTCATCTCACTGGCGATCGTCGCGCCCGTGGCCGGCCTCGTCTTCATCGAGCCTGACCTCGGCACCAGCATCGTCTTCTTCGCGATCTGGCTCGGCATCGTCGTCGTTGCCGGCGTCAGCCGAAGCCACCTCATCGTCATGGCAGCGATCTTCATCGCCGTCTTCCCGTTCGTCTGGACCTTCGCCATCGCCGACTACCAGGTGGAGCGCGTATCGGTGCTGGTCGACTCGAACGAAGACGCGCTCGGCGCGGGCTACAACGTGAACCAATCGAAGATCGCCGTCGGCAGCGGCGAGCTTTTCGGCAAAGGCTTCACGAACGGCGACCAGACCCAGCTGGGCTACCTCAAGGTCGCAACCAAGGACTTCATCTTCAGCTTGCTGAGCGAAGAATTCGGTTTCGCGGGCTGCATGGTCGTCTTCTCGCTCTTCATCGTGCTGCTGATGCGGGGGGTGAGAGCGGCGCAAATCGCCGGCGACACCGCGGGGCAGCTCATCGCCGTAGGTATCGTTATGTTGATTCTGATGCAGACCTTCATCAACGTCGCGGTGAACCTGAGCATCTTCCCCGTGACGGGCGTGCCACTGCCATTCATCAGCCAGGGCGGCTCGTCGCTCGTGAGCCTCTTCATCTCCCTGGGCATCCTCCAGAGCATCGTGATGCGCCACCGCGCCTACCGCCAGACGTAGGAAGCCACAAAGGAACGAAGGAACGAAGCCTTCGACGGTACGGCCGAGGCATTGGCCACAAAGGAACCAAGGAACAAAGGCTTAAACGGTGAGGGGCACAGGTGCCGCGGCACCCTCCCGGGGGACGCGGAGCGGCGACGTTCCCCGGGAACACTCCTCCGTTCCTCTGTTCCTCTGTTCCTCTGTTCCTCTGTTCCTCTGCTCCTCTGTCCCTTTGTTCCTTCGTTCCTTTGTGGCCAATGCCGACTTCCCATGTCGCGAATAGTCGTAGGCTTGGCGCGCCGGGGGTGAAGGATGTCTGACGAGTTGAGAGGGCAGGTCGCCGTGGTCGCCGGTGGCACGCGCGGCGCGGGGCGCGGCATTGCCGTCGCCCTGGGCGAAATGGGCGCGACGGTCTACATCACCGGCCGCACCAGCCGCGCGTCCGGAAGGTCGCCCATGGACCGGCCCGAAACCATCGAGGACACCGCCGAACTCGTCACGGCGGCCGGCGGGAACGGCATTCCGGTGCGCGTGGACCATTCCGACAGCGACGCGGTAGCCGCCCTGGCGTCACGCATTCGGGCCGAACAATCGGGCCGGCTCGACATCCTGGTCAACGACATCTGGGGCGGCGACGCGATGATCGACTGGGAGCACAAGTTCTGGGAGCAGGACCTCGGCAAAGGCCTTGCCGTGCTCCGCCAGGCCATCGAAACGCACATCATCACCAGCTACCACCTGGTCCCGCTGATGGTCGAGCGGAGAGCCGGTTTCGTCGTCGAGATCACCGACGGCGTGGAACCCGGCTACCGCGGTTCGTTCTTCTACGATCTTGCCAAAGCCGGGGTCATCCGGCTGGCCGTAGCCCAGGCCGGCGAACTGAAATCCAGCAACATCGCCGCCGTCGCTGTCACCCCCGGATTCCTCCGTTCCGAAGCGATGCTCGACCACTTCGGCGTGACCGAGGCGAACTGGCGCGACGGCGTCGCGAAAGATAAGGACTTCATCGCATCGGAGACGCCGGCCTACGTCGGGCGCGCCGTCGCGGCGCTTGCAGCCGACCCCGAGCGCGCGCGCTTCTCCGGACAGGCGCTCAGCTCATGGGGCCTCTCCGAGGTCTACGACTTCGTCGACGCCGACGGCACGCGGCCGCACTGGGGGCGGCATTTCGCGGCCGCCTATCCCAACGGCTTCGACCCGGACGCAGGTAGCGAACCAGGCTCGTAGAATGCGCCCCACCTCACCCTCCGGAGACCTGCCGTGGCCTACGAAGCCATCCTCTACGACGTCGCTGAAGGCGTCGCGACCATCACCCTGAACAAGCCCGAGCGCCTCAACGCGTTTGACGACCAGATGCTGACGGAGTGGGCGGACGCCCTGCACAAGGCCGACCAGGACCGCGGCGTCGGCGCGATCATCATCACGGGCGCCGGACGCGGCTTCTGCAGCGGCATGAACGTCGCCGCCGAGGCCGGCGGGTCGGGCGTCCTCCGCACGCAGAGCACCGTCGCGGACCGGCGCCATTCGCTTCGCGACCGCGTCCACCCCATCCCGCGCGCGCTCATCCAGCTCGAAAAGCCGTACATCGCGGCCATCAACGGGGCCGCGGCCGGCGCCGGCATGGACATGGCTACGATGGCCGACATCCGCTTCGCGAGCAGCACCGCGCGCGTCGGCATGACCTACGTGCGCATGGGCCTCATCCCCGGCGACGGCGGCACCTACACGCTCCCGCGCATCGTCGGCACCCAGAAAGCGCTCGACATGATCTGGACCGGCAAGATGATCACGGCCCAGGAAGCGCTCGAAATCGGCTACGTCCTCGCCGTCTACGAGCCTGACGAGCTCATGCCGAAGGTCACCGAATACGCGCGCCAGATCGCAAAAGGCCCCGGCGTGGCGGTCCAGCTCTCGAAGAAGCTCGTCTACCGCTCGGCCAACATCTCCTTCGACGAGCACCTGGACATCGCCCAGATGGCGATGTTCGTCGCCCAGTCGACCGAAGACGCGCGCGAAGGCCCGCGAGCCTTCGTCGAAAAGCGCGAGCCCCAATTCAAGAGCCACTAGGGAATTTTGGATTTCGGATTGTGGATTTTGGATTGTCGCCCCACCGTGGTGGCAATCCCCAGTCCGAAATCCACAATCCACAATCGCATCGGGTGAGGTAGCCGTGGTCTACGCACCGGTCCTGGCCACCCTTGGCTACGTCCTTTCGGTCGACCGTCAGTCCGTGTTGATGGTCCACCGGAATGCGCGGCCTTCGGACCATGCCTACGGAAAGTACAACGGGTTGGGCGGAAAGATGGAGCCGGGCGAAGACCTGGCCGCCTGCATGGCGCGCGAGATCGCGGAGGAGGCCGGCATCACGGTCCAGTCGATGCGCTTTCGCGGCACACTGTCGTGGCCGGGGTTCGGGAGCAGCGGCGAAAGCTGGTTCGGGTTCGTCTTCGTTATCGATGCCTGGACCGGCGAGCCGTACGCCTCCAACCCGGAGGGCGACCTCGAATGGGTCCGCATCGACCGCCTGCTGGCCGGCGACCTGCCGATGTGGGAAGGCGACCGGCTCTGGCTCGCCATGGTCTTCGACGCCGACCCGCGGCCATTCCACGGCATGGAGCCGTATGACGGGCTGAAGGTTGTGGAAGGCGGCTGGAGCTACACCCGAGTGTAGCGATCGGGAATGTCCCACTCTCCGTGATCTCTTCGAAATCTCTGTGATCTCCGTGCCTCCGTGGTTCCTTCGCTTTGGATTTCGAACGATGCGCCTGCTACCGTTTCCGCATGGCAATCGAAATTGGTCAGCCCGCGCCGGCGTTCTCGCTGCGTAACAAGAAGCGCGAGGAGATAACGGGTGAATCGTTTCCCGGCAAGCACCTCGTCCTCGCGTTCTACCCGCTCGCTTTCACCGGTGGCTGAACGAGCGAAATGACGGCCTTCCGGACCCACACTGACAGGTTCGCGGAGGCCAATGCCCAGGTCCTGGGCATTTCAGTTGATTCGTTCGCCGCAGCAGGGGAGTTCGAGGAGAAGCTCGGGCTGGAGTTCCCCTTACTCAGCGACTTCCCGAAGAACGCGACCGGCAAGGCCTTCGGCGTCTACAACGAGGACCTCGGCATCATGAGCCGGACGACGGTGGTCATCGACAGGGATGGCGTCGTCCGCGGGGTGTACACCGAGGCGCGGGACTTCGAGTCGCACCCGGTGAAGGCGCTGGAGATGCTGGCGGAGCTGGGGTAGACCTCACCGCCGGCCCGTCTCAACACATGGAGAGGGAGGCACTCACGAGGAAGTGCTTTCACGGGCTATATGCACGCCCAGTTGGGCGGGGTACAGCTCCTGCCCTTCGGCCATCAGTGCATCGCCGCGCACCCAGTGCATCTCGAGCGGCTTTCCGTTTGCTTCGATGCCCAGCACGTTGGGTCCCGCGAGCGATTGCCACTCAGCGGGTTCCGCTTCGAAAAGGAAGATGACCTCGTGTTCCTCGTTGCCATCCCACGTGCCGAACGCTTCGATGACTTCGAGCAACCGGCAGTCGCTCAGCGTGACGCCAACCTCTTCGCGTACTTCTCTGCGGACGGCCTCTTCCGCCGATTCCCGCCACTCGATGCCTCCGCCCGGCGCGCGCCAGGCGATGCGCCCTGAGCCGCTCTCGACCAACCGGATGAGCAGGACTTCGTCCGCGCGCCTCAGGAGACAGTGGACGACCGCACGGGGTGTTCGCGTAGCCACCAACAATCAGCCCGCCGCCCGGCGCAGCTCGGCGATGTTCTCGGCGACGCTGCGCTGGTCGTTGTAGACGGAGCTGCCGCAGACGAGGACGTTCGCGCCCGCCTGCGCGCACGAGGCGATGTTCCCCACCTTCACGCCGCCGTCGATCATCACGTCGGCCGGGGAGCCTGCGCCCTGGAGGAGTCGGCGGATGCGCTGCACCTTGTCCAACTGCTCCGGGATCATCTGCTGACCGCCCCAGCCAGGGTTGATGGTCATCACCATCACCTGGTCCACGCAGGGGATGGACTCCTCGATCGCCGAGACCGACGTGCCGGGGTTGATGCAGACGCCCGCGCGCTTCCCCAGCCGCCGGATCGAGTCGAGCGTGCGGTTGATGTGCGGTGAGACCTCGATGTGCACATTGATGGTGTCGGCGGTCTCGGCGTACTGCTCGATGAGCCGCTCAGGTTCGACGCACATCAGGTGGATGTCGAACGGGAGCCGCGTGACCTTCCGCAGCGCATCGACGACGACGGCGCCGAAGGTGATGTTCGGGACGAAGCGGCCGTCCATCACGTCGAGATGGAGCATGTCGGCGCCGCCGAGCTCCGCGGCGCGCGCTTCCTCGGCGAGGCGGCCGAAGTCCGCGGTGAGGATGGACGGCGCAATCTTGATGGTGCTCACAGGTGCATTCTACGAGCTTTCGCAGCGGCCGTTATACTATCCCGCATAGGCAACTGAACATTTATGGCCGTCCGCATCGTCACCGACTCCACCTGCGACCTTCCCCGCGCCCTCGTCGAGGCCAACGGCATCACCGTCGTGCCCCTGACGGTGTTCTTCGGCGATGACCCGTTCCTCGATTCGGTGGACATCAGCGCGGAAGAATTCTACGAGCGGCTGGAGTCTTCGAAGGTCCTGCCGCGGACCAGCCAGCCATCGGTCGAGCTGTTCCGCGAGGCCTACGAACGCTGCGGCAAGGGCGGCGATGACGTCGTCTCGATCCACCTCTCGTCCAAGCTCTCCGGGACGCTGAACGCCGCCTCGGTGGCACGGGAGGAAGTCGCGCCGGACGTCCATGTGGACCTGATCGATTCGTACAACGTGAGCCTTGGCCTCGGACTGATCGTCCTCGAAGCCGCGCACGCCGCCAACTCCGGCGCAAGCCTCGCCGACGTGGTGGCCACGGCCCGCCGGGCCATGGACCGCGTTTCCGTGCATGTCGTCGTCGATACGCTGGAATACCTGCAGAAGGGCGGCCGCATCGGCCGGGCGCGGTCGTTCCTTGGCTCAGTGCTCAGCATCAAGCCGATCCTCCGCGTGGAGGACGGCGAAGTGGCACCGTTCGAACGGGTCCGCACGCGGAGCAAGGCAACCGAGCGCATCTTCGAGATCGCGGCCGCCATGGGCCGCGCGAAGACGATGTTCGTCGCAAGTTCCGGGCCTGACGACGAAGCGCGAGCGCTGATCGAGCGGCTGCGGCCGGTGTTGCCGCACACCGACATCATCCTGGGGCAGCTCGGCCCGGTGGTAGGCGTCTACGCGGGGCCGAAGGCGCTCGGCATCGCGGCGTTGGAGCGGGAGTGAGCGCCGTGCAGCCGGCCGACGCGGTCCGCCTTCGGCGCGTGTTCGAACTCGAGCGCGACCGTGGGTGCGACAACAAGACCGTCGTGGGCGGCCTGGACCGCATGCTGATCCAGATGGCCGAAGACGGCCTGATGACGCCGGCGAGCGCCCTCGGCCAACGCTTCAAGGCGCTGCCCTCCGCCGGCTACCGTTCGATGGGCGAAGAGGAGCGGATGAAGTGGATCGACGGCACGATTAGCGCGCTCGGCGCCGGGCGGGCGGCAGCCCCGGCCAGACCGAGCCTACCGGCCCGCCGGAAGCCCGCCTCTGCCCGCCGCCCGCAGGCCCGCAAGGAGGACATCGACGATGAAGCGGTGGCCAGTGCGCCCGCCGGGAGCCTCAAGCTGGAATCACCGGTCACGCGCCTGCCGGGCGTGGGGAAGGCCGCCGCGGAGAAGTTCGAAAAACTCGGGGTGGAGACGGCGTCCGACGCGGTCTTCCTCTTCCCCCGGCGTTTCAACGACTTCACCGACGTCCGGAAGATCCGCGACCTGCAACCATCGGCGCAGCCGCAGACGGTGGTGGGCACGGTGTTCTCCGTCGGCGAAGTGCGGTTCGGCCGGCGCGCGCGAGGGTCGCAGGCGGTGATTACCGACGGCTCGGGGCTACTCAAGGCCATGTGGTGGAACATGCCGTACGTCGCTCGCGGCCTGCCCGAAGGGGCGCAGGTTGTGCTCTCCGGGAAGGTCCGTGAGTACCGCGGCCGCCTGCAGATGGAGAACCCGGAGTTCGAGGTCTTCGACGAAGAGACGATGCGGGCGGGGCGGATGGTCCCGGTGTATCCGGCAACGAACGGCCTCGGGCAGCGCACGATCCGCCGGGCCGTGAAAGCGGCGGTCGACCAGCTCGCCGGGCAGGTGAACGACCCCATCCCGGAGGCCGCGCGGAAGGTCCACCGGGTATCGCCGATCGCCACCGCGATCGAGGCCTACCACTACCCCGAGAACCACCGGCAGGCGGAGCAGGCGCGGCAGCGGCTCGCCCTGGGCGAATTCGTCGCCGTGCAGGCGGCGGTGCTCATGCGGCGCGCCGAGTGGCAGGAGGGCAACCTCGCGCCGTCGCTTTCGCTGGAGCATGAGCGCGCGGGATTCCTGGCCTCGCTCCCATTCGGGCTGACGAACGCGCAGCAACGGTGCATCG